>JACDJB010000604.1_pt1 | contig 34773 bp, 27 predicted proteins | sample 7454121 | NCBI WGS metagenome assembly JACDJB01 (sample SAMN14253290, study PRJNA609438) | sludge metagenome | isolation source: sludge after 25d culture with pyrite | collected 2018-12-20
AACTCGAGGGCAACGTCATCCAACCACTGGTGCAGCGGCGCGCGGTGAAGATCCCGCCCGCGCTGCTCGTGCTGGCGCTCACCGTCATGGGCAAGCTCTTCGGTTTCCTAGGGATCCTCGTTGCCACGCCGTTCGCGGCGGTGATCGTGCTGCTCGTGAAGCACCTGTACGTGCGCGACGTGCTCGGCAAGGATGTGGCCGAGAGCTGAGCTGACGGGCGGCTACGACGAGACTGAATTTCCGCCCGGTGGGGTCACAGATCTCTCGTCCTGCACGCCCTGACGGCGCCAGCGGCGCTCACCTCCTATGCTGGCATGCAGGAGCGGAAGACGTGGATGCTGTCCCAGGTGTGTCCTGGACCGTATCATCAACCGTTTCTACCCAACGCGCCATATGGCAGAATGCCTGCAAGTGCATTTCGGGCCCGGAGGCGGCGCCAATCACCTTTCGAGCGGGCGCTGATGGCGGCCGTGGCCGCTTGCGTGGGCCTCGATCAGGCTGGCGACGGGGAGGGTCATGGCTAGGTCGGATCGAACGCGAACGTCATGGTTCAGCGGCTTGGGTCGCGCTTGATGCCATGCTTCTCCGTACCCTAGGTAGGTTGTCGCTCTCGGGCGTGCGCTTCAGTCGCCCTAAGCCGTTGTTGCTCCTGACGTACTTGGCTCTCGAGGGCCCGCAGTATCGCCGCTTCCTCGCGGAGTTGTTCTGGCCCAACGCCGGCGACTCGAAGCAGAGCCTCACGGTTGCGCTGTCTCAACTACGCGCGGCTGAGCCGACGTTCGTGCGCAGCGAGGGTCCGCGCGTGCATGCGGCCGTGAGTTGTGACGCCGAGCAGTTCAGGGCGGCCACCGCCAACGGCGAGTGGGAGCGGGCCTTAGGGCTTTACGAAGGTGCGTTCCTGGCGGGAGTGGACGTGGAGTCCGGAAACATCGAGCTCGAGGAATGGCTCTTCGCCACGCGCGAGTTGTTCGCACTGTCGGCCCAGGCCGTGTTGATGGAACTCGCCGAGCGGGCGCTCGCGCGAGCCGACTTGCCTGAGGTGAGTAGCCTAGCGGAGCGCGCCGTCAGGTTGGCGCCTGACGGCGGCGGCGACCCGCTGCGACTCGGGCGCCTGCATGCGCTGCTGGCCGAGGTCGACAGTCCGCGCCTCGGCGCGTTGCGCAAGGAAGCCGATGCGCTCGGCGTTGCGCTGCCCGTGCGGAAGGCGCAGCGGGAGAACGCGGTTCTGCGCTCGCTCCCAACCAACTTCACGCCGTTCCTTGGTCGTGACGGCGAGTTGGCTTCGCTGCAGGCCTTGTTCGAGGCGGACGCGCGCCTCGTGACGATCACTGGACTTGGCGGCATCGGCAAGACCAGATTGGCAGTGGAGCTCGCGCGGCGCCTCACCGCGGCTGGCCGGTACCGGCAGGTCCTCTTCATCTCTCTTGGCGGCGCCAAGGTGGACGACCAGTTCGCGGCGCTGGCGGCCGATGCGCTGCCCGGGCCGAACCGCGGCCGCCGCGCGTCGGACAGGGCTGAAGGCAAGGGCGATGGCAAGGTCTTGCTGGTCATCGACGACCTCGACCCCACCGCTTCGCTGCGCGATCAGATCGAGGAGCTGCTCAACGGCTCGGCGTTGCTTGACGTGGTGATCACCTCGCGCCTGCCGCTCGGTTCGGTGGCGGAGACACAGTTCCAGTTGACCGGGCTCAACCTGGGTGGTGACGGACCAGGCATCGGATCGCCGAGCGACGCAGTCGCCCTTTACCTCCTGACGGCAAGGCGCTACGATTCGACCTTCGAACCGGGCCCAGTCGACATAGCCAGCGTGCGGCGCATCTGCGAGCTCGTCGCAGGATCGCCGCTCGGGATCGAACTGGCGGCCTCACTCTCGAGGGTGTTACCCACCAGCGAGCTCCTAAGCGAGATGCAGCTGACCCTCGACGTGCTTGGTGACGGGCAGGGCGCCATGCCGGAGCGCCACCACAGCGTTAGGGCGATCTTCGACAACTCCTGGTCGAGGTTGACCGCCGACGAGCGTGCGGCGCTGGCGGGTTGCGCGTTGTTCCGGGGCGGCTTCACCCGCTCGGCGGCCGGCCGGGTCCTTGGGCTAGACCTCAAGTTGCTGAACACCCTTCTGGAGCGCTCGCTGCTCAGGCGTAACGGCAACCGTTTCGAGCTGCACCCGCTCGTGCAGCAGTACGCGGCGGAGAAGCTCGACGGCTACCAGCTTGAGGTCGAGCAGTGGCGAGAGCGGCACGCCGTTCACTACACGTCGTGGTTCGCCTCCAAGCGCCCAGCCGACCAGCGTTCCGGCCAACGCCAAGCGCTTGAGGAACTCGGCACCGACTTCCTCAACCTGCAAGCCGCCTGGCAGTGGGCGACGAGCGCCGGCAGAACCGACCTCATCGAGCAAGCCGTATTCATGACGTCGAGGTTCCTGCTCCTGCGCGGCCGCACCAGCGAACTCAACAGGCTGCTCGAACTGGCCGACGGCGTAGCCGCGAACGGCTCCATGCTGAGGGCGAGGGTGCTGCGGTGGCGCGCCGCCATCGCGGGCTGGTCGGATCCCGTGAGCGCTCAGCGGCTGCTCGGCGAGGCTCTCGCCATCCACGTCGACCTTGGGCGCAAGGACGGGCTCGGCCAGCTCTATCACCACCTCGGCTTGGTGGCCGCATTCCAGGGCGACACCGAACTCGCGCGGCGCCACTGGAACGCCGCCATCCCGCTTCTGGAGTTGCGCGACGACGAGGAGCTGCTCGGGGCGGCCTGCAGCAACCTCTCCCTCGTCACGGCGCTGGCGTCTCAGCACGAGGAGTTGGCGCAGCGCGCTCACGACGTCTGCGTGGAGAGAGGAGCAACGGCCCAGCTCGCCGTCTGCCTGGCGAACGAGGCAGGCGAGGCGCATTACGCCTACGGTGACAGCGTTACCGCAGTGGCCCGCCTGGAGGAAGCCATCAAGTTGGAGGAGAGCGAGGGGGGCCGAGACGATTACCTCGAGCGCTTCTACGTGCGGCAGGCCCACGACCTGCTCAACCTGGGTGATCTGGAGGGCGCCGCGGCGCGGCTGGCCCAGGCGTACCGGCTTATCGAGGAGCGAGACACGCACAACTATCCCGATCAGGGCCTGTTCCCACCGATCGAGTTGGTCGAGGCGCTGCTTCTCGACGCCCGCGGGGAGCCGGAGGCGGCTTGCGCGGCGGCGGAGCGGGCGCCCACTGATCGCCTCTGCCGAGAGGTCTTGGTCCGCCTGGCGCTTGAGGCGGGCAACGCGGCGGCGGCGGAGGGGCACCTCGCCACGCTCATAACCTTGCGGGGCTACGGATACGCCGTCAGGGCGCGCCTGCACGAGCGCGCGGTGGAGCAACTCTTCACGGCCGAACTGGCTCGCGTGACGAGTGCTGCCGCGGCCGCAACGAGCGATGAGGTCGAGGCAACGCTTCAGCGGACTGTGGCCCTCGAGTGCCTCGGGTCAGTTCTCGATGACGCCCTAACCTACACGTTCATCCCACTGGCCCTTGAAGCTATTACCGCCGCGCGCGCCCTGAGCCCCGACCTGTGCCCACTACCCGGCCTCGAACTCGCGGCGCGCCACGTTGCCAGCCGCTTCTACGTGCGGCGCCGAGCGGCCGCCATGTTGCCGCCTGATCGTCCACCCGCAACGGAGGCGGTCGTGGGCGGGTGGTTACAGGTACCGCCTACCGAACTCGTGCCGATTGTTTCAGCATTGGCGCGTGACGTGCGGGCCAAGCTGGCCGCGGCGATGAACGTGCGAGGACGCTCCGATTAGTCGCTGTTTAGGACGCGTTTAGTCGGGCCCTCATGCCACTTAGGAGGCGTTAACCGCCCCCTCACTAACCTGCTCGTGAAGCCCGGTTGACCGGGTCTCAGGAGGAGGGAAGTTCGCATGATCAAGTTCCGAAGCAAACTAGTACATGTAGTTGCGGCGGCGATCGCTCTGCTCACCCTGGGGGTCACACATGGGGCGGTGGGTTGCCAGTTCCTCGATCCGGGCGCGACATTCGGTTCGGCGCCTCCCGCGATCGCTCACACTCCTCCCCTTGATCAGAAGCCGGCCACCGCGCGCGACGCCATGCGCATGGCAGCGGCTCCCGTCCTCGACGAAGCCTTGAACGTCAAGCGGGAGATGGTCGACCTGCGGGCTGAGGTAAGGCAAGCCGCTAGAGACAGAGCGGCTGCCGAACTGGCCCGGCTCCGCGCGACGCAGCAGCTGGGGGCCGCAGCGCACCAACCCGGCGCCCAGCAGTTGTTGGTTGGATTGCGGTACGAAGCCAACTGCGTTTCGTACCACGATCACGGTTCGGCGGTCGCTGCCTCTGGTGGAGTGTGGGCCGTTGTGCCGATGATCTGCCTCAATGTGATCGCTTGACGCATCCCGGGGCCGCACGCTCTTGCCTGTCCGAGCACGCGGCCCCGGACCAACACGGCGCGGTGCGCGCCCCGCAGCAGCCTGAGCGCCTCGGGCCCGCGGTCGTCGTTGTTGGGCGTGCCGAAGAGGTAGCTGGTCAGGACGCTGATGAGCGTGGCCAAGCGGCACGACTACCCGCACCGCCGTCAGGCACGAGATAACTGGCTAGCCAAAATGCTTCGGCCGCTTGGAACTTCAGACTAGACGAACAAGGTGGTGCACCAGGAAGGACTTGAACCCTCGACCTACCGCTTAGAAGGCGGCTGCTCTATCCACTGAGCTACTGGTGCGCGCCAGCGTCCTAGTTTGCCAGGCGTGCACGCCTCCGCCCCGAAGGCCATTGAATGCGCGCCAGTCTGCCTGAAGCCAAGGTAATGGAGCGGGAGACGGGATTCGAACCCGCGACATACAGCTTGGAAGGCTGTCGCTCTACCAACTGAGCTACTCCCGCCTGGTGCTTCGAGCGGCCCTCGCCACCTCGTGGCTGAGGGCCTGCTGAAGTTCGTGGTCGGGGCGGCCGGATTCGAACCAGCGACCCCCTGGTCCCAAACCAGGTGCGCTACCAAACTGCGCTACGCCCCGACGAGAGCGGCATGGCCCCCAACACAAGCGGTGCTAGTGGCAGCGGAGGGAGTATACATGGTTGCGCGGCGAGTGCGCTACGCGGGTGGTGTCTATGCCGTTGGCAAGGGGGTAGGCTTGGCGCCGTGCCGTTACTTAGCTCCGATGACCAGCTGCCGCTGCGGCCTGAACGCGTGCTCGTGGCGGGCACTAGCGGGGCAGGCAAGACCACGCTGGCTAGGCGGTTGGCTGCGGCATTCGAGCTCGTGCACACCGAGATAGACGCTCTCTTCCACGGGCCAGCCTGGCAGCCACGCAGCGAGTTCGTCGCGGACGTCGAACGCTTGGTCGCCCAACCGCGTTGGGTTACGGAGTGGCAGTACCACCAGGTGCGGCCGCTGCTAGTCGCCAACGCCGATCTCATGGTGTGGCTCGATTACCCGCGTGACCTCGTCATGCGGCGCGTGATCTCGAGAACCCTTTGGCGGCGCCTGCTGCGTGAGGAGTTGTGGAACGGTAATCGAGAGCGCGGGCTGTGGCGCATTTTCGTCGACCGAGACCACATCATCCGGTGGGCGTGGCGCACGCACTCTAGCACTGCCACGCGCGTGGCCCGAGTCCTCGAGGAACGCCCAGAGTTGACGGTCGTTCGCCTGCGCTCGGCCGCCGAAGCAGAGGACTGGCTAGCCATGATCAGTGGGGCTTACGAGGTCAAGGCAACTCGCTGAGGGTGAGGGCCACCCAGGCGCTCAGCTCTGGCGTCAGGCCGAGGGCGGTCGCGCTTGGCTCGTCGTACCAGCCCAGTCCCTCCTCGCCCTCCAGCAGTTCGCCGCCGTACGGTTCGGTGGGGCGAGCGAGGTAGACGAGGTCGACGTGCTCGTGGTTCGGCCCGATGCTCTCGAGCTGCACCCCGCGCGGACGCGTGAGTTGCCGCGGCCCCGACGCTGTGAAGGGCGGTGGACCGAACAGCTCGACCACCACGCCCGTCTCTTCCAACACCTCGCGCACGGCGGCGTCGTCAGGGAGCTCGTTCGGCTCGACGTGACCGCCAGGCGGCAACCACAGCCCCAGCTTGCGGTGCTTGTGCAGCAGCACGCGACCGCGCCAGGAGACGAACACGCTGACCGCCAGGTCGCGAGTCACGACGCCATCACGAGTTCGATGCCTCCATGCGCTCCGCCCTCCAACTCGCCGTAGAGCGCATGTGGGGTGGCGCTGGTGACGGTCACCTGCACGACGCCCATGCTGTGCACGGTCTCGGCCGGCACGAGCACCGTGTGGTTCTGATCCGAGTGGCCGACGGCATGCCGCGAGTCGCGGCTGAGGTCGTTGACTAGAACCCGCAACTGTGTGCCGACCAAGAGTTCGTTGGCGCGCAGGCTCCGCGCCTTCTGCTCCTCGATCAGGCGTTGTAGGCGCTCGACCTTGAGGGGCCGAGGCATGTCCTCGAAGTGCTTGTAACTCGGGGTGCCCGGCCGCGCCGAGTACATGAACATGAACGCTTGCTCGAAACCCGCCTCGGCTGCAGCCGCCAGCGTCGCCTGGAAGTCCTCCTCGGTCTCGCCTGGGAAGCCGACGATGATGTCGGTGGAGATGACGACGCCTGGGATCTTCGCGCGGACCTCCCTCACGATCTCGAGATAGCGCTCGATGCGGTACTCGCGCGCCATGCGCCTGAGGACGCGGTCGGAACCTGACTGCATGGGCAGGTGGATGAAGTTGCAGACGTTCGGGTGTTCCGCGATCACGTCGATGAGGTCACTCGTCAAGTTCATCGGATGGCTGGTCGTGAACTTGACGCGCGGGAAGCCAAGGTCGGCAACCATGCGCAGCAGGGCGGGGAAGCGCGGCAGGCTCGGGTCCGCCAGCCCGTAAGAGTTGACGTTCTGACCTAGCAGCGTGACTTCCAGGACGCCAGCCGCGCGCATGGCGCTCGCCTCGCGCAGCACGCTCTCGACGGGGCGTGACACTTCCGGGCCGCGTGTGTCAGGCACGATGCAATAGGTGCAGTGGTGATCGCAGCCGCGCATGATGGTGAGGAAACCAGACAAACCGGTCGGCGGAGGAGGCAGGAGGTCGTGAAGCCCCGGGTCGAAGCGGAGCCGCTCGACGATGCCAGCGCCCCTCCGTTCCTCGAGCTCAGCGACGGCAGCGACCAGGTCGGTGATGGCGCCAGGGCCGACGAGCAGGTCGACGCCGTACTTCTCGGCGAGGTCGCGCCCTTCGTCGAGCTGCGCCAAGCAACCCATGAGCCCGAGTGTGACCTCACGGCCTGCTGCCCTTTGCTTGCGTAGGTCGCCGAGCAGGCTGATGACTTTCTCGACGGGCTTGCCGCGCACCGCGCAGGTGTTGAGCAGCAGCAGGTCGGCATCCAGCGGCTGGGACACTAGTTCGTGGCCGCCAGCCACGAGTTCCGACTGAATGGTGTGCGTGTCGTACTCGTTCATCTGACACCCGAAGGTGATCACGTGTGCGCGCAACTCGCGTACCTCCCTAGCCGTGCGGTTCGGCTCGCGCGGTGGCCGCTCAGCGGAAGAGCAGCGCCCCCACGAGCACGAGCACGAAACTGCCGAGCGCCATGAACGACCCGGCCGCGAAAGCGCGAGGCAACCGCTTCCTGACCGCAGGCACCGCACTACTGAACAGCAGCACTACCCCTGCGAGGAACAAGTAACTCGCGACGCGAACGATGGTCTCCAACACGCGGCCTCCTGCGCCAGGATAACGGAAGTGGGGAGCTGACCGCCCGGTAGTACCATCTGCCATGGACTCAACGTTCCGAGACGCCGTTCTCGCTGTCGTGCGCGCCGTTCCTGCAGGCAAGGTCACCACCTACGGCGAGGTTGCCCTCATGGCCGGGTGGCCCAATCACGCCCGCCAGGTGGGCGCCGTGCTCTACGGCCTTGTGGAGGCGGACGGCGACGTGCCGTGGCAGCGCGTCATCAACGCTAGCGGCGGCATCTCCACCTACAAGGTCGGCAACGGCGAGTTGCAGGTGGCGCTCCTGCGTTCGGAGGGAGTCGAGGTCACGGACGACCGCGTCGACCTAGGCCGTTACCGCTGGCTTGGGCCGGACTGACCTGGTCACCCAACGTGGAAGCTGCCGCCCACGTAGTAGGTGATGACGCGCTTGTGGTACTTCCTGCTCAAGAAGCCAACGCGCACCTTGGCCTCCACGTAATAGCCACCATGTTCACGCAAGTTCCGCGCTTGCCACGCCAACGCAGGCACGGCGAACGAGAGAAGGCCGAGGACGTCGGCCATGATGTCCGCCTGGATGCTCTCGTGCGGTGTATCTGGGAAGGGCGCAACGAAGTCGGCGCTCAGGCTCGTGAGGCGCCGGCCACGTAGGCGGGCGCGCCTCAACGGAGTGATGCTCGCCAGCTCGCGCTGAGCGCGCTCGACGCCGTCTTGCGACTTCTGAAAGTAGCGGTCGACGAGCTTGACTTTGACCGTCACGTTGTTGAGCGTCTCGTACGGCACCAGCCTGACCACTGGTACTAGTGGCTCCCCGGTCTTGACGTGCGCGGGCACGACGAGCTCGAGCTCGTTGAAGAGGCGGTGCCACAGGGCCGTGAAGAGGGAAGACACGGCTGCGCTACCTGAGGCCACTATCTGCCCGATGAGGAACACGTTACCTAGCGTGCCCCTGGCGACGGGCGACAGCCACAAGGCGACGCCGCCGAGCGCTGCCACGCCCCACATCATGCTCAGCCAGAAGGCTGGAATGCGCGTCAGGCGGGGGCGGTAGGGGATGTCGAGGGGCGGATCGTCCGTCATGCGGCGCGCCACCCCGCACATGTCGCATGTTAATCCGGCGAGCATCACGTGCCCGCAGGCCGGGCAGGTCCAGCGAGAGTTCGCTGGCGCGGTCGCTGACTCTGTCATCTCACAGGGAGGATACGCGCCTGGGAACGAGCAGCGCTGCGAAAGTTCGTAAGATGGCGAGGTGACTGAACCGTTGGTCGAACTCGCCGCCGCGCTCATCCGCGCCCCCAGCCCATCAGGTGCAGAGGGGCCAGCCGCGCGCGTGCTCCTAGCCGCCTTCGAGGCGCACGGGTTCGACGAGGCTTACCTCGACGAGGTAGGCAACGCCATCGGCATCATGCGGCGCGGACCCGGGCCGACGCTCATGCTCAACGGCCACCTCGACACCGTGCCGGTCGGCGATCTCAGCCGCTGGCCCCACCCGCCCCTAGCTGGCGTGGTGGCGGAAGGCAGGTTGTGGGGTAGAGGGGCGTGCGACATGAAGGGCGCCCTCGCCAGTATGGTGTTCGCCGCCTCAGACGCCGCCGCAAGCGGGTTCAGCGGCACCCTGATCGTTAGCGGCGTCGTGCAGGAGGAAGTCGGCGGCGCGGGCGCACGGCACTTGGCTAAGACGCTCCGTTACGACGCCGTAGTCCTCGGTGAACCCTCGAAACTGCGACTGATGTTGGGGCACCGCGGCAGCATGGTCGTCGAGGTCGTGTTCCCGGGCGCCATAGCGCACGCGGCCAAGGCGTCATTGGGCGAGAACGCCCTCGCTCACGCCGCGCGCTACCTGCTGGCGCTAGAGGAGCTCGAGCTACCGAGCGACGCGGTCCTCGGCAGCGCCAGCGCCACGCCGACGCGGCTCGTGTCCTCCCCAGCCGACGCCACCAACGTGGTGCCTGGAGAGGCGGTCCTCACCGTCGATTACCGCTCGCTGCCAGGCGAGACAGTGGCCTCCGTCCTCGAGCGTCTGCAGAGCATCGCGCATGACGACCGCATCGTCATCGGCCTAGGTCGCGCCGCCAACGGCCGTTCCGGTGAGGACTCGCTGCGCGCCGCGCCGGCCTACCTAGCTGACTCGACGGCGGCCGCCGTTCACCAGGCGCGCAAGGCGTTCGGGCAGGCCGTCGCCGAACAGGGCAGGCAGTTCTCGGAGGGCGTCTGGTGGTTCTGCACGGACGCGCCCCACCTAGCGCAGCAGGGCGCTCCGGTCATAGGGTTCGGGCCTGGAGAGGAAGAGCTGGCGCACACGACCAACGAGAGCGTGGCAGTCGCCGACCTGGTTGGTGCGAGGGCCGCCTACCGCGAGTTCATCACTGCCTTCCTCGGCGCGGGTCACACCGCCGCTGGGGCCGCGGCCGGCGCTCCAACAGTCACCTCGGCGCCTGCGCCTAGCTCCACGGCGGTCGGCGCCGCCGGCCGCGCCAACTTGAAAGGGTCTGACATGCTGGGTAAAAGCGTGATGATCAACGGCGATAGCTGGACTATCGTCGACGTAGCACCTGCGGCGCCGCTCGGCGAGATGGTGGCCGCGATCCTAGAAGACGAAGGCCTTGTCACCCTGGTGCGCGGCGCCGACATGCTCGCAGACGTCTTCTCGCACCTCGGATCGACTAGCGCCCAGACGAGCTACGTGCTCGTGCCCGAGGCGGACGGTGAGCGTGCCCTCGCGATCATCGCCGAGACCGTTACCGATTACCAGGGCGACGAACTCGACGACCTGCTCGAGCGCATGGCGAGTGGTGAGGTACCGCTCGAGCTAGCCCCGGACGAATGGGGTTACGAAGCGGACGAGGCGGACGCCGACTCGTCGGCGTCCGACGACGAGAGCACCGAGCGGGCCGCTGGTTCGGCCGATGCCGGTCGGGCGGACAGCTAAGCGGGCCATGGACGCCGCTGGTAGCAAGGCGACCAGCGTAGGCGACAGACGGAGCAATCACGCGGCCTGGTTGAGCCTAGTCGCCGCGGTAGCCATCCTCGGACTCAAGTTCGCCGCTTACTTGCTCACCGGGTCGATCGGCTTCTTGTCCGACGCGGCCGAATCGCTCGTCAACCTCGTCGCAGCTGCGGTGCTCATCGTCGCCCTTGGCGTCTCCGAGGCGCCGCCCGACTACCGCCACCCTTATGGGCACTCGAAGGCAGAGTACTTCTCGAGCGTCCTAGAGTCTGCCCTCATCCTCGTGGCGGCGGGCGCCATCGCCTGGACCGCCATCGGTCGGCTCTTCAGACCGGAGGAGCTCACGAACGTGGGGCTCGGTGTCGTCGTGTCGCTCATCGCAGCTTTCGCTAACGGCGCGCTTGCCCTCTACCTGTTCAGGGTGGCGCGCGGCGGGCGGTCGGACGCACTCGAGGCCAACGCCAAGCACATCCTCACCGACGTGGTCACGTCGCTTGGCGTGGTCGTCGGCGTAGCGCTCGTGCACCTGACGCGTTGGCAGGCCCTCGACCCGCTCGTTGGCCTTGCCGTGGCCGCGAACATCGTCTTCGTCGGCGTCGGCGTCATGCGTAAGTCGCTCTCCCGCCTCCTGGACGAGCGCCTCCCTGAGGCGGAGGAGGCCATCATCTTGGGTGTGCTCGAGAAGGCGCCCGATATCCTAGGGTTCCACCGACTGCGTACGCGGCGCTCTGGCCGCGCGCGCTTCGCTGAGGTCGACGTGTTCGTCGCTCCGACCATGACCGTGGAGGACGCTCACGCGCTAGTCGGGCGCGTCGAAGACGCGTTGCACGCCCAACTAGCAGACCTCGTGACGACGATCCACGTCGAGCCGTTCGTCGCAGGCCTCCGCGACCGCGCCCTTACGCCGCTGGACGAGTTCGAAGACGCGCCGCGAGACGACTAAGGCGCGCCGATCCGGCTAGTTGGCGGCCGCGAAACCGCGCTGCTGTCTGCGTCCAAGTAGCGCAGGGGCGCGGCCGCCCACGCTCCCGCGTACGCCACGCCCACCCTAGGCGTGACCGTGGTGCGCGCTGGCGGGCGCCCAGCATGCAGGGTGATAGGGCCGGTGAGCAGGTCCGTTCCGTCGTGCTCGCGCGTTATGCCGAGCGCGCGCGTTAGCTTGCCAGGGCCGGCCCCTACGCTCGCCTCGCCATTGCAGAGTTCGACGGCGCGCACGAGCACCGCGTGTGGCTCGCCGACTGGCTGACACACGACGTTGAAGAGCTCGTGCACGCCGTACACGAGGTAAACGTAGGCGGTGCCCGGAGGGCCGTAGAGGGTGCGCGTGCGGGGCGTTAGCCCGCGCGCGGCGTGGCAGGCGGCGTCCGCCTCGCCGAGGTAGGCCTCGACTTCGACGATGCGGGCTACCTTGCCCTCACCAGTGCCGGTGCGAGCGATGCAGTAGGCGCCAAGTAGCGCCCGAGCGACTTCGTCCGCTGGCCGTTCGTAGAAGGAGCGGGGCAGGGGCGCACCGAGACCGTGCGGGGTGACTGACGGTTGACGTTGACCAGCCATCTGCCCGCAATCTACCGCCAGTTCACGCTCGTCCCTGTCCATAGGGCTCGTCTGAGACGCGCAGTGTGCGTGGTAAGCTGCTGCCACCTAACCCGGCGGTGCGCGGTAGCTGTGGTTCGCGCCGCCGCACCTTGCCAAGCACGCCAGGTAATGCCGGCCAGCATGCCGATAAGGTCCCACGAATGGCCGCTGGCCCATGAAAGAGGAGAGCATGAGCTACCGTCACATCAAGGTCCCAGACGGGGACCGCATCGTGCTGCAGGACGGGCACCTGCACGTCTCAGACCGACCCATCGTCGCTTACATCGAAGGCGACGGCACGGGGCCAGACATCTGGCGCGCCTCGCAACGCGTGCTCGACGCCGCCGTCGACAAGGCTTACGGCGGCAAGCGCAAGATCGCGTGGATGGAAGTGTTCGCTGGCGACAAGGCCAACGAGGTGTACGGCGAGCAGGTATGGCTGCCCGACGAGACGGTGGACGCCCTGCGCGAGTACCTCATCGGCATCAAGGGCCCGCTGACCACGCCCGTCGGCGGCGGCATCCGCAGCATCAACGTAGCCATCCGTCAACTGCTCGACCTCTACGCCTGCGTGCGTCCCGTGCAGTACTTCACTGGCGTGCCTAGCCCCGTGAAGCGCCCAGAAGACGTCGACATGATCATCTTCCGCGAGAACACGGAAGACATCTACGCCGGCATCGAGTTTCGCGAGGACAGCGACGAGGCGCGGCGCTTCCTGGCGCTTTTCGAGCGGGAGTTCCCAGCGGCCTACAGTAAGATCCGCTTCCCTGGCAGTAGTGGCATCGGCATCAAGCCCGTGTCGAGCGAGGGCACCAAACGCCTCGTGCGCGCCGCCTTCGAGTACGCCATCGAGAACGACAAGCGGTCCGTCACGCTCGTGCACAAGGGCAACATCATGAAGTTCACGGAGGGCGCCTTCCGCGACTGGGGTTACGAGCTCGCCGATAGCGAGTACGGGGCGCAGCTCCTAGACGGCGGTCCCTGGCGGACCTTCAAGAACCCGCGGACTGGGGCCGACATCGTAGTCAACGACGTCATCGCTGACGCCATGCTCCAGCAGATCCTCACCCGAGCTAGCGAGTACAGCGTCATCGCCACCCTCAACCTCAACGGCGACTACTTGTCCGATGCGCTGGCCGCTCAGGTCGGGGGCATCGGCATCGCTCCGGGGGCGAACATCAACTACTTGACTGGGCACGCCGTGTTCGAGGCCACCCACGGCACCGCGCCAAAGTACGCGGGCCAGGACAAGGTCAACCCGTCGTCCGTCATCCTGTCCGGCGAGATGATGCTGCGGCACATGGGCTGGACGGAGGCCGCCGACCTCGTACTGCACGCCACCAGCAAGACCATCGGCCAGAAGCGCGTTACTTACGACTTCCACCGCCTCATGGACGGCGCCAAGCTCCTGAAGTGCAGCGAGTTCGGCGACGCGCTCATCTCGAACATGTGAACTGAAGAGCGCTGATCGGCGGCGGGCCTGGCGTTCAGGCCCGCCGCTACTCGTTTAGGTTGCTGCGCTCACACCACGCGCCCCGCACGACCGTCCCAGCCCGCGAAGGCGTAGAACTTGCCAGGCACGCGCTCGCGCAGGTAGTTCACGAGAGGGTCCCGGAGCGGGGGGATCGGCACGATGGTCGCTACTTCCTCGACGGGGAAGAAGCGCGCCTCGACAATGAAACCGTCCGGGTCCTTCGGGTTGAGAAGTCCCTCGTATGCCGCGACGAACGCGAACGAGACGGCGCGATCGTTGCGGCGCCTATCCTCGACGTGCACGGCGTACGCGAGGTGCTTGATGGAGGTGACCTCGAGACCCGTCTCCTCACGCACTTCGCGTCCGAGGGCGTCTAGGGTCGACTCGCCGCGCTCAACCACTCCACCAGGGAGGGTGTAGCGCACGCGCCCGTGACCTTGCCAGTCGTTGCCTACGAGCAGCACTCGACCCATCGGGTCGAGCAAGATGGCCGCGGCAACGACGAACTCACGCCGCGCCACGGATCCGGCCTGCGAGGTCGTCGCCACCTGCCTTGGCGGCCGCGAGCGCTAGGCGCGTCTGTTCTTCCGACTGGAGCGCAGCGGTCAGTTCCTCGAGGTCACCGCTGAGCACGCCGCTTAGGTCGTGCGTCGTGAAATCTATGCGGTGGTCCGTGACGCGTGACTGCGGGAAGTTGTAGGTCCGGATGCGCTCCGAGCGGTCGCCTGTGCCGATCTGCACGAGCCGCGCCTCGCGCGCCTCGCTCTGCGCGCGCTCGCGTTCGCGCTCCAAGAGCCGCGACCTTAGGACGGTGAGGGCGCGCTCCTTGTTCTTGATCTGCGACTTGCCGTCCTGGCACGTGACTATGATCTCGTCTTCCTGGCCTGGGTGGAACGTCACGCGCACGGCGGAGTCCGTCGTGTTCACCGATTGGCCGCCTGGGCCACTCGAGCGGTACACGTCTACGCGGTAGTCGCTTGGGGAGAGGTGCACGTCGACGTCGTCTGCCTCCGGCAGTACGGCTACTGTGACCGTGCTCGTGTGGATGCGCCCCTGCGCCTCGGTGGCGGGCACGCGCTGAACGCGGTGCACCCCCGACTCGAACTTGAAAGCCCGGTAGGCGCCCTTGCCGTTCACGGCGAGGGAGACCTTCGCTAGGCCGCCTACCTCGGTCGCGTGCGAGTCGAGGAGCTCGGTCTTGTAACCGAGGTCGGCTGCGTACTTGAGGTACATGCCGAGCATCTCGCGTGCGAACAGCGAGGCCTCGTCGCCGCCTGCCGCCGCCCGGATCTCAACGATGACGTCCTTATTGTCGTACGGGTCGCGAGGGGTCAGCAGGATGTCGAGTTCGGCGCGGCGCTCTTCCAAGGTTGCGGTTAGGCGCGCCGCCTCGCTCTCGGCTTCTGCTCGGAGGTCGGCGTCGCTTAGGAGCTCGTCGAGGTCGGCGAGTTGAGTTTCGAGGTGCTCCACACGTAGCGCAGCGTCGACGATCTCTTTGACCTCGCTGTAGCGCTGCATCGTCTTTCGGTACCCGGTGGCGTCAGCTAACAGCGCCGGGTCCGAGAGGCTGCGCTCCAGCGTCTCGAGCTCGTACTTTAGGGCCTGAGTTCTCTCTGTCATTGCTGTAAGTCTACTCTTCGGGTCGCGTAGCGCCGGATGACGCTTCACTTAGTTGGTAGCTAGACTGGTCGGTCAAGCAAATCTAATCCTGCAGGGCCGCAGCTATTTCGCGACTAGACCGGTCGGTGTGGCGGTAGCGATGGCGAGACTACGCGGTAACACCGCACTCTTTCGTCCATCCTCGAGGTCGAGTGCGCCGGCGCCGCTGCACTGCACCGGCAGGCCGACGAGGGTGTCGCGCAGCGCCTGGCGCACCACCGCCTCGTTCGTTAGGGGGATCTGCAGGGCGAGGAGTTGCTCGAAGGCGGCGGCCACCAGGTCGAGCCCACCGAGAACGGGGGCGGCTGCGAGTGTTTGAGTGGTGTCTGCCGTGGCGACACGTAGTCGCGCGGCGTCGCGTTCCGCCGCCGCCACGCAAGTGCCGAGGGCTCCGCCTTCGCGTTCGCCAGGAAGCACGTAAGCCTCGGCGCTGCCTGGCGTAGCCACCACGGCGGGGGCGACTGCGAAGAGCAGGTCGACGACTGCGCGCCATGCCGGTGCTTCCCCACCTGCGTACAAGATGCCAGTGCGGCCGTACACGGCGCCCTCGTAACCGCGGCGCTGCAGTGCGTTGGCGCCGGCGGCTACCTCTGCCGCCGTGCCCCACACGACCACACCACCGGGGCGAGCGCTCGCCACGAGCAATGCATCGGGCCGCAACTCAGTCTGGCCAACCGGGTAGCGCGTGTCGGCAGCCAAGCGGATCCCGACGAGCGCGCCGAGCGCCTCTAGGTCACGGGCTGCGGCCGCCGTCACCTCGTTGTCCGGTGCCAGCAGCGCGAGGCTCGGGCGGCCGCGGCGGTACGCGTCGGCCACGATCGCCGAGAGGACGTCAGTGTCTGATGGCGCCAGCGAGAACGCCCAGTAGTTCGCGTTGCTCGGCCCCGGCCACGGGATGGGGGACAGGAGCGCCACGCCAACGCTCTCCGCGAACCCCGCGACCGCTTCGGTGGCGGCCGCCGCCGTGCAACAGACGATGGCGAGCGCGCCGGCGTCGACCTGGCTTTGGGCGAGAGCCACGGCCGCTTCCGGGCTGCCGCCGTCGTCGCCAAGTAGTAAGCGCACGGGTTGGCCGAAGATCCCACCGCTGGCCCGCAGTTGCGCGGCCCAGGAGGTGGCTACTAGCGTCTGCGCTGCCCCTGCAGGGGTCGAGCGCGTGGCGATGACGCCTACGATCAGGTCGTTGGCTGCACTGGCCGACGATATGGCGAGGAGCGCCACGAGCGCGCGAAGTAACGAAGCTGTTTTCACTTGGGTCACCACCTGGGCCGCCGCGGCGACCGGAACCGGCCGACGGCCGCGCTTCTCCCGAAGCGCCCCACCGTGGCGGAGCAGAAAGCGTGGTGCGCCCGGCAGGAGTCGAACCTGCGGCCTAGGGCTTAGGAGTCCCCCGCTCTATCCAACTGAGCTACGGGCGCACGTTGCGCAGCGCGCCGACCAAAGTTGGTGGTCAGGCGCGGCGTGCAGCGCGTAATGATACGTCGGCGGCGCGTGACGGGCAACCTGTGAGTGGGCCCGAGCTGCGTGAGAGCGTCGTTAACGCCTCAACGCGCGGACAACGTGTAGTTCGTGGCCTCGTCCTCGTAGTACTGCATAACGTCTACGTACCAAACGCCAGGCGTCGGCAGGGCGATGGTGAAGGCGCCGCCTGGCGCCTCGGTGAGGTCCCGGTAATCCCAGTCGGCGTCGTCGGCCCAACTTTCGACCGGCGAGCCGTACTTGACGGCGATGTCGAGGTCGTGATCCGAGTCGAGCAGGATGGTGAGGCTCGGCGTGCCAGCTGGCACGGTGACGGTGTACGTGTGGAAGTTGATGTAGTCGACTACTCCGCCGATGACGTTGCTCGTTTGAGTGCCGAGCGCCAACTCGGCGACGGTGCAGAAGTCGCACGGGCCGACGCCGCTACCGCTCGGCTCGGTAGCTGCAGGCGTCGGGGCAGACGTGGCCGGGGTAGTGCTTGCGCGAACGCCAGTGCTGCTCTTGGCGCGCGCCACGTCCGGAACGTTCGGGCCGATGAGGGCCCAACCGAGGCTGATGGGCCGCACATACGCCTGCTCCTCGGTGTCCAACTCGTCGTACTTCACGGTGCGCCCGGCCGTTGGCACGCCGATGAGGTAGCCGTTCTCGTCGAAAGCGCCGCCGCCGGAGTTACCGTGGGAGATCTTGCCGTCCGTCTTGATCCACTGCTTGCCGCCGCTCTCGAAGTTCTCACCCACCCAGCCAGACATGAGGCCGGCCGTGAAGGTGACGGTCGAACCAGAGATGCCTGGGTAGCCGACGATCGTTATCGGGTCGCCGGGGATCAGTTGGTTGGAGTCGCCGACTTGCACGTGCGGAAAGACGAAGCTGGGGTCGACGGGCTCCTCGTCGAACCACTCGACGATCTTTAGGAGCGCGAGGTCGTGCGTCGGGTCGCCGGCCACGTACTGCGCCCAGAAGTAGAACTCCGGCGGCTGATCCGTGAAGTCAGGGTCCGTAACCCAGATGGTGTGCCACTCGTAGTTGCGGCGCGTGTCGAGGTCGCCGGCCACGTGGAAGTTGGTTAGGACGTAGCCAGAGGGACTGATGATGGTGCCGGAACCAGACCAACCAACCAGCTCGTCGGCGTCCGTGTCGAACGGGATGATCTGCACGACAGCTTGGAGGATGCTCAGCCTGACTTCGCGGGGCATGGCTTGAGCCATGACGGTGCTGGCAAGCGCGATCAGAGAGGTGAGCAGCAGGGGGCGTAACAGACGCATTTGAGATTCCTCCGGTGGTAGAGACGATTCCGTTACGATTCTACTCGTAACTGATACCGTCTGGAGCGTGATATCGGCCCCATCGCCCACCAGTAGGAGTGACCTGAGGATAGTACTTGCCGCCGTACTCGTCGGGCTTGGGCCGGGGGCCGCGCTTGGCGTTGGGCGCTTCGCATACGCGTTGGTGTTACCTGACATGCTGGTCGCGCTCGACCTCGGCATCGGCCGCGCGGGACTGCTAGGCAGCATGAACACCGGCGGCTACCTGCTTGGGGCGCTCGTGAGTCACCGCATCTTGAGCGCCGTAGGCTACCGGCGCGGCTTCTACTTGGCGGCGTTCCTGCAATGCGCCACGCTGCTCCTCATGGCGGTCGCACCGCCGTTCTGGGTCATGAGCGCCCTGCGGCTCGCGCAGGGCGCCTTGGGGGCGATGGTCTTCGTCGGCGGCGCCGCTCTCGTGATGGCTTCTGGTGGCCGCGCACTGGCCCTAGGTCTGTACTTCGGGAGCATCGGGGTTGGCATCGCAGTGTCGACTGCCGTCATCCCATTGGCGAGCGACTGGCAGGCGGCCTGGGTGTGGCTCGGCCTTCTCGCCCTCGCGCTTTCTGGCTTGGCGTTGAGCGCGTGGCCGCGGTTGGCGCAGCCCGCTGCTCCGTCGCCGACCGGGCCGCGTGGCAAGGGCGCCGGGCCCGCCCCGGCTCAGGCCGCGGAAGGGAGCGCGCGGGCCGCGGCGCCAGCCGCTAGCAGCGCAGCGGGCACCGGGACCGGTACCATCGCGTCGATCTGGCCGGCGCTCCTCAGCTACGGGCTCTACGGCGCCGGGTACATCGCGTACATGACCTTCGTGACCAACGGCCTGAGCGTAGGGACCGGGCCGTTCTGGCTGTTGCTCGGAGTCGGCGCAACCCTCAACGGCCCCGTGTGGGGGCCGATCAGCGGCAGGCTCAAGGGGCCAGCCGCTCAGGTGCTGGTGTTGGCTGCGCTGCTCATCTCCAGTCTGCCGGCGCTCATCACTGCCGTGCCGTACGCCTCGGCCATACTGTTCGGGCTGTCATTCCTCGGGGTGATCACGGCGATCACTGAACTCATAAGGGAGCGGCTGCCCGCCAGCGCGTGGCCACGGGCCATGGCGCTGTCGACCGCGGCGTTCGCGGCCGGTCAGGCGGTTGGGCCCGCGCTCGCCGGCGCGGTCGGTGAAGCCATCGGCGGAGCCGCCCATGGCGCGACAGTTGCGCTCTACGCTGGCAGCGCCCTGTTGGCCGTTGCGCTCGTCGCGGCGGTCATAAGCGCCCTTGTGGGCGCGCGACGGCAGCGGCCTGCCCTCTCGGAATAGACTGGCGTTCGTCATCCGGAGGGTAGATGTCGTTAAGCAGCACCGTCAATCGTTCGGGGCCAGGTGAGTTCACCGTAACTGGTGAGCGCCAGTACGACCGCAGCTCCCCGCTGCGGTGGATCGTCTCGCACTTGCTCGTCAACTGGCCGCTGCTGGCGGCGTTCTTCGTCAGCTCGATCAGCTCGACGGTCCTGACGTCCGCCATCCCTTCCGAAACGGGGCGCGCCTTCGACCTCGTCCTGTCCGGCAGCGCGGTCGCCCGCGACGTGCTGCGCGTCGCGCTACTGATCCTCGGCATGGTCGCGCTGCGCGGGCTGCTCGACCTAGCTGGCGGCTTCTCGGTCGAGACCCTAGGGCAGCGGCTCGAGCGCGACACGCGCCGCGAGCTCTACATCAGCCTGCTCGGCAAGAGCCAGACCTTCCACAACCGCAACCGCGTTGGCGACATCATGGCGCGCGCCGCCAACGACGTCAGGCAACTCAACCCCATGATGAACCCGGGCGTCGGGCTCATCACCGAATCGCTGGTCAGCCTCATCGTCCCCATGATCTTCATCGCGGCGATCGATGCCCGCCTGCTCCTCGCGCCAGGGCTGTTCGTCATCGTCTTCTACTTCGCGCTGCGCTCCTACATGCGCCAACTGAACCCCGTCTCTAGCGCGCAGCGGCAGCAGTTCGGGGTGCTCAACGCCAGCCTCAACGAGACGATCACGGGCATCATGGTCGTCAAGTCGACCGTGCAGGAGGGCGCAGAGCGCCTCAAGTTCGCACGCAATGCGCGGCTGTTCCGCGATCACTTCGTGGCCGCCGGGCTAGTTCAAGCGCGCTACCTACCGCTGCTGTTCATCGGCCTGGCGTTGGCAGGCGCCTTCGCGCACGGGCTCTACCTCGTGTCACTGGGCGCCATCACCACCGGCGAACTCGTCGCCTACATCGGCCTCATGGGGGTAATGCGCTTCCCGGCGTTCATCTCCATCTTCACCTTCTACCTGGTGCAGATGGGCCTGGCAGGCGCCAGGCGCATCCTCGAGCTCATCACCTCGGAAGTCGACATGGACGAGAACCTGGAGGGCCACGCAGAACGCATAGCTGGAGCCATCGAGTTCCAGAACGTGACGTTCGCATACGAGGGCGAGGGAACGCGCGAAGCACTAACGAACGTGTCGTTCGACGTGGCGCCCGGGCAAACCGTGGCCATCGTCGGTCAGACGGGCTCGGGAAAGAGCTCCGTCACGCGGCTCGTCAACCGCATCTTCGACGCCACCTCCGGCCGCGTGCTCATCGACGGGATAGACGTGCGCGACTGGAACCTCGAGGCGCTGCGCTCCCAAGTGTCGGTCATCGAACAGGACGTGTTCCTGTTCTCACGCTCCGTTGCCGAGAACATCGGGTTCGGTTTGGGAGAGGTAGCTACGCGCGAGAACATCGTCGCGGCGGCCAAGGCCGCGCAGGCGCACGAGTTCATCATGGGTTTTCAGGACGGCTACGACACCGTGATCGGCGAACGCGGCGAGACGCTCTCTGGCGGGCAGCGGCAACGCCTCGCCATAGCGCGGGCGCTACTCACTGACCCGCGCGTGCTCATCCTCGACGACTCGACAAGCGCCATCGACAGCGCAACCGAAGACGCCATCCAACGCGCCATCAACGTCGTGCTAGAAGGGCGCACGACGCTGATGATCACGCACCGCCTGGCGCAGATCCGCCGCGCCGACCTGGTGCTCGTGCTGCAAGGCGGTCGTCTCGTCGACCGAGGCACGCACGCCGAGTTGCTGGGACGCAACGACCTCTACCGCCGCATCTTCCTGAGGTACGACTGATGGGCTTCATCATGGACGGCCTGCAGGCCGAGGGTTACGACCGCGAGTACAGCGACGGCCAGCTAGTCAGGCGCATCTTCCAATACTTCAGGCCGTACCTGCCGATCATGCTGGTGGTGGGCGTCAGCGTGTTCCTCGCCGCCACGCTCGACGCCGTACTCCCGATACTCGTTTCTGTTGGCATCGACCGCTTGACGGGCGTGACCGACCTGCGCGCCGTGATCTGGCAACGCACGCTCTGGCTGGTGGCCGCCTTCCTGGCCGCGGGCGTGCTCTCGTGGGTCTTCAACTTCCTGCGCCAATGGTTGACCGCCCGCGCCGTCGGTGACGTCGTCCTGAAGCTCCGCAACGACGCGTTCGACGCCGTGATGCAGCGCGACATGTCGTTCTACGACGAGTACTCGACGGGCCGGATCGTCAGCCGCGTCACGTCAGACACCCAGGACTTCTCCAACGTCGTCACCCTCACCCTCAACCTCATCAGCCAGGTCCTGCAGGTCGCCATCCTCGTCGGCGTGCTGCTTTACATCGACGTCAGGCTTGCCCTCATCGCGCTCGGCGTCGCGCCCGTCGTGGTGGCCATCGCCCTCGCCTTCAGGCACATCGCACGCCAAGTCACGCAGCAAGCCAGGCGCGTCCTCGCCGAAGTGAACGCCAACGTGCAGGAGTCGATCACGGGCATCGGCGTAGCGAAGGCGTTCAGGCAAGAGGAGGCCATCTACCGCCAGTTCGTAGGGGTGAACGACCGCTCGTATCACCTCAACCTGCTGCAGGGCTACATCTTCACGGCCATCTTCCCGGTGCTCGGCATCGTAGGCGGCATCGGCACGGCGCTCATCATCTACTTCGGTGGCACGCGCGCGCTCGGCGGCGACATCTCCGCAGGCGAGTGGTTCCTGTTCGTCCAGGCCGTCGCCATGTTCTGGTTCCCGCTTACCTCCATCGCCTCGTTCTGGAGCCAGTTCCAGCTGGGCCTATCCGCCAGCGAGCGGGTTTTCGCCCTCATAGACGCGGAGGCGCGCGTCGTGCAGACCGGCGCGCTCCGGCCGGAAGTGAGGGGCAACATACGCTTCGAGGCGCTAGGGTTCCGTTACACGGCGCAGGAGACGGTGCTTGCCAACTTCGACCTCGAGATCAGTGAGGGGGAGACGGTCGCCCTCGTCGGCCACACGGGTGCAGGCAAGTCGAGTCTGGGAAAGCTCGTCGCGCGCTTCTACGAGTTCCAGAGTGGGCGTCTCCTGATCGACGGGAACGACATCCGGGAGTTGGACCTCGACTGGTACCGCGCCCACATCGGCGTGGTGCAGCAGTCGCCTTTCCTCTTCTCTGGCACCGTGCGAGACAACATCAGGTACGCCCGCAAGGCTGCAACCGACGACGAGGTGGCGGCAGTAGCTGGACGCATCGGCGGCGGCGACTGGCTTGACGCCCTGCCGAACGGCCTAGATACGGAAGTAGGTGAGGCTGGCCGCGGCGTATCGATGGGTCAGCGGCAACTCGTGGCCATGGCGCGCGTGCTTTTACAGAACCCGAGCATCCTGATCCTCGACGAGGCCACCGCCAGCGTCGACCCCCTCACGGAGGCGCAGATCCAAGAGGGGCTGGACGAGATGCTCGCTGGACGCACGTCCATCGTCATCGCGCACCGCCTGTCGACGGTGCGGGCGGCGGACCGCATTCTCGTGTTGCAGCACGGCGCGATCGTCGAGCAAGGCACCCACGCGCAGCTGCTCGAGCAGCGTGGGCATTACGCCGAGCTGTACGACGCCTACTTCCGGCATCAGAGCGCCGCTTACGACCCGGCAGCGCTGGCGTGGGAGGCGCGGGGTTAGAGCAGGGTCGTCGTCACTCAGAGGCGCACGGTAACTAGACCGCCAGCCAGGCGGAACTCCACGCCGCGCACCCAGAAGGTGATGTCCTGACCAGTTGACCCTTCCTCCTCCACGGTCAACGCGTCGTGAGCGACTCTGACCCACAGCCGCGCACCTCGCCACCGCAACTTGAACTCTAGGGTCTCCCAGCCGCTTGGCAGTCGGGGGTCGAAGCGCAACTCGCCTCCGTCGTCGCGCATGCCGGCGAAGCCGCCGACGACCGCCTGCCACGTGCCTCCTGCTGAGGCGATGTGCACGCCATCGGCAGTGTTGTGGTGGCTGTCGCTGAGATCGACGTAGAGCATGCGCTCGAAATAGGCCATCGCCAAGTCGGCGTGACCAACCTCCGCCGCTAAGATGGACTGCACGGCGGCTGAGAGGGTCGAATCGCCGGTCGTGAGTGGATCGTAGAAGTCGAAGTCTGCGCGCTTCTCCGCCAGCGTGAACTCGCTGGCGTACAGGTAAAGCGCCAACACGAGGTCTGCCTGCTTGATGACTTGATGGCGGTAGATGACGAGCGGGTGGTAGTGCAGCAGCAGAGGGCGTTGGTCAGGCGGGGTGGCCGCAAGGTCCCACGGTTCGCGGTCCATGAAGCGCGCGTCTTGCAGGTGCACGCCGCGCTCCTGGTCGAAGCCGACGTGCAGCGCGTCAGCTGCCCGCCGCCAGGCTGCCGGCTCGCTAGCGGAGAGGTCGAGGCGCGACTTGATGGCCTCGAAGGCGCGCGGGTCGCGGCTGGCTAAGTCCTCACAGAGGTCGGCGGCGAAGCGCAAGTTGAAGCGCGCAGCCACGTTGGTGTAGAAGTTGTCGTCTACGACGGCGCTGTACTCGTCAGGGCCAGTTACGGCTGCGATGTGGAACGAAGTGGACTTGAAGTAGCCGAGGCTGGCCCACATGCGCGCAGTCTCGACGGCGATGTCGACGCCCATGCCCGCGGCGAAGCCTTCGTCAGCTGTTGCCGCCAGGTACTCGGCTACGGCGTAGGTGACGTCGGCATCGATGTGGTATTGCGCCGTGCCTGCTGGGTAGTAAGCCGACGCCTCCTCACCGTTGATGGTGCGCCATGGGAAGAGCGCTCCCGCCTCGTCCATGACCCGCGCCCTGCGCCGCGCGGCAGGCAGCATGGCGTGGCGGAACGACAGCGCTCCCCGCGCTAACTCTGGTCGCGTGTGGATCAGGTAGGGGAGGACGTAGATCTCGGTGTCCCAGAAGTAGTGCCCAGAGTAGCCGCTGCCGCTCACGCCCTTCGCGGCGACACCCCGCCCATCTGCGCGCGCTGTCGCCTGAGCCACCTGGAAGAGGCTCCAACGCAGCGCCTGCTGCACGGCCGCCTGACCCGCGACTTTCACGTCTCCCGCTGACCAGAACTCCTCGAGCCATGACGCCTGCGTGGCGAACAGTTGGGTGAGGCCGGCGGCGCGTGCGTCGTCTAGGGTCGCGTGGCACGCCTTGATGAGGGCTGGGAGTTCGTCGGCGCGGCCGTCGTGATACGCCACCAACTTGTGCAGCGTGACGCTGACACCGCGCTTCGCCGCTACCTGGTAAGTCACCGCGGTTGAGGTTGGCGAGGTACTGGTGCGCGCCTCATGAGGGGCGCCCGTTACGTGCTGGTCGACCATGGACGCCAGACCGAGGGCGGAGCGGCGCGTCGTGTGAGCCAGGAAGGTGCGCTCTCCATCCTGGCCGTGGCGCTGCGGGATGAGCGCGCCACGCATGTCCTCCCCCCGGCGCGGGTCGAAGCCCGCAGCGCCGAGCCCGGCCGCCTCCGCCTGGCGGTCCACCAGCAGTGACGTGATCGTCAGGTTAGCGTCGGCGTCGAGCAACGTGACGCTGTACTCCATCGCGGCCAGATGCTTGTCGCTGAAACTGACGAGCCTGCGCGAGGAAACGGCGACACGTTCACCAGCCGGCGTGCGCCAGACGAGCCGGCGCTCGAGAGCGCCAGTCCGCATGTCGAGCGTGCGCCGGTAATCGTCGAGCGCGGCGCTGTCTAGGTCGAGCGTGTGCGGACCGACTTGCAGGCGGATGGTCTTGGCGTCCGGGAGGTTCAGGATGGTCTGACCGACGGTCGCGAAGCCGTAAGCGGCCTCTGGGTAGACGATGGGCCAAGTCTCGTGAAAACCGTTGATGTACGTGCCGTGCTCGTACGCGGCTCCGCCCTCCTCGTCGTTGCCGCGTAGGCCGAGGTAGCCGTTACCTAAGGCGAAAAGCGTTTCGGAGTGGCCGCGTTGCGCTGCGGCCGGTCGCGCGAGTTCCACCAGGCGCCACTCGTCAACTGGGTAGCGGCGGCGGTCGAGTGGTGGAAGTGCCACGGCGGCCGCTAGCGGCGCCAGGTCGGCGACGACCACGTCCGCGCCCGCCAGCGACAACGCGTTAGCACCGGCGCCACGGTCGACGCCGACGACCAACCCGAAACCGCCTGCGCGCCCTGCGGCGACACCCGCGATGGCGTCCTCGATCACGACGGTCTTGGCGGGGTCGGCTCCTAGGAGGTACGCGGCCGCCAGGTAGGTGGCCGGCTCCGGCTTGCTCGCGAGCCCTTCAGCGGCGGCCTTTACGCCGTCTACCACGACGCGAAAGCGATCCGTTAAATCCGCTGCGGCAAGCACGTTGGCGGCGTTCCGCGAGCTAGACACGACCGCAACGGAAGTGCCGTGTGCCGCCAACGCGTCGAGCAGCGCCAACGAGCCCGGATACGCCGCCACGCCCTCCTCCACGAGGATGCGTTGAAACTCGAGGTTCTTACGGTTCCCGAGGCCGCAGATGGTGGCCGCGGACGGCGCGTCATCTGGCGCTCCGAACGGTAGCGAAAGCCCGCGGGAGTGCAGGAGCTGCTCGACGCCCTCGAAGCGCTGCTTGCCGTCGATGTGGTCGTAGTAGTCCTTCACCGTGTACGGCGCGGCGCCAGGGCGGTCGCGGAGGAACGGCGTGAAGAGCGCCTCCCAGGCGCGCATATGCACCTCGGCGGTGGGGGTGAGGACGCCGTCGAGATCGAAAAGCACCGCTGCGAACTTCGAGAGGTCCGGTAGCGAGATGGGCTGGCGCATGGGTAACGATAATGGGCCGCGGGCGACGAGTGCCGCCATTGGCGCGTCCCGTAGCGACACCAGGTGCTGACGGCGGTTGCGACGGCGAGTATCGTTGGCTCTGATGTTGGGAACCGCAACCCGTGCCTAACGAGAAATTGTGGCCAGGCCGACGACCTAGGGAGCACCCATGAGGCCTGACCCCGGTAGCGCGGCACCGCCGGAAAGCGCGCAGCTCCGGCGCGAGGTCGGCACGTTCGGCGCCGTCATGATGGGCCTCGGGAGCATCATCGGTACTGGCGTGTTCGTCTCCATCGGCATCGCCGCCGGTATCACCGGCCCGTCGGTGGTTTTGGCCGTTGTCATCGGCGCGGTGGTTGCGACTTTCAACGGCTTGTCGAGCGCGCAACTAGCCGCTAACCACCCCGTGTCTGGTGGCACGTATGAGTACGGTTATCGCTACCTGAACTCGTGGTTCGGGTTCTTGGCCGGCTGGTTGTTCCTCTTGGCGAAGAGCGCTTCGGCCGCGACCGCCGCCTTGGGTTTCGCCGGCTACGCGTTGGCTTTAGTTGGTAGGAGAGAGGGCGGGGAGGTTGTGCCGCTGGCGCTGGCGCTAGTGGCCGTCTTGACCCTGACGGTGCTGGCTGGCATCCGGCGCTCGAACCGCGCGAACATCGTCATCGTGAGCGTTACCCTGGCGAGCCTGGCGTTCTTCGTGCTGGCCGGACTGCCCGGAGCCGTCCGCGAGGGGCTGACGAACTTCGTGCCTTTCTTCGCGCCCGAGGAGGGCAGGGGCCCACTATCTGCGCTGCTGTACGCATCCGCGCTGATGTTCGTGGCTTACACCGGCTACGGCCGCATCGCCACTCTCGGTGAGGAAGTGCGTGAGCCGCGCACGACCATTCCGCGCGCCATCATCGCCGCACTCGTCGTTGTCGCGGTCGTCTACATCTTGGTTTCGTTGGTCGGAGTGGGGGAGGCTGGGGCGGCAGTCCTGGCGGCCGTGCGGAACCGCGCCGCGCCGCTCGAACATGTCGCTCGCGACTTCGGCTTCGGCTGGGCGCCGCACGTTCTTGCCATTGGGGCGATCACGGCGATGGTCGGGGTGCTACTGAACCTCATCCTTGGCTTGTCGCGGGTTCTGCTTGCGATGGGGCGAAGGCGCGACGTGCCGGCGGTCTTCGGGCGACTCGACCCGACGGGAAGCACGCCGTCGGCGGCCGTGATCGCCGTCGGAGTAGTGATCGCGGTCCTAGCTGCTACCGGGAACGTACGCACTACTTGGAGCTTCAGCGCGTTCACGGTGCTGGTCTATTACGCCATCACCAACCTGGCAGCATTGCGCTTGCCGTCTGAAGCGCGTTACTACCCGCGGTGGGTAGCCGCGGCGGGCCTGGTGAGTTGCCTGCTGCTGGCGTTCTTCGTGGAGCGCCGGATTTGGCTTTTCGGGGTTGGCTTGGTTGGAGTTGGGCTTCTCTGGCAGGCCGTTGCTCGCAGGCTACGGTCGGAAGCGTGAAGTCGAGCGCGGTGTTCCGGGTCGTATAGCTGGTTATCCGCCGTGAGCTGGAGCGGGCTCGTTGCCGTGCCGCGAGGTCCACGCGGAGGTCGGTTAGTGTCATTAGATTGCAGTAATGACTGACCTTGACAGTGAAGGCTGTAAGTCTTAATCTGTGAGCATGCTTCCCGACCCGCTCGCCAGCCATCGCGACGCCATCTACTCGCTGGCCGAGCTCGTTACCGCAGCCAACGTGCTGCTGCCCACTTACCTCCCGAAGGACGCCACCGGCCGCGCCGCCGAGGACGTGAACCCGCGGCTAGTGCGCTTCTACACCACCGAGGGACTCCTGCCGGAAGCTCACCGCGAGGGGCGCGAGGCGCGCTACACGTTCGAACACCTCACCACCCTGCTGGTCGTCCGTAAGCTCCTCGCCCAAGGGTTCGGGAGCGGCGCCATCCGCGCCGCCCTCGCAGGGCAAAGCGTGGAGCAAGTTGCTGCGCTGCTAGAAGGCGAAGTCCAACTCCAACTCGTGCCGAGTAGTACGAGCGCTCCTGACGGCGCCGCCAAGGCGGCGTTCCTCAGCGCGGTCCGCGCACGCGCCGGTCTGCAGGAAGCGGGCGTTGGCGGCTCCATGCAAGCTCCAGCTCCGGCCAGCCCACCGCCGCAGGCGCCACCACAGGGCCATCAGGTGACCACCCGGCCGCCCTCGCCCGCAGCCTCCGTTCAGAATCAAGCACCCCTGCTCCTTGGCCAGGAGCCCCCCACTAGTTGGACGCGCTTCAACGTGGCCGACGGCCTGGAGCTCTCAGTTCGCGACGACTTCATGCTCCCCACCACGCTCTGGGGCGACGACGCGCTCCTCCAAGCTCTCAAGGTCGTCCTCCTGCAGGTGGAGCAGGTCCGCAAGAAGCGCAAGTAGCCGAAGTCGGGAGAACAGGGCCGCTAGCCGTGGCCCTACACCACTGCGCGGGCCCAGTGACCCGCGCGCAACGAGGGGAGAAGCCATGCCGACCACCAGCCACACCAACCTGCCAAGACCGCAACTGACCATCGTTCCCGCGAAGCCAGGCCTGCCGCTAAGAGGAGGCGAGCTAGACCTGCTCGTCAGCGTCGCCGTCGATCACCCGGCCACCGAAGTCGCCCGCAAACCCCTTAGCCTCGCGCTCGTCATCGACTGCTCCGGCTCCATGAGCGGCGGGCCGCTCGAGGCGGCCAAGCGCGCGGCGGTACTGGCAGTCAGCATGTTGGTGCCCGGCGATCGGGTGGCGGTGGTCAGCTTCGATAGTGGCGTGGACGTCGTACAACCCCTAGTGCGCGTTGGAGGCGACGTGCGGCGGCTGGCCGAGAGCATCGCGGCAATCGAACCAGGGGGCTCCACCAACCTGTTCGGCGGCTGGGCGGAGGGGCTCACGCAGGTGCTCGCCTGCACTGATGACGAGGCGCTCGCACGGGTGGTGCTCCTCTCCGACGGCATGGCCAATGCCGGCGTCACAGACCACGCTCAGATAGCGCGCGATGTCGGTGCGGCTGCTAGCCACGGCGTGACCACCACGACACTAGGCCTCGGCCGCGACTACGACGAGGATCTCTTGCGGGCCATGGCCGACGGCGGGCGCGGCAACTACGTCTTCCTAGAAGACGACGAGGTCGTAGCGCGCGCCTTCGAGCAGGAGGTCGCTGGCCTGAGCTCGCTGAGAGGGAGCGGCGTCCGCCTCGCGGCGGCGCCCGTCGCTGGAGCGAGCCTGCGCTTCGTCGACCGCGATGGGGCGCGCCTGGCCGGTCTCGGAGCCGATGCCAGCGGGTTGATGCTCCCCGACCTCATCGCAGGACTGCCTGGCGAGTACCTCGTGACCCTCAGCGTTGAGCCCGGCCCAAACCCCGTTTCGCTGACCCTTCATTGGGAGGACGCGCTGGCCAACGCACAAGACGAGCAGACCACCATCCTCGACCTTCCGTGGCTTGACGCGGCCGACTGGGACGCCGCGCCACTAGACGAGCGCATCCTGCAGGCACGCACCCTCATCCAAGTCGCTGCCGTCAAGCGGCGGCTGGCTGACGCCACGCGCGCTGGCGACCAGCTCGGGGCGGAGAAGTTGGCGAGCGAACTGAGCGCGCTCGTGGCCGCCTTGCCTGAAGGGGACGCTCGTAACCGTGAGGAGGAGGACCTCGCTAGCCTGCTGGAACGCCTGGCGCAACGCGACCACTACATGGTGGCCAAGCAGGCTGTGGCCGCCTCGCGCCGCACTTTTAGGAGCATCGACGACGGAAAGCTTGCCCACATGCAGCTTGCTGAGAGCGAGTGGCGGAAGCGTAAGGCCAATGCGTTCGGGGCCAGTCACGGGACTGCCATGGTGGAGTGGTCGGACGTCCTGCTCGACGTGGCGCTGCCTGACGGAACGCAACGCATTCAGGTGGTGGTTGGCGACATCACTCAGCAGCCTGTCGACGCCGTCGTCAACTCCACCAGCCGCTCGCTGATCGGCGCTGGCGGCGTGGACGGCGCGCTGGCCCGCGCTGGTGGGCCGCGGCATGTGGCCGCCATGCGCGAGATCGGCTCCATTGACTTCGGCGACGCCGTATTCACGCCCGCGTACGACATTCCCGCCCGCTACGTGATCCACACCGCCGCGCAGCCGTGGGCTGGCGGCGGTGCCGGAGAGGAGGAGACGCTACGGCGCTGCTACGCGGCCGTCTACGCCCTCGCAGAGAACCTTGGGGTGAGAAGCATCGCCGTACCTGCGATCGGCACTGGCGCCTACCGCTTCCCCGTAGGTGTTGCGGTCGGCATCGCCGTTGAAGCTGCGCGGGCGGCTCTCACCCGTGGCGGGATCGACCGCGTTCGCTTCGTGGCCTTCGACGTGCCGACCGGTGAGGCCTACGTCGCGGGGATCAAGCAGGCGTGACGGGGCGCTCCCTCGGGGCTTACGGCGTTACTCAACGAACCTGCAATACCGTGGTGCCCCGACCGGAGTAGTCGACGGCGTCGACCTGGGACAGGCTGCCGTCGGCCGCGATCGAGAACAGGTGGGCGCCCCCTGTGATCGAATCGTCCGCCGCGACCTGGAACCAGACTGCGATGGCGGCGTCCGAGCCGTTAGCCAGCGCCACGCCGCGGTACTCGGTGTTGAGGACATCGGTAGCGGTGTAAGTGTCGAGCAGCGTGAGCCCGGCGCCGTCGAACGTCGCTGTCTGTACCGTGTTGCGACCGGCAACCACGATGCGTGCGAGTGACGCGTCGAAATCGAGGTCGCGGGCTTCGTTCCTAGCCATGGCCAGGGTGGCCACCGTGGCCGGTGCCTGCGGATCGACAAGGTCGTAGATGGCTACCGCCTCCGTCGACACCGTGCTGATGAGACCGGCCTGACCGCCAAGATCCACTAGTGCCGTAGCGTTTCCAGGGTCGGCAAACAGGATTGCGGTGGGAACGTCACCGCTGACGCCGATCACGCTTGAACCGTTATAGAGGTAGGATCCGGTCGGATCGATCGTCAATCCGTGGGATTCCGTCACGGCGCCTTCAGCGATGAAGGCCAAGTTGCCGCTGGCATCGACCTCGAAGATATGGATTCCATCGAGATCGTCGTCGTCCACGTAGAAACGCGACCCATCGGCCGAGAACACCATCCCGTTCGGGGAGCAGTAACCGACCTGGCCGACTAACGCCGGGGGAACTGCTTCATGGGCACAGGTAACGCCAACGGGGGCGCTGAGGTCGTAGAGGAACGCTGCGCCGTCGTGCGTTATCGAGTCGTTCTCGACAACGAAACGATCGATGCGGCCGTTGCCCCAGCAAGCGTTAGTGCCAACGCCGCAATCGTTCATTGACGCGGCGTATAGCCACGGCTTGCTCGGGTGCTTGACGACGTTGAACACCGCGTGCTCCGGCAGCAGGCCTGCGCCGGGGATCGAGGCGCTGTCAACCTCGACCAGTTTGCCCTCGTTAGCGTAGACCAAGTGAAGGTTAAGCCCCTCGGCGATCACGTGGGTTGACAACGGCGCTGGGTCGGGCGCGGGGGGAGTGCAGGCGGCGATCAGAACCACGAGCGCCACCGCGATGGAAGCTAGAAGGGGAACCTTGCGAGAAGACGGCATGCGATACCTCCCCGGTTGCCCATGAGTGGGGACCGGACGTGTTACTGCCAGCGTTGCGGTAGAGACGAAACCCCCCTCACTCTTCGGCTCTCGTTCCATTGGTTGTCCGCGTATTTGGACTCAGAACTTCCTTAGCGACTGGCGCTCGGCGACTGTAACAGAAACTCCTGTTCCGCATGGCCAGGCGGCTGGAACTCCTCTAGCTCTTCGTCTGCCGCGCCAGCTTGCGGCAGGGGCGGTGGGGATTCTCGTTCTCCATATACCGCCGGCGCCGCGAGGCGCTAACCTTGTGCCGTGAGCATGGAGTTCAACGGCGTCATCTGGTACTGGCGGGGTCCGGCACCCCACCATTTCGTAACCGTTCCGCCCGAGGAGTGCGGACTGCTTCACCAGTTGGCGCGGTTGGCGACGTACGGCTGGGGCATGATCCCGGTCGAGGTGACCATCGACTCTGTGAGGTGGGAGACCTCGTTGTTCCCGAAAGGAGGCGGCTACATCGAGCCGGTCAAGGCGGCTGTGCGTAAACGCCTCGGTCTGGGTGAAGGTGACTCGGTGACCGTTAACCTCGAGGTCGTCACCCGTGGTGGGCGACTCTTGCTTGATAGCGAAGCCGTGATGGACGCCGACTAGTGTGGCCGGAGGAGGAGAGATGAACGACACCGGTAACCGCGTTCCTGGGCTGACGACGCACACGCGCACGGGCGAGCAGAGCATCGTCCATCGTCGCGAGTTCGCCGCTCCCGCAGCTCAAGTGCAGCGCGCTCACACCGAACCGGACCTGTTCACCAGATGGATGGGCCCGCGAGGCACGACCGTCAGGCTCGACAGGTTCGATCCCGTGACGGGCGGGTCGTTCCGCTATGTCGTGGAGGCAGCAAGCGGCGGAGCATGGGCATTCCGAGGCTCGTACCACGTGGTTGCGCCTGGGTTGATCGTCCACACGTGGGAGTTCGAGGATGACCCTGGCGTGACGCTCGAGACGCTGAGGTTCGGTGACCTGGCCGACGGCCTTAGCGCGCTGGAGGTCGCCTCGACCTACACGTCGAAGGAAGCGTGTGACGCGATGCTAGCCAGCGGGATGGACGGCGGGATGGACGAGAACTTCGAGCGCCTCACAGAAGTGTTGGCGGCGCTGTAGGAGGGGCCTGTGCCTGGTGCGGCTTGTCTCCGAATGACCGGGGGACATTTTCTCCTATACAGGACACAACCCACTCCATATCCTCGTAACAAGGCGCCATTGTGTCGAGGACGCCTGAAGAGAGCGTGATTGATATGGCCAACACCGCTACGGGAACCACGAACAGGTTGCAGTCCTCCCAAAGAGGGGTGGGCAGGTCCGCTAGGCCTGCTGGCGCCTACGTGCTGATGGGGCTCCTGCTACTCCTGGCGTTCGGGGCTCTCTATGGCGGGGGTGCGCTAATCCTGGACCCGAGCGGGGGCATCCTGGATATGCCCGTCTCTCTTCTGGCCGGTAGCGCGTTCACCAACTACCTGGTTCCCGGCCTGATTCTCTTCGCGCTCTTCGGGCTGGCCTCACTGTTGCTCGTGGTCGGCCTGTGGCTTGAACCCTCCTGGGCGTTCGTCCGGCCTCTGGGTGCGCACGGAGCGTGGCTCGGCACCATCCTCGTGGGCGGCGCCCTCATCGTCTGGATACTGGTGCAGATGAGGATACTGTCCTTCTTCCTCCAACCGATTCTGCTGGCCCAAGGGGCGGCCACCATAGTGGTAGCGCTGTGGCCCGCCGTCAGGCGCCACTTCCAAGAGGCTCCGGTCTAGGGCCTATCCGCTGTCAGAACAAAAGGAGGGCTGCGTGTGACCACCAAGGCACAACTCCGAAAGACCGCCGTAGGACTTCTCGAGACGGACGCTGTAATAGTCGGCGGACCGCCGGTTCACCGGGTCTATTCGCCTCGCTAACTCCCGAGGGGCAGGTTTGGACCCGGAGGCCATCAGCAACTCACTGCCTAGGTGCACCATCACGGAGGCCCGTTCGCCGGAAGACGATGCCCCCTGTGTTGCGGTGCCGCTGGACCAGGTGAACGGCATGGAGCTGAACAACCTGGTCTACAGATCATGGCTGAACTAGGCACCTGCGGAACTGGCCGCTGCAGCCGCCGGGGCGGTCAAGGGTGAGGTCCCTAAAGGCCCGGACGCGCTGCCACGAGCGATCGGCAAGCCTGCGGCGCGTGAGGTAGGTGTGGGGAGAGTACGTTACGTCGGCGACGCATCGGCATGGCGCTGGTGGTGGTCAGCCAGGTACTGCCCTACGGCGCCATCAAGAGTGGTAGTGGCGCTAGACTTCCTTCCGCTTGCCAAAGATGAACCCGCCTGACAACATTTGCGTCTGTGAGGGGGTCTTCTGGTCGGGGTGGCCAGATTTGAACCGACGACCACTTGACCCCCCAGGAATCTAGTGGGCGTGCTTCCCACCTCGGTTGAGGGCGGTTATGTGCGTCTGGGACAGGGGAGATGTGGGTGCTCTTTCTCCTCCGTGTGTGGGTACTCGATTGAGGTCTCGCGCGTTGGGCCCACACTTGGGCCCCGGTTCGGCTTACCGTATTTCTGAACTGCAGCCTTGGCCCTGTCCGCCAGCGGCCGGTTTTGGTGGGCCGCCCTCAGGTTAGCTCCTCGATGGCGGCGCGTTGCCGCTCGTGCTTCTCTGGGTCGGAGTTCCGGAGGCGTTCGAGGTTGTGGAGCTTCCAGCGCACGGCAGGCAGAATGGCTGCTTGTGGCAGGCCGATGACGTCGAAGTCGGGAGCGCCGTCATGGAGTGAGAGCAGGAAGCGCATGGCGTTGGTGTCGAGCCGGGCACGGAGCTCGGTGACCAGGCGCTCGCGCGCCGCCTCGAGCTCGGCCAAGGGCAGCGGGTCCACGGTCATGCCGGCGAACTCGGCGTGGAAGACAGGTTCGATGTCGACCCGTCGGGGGTCGAGGAGCTCGTGGGGCGGCCGGTTCGAGGAGGTGACGTAGACGAGGAAGGTGCGGAACAGCTCGTCGGTTATGCCTTCGTGCTCGAAGAGCAGCCTGACGTCGTAGAGGTCTCTGGGGTGCTGGCGGTCGAGGGCGGCCAC
>JACDJB010000605.1_pt1 | contig 34746 bp, 31 predicted proteins | sample 7454121 | NCBI WGS metagenome assembly JACDJB01 (sample SAMN14253290, study PRJNA609438) | sludge metagenome | isolation source: sludge after 25d culture with pyrite | collected 2018-12-20
AAAACTCACTTCATCAATAATTGTTGTATCACTACCCGATAAATAAATAGTTTCACCGGAGCTTGAAATTTTTAGATCCGCATGTAATCCTGCCTGATCTTCATCTTTATCCGCCCAGACAATTAAATATCCCTTCGCAGAAATTGTTGTATCAGGAAAGGCCCAGAGAGACAGATCATTACCATCATCTGATAGAAAGTATCCATTTAATGAAATATCCTCATCGGAATTATTATAGAGTTCAATCCAGTCGTCGTATTCTCCATCCTGGTCTGTTACTGTGGTCTCATTCGAAGCCATAAATTCATTGATAACCAATTCAATAGCTAATGGATCGGAACTGGTGGTAATAGTATAGAATTCATATTGTGCCCGTTCAGGTGAAAACTGCCCTGCATTGTCATTTTCGGCATAGATATAATATTGAACCTCCGAATTGTTGATTTCCAGGTATGTACCATACGTGCCATCATTGGCGGATCCGTCACCATGTGCGCCGTCATCATACATTTCTACTAAGCTAAAGGGAGCTATTGTTTCATTTCGATAACCCAGATATACCGCGTTTCCATCTGTCACGGAAGCAGAGATTGCAATCGTTTCGTTAACCGCGGGACTTTCATCCGACAATGCAATACTTGAAATCGTGGGTGCTGTTTCGGTGAAATCAGAAAGCGCCAAAAGGTAACTACTTCTTCCATTCATCAAATTGGTGATGCCGGGAAAAGTCATGCTTTGCGGACCAAAACCGCTAATTATATCGGAAGTTAAATTATTTAGAAAATCATTGTAGGTAAAGAATTTATTTACATCAGCCCGAACTGAGGCGTCGATTAATGATCGAAATGTTAACGCGGTGTCATAGTACTCGCCATTGTCAAAATTTTCTAAAAGCATGGTTTTGTAATGAGCGAGGTACATACGCTTGTACATTGGTATGCTTAGCAATTGTTTAACTAATGGGAAATTTGAGTCAGAAGAATGGAGCAAGTGACTCATCTGCTGTTTCGAAGATGTCGTGTTTAGCGTAGATGAGCCTGTTTGTGAGAATACCCCAAAAGACTCATTCAAATCCCAAACAATCGGCAAAAATTGTTGATAATCACTTCGGTATAAATAATAATTTTGAGAAAATATGCCAATGTAACTATCCAGGTTCACGATTGCATTGTCGAAGGCAAGCATCCACAAGGCTCTGTCCACATCTAAAATATTTTCAATATCCGAGATATTGTTGCTTAGTGTATCACAAAGGTCTATCAACTCCTGCCAGCCATAATCCGATTTCATTTCATAGGCATCGTAATAATCTGTGCTGTCTTGACCAAGATATACCAGATTGGGGTAATTACCCGATTGTGTAGGTGCGCCATCAGGCGGGCTGCAATCGAAATAGGCATTGTCGTTAGAGCCAAATCGGCTCTTCGCAAATTTCTTTGAAATGGATTCGGTGTTGGTGTAGAGGCCAATTAAGGTTCCGTTCACGTAAAGGTTGGCAAAATTGGAAAGCGGCGCATCCATGTATTTTCTGATGATGTAGAAACCCAAAACATCGCGCAAAAACGAGGGATCGTTGTATCCATTGGCCAATTTGATATCAGTGTATCCATCATATTCATGGTCTTTGTAAGTATCCAGCTCGATGTGCCATGGATTTTTTACCTGATCGGCCCTATACGAACTGTTGCCTTTGTATTTTACGCCAACGCTATCGAATACTTCTCCATTGATAGTAACACTTTGAGCCATTATGTAATCTCCGTCTTCGGAATATTGAGCATCCAAAAGTGCATCCCAATTGCTTTCCGCAAATGTAATTTCAATCGTTTGAATGGTCTTTAAATCGTAAAAATCCTGACTATAGATATTTGTTGATATTATTAGAAAAACAAAAACAGTTAAAATGTAGATATTTTTCATTGGTCTTTATCCTTATTTGTTAGCTTATTTGACATCCGAAGCCTTTTATCGAAATGATTCTATATTTTAAGTTTACTCATGCCTGAGTGCTTCAATGGGATCCAGAGCCGCGGCCTTACGCGCCGGATACCAGCCAAAAAAGACACCGATAAACGAGCAAAAAAGGAATGACAATAAAATGGACTCCATTGTAATCAGCACCGGCCAGGCCATGATATTTTCAACAGTGTTCGAAGCCAATATACCCATGACCACACCAATAACGCCTCCGGTTACACTCAACAAAACAGCTTCAAGCAGGAACTGCATTAATATATCTTTGCCTTTGCCGCCAATAGCCAGTCTAAGTCCTATTTCACGGGTGCGTTCGGTGACGGAAACATACATGATATTCATGATACCAATACCACCCACAACCAAAGATATCGCGGCGATTGATCCAAGCAGCACCAACATCATTTCGGAAATGGATCCAAATGTACTGATCAATTCAGCCTGAGTCCTTATTTCAAAATCATTGTCTTCACTATCCTTTAATTTATGTGAAAGACGCATATTCTCTTCAATCTGCGCGGTTGCCTCATCGATGTACTCTTCAGAGACAGCGGAAGTGACAATCGCCCGCAAATAGGTCTGCCGTGTAATTCTTTTCATAACGGTGGTGTAAGGCGCCAGCATGATATCGTCCTGGTCCTGGCCAAAGGTATTTTCTCCTTTTTCTTCCAGTACACCGATTACTTTAAATGGTATTTTTTCAAAGCGGATGGTTTGTCCGATCGGATCAATATCGTCGCCAAATATATTCTCCACAACAGTCTGTCCAATCACGACAACTTTTGCGGCGTTGTTTATTTCCTGGGATGAGAATGAACGGCCGCTGGCGATATCATACTTTTTGATATAGTTATATTCCTCGTTTCCACCATTTATTTGAGTCGGCCAGTTATTCGTTCCAAAGATAACCTGACCGGAACTTTCAACTTCAGGCGATACAGCTTCTAACAGACTGCTGTTTTCACGAAGAATGTCCACGTCTTTCAGTACCAGGGTTTGCGACATTGTACGTCCCTGCTGAACCCCGCCCCTGTCTTTGCTTACAGGCATTATGTTAATAAGATTTGTACCCATGGAAGATATTTTTTCCTGGATACTGGCATTGGATCCTTCTCCGATAGCAAGCATGGCAATAACCGATGCCACTCCTATAATGATTCCCAGCATTGTGAGAAACGAACGTGTTTTGTTTCTTTTAATAGCTGCTATGGCAATTTTAATTATAGTTAATATTTTCATTTTTAATTCTCGTTTTATACTTATTATTATGCATCAACTAATGTTTGAAGAATGGCTTCTTCTTCTTTTAAATAATCAAGCGCCCGCAGGGCATTTGTTTTTGTCTCTACCTGTATATCGTTAATTATTCGGCCGTCCCGGAAAACAACATTTCTTTTTGTAAAATCCGCGATATCGGGCTCATGAGTTACAAAGACTATGGTTATCCCGTTTTCATTTAACTCCTGGAGCAGAGCCATAATCTCGTATGAAGTCCTGGTGTCCAGATTACCGGTTGCTTCATCGGCCAGAATCAGTACAGGATCGTTTACCAGCGAACGGGCGATGGCGACACGCTGCTGCTGTCCGCCGGACATTTGATTGGTAAGGTGATTCATACGGTCCGCCAGACCGACTGCCTCCAACGCGTACTTCGCTTTTTGGCGGCGTATTTTTGCGTTAATCTCAGGATTGTACATCAACGGCAATTCCACATTTTCCAGGGCAGTGGTTCGCGGTAACAGGTTATACGACTGAAACACAAAACCAAGTTTAGTACTGCGTATCTCCGCCAATTGGTTTTTATTAAGTGATTTTACGTTCGTACCATCAAGCCGGTAGTCGCCTGATGTTGGTCTGTCGAGACAACCAAGAATATTGAGCATGGTTGATTTGCCGGATCCGCTGGCGCCCATAATGGCCACAAATTCACCCGCATTTATTGTCAGGTCAACACCGCGCAGCGCACTGACTATTTCAGTCCCCACGGGGTAATCTTTTTGAAGATTTTCTATTTCAATTATTTTATTATTCATTTTTTTACAATTCTTAATTTTTGTCAGGTTTATGTTTATGAATTTTTAATTTTCTAACTGTTACCTGCCCGGGCGTCCCGGACCTTCCTGGACAAACGGGCTTTGTGTTTCTTCGCTTTTTGTAACACTATCGTCCGTGTCGCCGCCCATTTCCATGGAAATTATAACCTGGTCACCTTCATTCAATCCCGAAATTATTTCAACGCTTATACCATCCGTTAAACCGGTTTCTACTTCAACAGGCTTGATAAGCGATCCGTCTTTAACCCAAACACGTTTGATGTTTTCAGGTTGCTCATTGGGAGCTTCAGTTTGTCCCGCTGTTTGCTGTGAACCGCTGGCAGGCCGTTGCGGACGTTCACTCTCCGGAAGTCTGTCGAAATAGCCGGCCATTTGCTCGCGCTCAGGTGTAAAACGCAAGGCTTTTCCCGCTACCACCAGCGCGTCTGTTACTTCTTCGATATAAACGGTGATACTGGCCGTCATGCCCGGCTTTAATTTTAGTTCGGGGTTCCGCGCCGAAACGATCACGGTATACGTTATAACATTTGATGTTTCTGTTGGTTGTAACCTTACTTCTGTAATAACACCTGCAAAAGTTTCATCGGGAAAAGCGTCTACAGTAAATTCCACCCGCTGTCCTTCTTTTACCATACCGATATCTGCTTCATCCACATCGGCTTCAACCTGCATTTCCGAAAGATCATTGGTGATAGTAAACAATTCAGGCGTGCTCATACTGGCTGTAACGGTTTGCCCTTCTTCAACCGCGCGATTAAGCACAAGCCCGTCGATAGGTGAATAAATATTGGCATAAGCCAAATTTAGTTGTGCTTTATTTAAATTGGCATTGGCCGATTTTAAGCCTGCCTGGCTTTTCTTATAATTATATTTGGCCAGGTCAAAATCGCTTTGTGACAACAAACCTTTTTCAAAAAATTCTTCATTCCGCTCAAAGCCGGCTTTTTGATATTCAAGTTCAGCCTGCGCATTGAACAAATCCGCTTCAGCGTTTTCCAAGCTGGATTGAAGTGTGGATTTGTCGAGTTCGGCAATCAATTGCCCCTTTTCGACTTTCGAATTAAAATCCACATAAATCTTTTCAATAACACCAGAAACCTGGGTTCCAACAACTACCGTATTTGTTGCTTCCAGGGTTCCGGTAGCGGTGATGGTGTTGTTTACCGCACCTTTCGCTACGGTTGCTGTCTCAAAAACGTATTCGCTCGAATTGATTCCCTCATACAAAAAGGCAAAAGCATATGTGGCTAAAAGAAGGACAGCCATAACGGTAATGATTCTTTTGTACTTTAGTAATATATTTCTCATAACATTCAACTCCTTAGGTATATTTTGTTTGTCTAAACTTATAGACGTGAATTCAGAAAAAAACTTGCGCGGGTAGCTAAAAAGGAAGTGTAAAAAACAAAAAGCCTTTCATTTTTTGATGAAAGGCTTTGCTAATAACAAATATGATTATCTGTTTTCAGGATGTGGTGGCGGTCCCTTGCCGGCAGGTGGAGGTGGATGTCCTTCAGCATCAGGTGACGGTGGAGAAGTATCATTATTCATTCCGGTTGGAGCATTTTTACGAAAAAATTCATTTAATAATATTTTTAATTTATCCTGCTGCTCCGGTTTGCATAATTTTTTCAGGTCTAAAAAATGTTGAAACGTAATCTTCTCAAGCTGCGCCTGCTTTTCCTGGGCCAGCGCTAATAAAGAATCGGATAATTCCTGTTTGGGATTCTCCACCAATACTTCATCAAACATTTGTTTTTTTATACGACTGATATCCTTCTGCAATTGCACTGCTTTTTGACGATGCTCCCTTCGTAGTTTTAAATATTGTAAGGACTGTGTTTCATCGAAATCCAGTTCCGCTTTTAACAATTCTTGTATTCGATTTGCTTCCGTGGCCGGATCGTTCTGTGCTTTTTGCGGTCTCGAGCCATCCGGCCGCCCCATCCATAAAACTGTTAAAGAAGAAATGTTTAAGATTAGTAAAACAATGACTGTAATCCACAAATAGCGTTTTTGTTTAAAAATATCCATGTGATTATCCTAATTAATATCAAAAATAGTGCTTTGATTTTTTTCCAGGTTTAAATCGTTGCTCAGCAATTCAATTAATTCCGTCCGCGTATTGGCTTGTTCCGCCTGATTAGAATCGTTCAAATACCAGAATGCTGTACTTAGATTCAAAACCACTAAAGCGGTAAGCATGGCCGGTCTAAGAATGGCGAAGAACACATTTTGTTGATTCTGCTTTGCTTCCAGTCGGGCTTGTACACGTGTATAGAAATACGGATTTGGCGGTAATTTTTCAGCCTGATCAAACTGTTCCAGAGTCCTGGTAATTTCCTGCTCGATTTTATCTTTTTTATTCATATTTTTATCTCCTCATTTTGTTAGACGCTCATCGTTTTCAAATCTTGCGCTGTTTATTCAAATTTTTCATAATAGTCATACAACAGTTTATGCAGATTTTTCTTTGAACGATGCATCAGCGCCTCTACGGCTGAAAGTGATAAATTCATAATTTCCGCGATTTCTTTATTGCTGAACCCCTCGTATTTGCTTAGCGTAATTGCCGTTTTTTGGTTCTCAGGAAGCTGATCTATTGCTGAGTCAAGAATCTGTTTCCGTTCTTTTTGCTCCACATTTTCTTGCGGGTTATCATTGTCCGGTAAGATAATTTCTTCTTTTTCATCATCAAATCCGAACAGGGAAGTGAGTTGCGCAAAACGTTTTTTGCGTTTTTTTTTACGGATAAAATCAAGCGATTTATTTACGGCTATACGGTAAATCCATGTTGACAATTCAGAGTCTTCCCGAAAATGGGCAAGCGATTCATAAACCTGGATAAATACTTCCTGAGCCAAATCATCCGCGTCTTCCTTGTTTTTCACAAAACGAAAACAGGTATTGCGCACATTTTCCTGATACGCTTCAACAATTTTTCTAAAATCAGCAACCTGCTCCATTGATGTCTTCAACTCTGGAATCCCGGATTTTTATGTTCGAGTGTTCTCTTAAAGTCATTTCCAATCAAAAAGAAAAGGCTCCTTCTAATAACCAAAAATGGTTAATTTATTTTGCCAAATAAAAAAAAGGAACCTTTGCTATGAAAGTAAACTCTATAAGTGCATATCGCAAGATATTAATTTGATTATTAAAACAGGATCTGGAGAAGAAGATGCATTCGTGTTCAAATATTTATCATCCTGCCATTTTAACGGGTTTTCGATGATATATTGCCGGATGCGGTTTAATTCGTTTTCGTCACGAATAATGTGTTCGTAATAATTTCTTTGCCATAATCGCGCGCCGGGGGTTTTACGGATTTTGTTGATTTTCCGGGATGTGATTGATTGAAAATTTTGCATTATCGCGCCCAATGATCCGGGTTTGGTACCGTGGGGTCGTTGTAGGGGCGATGCATTCATATCCGAATTTTTATCATCATTTATATTATTTTGATTGGAATGCATCGCCCCTACATGCATATCCGGATTTTTATCATTATTTATATTATTTTGATTGGAATGCATCGCCCCTACATGCATATCCGAATTTTTATCATCATTTATATTATTTTGACCGGAATGCATCGCCCCTACGGATTTTATAATATTTACAATTCCATGAAAATGATTGGGCATTATTTGAAATTCATCAATATTTACATTTTTAAAATGTATTGGTATTTTTTTCCAATGATATTCAATGATTTTTCCAAACGTGTTTAACACCATTTTCCCATCGATCACATCACCAAATAATATTTCACGATTCTGCGCGCAAATGGTAACGAAATACCACCCTGCCTGTGAATAATCAAACCCTTTTAACCGAATCGAACGACGATGGTGTTTTTGGGGATCATACTTCAATTATCTAATCCTTTTAAAATGCTGACTTATTCAATCTCATTTATTCCTTCCGGGTACTTCTTGCCCGGGGGACATCTTCTCTGTGATGGGGTAATAATGTAGGTTTATGATATAATTCATTATGCATACGATGAATCAAATCATCAATACTATTCTTGAAATTTTGTTCTTTGTGTCAAAAAGAAATTTATACTACGCATTTATGAGAAGCACGAACTGCTATGAATGAAAATTATGATCAAATATAAATAAATCAGTTATGGTATCAAATATATTGATTGGATCTTTGATACTTTTAAAGCGGATATTAGTCAATATTTGGACACATGACCAAAAAAATAGGGTTACGAATACACATCGTAACCCTATGTTTTTATTGAAGTGGCGCCTCGCGGAATTGAACCGCGGACACACGGATTTTCAGTCCGTTGCTCTACCAACTGAGCTAAAGCGCCTTGAACCATTTTGAAAGACAACAAATATAATGTGCGGCGTATATTGATGCAAATTTAATTTGTTATTTTTATTTAAAATAAACTGATGTGCAATCCCTTTTTTTCGATCTTTCTGGCCAGGGAATCAACGCCGATTAAAGTCCGGTTCAGATTATCATATAATGTCGTGTCATACATCATTTTTCCCAGCGTGCCCTCTTTGTTCTCCACCTGTTTAAGCAATACATGCAAGGTGAAGGCCATCGAGTCGAGACGGGCGGAAATTCTGCTTACATTGTTTAGCGATGCGCTAACCGGCCCTTCATTAGCTTCCAGCATGGAATTTAATTTCTCCGAACCCTTTTCAAAATTCACGACGGCATTGCGTAAATTCCCCGTGCTTGCCGACAGCACATCCTTAAAATCCGCTGTAATCTGATTGACATTGGACAGCGTCTGCTGGATATCCCCCTGAAGTTTCCCATCTTTCAGCAAACCGTTTACCATGGCCACCGTCGTGTCCAGCCGGAAAGTCAGCGCCGACAAATCTTCCGAAAGTTCACCAATCGTCATTCCCACATCAACAATCCGCCCGCCATATCTTCCCCGGAACGGCTGTTGATTCATCGATATAAGATTTTCCGACTTCCCTGGAAAAATTTCCACCTTCATCCCAGCCAGCAATTCCGCGCTGATCACAATAAAGTCCGCGTCTTCATATAACTGCACATGATCGTTAATCTCAAGGGTACACAGCACATCCCGTCCGCTCCAGCCGATGGATACGATCTTGCCCTCCTTGACTCCGTTCACGGTAACCGGATCGCCGGGGACCATCCCGCCCACATTGTCAAATACCACATCAATATGATATTTGTTGGTCTTCAGACGAAACTCTTTACCCCAGATTATCCCGAAAATTAAAATGAGAGTGGATAATATGAGGGTCAAACCGACCTTAAATTCGGTGGTGATTAATTTTTTATCCATGAGGAGCAAACTTTCTTCAACTATTACCGATTAAATTTTCGAAAGCGATTTTTTTACCGGTTGGCACATCAAGACATTCAAACTGAACGCCTCTTTCCATACATCTTCGAAACGCGTCCATTTCTTCATTGTTTATATACAAATAGGGTAGATACTTTTTTCTGGCGTCCTGGAAGTGAATACCGCCAATATTGACACGCTCAATCTGAGCGCCTGATTTCAACAACTCTTCCAGAACGGCCGGGGAGTTTATCAAGATCATAGCGGAGCTGTGATCAGATTCCCTGTTATTAATAAATGCCGTTGTTTCAGCCACATTCATAATATGTGTTTTGATGGACTCCGGTACACATGAGAGATATAGCTCCTTCTCCCAATCATTTTCGGAAACCGAATCATCACAAAGAACAATCTCTCTGGTATTTAAAAAATTTGCCCATCCGATTACCACCTGGCCATGAATGAGCCTGTCATCAATCCTGACTAACTGAACCGCCATCGTATCATCCCTATCGAATTAAAATTCCTTTCTTACCGTCTTCCATAATCTTATCGATCAACTGCTCCCAGTCCATTCGCTCATGGTTGCTATGATATGAAACGAGCATCGGAACATTTACGCCTCCAACCACCACCGCTTCCGGCCGCGACCTTTTAATACGATTGGCCAAAACCCAGCAGCTGCCCCCGACAAGATCTATGAAAAATATAAGTTTTTCCGGTTTTATTTCTTCAATTTTTTGTTCGATTTCACTTTCTAAGGTTTCAAGTGATTTCGTTTTATTAGAAAAGGAAAATTCATTCTCGATTTTTCCCACCAGTCCGTCCGCCACATTCTTTAGTTCACGTGACAGATCCCCATGGGTGATAATGCACGAAAGATGTTTTCCGCTCATTCCCAGTCCTTTTCCAGAAATGCTCTGTCCTGAGAAAGCTGGCTGCGGTCTTTCTGCTTCATGAATTCTTTAAGACGGGAATTGAATTCACGGGCGGTATGATAACCATACATTTTTAAAAGATGATTCATAGCGATGGTCTCGGCAATTACCGTGATATTTTTTCCCGGATTGATGGGCAGGACAATTTGCGGAATTTCCACGTCTAATATTTTCGTAATATTCTCTTCAAGACCTGTACGCTCGTAGTCAGCGTCCTTATCCCAGTCCACCAGTTTCACTTCCACTTCAACGCGTTTCTGCATACGAACACTTCGGATGCCGAACACACGTTTCACATCGATCAATCCTACGCCGCGGATCTCAAGCACATGTTCCGAAACTTCCTGGCCTGCTCCTATGAGTACATCTTCCGCTTTCAGGGTGACAATGACCAGATCGTCGGCAACGAGACGGTGGCCCCTTTCCACAAGATCAAGCGTGATTTCGCTTTTCCCGATACCGCTCCTACCGGTAAAAAGGATGCCGATACCATAAACATCCACCAGCGACCCATGCATGGAAACCCGCGGGGCGAATTTTGTTTCGAGGTACTCTCCCAGCAGATGCACAAGCTTCGTTGTACCGTAAGGCGTGCTGAAAACCGAGATATATCTGCGGGTGGCGGCTTCTATAAGAAGGGGAGGAATCGGATTTCCGTTAGAGACGATTACCGCCGGGATCTCAAATTCACTAAAACGGCTGATGGATTGTATCAGCGCCTTTTCATCAAGTCCGGAAAGATAGGATATTTCTGTGTTTCCGAGAATCTGCATTCTATCCCATGTAAACAACTCAACGAATCCCGATAAGGCCAATCCCGGACGGTGCAGCTCCGGTGTTGTGATCTTTCTGTTTAGTCCGTTTTCTGAACAGACCAGCTTTAATTTAAGCCTGGACTGATTCTCCCTGAAAAATGTTCTTACTGTGATAAATTGATTCATAGTTTGAATTTACTAAAGATTGATAAAGTCCGCAAAAATTTAAAAAAAATAGGCGCTTCTCAATGAAGCGCCTATCATATTATTCACAAAGGACTTATTAGCTTACCAAATTCTCAACGATTTTCTTGTTATCATGATCTTTGATCTTCGCTTTTGCCTTTACAATCTGCTGTTCCATTTTGTCAATCGCCAGGTCAATGGATTTGAACACGTCCTCTGATCGCTCTTTAACGACAATCACCTTATGATTCAGGCGCAGAATAAATTCCACAACCTGATCAAGTTTTTCATAAGAGAGGATAACCTCAACATCCATGATTGAGTCGGCAAAGCGGTCGAGTCTTTTCATCTTATCCTCGATGTAGGTCTTAAGACGCTCCGGCGCTTTGTACCCTCTGGTGGTGATTGCTATTTTCATCATGACCTCCTTAATTTTTTTGATGATTTATGTGAGGCGCCCGGATGGGCTTGATTGTATATTTCTTTCAAATGCTCGATCGACATATGCGTGTAAATCTGCGTTGTCGACAAACTTTCATGTCCCAGCAAATCCTTCACAACTCTTATATTGGCTCCCGCGTTCAATAAATGCGTCGCGTAACTGTGCCTGAGCACATGCGGGCTTTTTTGGGGGGAATTGGATACAAAAGCCAGATATTTCTTCACAATCCTTTGGACAGCCATTGGATACATTTTCTTCCCTGAATTAAGCACAAATAGATTATCGACATCCTTCAGCGCAAATTGAGTTCTGAATGTTAAATATTTTTCAAGAATTTTCACCGCGACACTGCCGACAGGTACCACTCTTTCTTTATTCCCTTTTCCGATAATCCGGATCAGATTTTCATTCATATATACATCTGTGACCTTTAGATTTATTAACTCCGTCAGACGCATTCCGGTTCCATAAAAAAACTCCAGAATTGTAAGATCGCGCACGCCTTCAAATGTGGCGCGGTCGGGCTGCTGCATGAGACGGGTGACTTCATCTTCCGTCATGTACTCAGGTAATTTTTTTTCGAATCTTGGTATTTTAATGGCCTGGGCAGGGTTAATTTTGATTACCTCCTCACGCGCTAAATACTTAAAAAGTGATTTTATGGCCGCAAGTTTTCTTGCGATACTGCGTTTTGAAATATCATTTTCCTGCAGGAAGACGAGAAAGTAGCGAAGTGTCTTTTTATCAATCCGGTTCCATTCAATCTGACCGGTTCTGAAGTAGTCAAGCGCGAAGTTTTCGAACTGTGTTAAGTCTGCCGCGTACGCCTGCGCGGTATTCCCGGAATATCGTTTTTCCAGGATTAAATAATCTAAAAACTTACGGATCTGTGAATCCATAATATCTATAACATTATAATTGGGTCAATGGTCTCTGTATTACATACTCGGCATTTATTAATCAATTTGCAACGTTTTCTTCAATTATTTCAAATTTACATTCCGGACATCGTAAAAAATGTCCTTTAGACTTGGAAGACTTTTCATTCATGTATTTATTCCCGCAATTTGAACATTTTTGATTTACAGGCTTATCCCAGCTTACAAAATCACATGCCGGATAATTTGTACATCCGTAAAAAATCTTACCGCGTTTGCTTCTCCGTTCAATGATGGTACCGTCGCATGAATCCTTTGGACAGGAAACACCTGTATTGACGGTGATGGGTTTTGTGTTTTTGCAGTCTGGGTAATTGGAACACGCTAAAAATTTACCGTATTTCCCTCTTTTAACCACCATGGGACTATTGCATTTATCGCAGACTTCATCCGTTGTTTCCTGTTCTTCATCTTCAAGCGGTTTGGTATTTTTGCATTCCGGGTATCCGCTGCAAGCCATAAACCGGCCGTTTCTACCCCAGCGGATTATCATCGGGCGGCCGCACTTATCACACGATTCGCCGGCATCCTCAAGAAGATCAGACTTTATTTCTTCTTTATTTGCTTCAACGGTTTTTATCGCGCGGTCAAAAGGCGTGTAAAATTCATTCATTACATCTTCATACGTGGCGTGGTCACCGGCAATTTCATCCAGCTTTTTTTCCATTGAAGCGGTGAAATCCACATTAAAAATATCAGGGAAATTTTTGATCAGAATTTTGTTTACCGTTTCCCCAAGCTCCGTAGCGAACAATTTGCGTTCTTTCAGTTCCACATATTTGCGGTGGAGAATTGTACTGACAATCTGGGCGTACGTGCTCGGACGGCCGATCCCAAGCCGGTCCATTTCCTTTACAAGCGTGCTTTCCGTATATCTTGCCGACGGTTTTGTAAAATTCTGCTCCGGCAGGATTTTCCGCAAATGACAGGCATCTCCTTCATTCAATCCCGGCGGAATATCTTTCACTCCGTTTTCTTCGTCTTCGCCGGCTGTTTCCCGGTAAACTTTTTCGTAACCCGGAAATTTCATCACTTCACCTTCGGTCGTAAACAGATAATGACCGCCGGTAACAGAGATCGTTGTTTTTTCATATACGGCAGGCATCATCTGGCAAGCCACAAATCTCTTCCAGATTAGATTGTACAATTTGAATTGTTCGGCCGATAGTACTCCTTTTAGATTCTCCGGAGCAAACTCGTCCGATATATTGGCGGGCCGGATCGATTCATGGGCGTCCTGCGCTGATTTTTTCGCTTTATATATTCTCGGATTAGGAGGCAGATATTCATCGCCAAACTGATTTTTAATGTAATCCCGTGAAGCATGAAGCGCTTCAGAGCTGATTCTGGTGGAATCGGTACGCATGTATGTAATCAAACCTATCCTGCCCTGTCCGGGAACATCGACACCCTCATACAATGTTTGCGCGATGCTCATGATTCTTTTTGTTGACATGTGAAGCATCCGGGAACCGGATTGCTGCAGCATACTTGTGGTAAAAGGCGGCTGAGGCTGCCGTTTCAGTTCTTTTTTATTGATCGCTGTGATTTTCATGGCCGCGTTTTTGATGGCCGCCACATGATTGTCAGCTGATTCCTGATCGGGAATATGCGCTTTTTTATTGTTGATTTTTGTCAGTTTCAGCTCAAAGGGATCGGATGTATCCGTTTTTACTACTATTTTGATAGTCCAGAATTCTTCTGATTTAAACTCGCGGATTTCCTCTTCGCGCTTACATATTATATAGAGAGCCACCGATTGCACTCTTCCGGCGCTCAGACCACGGTAAATCATTCTCCACAACACCGGACTGATTTTATATCCCACTATGCGGTCCAGAACCCTGCGCGCTTGTTGAGAATTTACCATCTTCATGTCAATAGATCTGGGATGACTCATGGCTGACTCAACACCGCTTCTGGTTATTTCATGAAATTCAACGCGATGGATTTCTTTTTTGGCCGTATTTAAAACGGAGGAAATATGGTATGCAATCGCCTCGCCTTCGCGGTCAGGGTCAGTCGCGATATAGATATTATCCGCGCCGGCCGCGAGAGCTCTCAATTCCTTGATTATTTTTTCTTTACCGCGAATATTTATATACTGCGGTTTAAATCCGTCTTCTATATTGACGCCAAACTTGTTTTTGGGCAAATCAATGATATGGCCAACCGAGGCGGCAACTTTAAAATCAGCCCCGAGGTATTTATTGATGGTCTTTGCTTTTGCCGGTGATTCTACTATCACTAAAGATTTGTGTGCCATATATCTCAATAACTTTTGGTTGTGATTTGTTGTTAACGCGGGTCAATATCAACTAAGTTTCGGAATCTCAGTAAAACACTGGCTAATGTATGGTATTGGACCCCAGTTGGTAGAAAAATCCTTCATAAAAATTACCCGGATCAGCGCCCAATACCATTGACGCTGTGATACTCTTAATGTCATCAAGTGTGATATTGGTTGTCCCAAGCGATAATGATTTCTCGATCGCGGATTCAATCCCCGACTCATCCAGAATACCTAACTGCCATAATTGCAGAAGATAGCCGTATGCATCGGGCGATACAACCAGTTTTTCAAGTTCGTGTAAAACACGGATCGATTTTCCGCTATACTGAAACTCGGCTTTTTGCGGAGCCTGTTCTTTTTGCAAATGATTAAATATCCAGGAAAAAGCTATGTTTACTTCATTTTCGGTATAGCCGCGTGATCTTAGTTCTTCCGATAAATCAACATAATTTTCCTCTGAGTGCTGGTGCTGAAATTCACCCATCAGGTACACTATAATCTCAATAATTCGTTCTTGCATCTGTTTCCTTATGTATAGTCCAAAAAAAACTACACTTTTGTTAATAAAAAATCAAGTCATTAAACCGTACATTATATAATTAGTTTCATTATAAATATATTGGATGAAAATATATCCGTTTTGTGACAAATATTCCTTTTTATGTCCGGATACCTAAAAAGACAAAAAATAATGAAGAAAAAAATATCCGGCAAAGTTCCCTCTGCCGGATTAAAAATACAATCATGCTATATCGAAATCAAATTTAATCACTTCCCCATGTGCCCCCGGCAATTTCATTCCCTGAGCTATTGTACTTCTTCCACCATCCGTTGCCGCTTGAATCCCAATGTGATTCAAAAAGAAGATTGCCGTTATTGTAAATGAGGAAACTGCCGCTGCCATCCGCGTTTGCTGTCGATTCATGGCTGAACATTCCAAAATTGAAAGTACAATGCACATTGCCATCGTCATCTGTTTCACAGGAAGAGACAAAAGCCACCTGATCAGAGTTCATCTGATAAAACATCCAGGATGATGATTTCCTGTCGCCGCTCTGATACCCTTCCATGGCCAGCCAGTTATCATACACAAATATACCGATTGAACCATCAAGAATCATTTGCCATACAATCGAATCATCATCTCCGACCGTGGCCTTTATGGTTATTGTAAGACCGTTATTCGTGCTTGTCCAAACCCATGTATCACCGTCTCTTACGGCATCTATGTCGTCAAAAATATTGCCGATCCACAGCATCCACGGTCCGAGCATCACGCCTGTGTATTGAAATTCGGTGTAAACTTCCGGCGGCGCGTCTGTCGGCGGCGAAGCCATATTCAGATTTGGCAATGATGGCGGTGTGTCTTTGTTGGAATTTCCTGAAGTACTATCTGAGCAGGAATAAATGGTGAATGCCGAAAATATAAAAGTTAAAATGATTAACTTTTTCATAAAGATCCCCCCCGGCTTCTTATATGGTAAAATAACTACTGTTGACTAAAATCAAAATGACATTTGTCACAATACTTCAACTTTTTTTAAATCTTCAACTGTCAGCTGGAGCCTTTCAGTCCCTCTCCAATTGTTTATATTCACTCTGAAGGCCACATCAATGGTATCTCCGAACATGATATCATCCTTATAGCACCCTCCACCCCACCATATACACTCGAACAACTGATTTCCTCTTTGCACGGATAATTTCAGGTGCTTTCCATTGCTTAACAACATCATATCACGAACATAAACACTTTTCAGCAAGAGGATTGGTTCGGCGTTGGTTTCGCCAAAGGGCCCTATTTCCTGAATAACTCTGGCTGTGTTAAGATTAAGCTGATCAATATCTATCACAGAATCAATCACTACTTCCGGTATAAGCTCTTCATGACTCAATGCCTCGTTTGCATAATCTATAAATTCTTTTTTGAACTGACTATAATTTTCCGCGGAAATGGTCAAACCCGCTGCTTTGTGATGGCCTCCGTAATTCAAAAAATAATGATTAAACTGTGTCAGCGCGTTGGTCACATGAAAAGCGTCAATACTTCTGGCCGATCCCACATAATTCCCGTTTTCATCCCTTGTAAAGACAAAAGCAGGTCGTGAATATTTTTCTTTCAGCCTGCCGGAAACCAATCCGATTAAACCGGCCAGCCATTCTTCATTTTCAACAAAGATCACTTTTTCTGAAGGAATCGCGTCATCCGCCGGCATTAAATTGAGCGCGTATTCAAGATAACTGGATTGCAGCGTCTGCCTTTTCCGGTTTAAACTATCAAGATGAGCCGACAGTTCCTGAGCTTCTTCTTTTGATTCGGTTATCAGTAGTTCAACCGAAATTCTGGCTTCTTCCATACGTCCGGCAGCATTTAATCTGGGTGCCAGAAAATAGCCTACAGAGATCGGGGTTACAACTTTCTCTTTTACACCGCTGATTTTTTTCAGCGCCATCAGGCCGGGTTTCCGGCTTCCGCTCAGAACCTTCAGCCCGAATTTCACGAGCGCGTAATTTTCATCCCGCAAAGGCATCACATCCGCGATAGTTCCGATCGCCACTAAATCCAACTGATTCAGCAGGAACTGTTTAAAATCGTCCTCCTGCATCAGTTTCTCGCTCAGGGCGTGCAACAATTTAAACGCGACCGCCACTCCGCAGATAGTTTTGAATGGATATTCAGAATCGGTCCTGTTTGGGTTAATTACCGCGCAGGCGTCAGGAAGATCTCCTTCCTGCAAATGGTGATCCGTCACAACAACATCGATACCCAGGGATTTTGCATGATCGATCGCGTCATGCGCCGTTATTCCGTTATCAACGGTAATAATGAGCTGCATCCCCATTTCAGCGGCCTGATCAACCGCCGATGGTCGCAACCCATACCCGTCCTTTTCCCTGTGAGGCAGGGCGTATTCCACGGGATATCCAATCTTTCTGAAAAAATATACCATGATTGCCGTAGAAGTCACTCCGTCCACATCATAATCGCCAAAAATGAATATTTTTTCTCCGTTATCGATCGCCCGGATGATACGCGCGACTGCTTTTTCCATATCAGGAAGAAGATAAGGTGAATGAAGCCGATCTGATAATTTGAACGGTTCCAAATGATTGGGAGGCAGATCTCTGTTTTTAAGTATCACATCAACAATTGAATTTCCAGAGTCGGTATTTAGTATTTTCCATAACTTTTCAGGGAGCATATATTTTTATTTAAACCTCCGGTCCTTTTCAAAAACATGTTTTTAAATTCGGCAAAAACATCCGTAATGATAATCTATGAATTTAAAAGTTTATAATCAAAGCTACTTTACAATCTTAAAATGGGAAGATCAGACAGGTCAACTGAATTTGTCATTTCCTTTAAAAACGGGGACGACTTCTGCATCTTGCCAAATCGGTTTTTGACTGCTGTCAGGATAACTTCTTTTCTTGCTCTCGTAATCCCGACATAAAGAAGTCGTTTTTGTTCTTCCAGTTTTTTGGCGACGGGACGGTCGTCCTGATCATCTTTTTTGTAGGCAAAAAAGCTGGGCATGGTATCGTCTTCCAGCCCCTGAATGATCACATGGTCAAACTCCAGTCCCTTTGCGGCGTGATAAGTGAGGAGAGAAACAGCATCAATGCTTCCAAGGCTATCCTGCGGATTTATCAGCAGGATAAATGATAAAAATTCCGCTATTGCCTGATCGACAGGCTGATGTTTGAACTGATCGGCTATTTCAAGCATTCGTTTGAATGCGTCATCTTTCATGTCGTATGCCGTAATGCCCGCCACTACCTGTTCAGCTCTGCTGCGTATTTTTTCCCTTAATTCCGCTTCCGGATAATTAAATCTAACGGCAAATTTGCTCAATATTTCCGAATAGGGTGAAAGCAATTTACGCGCGCCCGAAGCAAAAAATATCCGGTCTTCAACGGCCGCCAGTTTATCTTCCAGCAAATTTCCCAGGGCAACATACTCGGTGAGATTTTCTCCGGCGACCCTCATTTCCCTTTTTATGGCAACCTGGTGCATTTTCTGAATAATTTCATGCAGTACGCGCACATCGTCCAGCGCTCTATGCCTGTTCCCGGGATCAAGCTTAAACCGGTCCGCCAGCGCGTCAATCGAATTCTGCTTAGAAGGATATAAATGACGCGCGAATACAAGCGAATCATAACGCGTGTTCGGAAGCCGGTCATTTAGCAGGCCGCGTGAGTACCTGTCGATTATTTTAAAATCAAAACTATATCCGTTATGAGCAATCAACAAATCATTTCCGGCAAAATCGATCATTTTTTTCACAGCTGTTTTCATGTCGGGAGCATCTCTGATATCTTCTTCGGTAATGTGGTGTACCGCCTGCGCTTCGGGTTCGATAGGCATGCCGGGATTAACCAGGATTTGAAACTCATCCGTGATTTTAGAATCGCGTACACGGACGGCCGCGATTTCAACAATCCCGCATTTTTCAGGATCTCTACCGGTTGTTTCCAGGTCAAACACTACATAATCCCTAAAAAATGGCGTGCGGGACTGCTTCATGCTTGACTGCATTCTTCGAAAAAGCGTAGAAATCGAACCCTTTCTCTTTTCATCGGTTTTATCGTGCAATATTTCAACTTCACAGGAGAATTTTTGGTCCTTCATAGGCGACAGCAAAATTACCACATCCATTGGATTGATATTGATAATATTTTCATTCTTTAATACATGAACGCGGTTTTGGTATAACGGCTGCAGCATTTGACAGCCGACAAAAGACAATTGCTCGTTCGTGTGATAGATCCAAATTTGCGCTTTCGGATTTCTTGATTTGTTGTTTTCCTTAAAAGAAACATCGGATATCTTCTCGACATTATGTTCCAGCATCGTTTTTTCCATGTCCTGTGAGCTGCGTAATATTTCCTGCACCAGGCTGTCAAACTTGTAAAATGATTTCAGATTCACAAGATTCGCGATGTTTCCGATAAATGCATTTGTTCTCCTTCGAATATCGGATCCGATTTCAGCCCGGTTTGAGAAATCATTCAAGGCCTTCCTGAAAGTAGCTTTCTCTCCTAAGTTCTGATAATTCTGAACCTGTTTGTATGTGTGATGTCCCAGCTCTATCTCCACGAGCTCCTCAAGGACAAGATTATCGGCCGGATTTCTGATGAGCTTCAAATATGATAAGAGGCGAACCATTTTAGGCTGATCAAGCAGATTTTTTCCGGATGCCTGTTGATAGGGAATTCTTTCCTTCAGTAATCTGACGGCAATCTGGTCGCCAAACCGGTGCTGAGGATAAATGATGGCTATTTCGGAGTAATCCGCCTTTTGCGCTGTGTGCCATTCATTTATTTTTTTTACAATAAATTCGATCTCTTTCCCCTCTTCTTCAAACAAAGCTACCTGTATCAGATCCTCTTTTTGCGCGTCGGGAATTATAATTTTATCCGGCTCAATCCTGTCCGTCGATTTCACGATGGCTTGAGCCACCCGGGTGATTTTTTCACCGCTCCTGTAGTTAATTTCGAGAAACACCGGTTCTTCTATTAAAAAATCATCCATATACTGGCGTATATTTTCCGGATTGGCGCCCCGCCAGGAATAAATTGACTGATCGTCATCAGCCACGACAAAGATATTGCGATGTTTTTCGGCAAGCATTTTGATGATTTGATACTGAACAATATCCGTATCCTGAAATTCATCCACGAGAACGGATTGATAGAGAAACCGGTACTGATCCAGAATATCCTTATTTGCCTTCAGAAGAGAAAGCGTTTTGACAAGGATTTGATTATAATCGATAAGTCCGTGTTTTTGGAGATGATTTTCATACTTTTCATATACCATGGCCGAAAAAGACGGCAGGGGATTGCCTTTTAACAGAAAATTTGAGAACGCCAGCTGAATGCCTTTGACCACTCTTTCCGGATTTTCCCTAACCTTACCGCTTATCAGACTTTTTAGAAGACGATTTTGATAATCATCATCACATATGCTAAAATATTTATTCAATCCCGCGGGTTCATGGTATTTTCTAAGAATATCAAGACAAAATGAATGGATGGTTCCGGTCCTTACTTTCTCCGCCTTCGAATCCAGAATCTTTGTTAACCGCAGTTTTATTTCACCCGCGGCTTTATTGCTGAATGTGAGGGCCAGGATGTTTTCAGGGGGAATATTGTAATGATGAACTTCATAAACTATCCGCGCGATCAGAGCCCTGGTTTTTCCGGTTCCGGGTCCCGCTATCATCAGCACCGGCTGCCGCGGCGCGGTCACCGCCTTTAGCTGACTTTTGTTCAATTCATCTAAAATTTTCCTGACTGACATCTGCAATTCCCTGTTCGTATTTTTAATCCCGGCGGGTTGCAACTTTTGTCTTCGGATCTAAGAATATTTGATGTGAATTGCCGGAATTGTTAACGGGCATATATAAATCTATTTGTCTCGGCGCGGCAGTCGAACCTGAACTATATCCTGAGATAAAACCGGATTTAACGGCCGGATAATTTCAGTTCAAAGATATACGAATAATATACAAAAAACGGATTAGCGTTGTAACTTTTTATTTTGACCGTTTAAAAAGGCTCCTAATTGTTTGAAGGACAATTCGAACTCTTCTTTATGCAAGAGCGCCGCGTAGCGTTTGCGGCTTTCCACTAATTTTGTATTGTCATAAACTTCAGCGAAATCAACAATATACCGGTACCCTTCAAAGCGGCTGGCCGGCAATGGATCATATAGAACAAGCGCCTCAGTCAATGCCGGAAATGATTCGTTTGATGTTATAATAACCGGATCCTCCGGCAGTACCGATGGATCATTCATTATTGAATGGGGCACAAAACTTTCCTGTTTCCAATTCCAGAGAAGGTTATCGAGATTAAAAGCGGCTTTTTTATCCGCCACATAAACGGTCGCGCGCAATTTTTTATTGAATAATTTTTCTACAATATCGCAGACATATTTTTCTTTAGCGGTGATTTTTAATTCTATAAATGTAACGGATATTTTTGTCATTAGAAACGCTGTCCGACTTCAAGCCGCAGATCAAATGTTGACTGGTCCTTACGTTCGCCGATGGTTTCGGTGAACGGAAAAAATCGATACTGCAATCTGATTCCAAGGAAATTCTTTGAACTGACATTCGCGTCGATACCCGCGGCGATCAACCCGCCCAGGGTAAGGGAGTACTGGTCTCTTGTTTTTGTACCGTCCGGTTTTGTATCATACTCCGGGAAATTCATCCCGTAAACCGGCCCTACGCCAAACTCGAGAAACGGTCTGACATTGTCATCCAAATCTTTCGCGAACATTCTTTTTTTTGCTGTAAACATAAAATCAAGGATATAAACATTGTTATCCCCATTGACGGTTCTGGGATAGCCGTAAATATCAATGTAGCTAAATTCTTTACTGTCCCTGAGCATAAATCCGTCAAATCCCATCCCGACATGCCAGTAACTTTTAAGAGGCCATTTGATGAAAGCGCCAATCCCGGCTCCGAGTTCAACCATACTGAATGCTAATCCACGCTGCCGGTAAGTCGTCGGCTGCGGATCTTGCTGAAGATATTGCTCAAATTGGCTGAATCCCTGAATTGGAATTAATATTAATAAAAGAATGAATATGTATTTTTTCAACTTATCCTCCCGTGCTAAAATATAGTCGATCTCTCAAAACCATTCAACTATTTTTCACCGACAGCGCCACATTAAATATAGAGGCTTCTCACTATGATAAACAAAATCCACTTATACCGGTTCCCTGAAAAAGTTATAAGCGCTCTTTTCCATATTATATTAGAAGGAAATTCTCATCATTTTTATTCTGACAATCCGTGTATAAAAATTTTAAATGCCGGGTTAACATTTTCATTGATCTATTCTGTCCAATTTTCCCTACAATTAATTAACACTTTTTAAGGATATCCTTTTGATGTTCACAATATCAAGTCTATGGACTTGAATTAAGCACTTTAAATGATCATGCCTTTTGATTTGCTAAAATTCAAATTTAACATTTTACCTTATAAACAAAAAAATCCCTTTCCACCTGAATGAAAAGGGATTAATGATATTTAGAAAATTATATTATCTAAACATGGCTTTTATGGCGCCCCAGGTTCTAAACACACCTGATATATTTGGGTGAACGATCATCGAATCCGTTTCTTCAATAACTGTATCGTTCTCCCCGACCGCCTTTATTTTGTAAAAGAGAGCCGTGCCGCTTTTGAACATGACATTCTCATCGACAAAATCATATGAAGTTCCCGGGCCTTTTGGCTTTACACGTTTTAGTTCCGCGAAATCTGTCTGGGATGAGCTTTTTAGTATAATAAAATGCCTGACTCCCTCTTCAGAAGTTGTAACCCATGACACGGTCACCTTATCTGTTGTGGGAACAGCGCTATACTCACTAAATATGATACCCGCAAACAACAGCGTCGCCGGTAAAATAATAACTATTAAAAAGAAGAGTGCTTTACGCATGAAGAGTTTTCTGCCTCATACTATTAATTAATGTAAATATATAATGTTAATTAGCTAAATCAAGACTTTTCTGAATAATCTGTATCTTTGAACTATGCGGGAGCGGGGGAGAAATTAATGACAAGGTGTCCGCGGTTCCGATCTTCAGAATTTCCAGCGTTTCTCCTCCATCCCCTGTTGAAAGCAGTTTGCCGGAAGCATTAAAATATCTGCTTTCTATGTACTCTCCCTTGATTTTTCCGCAGTCAATCATACCGTTTACATGTGTCTCTTCCCGCATGCCGGCTTCAAGATTATTTATTAAAATCATGATCAGTCCCTGTGAATTATCGACCCGATTAACAATACCTTGAACTTTAACTGCTTCTGTTTTTAATTCTGCGCGTTGCCCTTTGTATATATAGCGGGCCTGTTCATAGCTTAACGTTGCTTTCAGAATCTGATAGTCATTGTTTCTGATCTCAAATAGCGGAGCCCCTGAAGCGATGTTATCACCAACTTTAATAAATACTTTTGTGATTTCACCCGTTATTGGCGACCGGATATCAATGGGTGTATATTCTTTTTGTTTTGAGAGACTCCATAAACCGGCGAGAAAGTCGTTCTGATTTACCTTCTTGCCTTGCTCCACAAGCAGCGCTATTACATTCGAGCTATCCGCGGTATATATGATTCTGTGTTCATATGCTTCTGTCATCCCCTCAAACGGAATATATACCTGCCGGTATTCATGATGGATATCCACGGAATCAGCCATCAGATTCATATCCTGAAGTATGAGTTTTTGTTCCGGATTCTGATTCGCCTGACTCCCGCACCCGCTAAGAGATAATTGAATCAAAATGCAAATACCCGCAAAACTGATGCCTGTACTCATTAAGATTATTCCTGATATCTATTAACCCAATAATCGTCTTAAACCATTGAATTGACTGAAAACGCGACCCAAAATCAATTTATCCTAAAAAATGATCCATTAATAATCTGGAATAATCGAATCTGCACTCCGGTTAGATGAGTACAAAATATTCATTTAGCGGTGTTAAATTTAAAGTAAACCACTTTCACCAGGAAATAAACAATTTTTATCACAATTAGGGGGAATTTTTTATGAGCAAGGAATTTAAGAACAATCATTCAAATAAATTAGCGGGATTTACAAAAGGCTCCATTCTTCTGGGCGCGATAGCCGGATTAACGGTTGGTCAGGCACCGGAGAATGTCTTTGCCTATTCACCGCTGGGATCGGGAAGCGAAGTGAGAGAAGCGCTTTCATCTCTGAATAGCGCGCCTAAAGCACCGGCCGAACTCAAATGCGCGGGAGAGACTAAGAAATCCGCGGAGAAAAAAGCCGATGTCAAAAATGAGGCAAAGGAGATGAAGGACGCAAAAGCTGCCGAGGCAAAATGCGGTGAAGGTAAATGCGGCGAATCTAAAGCCGATATGAAAAAAGCCGGCGCGATAAAGGACAGCGCTTCAGTAGAATCGAAAGCGGCCGAAGCAAAGTGTGGCGAGGGCAAATGCGGAGAGGGAAAGTGCGGTGAAGGTAAAGCTTCCGATAAAAAGGCTGTAGATAAAAAAGCTATTGATAAAAAAGCCGATGCGGTTGATGATTCAAAAGCAGCGGAAGCCAAGTGCGGCGAAGGTAAATGCGGACAATAATAGTTCTTCGGGCAGGCATCTCTATCCGCCTGCCCGATTTTTATTTTTTTAACGAGTGGGGTCTATAATGATCAAGGGAGCCGGTTTGGGATTCAGGCGGCACCTTGCCGACGATCTGATTGACGCGGAGAAAAACAAACCGCAGTTTGTGGAATTCGCGCCTGAAAATTGGATGGGCATGGGCGGCTACTGGGGTAAAAAATTGAAAGCCGTAGTCGAAAAATATCCGATTATCAATCACGGGCTATCACTTTCCATTGGAAGCCCCGAACCGCTGGACTGGGATTTCCTGAAAGATCTAAAGAAGTTTTTTAATGAATTTCCCGTACAGATTTATTCAGAGCATTTGAGTTACAGTAAATGCAACAATGCTCATTTATACGACCTTTTGCCTATCCCCTTCCGCGAAGATGCTGTACGCCATATCGTTGACCGTATCAGACAAATTCAGGATTTTCTTGAACGGCCCATCGCTATCGAAAATGTTTCTTATTATACACCTGTCGCGGCGGAAATGGATGAAATTACTTTTATTAATACAATTGTTAATGAATCCGGCTGCAACCTTCTTCTCGACGTTAACAATGTTTATGTCAACGCCTTCAATCATCAATATGACGCCAAAGAGTTCATAAGCAGAATTCCTCTGGATAAAGTCGTTTATATCCACATGGCGGGTCATGAACAGGTCAGTCCGGACCTGATTATAGATACACACGGCCAGCCCATTATAGATCCGGTATTTGATTTATTTGAATGGACAATCGAAAGGGTCAAACCGGTTCCGGTGCTTCTGGAACGTGATTTTAATATTCCTGAATTTGACGAACTGCAGGTTGAGTTAGGCCGTCTGCAGTCGTTAATGGAATTGAAATGGGAAGCGCAAAATGTTGTTGCGTGAAGAAACCCGTCAAATACAAACTGAACTTGCGGACTACTGCCGCAGCGGTGTACCCCGCCCAATCAAAGGGGCTAAAGCGGATCGTTTGCACCACTACCGGAGACTGGTCTTCAATGTCATAAACGGTACCCTCGAAACTGCCTACCCGGTAACTCGTCAGATATTACCTGAGGAAGACTGGACTCAGATGGTGAATGACTTTTTTATCAACCATAACCCTCAGTCCCCGCAGGTCTGGAAGATGCCTTATGAATTTTACATTTTCTGTTCAGAAAACAAATATTCTGAAAAATTTCACCGCCCTTATCTGACTGATTTGCTGTATTTTGAATGGATCGAGATTGAAGTACACACGATGGAGGACCTGATCATTCCGCCGTTTCAATCTGAAGGCGATTTACTTGAGAGCCCGCTCATCATCAATCCTGAGTTCCGGCTGATCCGATTAGCATATCCCGTACACAAATTCTCTTCTGATGAACTTTCCGAGAATGCCGGTGATTACTTTATCCTCTGTTACCGGGAACAAAAAAATCTGTCTGTAAGATTTTTTGAGTTTTCCTCATTTTTTGCGGTTGTGTTTGAGAAACTAATTAACAATCGTATTTCAGGGAAAGAAGCGTTAGCTGAAGCGGGAAAGCTTTTCAAGATTAATGACGAGCAGGTATTGCTTCAAAACGGACTTCCCTTTTTTAACGATTTGTTTACTCAGGGTATCATTCTTGGTTTTGCCCCCTAGACAAATATCTTTTATCTGTCCTTTTTCTCCTTTTTAAAGATTATGTTTTAAATTTCCTTTATTATTTTTAACTTGGTAGTTAAAAAATGGTATAAAGACCGGTAAAGGATAATGGGCAATTATATCTATTTCTGGATTGGTTTTCTGGCATACAGTATCATAGTCATCTGGATCGGATTCTATATCTGGAAGAAAGAAAAGGCATCGGGCAGGCATTGCGACAACTCAGCATACTGGTCGGCAAGCGGTAATCTATCCGGCTTATCCAGCGGACTCTCCATTTCCGCCAGCATGATGTCCATAAGCTGGTCATGTGTGTATGGAGTACAGCTCTTTTACTGGTACGGACCGGGTGGCGCGTGGCTTCTTATTATCCCCTGGCTTATAACGATGGCCGGTTTTTTTATATTTGCCTCCCGTTTCCGGAAGTTTAAGACCTTTTCACAGCCTGAACTTCTCGAAAAACGCTTTGGATCAAAGGCAAGACAGCTGCTCGCTCCGGCGCTGATTGTAGTATTTATTACATGGACGGGGGCGGAAATATATGCCGCCGGAAATATTATCGCGCCGTTTCTCGGCATATCGCTCAATCAGGCGCTGCTCATCATCACGATTGTTGTTTCTGTGTACACATATACCGGCGGATTTGAGGCGGTTGTTTCCACAGATAAGATTCAGTTTCTGCTGGTCGCGGTATTCATAAGCAGCTTGGCTGTTATCGGCTGGAACGCTCTGCCCGCCGGCACTTCCATCTGGGATATCCCTCCGCCGCCAAAATTAAATCACCATTCAAATTTATTCGCGCCCGGTATCGCGCTTATCGCAGTCACTTTTTTTGCCTATCTTCCGGGCTGGCTGATTGAAACCGATGTCTGGATCAGACTGCAGGCCGCAAAATCAAATGGAGCCGCGAGAAGAGGCATTTTGATTGCCGGCATCAATTCCTTCGTTTTCGTTGGTGTCATGCCTTTGCTTATCGGCATGTCGGCATTAATACTTTTTCCTCCCGTTAACGGAATCATCCCGGGTCAGCTCCAGGACGGGACAGTAATACTAACCGTTCTTATGCAGAATTACGCGCCGGTCTGGTTAAATGTATTTCTGTCTATCGGTCTTATAGCCGCTGCCATGTCCACCATCGACACCTGTGGAAATGTGGTTGCTCTCTCCTTCTCTTTCGACCTGGTCGAACCACATGTGCAAAACAAATGGTCCGCCGCCCGCTTAAACAATTTCGCCCGGATCTCCTCGGTCGGAGCGGTATTCATATCCTATATTTACGCTATTTTTACAGATAGTTTGTGGGATATTTTTTATCTTTCTTCCGGAATATTAACCACGACTGTTTTTATCCCTGTTATCAGCAGTTTTTTTAAATCGACCCAAAAAAGTCAAGTTCATTTTTCAATCGTTTTTGGCTTTTTATCCACATTGATATTTTATTTTCTTGAATCGCGCGGGAATATGGGATTTTTTGAACCATCGTTTTTATCCGGGACCGGGCTTAGTTATATCCTGTGGGGATTTATTTTTTCCATTATCGGATTCTTTACCGGAAAATTGTTTTCCGGTTCTGGCGCAATGGACGAAAGAGCAGACCTCTGATCGCCGTTTTTTTACATACCAGCGTATTAATTTCATTAAAATTATCCTCATTACATTCTTGCAAAGTGTGCCATAAATCACAGCCATTAATCTTAATAATCGATAAAATCAAAAAGGTCAATTGTACGACCGGAAATAGAAATTTATATGCAAGCGTTTAATTTGGGGTCGTGTTGTTCAAAATTTAATTCAATCTAAGGAGAATTTCATGAAGAAGTTATTACTAGTCGCACTTGTTATTTTCACACTGGGCTCATTTGGCCTTGCACAGGGTATTGGTTTCCACGGTGTTGCTCCTCAGGTAGCGCTGCTTGTACCCGGTGAGGATGGTCTCACCACAGGCTTTGCATTTGGCGCAAAAGTTAATTTGGGTGAAGTGGCTCCGGGAATCTCTATTTATCCGTTAGCGTTTTATCATATGCCCGGAACCGATTACGACGATTTGACATTCAGCGATATTCAGATCGGCGCGGATGTACATTATAATCTTCCAAGCGTTGCCGGCGTTTACGTTGGGGGTGGACTTACATTTAACATCCTTACAATTGAGTTAGATTATACAAATCCATTCACCGGTCAAACCGATACGTATGATGAGTCAGAAAATCGGATAGGCTTTTCACTGTTGGGCGGCTATAAATTCCCTCTAGGTGGTATGGACGCAATGGTCGAAGCAAAATACGGAATCGTTTCCGATTACAGCCATTTGATGATTGGACTCGCTGTAATGTTTGGCGCAAAATAATTTTTTTTGAAAATATGTATAAAAGGCTGTCTTTGGAAAAAGACAGCCTTTTTTATTTTATTTCACCAATGTTCTTTTTCCATAATCCCATCGCGAAAAGAATGGTATTGAGCAGTCCTTTTAAAAAGGTTGTGAGCGCGATGGCCCACCATATACCCTTTGTTCCCCAATCCAGATTAATGGCAAAAAACCAGGCAAGAGGGATACGGCTGAGGGTGACAGGAACAGAAACAAGCATTACCGGAAGCGTATATCCCGCGCCGCTGAAGGCCCCTTCCATTATGACTTCAAGTCCCAAAAAAATTTCAAATACCGCGATAATACGCAGGTATTCCACGCCTATTTTTTGTACGCTCACATCTGAAGTGAAGACGCTCATCAACCATTCCGGCCAGAAATAAAAGACAACCGAAACCAGGAAGAGTGTCATCACTCCATAAATATTGACCCACCAGGCCGCCTTTTGAGCCGAAGCAATGGAGCGCGCGCCGACATTCTGGCCCACGAGTGTTGAAGCGGCAGCAGAGTATCCTACACAGGCAAACCAGGCGATCCCTTCTATTCTGTGACATACACCAATTGCCGCGATCGCTTCTGTTCCAAACCGGGCAATAATACCGGTCAGCGCGACATAGATCAGGCTGAAAAAGAATCCGCCAAATGCAATGGGACTGCCAATACTGAGAATTCTCCCGATGATTTTTTTGTCAATCCGCACTCGGAAATCGGGAAGAAATTTTTTCCTTCGCAGAATGTAAACACAAAGTCCTGCCGCGACTATTTCGGACAATATGGTCGCGAACGCCGCGCCCGCAACACCCATTTCAGGAAAACCGAACCAACCAAAGATAAAAACAGGATCAAGAACAGCATTTAATAAAAGGGCAATTGCTAAAATGATCATCGGCGTTTTTGTATCACCGATGCCTCTGAAGACTCCTTCCATCCCGACAAACCAAAATGAAAAAAGAAGCCCTGATAGAACGATACTAAGATAGGTCCGCGCTTCATTAAAAACTATTTCATCGAAGCCCATCACCCGGAACAGCATATTCTGCGTTAGAAACACAACAATGACGATCACCACCGCGCTTATGGTATTAATGAGCATTCCCTGACTGGCGGCATATCTGCCCTTTTCTTCATCCCCGGCTCCGACACTTTGCGCGACAAGCGTCGTTATTCCGTTTACGCTTAAAGCCGAAAGAGAAAATATCGCCCACATAATAAATGAACTTCCACCGATCGCCGCCAGCGCTGAAGCGCCCAGCTTCCCCACCCAATACGCGTCTATAAGCTGATATAGTGTTTGCAGAACCGAAGAAATCATCCCCGGAAAAGATAATTCATAGATTGATTTATGAAGATTTTGATTTATCAACGAATAGTTTTGTTTTTTCATCTAACCTGTTTCAATTGAGTTTATAACTGATCCGCTTCAAATCACATACCGGGTAGATCCGGATTTCAAATCCAGGCGAAACTTAACACCTGATTCTTATATTTCTAAATTTATATATTTATTGCGCAATTAAAAGATAGATTTAAAAAGTATTTCATGGCATTGTACGAGAGGGTCAAAAGGATTTTATTTGTTTTTAATATGCCAAGGCTTCAATATTTCCCGCGCCTTCGCGTAATATCTGAGGATCCTCAGTTGTAAAATCGACAATTGTGGATGGTTGATTAAAGCTTATCCCCGCATCCAGAATCAAATCTATTTCATTTGCGTAGCGTTGAGCAATTTCATCCGGGTCCGTGTAATAACCGTCATCACCAAGCGGCACACTTGTGCTTAAAATGGGTCTGCCTAGTTCCTTCGCGAGAGCGATGGCGACCGGTGAATCCGGGATCCTGATTCCCACTGTTTTTCTCTTTTGCAGAAGTATTTTTGGGACCTGTCTTGATGCTCTCAAAATAAACGTGTAGGAACCAGGTGTCACGCGGCGCATAATCTTATACGCGTAATCCGGAACCTGAGCCCAATTGGATATATCCTTCAAATCCGGACAGATAAAACTTAAAAGTTTATGATTTGAAGATTTCTTAATCCGGAATATCCGTTCCATGGCCTGTTTATGAAATAAATCGGCCCCAAGACCGTAAATAGTGTCTGTCGGGTAAACTACCACGCCACCATTTTTAAGCACCTCCGCAGCCTGTTTAATTAACCTGGGTTGCGGGTTTTCCAAATAGACTTTTTGAACAATAACTGCCATATAAAATCCATTCATTTTTTACGAAGAGTTAAATACAAAGAATTTAGACATCAGTCAAGCGAAATTATTATTCACTCGTTTTTTCAATTGTCTTTTTTACTATATTTTTTCTAAAATGCGCGTCATTTTTTGCGTGAGTTCTTCACTCTCTTTAAATTTGTTATGTCGAAAATATATTTTGCCATCAGATTTAAATTTTTGACAGATGGTGTTTCCCTAATTTATATTTTCAATTTTTTAAGGAGTATCAAACTGAAAGGCATACAAAATCCACTGAAGAATCTGCATCAGATTGATCTTGATCAGCCTCTCAGAGGATATCATAAATTCATAAACTGCTGGCTTTACAGGGAGAATGATGTAACCATTATTGTGGATCCCGGCCCCCGTTCATCATTTCCCTTTCTTAAAAAGGCCCTGAAATCGTTGAGGGTGGACAGAATTGATTATATACTGCTCACACACATCCATATAGATCACGCGGGATGCGCGGGTCTTCTTGTCAATGCCTATCCTTCCGCAAAAGTAATTTGTCACCCAAAAGGCATCACCCACATGATTAATCCGTCTGATTTGTGGAAAGGTTCATTAAATATTCTGGGGAAACTGGCAGAAGTTTACGGAGAAATAGCTCCGGTTAATGCCGGTAAAATTTCATATCTACCGCAAATCAATGACCGGGGCGTGATTGTCGATGTGTACGAAACACCCGGACATGCCTCGCACCATCTATGCTACCGCATAGGTGATATTCTTTTTGCCGGAGAAGCAGCGGGGGTAAATGTACCCTCCGAAAATATGGATTATCTTAGGATTGCCACTCCGCCGGTTTTTAAATATAATATTTATCATGCATCATTGGAAAAGGCGGCTTTGATACCGGCAAAATACGTATGTTTTGGTCATTACGGAATCAGTGAGAATCCGGATTCGGTTTTTGAGCGGGCGCGATTTCAGCTGTTTCTATGGATAAAAATTGTAGAAAGACATTTTCAGAGAGCATCCAAAGACTTTTTTGAAACTGTATTTAATGAATTACTGACATCGGATCCATCCATTTCCGCCTTTTCTTCTCTTCCGGAAGATATACAGGAAAGAGAAAAATATTTTGCGTTTAACAGTATAAAAGGAATGTATGAATATTTTTCCAGGCTGCAGCAATCTGATCCGTAATTTTGGTTTTTAACAGATAACAGGAGCAACTCCATGCGACAATTTTATCGTACAATACTTTTGACCGTTATTTTCACGGTTAATCTCTTTGCATCAGGGAAACAGCTCACCGTGGAAGATATTTATAGTTCCGGACAATTTTACGGCCGCTCGCCGGCCGGGTTAAACTGGGTACCCGGAGAAAACGCCTATTCTTTTATAAAATATGAGGGCGTAACCCGCCAGCCGGTGTTATACAAATTTGATCTCAAAAGTCAAAAAGAAATCGTTCTTCTGGACAGCACAATCCTTAAATCCCCTGAAGATCAAAAGCCTCTCCGCTGGTCGGCTTATAAATGGTCAGACAGCGGCTCAAAAGTTCTGCTGACCTCTCATATGGAGTATATCTGGAGACATTCGAGACAAGCTATTTATTATATTTATGACTTCAAGTCAAAAACGTTGCGGAAAATTTCCAGGGATGGCAAGGCCTTATCGAATGTTAAATTTTCTCCTGATGAATCCATGGTCGGATATGTTTTAGAGAACAATCTTTATATGATGAATTTGCTTTCCGGAGATGTCACTCAATTGACATCTGACGGATCCGACACCATCATCAACGGTCAATTTGACTGGGTTTATGAGGAAGAATTCGCAATTTCAGACGGCTGGGAGTGGTCACCGGACGGGAAGAAAATTGCCTTCTGGAGACTTGATCAATCACCGGAGCCGAAGTTCAGCTGGATTGATTTCGATCCTGTAAACGGTTCTGTTGAAACCATCCGGTATCCGAAGGCGGGTGATCCGAACGCATTGGTGAAAATCGGAGTCTTCGATCTCATTTCCGGCCAAACGACCTGGATGGATACAGGGAATGAGCCGGACATCTATATTCCTCGGATAAAATGGACACAAAATCCGGATTTTTTGTCTGTTCAAAGGTTGAACCGGCTTCAGAACAAGCTCGAACTAATGTTGGCGGATGCCAAATCGGGAAAGACAAAAACAATTCTGACCGAAACAGATCCCTGCTGGATTGATGTTGTCGACGATCTTATTTTTTTGAAAAACAAGCGGGAATTTGTGTGGACTTCCGAAAGGGATGGTTATAAGCATATCTATCTTTATAATATGGATGGTAAATTAATTCGTCAGTTGACCGGGGGATCATGGGAAGTAAAAAACGTCAGCGGTTTTGACGGGAATTCGCTGTTTTTTGATGCCAACAAAGACAACATGAATGAAAACCATTTCTTCAGCATCGATTTGAAGGGCCGCAATCTTAAAAAGATCACACATATTCCCGGATGGCACCGGGCGACATTCTCTTCAGATTATAAATATTTTATCCATTCTTATTCCAATGTTAAAACTCCCACAAAATATTTGATTTCCGGGATAAACGGCAACGCAATCCAGTCAATCGAAGAAAATAATATTGAAGCGTTAAACGAGTATGAATTCTCCTATCCCGAATTTTTTATGTTCAGGACCGAAGACGGTGAAATGCTGAACGCGATGATGATTAAACCGGTTGATTTTGACGCGGAAAAGAAGTACCCCGTTTTAATCTACGGTTACAGCGGGCCCGGATCTCAAACTGTACGTGACGGCTGGGGCAGGACGACATTCCTGTGGCACAATCTTCTCGCCCAGAAGGGTTATATTATTTTTACGCTTGACAACCGGGGGACCGGGGGACGCGGTAAAGCCTTCAAAAACTTAGCATACGGTGATATGGGCAAATGGGCGGTGCATGACCATATTCAGGGCGCGAAATATCTCGCCGGACTGCCTTATGTTGACAAAGACAGAATCGGTATCTGGGGATGGAGCGGCGGCGGATGGCTGACACTGATGTCGATGACAAAAGCATCCGACTATTTTAAGGCCGGAGTTGCCGTGGCCCCTGTCAGCGATTTCCGCTTGTATGATACCATTTATACCGAAAGGTACCTGGGATTGCCATCGATGAACGAAGCCGGGTATGATTCATCATCCGCCCTGAGTTTTACGGACCGGTACAAGGGCGGACTGCTTATCGTCCACGGTTCCGCGGATGACAATGTGCATTATCAGAATAGCATGCAGTTTATCAAACAGCTTCAATTGCGTGGCAAACAATTTGATTTGATGATCTATCCCGGCTTGAATCACGGGATTCACGCGCGGAACAGCTATCTGCATCTTTTTACAATGATCACCAATTTTATTCTGACAAATTTATAATTACATCAAAGATACCCCTCACTGACCAGGCTGTTGCAGATTATTGTTGAGGGGATAGTTCATATTACGTAAATTTATTGCCATAAACTGAGTCATACTTTTAAGGATTTTTATGGGATTTATATCAAGCGACCGTTCAC
>JACDJB010000607.1_pt1 | contig 34694 bp, 28 predicted proteins | sample 7454121 | NCBI WGS metagenome assembly JACDJB01 (sample SAMN14253290, study PRJNA609438) | sludge metagenome | isolation source: sludge after 25d culture with pyrite | collected 2018-12-20
CCGAAGAAGTACATCGTCAGCTCCAGCGCCCAGACGAAGCTGTAGTTGAAGACGTAGCGGGCCACGACCTGGGCGAAGGTCACCACGGTCATTGCGGCCAGGAGAAAGGCGATCAGGCCTTCCTCGATGTGTTCCAGCCAGTTTTTCAGCATGGAAGGTTCTCCTGTCCAGGATACGAAACGGCCGCTGGGAAGCGGCCGTGGATGAGTCCGGACACTAAGCAGTCCCTGCGGACTGCTTGGTGCCTGACGAATCCGAACCGCTTGCAAGCGGCGAGGTGGATGAGATCGGGCATGAAATGGCCCCGTGCCTTATTGCTGGTTCGAGGCGACGGCGGCGTCGATGATGTCCTTGCCGATCTGGTCCTGGAACTTGTCCCAGACCGGCTTCAGGGCGGCGCGCCAGGCGGCGACGTCTTCCTTGGACAGGGTCTGGATCTTCGCCTTGCCGGCCTCGGCGATGCGCTTCTGGTCGCGGTCGTTGATCTCGGCGGCCAGCTTGTTGGCGTGTTCCGTGGCGCCCGCCATGGCCTGTTGCAGGCCTGCGCGGATGTCCTCGGGCAGGCCGTCCCACCAGCCGGAATTGGTGATGACCATGTAGTCCAGCGCGCCGTGGTTGGTGACCGCGATGGTCTTCTGGACCTCGTGGAATTTCTGCGAGTAGATGTTGGACCAGGGGTTTTCCGCGCCGTCGACCACGCCGGTCTGCAGGGCCTGGTAGACCTCGGAGAAGGCCAGCTTCTGGGGATTGGCGCCCAGCTGGCGGAACTGGGCCTCGAGCACGTCGGAAGCCTGGATGCGGAACTTCAGGCCCTTGACGTCCTCGGGACGGGTGAGCTTGTCCTTGTTGGTGGACAGCTGCTTGAGGCCGTTGTGCCAGTAGGCCAGGCCCTTGATGCCCTTGGACTTCATCGAATCCAGCAGTTCCTGGCCCTTGGGGCCGCTCTGGAAGCGGTCCAGGGCGTCCATGTCGTCGAACATGAAGGGCAGGTCGAAGATCTGGATCTTCTTGGTGTAGCGGTCGAACTTCGCCAGGGACGGGGCGATGATCTGCACGTCGCCCAGCAGCAGGGCTTCCATTTCCTTGCCGTCGCCGAAGAGCTGCGAGTTGGAGAACACCTGGACCTCGACCTTGCCCGGCAGGGCGGCTTCCGCCAGTTCCTTGAACTTCAGCGCGCCCTGGCCCTTGGGCGTGGACTCGGCCACGACGTGGCTGAACTTGACGACGATGGGGGCGGCGTGGGCGGTGGCGGCAGCCAGGCCCAGGGTCAGGGACAGGCCGACGGCGGCGGCGATGCGGGTGGTCGCGAATTTCATGGGGGAGGTCTCCGGGGTTGAGGCGCGCCATGCGGGAAAGCCATGGCGTCCGGCTGACAATCTGCTGACTGAATGGCAGTTGAACGTGCGGAGTATAGGCAAAAACCGGCGGCCCCGTCGACACGGGCAAACCACTAGAAATGACCCTGGCGGCGGGTCGGGTCCAGGCGGTTTTTCAGGCGCCGCCGTCGAGCCGGACGCAGTCGGCGGCCAGTTCGTCCAGGGCGGCGTCGTCCAGCAGGCGGGCCGCCATCGGCAGCAGTTCCCCGTCGGCGCGCGCCAGCCAGGCCAGATAGTCGCCGGTCCAGGCGGCGAGGGCGTTGCCGTCGGCCGGGTCTGCGGCCCCGTCCAGGGCGGGGCGGATGGCCTGGCGCCAGCGTCGGTCCAGATCGGCCCGGTCCCGGGCCAGGCCGCCGGTCATGCCCTTGAGGCAGACGGCGTCGGATCCCGCCATGGACTCGATCAGCGCGGGGAACAGGCGCTGTTCCAGAATGTCGTGCGCGACGCGCGCCGGGCCGTCGATCCAGGCGGCGAGGGCGGCCGGCTCGGATGCGTGGCCGCCGGCCGCCTGCAGGCGCCGGCGGGTCTCGGCGTGGACGGCCAGCAGCCGGGCGATCGGGTCCGGGGAGGGAGGGGTGGACATGGGGGCTCCTGGATGGGGATGTCCTATCGTAGCGCTCCGGTCCGGCTTCGATCCAATCCCGCCCACCATTTCAATATTTCCAAAAGAAATATGGAAATGGTGAACTAATTGTTGTTGCTCATTAAAGTGGATCGTTAAAGTATCGAACATTATTAAACCGATCCCTTTCCGGCGATTTTCCGCATATGAATCTTTCCTTCAGACAGGTTGAAAAGCACTTCGGCGACCTGCGGGTGGTCGAATGCTTCGAACGCGACATCGCGCCGGGCGAACTGGTGGCGCTGGTCGGTCCGTCGGGTTGCGGCAAGTCCACCCTGCTGCACATGGCCGCGGGCCTGGAAAAGCCCTCGTCCGGCCAGGTGCTGGCCGACGGCCAGCCGGTGCGCAAGCCCGATCCCAGCCGCATGCTGATGTTCCAGGAAAACGCCCTGTATCCCTGGCTGACCCTGGTCCAGAACGTGGCCATGGCCCTGGAACTGCAGAAGGTCGGCCGGGCCGAGGCCCAGCGCCAGGCGCGGCTGTGGCTGGACAAGGTGCGGCTCAAGGGCTTCGAGGATTATTTCCCGCACCAGGTCTCGGGCGGCATGCGCCAGCGCTGCGCCCTGGCGCGCGCCTTCATCTCGCACCCCGAGGTGCTGCTGCTGGACGAGCCTTTCGGCGCGCTGGACGCGCTGACCCGCATGACGCTGCAGGACGCCCTGCGCACCCTGATCCGCGAAACCCGGCCCACGGTGCTGCTGGTGACCCACGACGTGGACGAGGCGCTGTTCCTGGCCGACCGCATCCTGGTCTTCAGCGCCCGGCCGTCGCGCGTGCTGAAGGAATTCCACCTGTCGGACACCGACAAGACCCACGACCTGTCGAACTTCGCCGCCATGCGCCGGGAAATCCTGGGCCTGCTGGGCATCGTCGACGACACCGAACACTCCACTTCCATTCCCGAGGAACTCGCAGCATGAAGCCCAGCCGTTTTCTGATTCCCCTGCTCGCCGCGCTGACGCTGGCGTCCCAGGCGCAGGCCGCCGAACCCTTCAAGGTCGGCTACATCCGCGTCATGGACGACGCCCAGGCCATCGCCGCCTACGAAGGCAAGTTCTATGAGAAGCAGGGCCTGGACGTGCAACTGGTCGAGTTCAAGTCGGGCACCGACCTGATCAAGGCCATCGTCGGCGGCCAGCTGGACACCGGTGTGCTGGGCTTCACCAACGCCGCCTCCTGGTCCTCGCGCGGCGCGGACCTGAAGGTCGTCGGCGGCGCGCAGCGCGGCTTCCATGCGCTGGTGGTGCGCGAAGACGCGGGCATCGAGGACGTGGCCGGCCTGAAGGGCCACACCCTGGCCTCGCAGAAAGAGGGCAGCACGGCCGATACGGTGCTGCGCGGCGTGGTGCTGAAGAACGCCGGCCTGGCGCCCGAGGACGTGTCGATCATGGGCGTGAGCCCGCAGGTGGCCGTGCAGTCCCTGGTCGGCAAGCGCGTGGACGCGGCCTTCCTGTTCGAGCCCCAGGCCAGCATCGCCCAGCTGATCGCGCCGGTGAAGCAGATCTACGAGATCGGCGAAGTCTGGCCCTTCCCCTGCATGGTGACGATCACTTCGGGCGAGACCCTGAAGAACAGGAAGGACCTGGTCTGGAAGTCGCTGGACGCCCAGCGCGAGGCCATCGACCTGCTGCAGAAGAAGCCCGACGAGGCCGCCAAGCTGATCGCCGGCTACTTCATCGCCGAGCCGACCCTGAAGACCCTGCAGCACGGCGAAGTGCCGCGCGAGCAGATCATCAGCAAGGCGATCCAGACCCAGACCTTCAGCGCCGCGCTGACGCCGCAGGACCTGTCGCGCATGCAGGAGGTGGCCGACATCATGCAGGCCCAGGGCTCGTTGAAGACCAGGGACGGCAAGCCCTACGAGGTGAAGTCCATCGTCGACCTGGACTGGCAGCAGGCCCGCAAGCTGTGATGGAGCGGCCGGGTGCGATAATGACGCCCCGCTCCCAGGGCCTCTGACGCGGTCCGCGGTTCGCCGCGGCGCGTGAACAGGCTGAAATCCCGATGGCCGAGCTTGCGCTCGGCCATGCCATGTCCGGAATCCATGAGTAAAAAACGACGCCTTTCCCCCGCCGCGCGCAAGCTGGCCATGTTGATCGCCATCGCCGCCATCCTGCTGTTCTGGCAGATGGCCGCCTGGACCCTGCCGGACTTCCTGATGCCGGGCGTGCCCAAGGTGCTGGAGCGCGTGTGGCACGACATCCAGACCGCCGAGTTCCGCGCCATCCTGGCCGGCAGCATGGGACGGCTGGGCGTCGGCTACGGATTCGCGTTGCTGTTCGGCATCGGCTTCGGCCTGGCCGGAGGCCTGCTGGTCTTCTTCCGCGAAGTGCTGAAATCCGCCATCATCGTGCTGCAGTCGATCCCGTCGATCGCCTGGGTGCCGCTGTTCCTGATCCTGATGGGCTTCGGCAACGTGCCCATCATCGTGGTGATCGCGCTGGCGGCGTTCTTCCCGGCGGCCCTGTCGGTCATGAACGCGACCGAAAGCGTGCTGCAGACCCACGTATCGGCCGCCCGCGTCATGGGGGCCAATCCCTGGGACATGCTGCGGCGCGTCTACCTGCCCGCCGTCATGCCGGAACTGATCACCGGCGCCCAGCTGGCCTTCGGCAATGCCTGGCGGGCGCTGATCTCGGCCGAGATGCTGATCGGCTTCGGCCAGGGACTGGGCCGTTCGCTGGCCTATGCGGGCGAGACGGCGGACATGGTCGGCGTGATGGCCAACATCCTGACCATCGCCATCCTGGCCACGCTGATCGACCAGGTGTTCCTGGAAAACATCAAGCGCAAGGTGCTGCGCTATCAATACGTGTGAGGCCCGGCGACCGGCCGGGGCGTGCGAAGCCATGAAGGTCTTTCCGAATCCGTTTTTCCGGTCCGCCGTGCTGGCCGTGCTGGCGGCCGGGGCGCTGACCCTCCCCGGGGCCGGCGTCGCCGCCGCCGTCGCGGACACGCCGGCATCCGCCGCGGGCGACGGCTGGAGCCTGGGGGTGGCCGAGGTGCCGGCGCCCCGGGCGCCGGGGGCCAAGGTTCGCACCACGGCCCGCATCGAGGTCCTGGCCGGACAGCTCGGGCAGGGCGCCGCGCCCTTGCAGGCGGTGTCCGCCGAGCAGGCCGCGCGCCAGATCGCCGGCGGCGCGCTGGATGCCTGGGTGGGCGTCTGGCCCGGCGACGGCGCGCTCCCGGAGGGCGTGCGTGTTTCGCGCCTGGTCTGGTCGGCCGGTCCCATGGCGATCATGCGCACCGACACCGACATCCATGCATGGTCCGACCTGGGCGGGCGGACCGTCTGCCTGAGCGCGGACGGCCGTGTGCCCGGCGAATTGTCGGCGCGGTTCGGCGCGATCGAGCAGATCTACGCCTCGGCGGCCGACGCCTTGCTGGCGCTGCGGATCGGCCAGTGCGACGCGGCCGTGCAGGACGAGGATTTCATGAAGCAGCTGCTGGCGTTTCCCGAGTGGCGGAAGTTCTCGGCGCAACTGGCGCCCTATCGGCCACAGGTCCTGACGCGCCTGGTGCGGGACGACCTGTCGGGGCCCCGCAGGGCGGCCGTGCGCCAGGCGACGTCGCCGGAGCGGCTGCGCGAACTGGCGCGCCAGCAGGCCCGGGACATCGCCTTCGAGGTCTACCTGGACCAGACGGTGCCGGACTGCCACTGAGATTTTTCGGAAGGGAGGGCGGGCGCCGAAGCGCCGCCGGAGCGCGCGTGGCCGGAAGATCGGCCGCGCCGGGCGGAAGGAAAGGGCCGGTGCCGGCGATCAGTGACGGCGGCGGGGCGCCGGGGCGCCGCCGGCGCCGGGACCGCGGTTCAGGTGGCGGAAGGTGATGCGGCCCTTGGTGAGGTCGTAGGGCGACATTTCCAGGGTGACCTGGTCGCCCGCCAGGATGCGGATGTGGTGCTTGCGCATCTTGCCGCCGGTGTAGGCGATGACCGGGTGCCCATTGTCCAGGGTCACGCGGAAACGGGAATCCGGCAGGACTTCCGTCACGGATCCATGCATTTCGAGCAGTTCTTCTTTGGCCATTGTGGTGCGCTCCGGTGGGGGGGACAAAGGATCAGCGGACATGCGCCGTTTCTGAGGCGCCGCATGCGGGCGGGGTCGCGGGGGCGATCGGAATCCGGGCAGGGGCGCGAGACCCTCGAAGGGACGGCGGGACGAATCCCGTGTAGACTGGCAAACAAGCAGCCAGAATTGAAAACCGCTGATTATCAAGCACTTATATGATAATGCTTGAAGCGTCTTATGTCAAGAACCGGAATGTTCCGGTTTTGCCGTTCGCCGGGACGCGGGTCCCATGCGGTTAGAATCCCCGCTGGTGCCCGTTTTCCGAACCTGAATGAACGAACGACTCAATCCCGGCACGGTGGCCCTGCTGCTGATTCCCCCCCTGTTGTGGGCAGGCAACGCCGTTGTCGGCCGGGCGGTGGCCCAGATGGTGCCCCCCCTGACCCTGAATTTCCTGCGCTGGGCCCTGGCCCTGGCGCTGCTCCTGCCCCTGGGGCATCGAGTGCTGGGCGCGGGCAGCGCCGTCTGGCGGGAATGGCGGCGCTATGCCGTGCTGGGCCTACTGGGAGTGGGGCTCTACAACTCGCTGCAGTACCTGGCGCTGCATACCTCGACGCCTGTGAACGTGACGCTGGTGGCGGCCAGCATGCCCGTCTGGATGCTGATCGTGGGCCGGGTGTTCCACGGCGTGGCGATCCGTCCGGCCCAGGTGGCGGGTTCGGCGCTGTCGCTGGCGGGGGTGGCCGTCGTCCTGTCCCAGGGCGATTGGGGCCAGCTGCTGGCGCTGCGCTTCGTCGCCGGGGACCTGCTGATGGTGCTTGCCACCATCGTCTGGGCCTTCTACAGCTGGCAACTGACCCGGGTGCCGGCGGATGCGCCGGTGCGGGCCCACTGGGCCGGTTTCCTGCTGGGGCAGGTGGTCTACGGCGTGGCCTGGTCGGGCCTGTTCGCCACCCTGGAATGGGGCCTGACGGACTGGCGGATCGAGTGGGGCTGGCCGCTGGCGCTGACCGTGGTGTTCGTCGCCGTCGGTCCGGCGGTCATCGCCTTCCGCTGCTGGGGCGCCGGGGTGCAGCGCGTCGGCCCGACGCTGGCGGGCTTCTTCAACAACCTGACCCCGCTGATCGCGGCCCTGTTGTCGCTGGGCCTGCTGGGCGAGACCCCGCGGCCTTTCCATGCGCTGGCCTTCGCCCTGATCATCGGCGGCATCGTCCTGTCGTCGCGGCAGCCGCGTGGCTGAGCGCGCCGTGATCGCCGCAGGCGCTCCGGAGGGCGGAGCGACCCCCTGGCTGTCCTACGGCAGCCTGGCGACCAGCATGTTCGTGGTCGGCGCCTGCGTGGCCCTGAGCAAGCCGCTGGCCGCCGTGTTCCCCGTGTTCCTGCTGGGCTGGCTGCGCTTCGGCATCGGCGGCGCGGGCATGCTGCACTGGCTGCGCCGGCCGTCCTCCGAGCCCGCGCCCACGCCGCGCGTGCGTCTGCTGGTGTTCCTGGAAGCCTTCATCGGCAGCTTCCTGTTCACGGTCTTCATGGTGCTGGGCGTCAGCTACAGCGGCGCCGTGGCGGCCGGGGTCGTCATGTCGGCCATCCCGGCCGCGATCGCGGTGCTCAGCCGGGTCGTGCTGCGCGAGGCCATCCGCCCCCGGGTGCTGGCGGCCATCGCCTGCGCGGTGTCCGGCATCGCCCTGCTGGCGCTGGTTCGACCCGAATCCGGGGGCGGTCCGGCGGCGGGCGGCGAGGGCGAGCATTGGCTGGGCTACGCGCTGCTGTTCGGCGCGGTCCTGTGCGAGGCCTGCTACGCCGTGATCGGCAAGCGCCTGACGGCCGTCCTGTCTTCGCGGCGCATCAGCGCCCTGATGAACCTGTGGGGCTTCGCGCTGATGCTGCCGGCGGGCGCCTGGGCCGCCTGGCGTTTCGATTTCGGCGCGGTGTCCTGGGCGGTGTGGGGGCTGCTGCTGTTCTACGGGCTGGCGTCGAGCTGGACCATCTGGCTGTGGATGACGGGCCTGCGCCGGGTGCCGGCCTCGCGCGCGGGGGTGTTCACCGTGATGCTGCCGGTCGGGTCGGCCTGCGTCGGCGTCTGGATGCTGGACGAGCCCTTCGGGCTGCCGCAGGCCCTGGCCTTCGGACTGGCGCTGGCGGGCCTGCTGCTGGCCGCCTGGCCCGCGCGGTCCGGGGCCGCCCCGGACTGAACGGCCCCGCCGGGGGCGCGGCGGCGGTCCGAAGGCCGGCCGCGGCGCGGCCTTCCGTGCCGCGCTCGGGCGTCATTCTCAGGCCGCGTCCCGGGCATCCTCGATCAGGAGCTGCACGCTGCTGCGGCCCCCCCAGGTGTTGCAGTCCAGCCGGTAGACGGCCTCGATGGTGTCGGGCAGGGGCTCCGCGTGATTGAACCAGATGGCGTCCAGGCGCAGGCCGTCGCGTTCCAGGAACAGCTTCAGGTGCTTGTCCTTCAGCAGGCGCTGGTGCAGGACGCGGAAGCGGTCCTGGAACAGCGGCGGCGGAAATCCGGAGCCCCAGATCTGGTCGGCCAGCAGGCCGGCGGTCTCCACGGTCAGGTAGCCGGGTTCCAGCGAGCCGTCGGTGTCCAGGCGCGGTTCGAAGGATTCGCGCGCGCCCAGGGTGCGCACGGCGTCGTCGAACTGCCGCGAGAAATCGTCGAAGGCGGCGGTCCGCAGCGTCAGGCCGGCCGCCATGGCGTGGCCGCCGAATTGCAGGATGGCGCCCGGCAGGCGCTTGCTGACCAGGTCCAGCGCGTCGCGCAGATGGACTTCCGGGATCGAGCGGCCCGAGCCGCGCAGGGTGTCGCCGTCGTCCGGCGCGAAGGCCAGGGCGGGGCGCCAGTAGGTTTCCTTCAGGCGCGAGGCCACCAGGCCGATCACGCCCTGGTGCCAGCCGGGCTGCCAGACGCAGACGCTGGCGGCGCGGGCTTCATGGGCGTGCGCGTCCAGGTGCGCCAGGGCCTCGTCGCGCATGACGGTTTCCCGCGCGCGGCGTTCGCGGTTGATCTCGTCCAGCGACCGCGCCAGTGCCAGGGCGCGGCCGGGATCGTCTTCCAGCAGGCAGTGGATGCCCAGGCTCATGTCGGCCATGCGGCCGGCGGCGTTGATGCGCGGCCCCAGGGCGAAACCCAGGTCGTCCGTGCCGGCCCGCGCCGGGTCGCGGCCGGCGACCTCGAACAGCGCGGCCAGCCCGGCCTGCATGCGGCCCTGGCGGATGCGCCGCAGTCCCTGGCCGACCAGCAGCCGGTTGTTGGCGTCCAGGCGCACCACGTCGGCCACCGTGCCCAGGGCCACCAGGTCGGCGTAGGCCTCGAGTTTCGGTCCGCCCTTGGCCGGCAGGGCGCCGCGCGCGCGCAGCGCGGCGCGCAGGGCCAGCATGACGTAGAAGATCACGCCCACGCCGGCCAGATGCTTGGAAGGGAAGCCGCAGCCGGCCTGGTTGGGATTGACGATGGCCAGGGCGTCGGGCAGCGCGGGGCCGGGCAGGTGGTGGTCTGTGACGATGACCTCGATCCCGGCGGCGCGCGCCGCCGCGACGCCTTCGAGGCTGGCGATGCCGTTGTCCACCGTCACCAGCAGGTCGGGCTTGCCGGCCGGGTGGCGCCGGGCCAGATCGACCACGGCAGGCGACAAGCCGTAGCCGGTCTCGAAGCGGTTGGGGACCAGGAAATCGACCCGGGCGCCCATCTCGCGCAGGGCGCGCACGGCCACGGCGCAGGCCGTGGCGCCGTCGCAGTCGTAGTCGGCCACGATCAGCAGCCGCCGGCCGGCCTGGATCGCGTCGGCCAGCAGTTCGCCGGCCCGATCTACGTGCGCGAGCCGGTTCGGCGGGATCAGGGAGGCCCATTCGGTGGGCCCGGCCTGGTCCAGGCCGCGGGCGGCCCACAGGCGGGCCAGCAGGGGGTGGACGCCGGACGCCTCCAGGGCCTGGGCGCGGGCCGGGTCGGCGTCGCGCGCGAGGATCAGCGGGCGCACCACCAGCGCCTCCAGTCCAGGGGACGCAGGCGCCGCAGCCAGCCCGCGCGCGCGTCCAGTTCCACGGTGCGCTCGCGCCCGGTCAGCACCAGCGTGGGCGCGGCGCCGGCCAGGGGCGCGAAGCAGCGTTGCTCCAGGCTTGCCAGCGCCTCGATCCAGCCGCCCCAGTCCTGGGCGACGGCATGAGCCTGCAGCGCGGTCTCGATGCGCAGGTCGTCCGGGAGCGGCCGGCTCAGCTGGCCGCGGCGCGCGCCGCCGTACAGCCACAGGCTGTTGACCGGCGCCAGGCCGTCGCGCTGGCGTCGAAGGTTGACCGGATGTTCGTGCCAGGCCATTTGCAGGCCGTTGACCAGGCGCCGCCAGGGGCGCGCCGCCGGGTCCTGAGGCCACCAGTCGTTGACGGCGCTGACGGCGACCAGCGCCGGGCTGGCGCAGGCCAGGCGGACAGGTTCGGGCCAGCGCACCCGCCAGGTGTCGGGGGTGTCCGGCGAGAGCACGATGCCGCTGTCTTCGATCAGCTCGCGGGCGGCGTCCATCAGGGCGGCGGACTGTTCGGCCGTGATCGCCAGCGTGTCGGCCGGCAGCAGGGCCGCGCCGTCGCGCGAGGGCGCCATGTGGATCAGTTCCGCCAGCCAGACGGGCTCGTCGTCCTCGCCGGACAGGCGCAGCGGCCCCAGACCTGCGCTAATATGCTCGTCTTGCGCCGGCGCGAATCCGCGCGCCTGGAGCAGCCAGTGTTCCAGCGGCGTGCACCAGGTGTCCGCGGCCGGGCAGGCCACCGCCCGGGGCGTGCCGAAGCCCAGCCAGCGGGCCAGGGTGGGGGCGCGTTGCGCCAGATGGGGCGCCAGTTCGGCGGCTACCTCGGGTTCGGGCAAAGCCCCGGGAATCACGATGTGCATGGCGGAATTGTAGGGTATCAACCGGACGAGGATGGCGAGTCGCATGGCGTATGAATGGTGGATAGGGGCGCGCTACGCGGGCCTGGCCCGCGCGGGGCGGGGCGGACGCCGGGGCGACCGCTTCGTGTCCTTCGTGGCGGCCAGCTCCATGGCGGGCATCGGCCTGGGGGTGGCGGCCCTGATCATCGTCCTGTCGGTGATGAATGGTTTCCAGACCCAGGTGCGCGACCGCATGCTGTCGGTGCTGCCGCACATCGAACTGTACGTGCCGGGTTCCGGCCACGAACAGGTGCTGGAGCATTGGCGCGACCTGGCCGACGCCGCCCGCCAGAATTCCGAGGTCCGCGGCGCGGCCCCGTTCGTCGCGGCCCAGGGCATGCTGGCGCGCGGCCAGGGCCTGAGCGGCGTCCAGGTGCGCGGCATCGATCCGGCCATCGAGCCGGAAGTCTCCGACCTGGCCGGCCAGATGGCCTCGGGCACGCTCGACAGCCTGACGCCGGGGTCCTTCCGCATGGTGGTGGGCAGCCAGATCGCCCAGTCCCTGGGGCTGATGGTCGGCGACACGGTCCTGCTGCTGGCGCCCCAGGGCTCGATCTCGCCGGCCGGCTTCACGCCGCGCATGCGCCAGTTCACCGTGTCGGGGATCTTTTCCTCCGGCTACTACGAATACGACGCCTCGCTGGTGTTCATCGACGTGCAGGACGCCGCCCGGGTGTTCCGCGACAGCGGGGTGAGCGGCGTGCGCCTGCGCATCGCCGACATGCAGCGCGCGCCCCAGGTGGCGCATGCGTTGCTGGGCCGGATGCCGGCGGGCGTGCGGGCCACGGACTGGACCCAGAACAACCGCACCTGGTTCGCCGCCGTGCAGACCGAAAAGCGCATGATGTTCCTGATCCTGACCCTGATCGTGGCGGTGGCGGCCTTCAACCTGCTGTCCTCGCTGGTGATGGCGGTCAAGGACAAGCGCTCGGACATCGCCATCCTGCGCACCCTGGGGGCCACGCCGGCCGAGATCGCGCGCATCTTCCTGATCCAGGGCGCCCTGATCGGCGTGGTGGGCACGCTGGGGGGCGTCGCGCTGGGCACGCTGGTGGCCTACAACATCGACGTCATCGTCCCGTGGATCGAACACGCGCTGGGCATCCAGTTCCTGCCGCAGCAGATCTATTTCATCAGCGAACTGCCGTCCAACCCCCAGCTGGGCGACATCGCCGTGATCGGCGGGACGTCCCTGGTCCTGTCCCTGCTGGCCACGCTGTATCCCAGCTGGCGGGCGTCCCGCCTGCAACCCGCCCGAGTGCTGCGCCATGACTGATCCCGTTGCCGCCGACGCCGTGCTGCGCGCCGAGCGCCTGGCCAAGACCTACGACGAGGGCGCCGGGCGGGTGGAGGTCCTGCGGGACGTCAGCCTGTCGGTCCATGCCCACGAGATGGTCGCCGTCGTCGGCGCCTCGGGGTCTGGCAAGAGCACGCTGCTGCACGTGCTGGGCCTGCTGGACGAGCCGGACGCCGGGCGGCTGTGGATCGCGGGCCAGGCCGCCACGGGGCTGGATGAACGCCGCCGCAGCCGGCTGCGCAACCAGGCCCTGGGCTTCGTCTACCAGTTCCACCACCTGCTGCCGGAATTCACCGCGCTGGACAATGTGGCCATGCCCCTGATCGTGCGCCGCTGCAAGCGCGCCCAGGCCAGGGAGCAGGCGGCCGCGATGCTCGACCAGGTCGGCCTGTCCGCCCGGGCCGCGCATTTCCCGGGCCAGCTGTCGGGCGGCGAGCGCCAGCGCGTGGCCCTGGCGCGGGCGCTGGTGACCCGGCCGGCCTGCGTGCTGGCCGACGAACCCACCGGCAACCTGGACCGCCATACGGCCACCGCCATGTTCGACCTGCTGGCCCGCATCAACCGGGAACTGGGCACGGCCTTCGTCATCGTCACCCACGATCCGGCGCTGGCGGCCCTGGCGCACCGGCGCTTCCACATGCAGGCGGGGGTGCTGGATGAGGCCGGACATGGCGCAGTCCCTGCGGACTGCGCCGTGCCTGACGAATCCGAGCCGCTTGCAAGCGGCGAGGTGGGTAGGACCGGGTAGGGCGCCGACGGCCTTCCGGCCGCCTGGCCGACGTTCGAACGGAGGATCCATGCTGATCGACACCCACTGCCACCTGGACGCGCCCGAATTCGACGCCGACCGGCCGGCCGTGATCGGACGGGCGCGCCGGGCGGGCGTGCGGGGCATCGTGATTCCGGCCGTGATGCGCGCCAATTTCGCCGTCGTGCGGGATCTGGCGCATGCCACGCCGGGCGCCTGCTACGCCCTGGGCATCCATCCGCTGTACGTCGACCGGTCCGACGAGGCGGACCTGGACACGCTGGACGCCGCGCTGGCGGCGGCGCGGGACGATCCCAGGCTGGTGGCGATCGGCGAGATCGGGCTGGATTTCTTCGTGCCCGAATTCAACACGCCGGCATTGCGCGTCCGCCAGGAACGGTTCTATGCGCGCCAGCTGGATCTGGCGCGGCGCCACGGCCTGCCGGTGCTGCTGCACGTGCGCCGGTCCCAGGACACGCTGCTCAAGCACCTGCGCCGCCGCCCGCCCATCGGCGGCATCGCCCATGCCTTCAACGGCAGTTTCCAGCAGGCCGAACAGTTCATCGCGCAGGGTTTCGCGCTGGGCATGGGCGGGGCCATGACCTTCGAGCGCGCCTTGCGGATCCGCCGCCTGGCGGCCGGATTGCCGGCCGAGGCCCTGGTGCTGGAAACCGACGCGCCCGACATCCCGCCCGCCTGGCTGGGGCGCGGCCCCGACGGCCGGCCGCAACCCGCGCGCAACGAACCGGCGGAAACGGCCGGCATCGCCCGCGTCCTGGCCGGATTGCGCGGCCTCGATACCGCGGCGCTGACCGCGCAGTGCGCCGTCAATGCCCGCCGGGTGCTGCCCCGGCTGGCGCGCGCCTTGGGTGAGGCGGATGGCGCGTAGCTATTCGTGCTGAAGAATATTGACGAGCGTACCGAGCGGGTCCCTGACGTAGAACCGGCGGACGCCCCACGGCTCGTTGGCGGGACCGTATTCCACCCGGATCCCGCCTTTCCGCACGCGTTGCAAGGCCTCATCGAGGTCATCCACCTCGATGGACAGGTCCGGTACGGGCGTGTCGGACCCGCCCTGGCTTGCGAAGCTGACCTGGACCGTCATCTTGCCGGGGCCGGTGTACGTGCGGAGCCAGCCGTGGTCCATGGCGAGTTCGAGATCCAGAATGTCCCGGTAGAACGCATCCACCGCGGCGGGTTCGGGTGTCGGGATGTTGGCGACGATTCGTTTGACCTTCATGGGATCTCCAGATGTGCGGGTTGCCGATCCGACAGCTTATTGAAGCCGGACGCTTTTCCACAAGCGGGTCTTGCCAGGCACTACGTGGTTTCCTGCCTGGACCGGAATGCGCGTGAGGCGTTCCGGCGGCCCGTTAACCCCCTAAGCTGAAAGAGGATTCGTTTTCGGGGGAAGGCATGCTCGGGCGCGCGATGACGGCGGCGGGACTGGGCGGCGTGCTCGGCGCCCATGGCCTGGCCGATCTGCCGGGAAGCGGTGCGCTGGCGCTGGCATCCGGTGTGCTGGGGCTGGTGGGGTGGGGGGTGTGGCGCGCAAGTGCGCGCGGCGCGGCGCTCTGCCTGCTGGGCGCCTGGGCCGGCTTCACGTTCACCGTGCTGTGCGCCCAGCAGCGCCTGGACCGGACGCTGGCCGACGGCAATGTGGACAAGGTGTCGCGCGTCACGCTGCGCGTCGATGGCCTGCCCCGGCTCCAGCCGGACCTCTTGGCTTTCGAGGCCGTGGTGCTGGATGCGCGTCCCGGCGGCGTCCCGGAACGTATCCGGGTGCGCTGGCCGGCCGGCGGCTGGCGCGGCCCCTATGCGCCCGCGCGGCCGCCCGATCCGCCGTTTCCCGAAGTGCGGCCCGGCCAGGTCTGGCGCATGGCGCTGGTGCTGCGGCCGGTGCGCGCCGCGCAGAACTTCCATGCCTTCGATGGCGAGGCCCATGCCTTCGCCGCCGGCATCCGCGCGCAAGGCACGGTGCGGGGCACGCCGGAATGGCTGCGCGACGAGGATTGGGCCGGCCTGTCGGTGGTCGCCGGACGCGCCCGCCATGCGGTGCGCGAGGCCATGGCGCCTCATCTGGCGGATCTGCGCTACGGGCCGGTGCTGCGGGCCCTGGCCATCGGCGACCAGGACGGGGTGGACGACGCCGACTGGACGGTCTTCAACCGCACCGGCATCACCCATCTGGTCTCCATCAGCGGTTCGCACATCACCATGCTGGCCGGGGCGGGCGCGCTGGCGGTCTCGGCCCTGTGGCGCCGCCTGCGATGGCGCGGCCGCTGCCTGGCCGAACGCTGGCCCGCGCGCCGGGCGGGCGCCGTCGCGGCCTTGCTGGTCGCCTGGCTGTACTGCCTGCTGGCGGGGTGGGGCGTGCCCGCGCGGCGCACCTTCATGATGCTGGCGGTGGTGGCGGGGGCCCAGGCCCTGCAGCTGCGCATCAGCGGCTCGCGGGTGCTGGCGCTGGCGGCCGTGGCCGTCATCGCGACGGACCCCTGGTCGGTGCTGGCGGGCGGATTCTGGCTCTCGTTCCTGGCCGTGGCCGTGTTGCTGGCGGTCGGCGCGCGGGTGGAGGAGGCGGGCAAGGACCGGGAGGCCGGGGATTGGCGAGCCGGCCATGCGCCGGCCGGGAGGCGTGGGTCGACGGTCGTGCCACGGCCCGCGCGGCGGCGCGACCGCTGGCTGCGCGGCCTGAAGCTCGCCGCGCGTCTGCAATGGGCGGTCACCTGGGCGCTGGCGCCGCCGCTGGCCTGGACCTTTCACGAAGTCTCGCTGGTGTCTCCGCTGGCCAATGCCTACGCCATCCCGGTCATCGAGTTGCTGGTCACGCCCCTGTCGCTGCTGCTGGCCGCCGTGGCGCTGGCGCCGGGCCTGGATTTCGCGGCCGCCGGCCTGGCCTGGCTGGCGCATGGGGCGCTGGTCTTGATGATGCGGCCAACCGAATGGCTGGCGGCCTTGCCGGCCTGGCCCGTGCCCGCCGGGCCGGCGTGGGTGTATCTGCTGGCGATGGCCGGCGCGGCGGCGGCGCTCTGGCCGGGGAGTGGCGCCGGGATCGCGGGGGCCATCGGCCCGGCGCGGAGCGGGCATGGCGTGGCGAGGGGTTGGGTCGATGCGGTCCGTCGCCATCGCGCCTGGGTCTGGCTGGCCCTGGCGCCGATGCTGTGGTGGCCGCCGGACCGTCCCGGCGAAGGGGAATGGGACCTGCACGCGCTGGACGTGGGGCAGGGCAGCGCCTTGCTGGTCCGCACGGCGCGGCACGCGCTGCTGTTCGACGCGGGCGCGCGCCATGCGCGGGACGCGGACGAGGGCGCCCGCGCCGTCGTCCCGGCCTTGAAGGCCCTGGGCGTGCGCCGCCTGGACGCGCTGGTCGTGTCCCATGCCGACCTGGATCACGCGGGCGGGGTGCGCAGCGTGCTGGCGGCGGTGCCGGTGGCGCAGGCATTCGCGTCCTTCGACCTGGAGGCCTGGCTGCGCGCCGAGACCCGCAAGCTGGGCGCCGGGGCCACGCCCTTGCCCCAGGCGGCGGTCCCATGCCGCTTCGGCGATCGTTGGCGCATGGACGGCGTCGAGCTCGAATTCCTCTGGCCGCTGGACGTGCGCGCGCGCCGCAAGGGCGCGCAGGCCAACGCCGGCAGTTGCGTGCTGCGGGTACGGGGCGCGCACCACAGCCTGCTGCTGACCGGCGACATCGAACGCCGCGCCGAATCGGCCCTGGTCGAACGCGGCCTGACGCCGGCGGACATCGTCGTGGCCGCGCACCACGGCTCGCGGACCTCGTCGTCCGCCGGTTTCGTCGATGCCGTGGCCGCGGGCCACGTGATTTTCCAGGCGGGCGCCTGGAACCGGCACGGCCACCCGGACGCCGCCGTGCTGAAACGCTGGCGGCGGGCGGGCTCCACCCTCTGGCGCACGGATGTGCAAGGCGGGGTAAACGCCCGGTCGCGCGCGGACGGGCTCTCGTTGTACAGTGTCCTGGAGTCGTCCCGTCGTGTGTGGCACGGGCGGCGCCCGTAGGGATACGCGGCTTTTCACCCGGCTTGTCCCTAGTGGTTTTCGCGGTCTTGCGCGATCGTGCGGGATCGGCGATGATCCGGCAGCCGTCCACAAGACGACTGTGGTCCTTGCGACAACGCCCGGCTGCCGGGGGTTCCAAAGGGCTTGTGAAAAATCCAAAAGATTTTTGCGACCATGACACAGACACCTCTGAAGTTCTACGTGCCCGAGCCCTCGGGGCGTCCCGGTCAGGCGACCGACTTTTCCTATCTGCGCCTGCAGCCCGCAGGGGCAGCGCGCAAGCCCCCCATCGACATCGAACCCTACGACACCCGCGATCTGGCCATCGGGCTGATCCGCGTGCTCGACGACCAGGGCAATGCCCAGGGGCCCTGGGCCGAAGACCCGCCAGACGACGAACTGCTGCGCCGCGGCATGCGCGCCATGGTCAAGACGCGCATCTTCGACGCCCGCATGGTCATCGCCCAGCGCCAGAAAAAGACTTCGTTCTACATGCAGTGCCTGGGCGAGGAAGCCATCGCCATCGGCCAGTCGCTGGCGCTGCGCGAAGGCGACATGCATTTCCCGTCCTATCGCCAGCAGGGCCTGCTCATCGCGCAGGACTATCCCCTGTTCGACATGATGTGCCAGATCTTCTCCAACGATCAGGACCCCCTCAAGGGCCGCCAGCTGCCGGTGCTGTACTCGGTGCCGGAAAAGGGCTTCTTCACCCTGTCGGGCAACCTGGGCACGCAGATGCCCCAGGCGGTGGGCTGGGCCATGGCCTCGGCCATCAAGGGCGACACCCGCATCGCCTGCGGCTGGATCGGCGACGGCGCCACGGCCGAGTCCGACTACCAGACGGCGCTGCTGTTCGCGCACGTGTACCGGGCGCCGGTGATCCTGAACGTGATCAACAATCAGTGGGCGATCTCCACCTTCCAGTCCGTGGCGGGCGGCGAAGGCATCACGCTGGCGGCGCGCGGCATCGGCTCGAACCTGGCCTCGCTGCGGGTCGACGGCAACGACTTCCTGGCCGTGCACGCCGTGTCCCGCTGGGCGGCCGAACGCGCGCGCAACAACCACGGCGCCACGCTGATCGAATGGGTCAGCTACCGGGCCGGTCCGCACTCCACTTCCGATGATCCGTCCAAATACCGGCCGGCCGACGACTGGTCGCGGTTCCCGCTGGGGGATCCGATCGCGCGGCTGAAGCAGCACATGATCCTGCGCGGCATCTGGTCCGAGCCGGAACACCAGGAACTGCAGAAAGCCTGCGAGGCCGAGGTCGTCGCCGCCCAGAAGAAGGCCGAGGCCCATGGCACGCTGGCCACCGGGCGTACCAGCAGCGTGGCGACCATGTTCGAGGACGTCTACAAGGACATGCCGGCCCACCTGCGCCGGCAGCGCCAGGAACTGGGGGTGTGAGCATGGCACAGGAAAAAACCAAGACCCGTCCCATGACGATGATCCAGGCCCTGCGTTCGGCCATGGACATCATGCTGGAGCGGGACGAGAACATCGTCATCTTTGGCGAGGACGTCGGCTATTTCGGCGGCGTGTTCCGCTGCACCGAAGGCCTGCAGACCAAATACGGCAGCTCGCGCGTGTTCGATACGCCGATCTCCGAAAGCGGCATCGTCGCGGCGGCCATCGGCATGGGGGCCTACGGCCTGCGGCCGGTGGTCGAAATCCAGTTCGCCGACTATTTCTATCCGGCGGCCGACCAGATATTTTCCGAGGCGGCGCGCCTGCGCTACCGCTCGGCGGGCGGCTACACCGCGCCGCTGACGATCCGCATGCCCTGCGGCGGCGGGATCTTCGGCGGCCAGACCCACAGCCAGAGCCCCGAGGCCCTGTTCACGCACGTGGCCGGCCTGCGCACCGTCATGCCGTCCAATCCCTATGATGCCAAGGGCCTGCTGATCAGCTCCATCGAGAACGACGACCCGGTCATCTTCCTGGAACCCAAGCGCCTGTACAACGGCCCCTTCGACGGCCATCACGACCAGCCCGTCGTGCCCTGGTCCAAGCATCCGCTGGGGAACGTCCCCGAAGGCTACTACACCGTGCCGCTGGACTCGGCCTCGGTCTACCGCGAAGGCCGGGAACTGACCGTGCTGACCTACGGCACCATGGTGTACGTGGCCGAGGTCGCCGCGCGCGAGGCCGGCATCGAGGCGGACATCATCGACCTGCGCAGCCTGTGGCCGCTGGACCTGGACACGATCATGGCCTCCGTGCGCAAGACGGGCCGCTGCGTGGTGCTGCACGAGGCCACCCGCACCAGCGGTTTCGGCGCCGAGCTGTGCGCCCTGGTCCAGGAGCATTGTTTCTATCATCTCGAGGCCCCGATCGAACGCATCACGGGGTGGGACACGCCATATCCCCATTCGCACGAATGGGCTTATTTCCCCGGCCCCAAGCGGGTCGCGGAGGCGTTCAAGCGCGTGTTCCGGGAGGCATAATGGGCATTCACATCATCAAGATGCCGGACATCGGCGAAGGCATCGCGGAAGTCGAATTGGTCGAATGGCACGTCCAGGCGGGCGATGCCGTCGTCGAGGATCAGGTCCTGGCCGACGTCATGACCGACAAGGCCACCGTCCAGGTGCCGTCCCCGGTGCAAGGGCGCGTCGTGTCGCTGGGCGGCAAGGTCGGCGACGTCATGGCGGTGGGTTCGGAACTCATCCGCCTCGAGGTCGAGGGCGAGGGCAATGAACACCAGGTCGGGGCGACGTCCCGGGCCGCCGCGGCGCCCTCTGCGGCTGCCGCGGCGCCCGCGGCGCCGGCCGCCGAGCCAGAAACCGCCGCCGTCCCCGAGTCCGCCGGCCGTGCGCCGGCTCCGTCGGCGCCCGAGCCCACGCCCGCCGTGCCGGATGTTGCCGCCGTGCGCAGCGCACCGGTTCCGCACGCGGCCTCGCACGCGCCATCCCGTCCCCAGGGCCAGCGCCCGCTGGCCTCGCCGGCCGTGCGCCGGCGGGCCTGGGATCTGGGCATCACCCTGCAGTACGTGCCGGGTACGGGCCCCGCGGGCCGGATCACGCATGGCGACCTGGATGCCTGGCTGGCGCGCGACCGCAATGCGACCTCGAACCGCACCACCGGCACGCTCTACGCCCCCCACGACGAAGAGACGCAGGTTCCCGTCATCGGCCTGCGGCGCAAGATCGCCCAGAAGATGCAGGAATCCAAGCGCCGCATCCCGCACTTCACCTACGTCGAGGAAATCGACGTGACCGAGCTGGAGTCGCTGCGCGCGCGCCTGAATGCACTGCACAGCACCCAGCGCGGCAAGCTGACCCTGCTGCCGTTCCTGGCGCGTGCCATGGTGCTGGCCCTGCGCGAATTCCCACAGATCAACGCTCGCTACGACGACGACGCGGGGGTGGTCACCCAGTACGGTGCGGTGCACCTGGGTGTGGCGGCGCAGACGCCGTCGGGCCTGATGGTGCCGGTGCTGCATCACGCCGAGACCCTGGATCTCTGGTCCTGCGCGGCGGAAGTCGCCCGCCTGGCCGAGGCCGCCCGCCAGGGCAAGGCCGCGCGCGACGAGCTGACCGGCTCGACCATCACCCTGACCAGCCTGGGCGCGCTCGGAGGCATCGTGTCCACGCCGGTCATCAACCACCCGGAAGTCGCCATCGTCGGCGTCAACCGCGTGGTCGAGCGGCCGGTGTTCCAGGAAGGCCGGGTCGTGGCGCGCAAGCTCATGAACCTGTCCTCGTCCTTCGATCACCGCGTGGTCGACGGCATGCATGCCGCCGAGTTCATCCAGTGCATCCGGCGTTACCTGGAGTGCCCGGCGCTCTTGTTCGTGGAGTAAGCAGCATGTCCAATCCCATCAACACCACCTTGCTCATCATCGGCGGCGGCCCGGGCGGCTACGTGGCAGCCATACGCGCCGGCCAGCTGGGCATTCCCACCGTGCTGGTCGAAGGCGCCGCCCTGGGCGGCACCTGCCTGAACATCGGCTGCATCCCGTCCAAGGCACTGATCCACGTGGCCGAGCAGTTCCATGCCCTGCAGGGTTATGCCGGCGACTCGCCGCTGGGCATCCGCACGCAGTCGCCCGAGCTCGACCTCGCGCGCAGCGTTGCCTGGAAGGACGGCATCGTCAAGAAACTCACCATGGGCGTGGGCGCGCTGCTGAAGAAGCACAAGGTCACGGTCGTCCAGGGCTGGGCGCGCATCGTCGACGGCAAGACCGTGGACGTCGATCCCGTGGCCAAGGGCAAGGCCGGCGCTCCGCAGCGCATCCGCTGCGAACACCTGCTGCTCGCCACGGGTTCCGAGCCGGCCGCGCTGCCCTTCATGCCTTTCGGCGGCCCGGTGATCTCTTCCACCGAGGCGCTGTCGCCCAAGAAACTGCCGAAGTCCCTGGCCATCGTCGGCGCAGGCTACATCGGCCTGGAACTGGGCACGGTCTATCGCAAGCTCGGCGTGAAGGTCGACGTGATCGAGGCCCAGGATCGCATCCTGCCCGTGTACGACGCCGATCTGGTCAAGCCGGTTCACGCCGCGCTGAAATCCCTGGGCGTGGGCCTGCACCTGCAGACCCAGGTCCTGGGCCTGACCGAGGACGGCAAGGGCCTGCGGGTCCAGTCGGGCAAGACCGAGGATGTCCTGCCCGCGCAGCAGGTCCTGGTGGCCGTCGGCCGCAAGCCCCGCAGCCGGGGTTTCGGGCTCAGTTCGCTGATGCTCGACATGGACGGCCTGGCGGTGCGTGTGGACGACCGCTGCCGCACGTCCATGACCGGGGTCTGGGCCATCGGCGACCTTACGGGCGAGCCCATGCTGGCGCACCGCGCCATGGCCCAGGGCGAGTGCGTGGCCGAGCAGATCGCCGGCCACACGCGGCGCTTCGTGCCGGCAGCGATCCCGGCCGTGTGCTTCACGGATCCCGAGGTCGTCACGGCGGGCCTGTCGCCGCAGCAGGCGGCCCAGGCGGGCATCGACGCCATCGATACATCCTTCCCGCTGGCGGCCAACGGCCGGGCGATGACGCTGGAATCGTCCGACGGCTTCGTGCGGGTCGTGGCGCGGCGCGACAACCACCTCATCCTGGGCTGGCAGGCCGTGGGGCGGGGCGTATCGGAATTCGCCGCCGCTTTCGGCCAGTCCATCGAAATGGGCGCGCGGCTCGAGGATGTCGGCCATACGATCCATGCTCACCCGACCCAGGGCGAGGCAATCCAGGAAGCCGCCCTGCGGGCGCTGGGGCAGGCGCTGCACGTCTGACGCGGCGGGGCGGGCGGATTCCCGCGCCCTCGTGTTTACAATGCAGGAGTACGTCCCAGACCAGGTGCTCCCCATGCGTTCCGCCTCACTCGCCGCCCAGCCCCGAACAGCCGACGATCCCCGCCTGGATTTCGTCGCTTGCGCCAGCCCGGCAGGCCTGCATCGCATGGCCTACTGGGAATGGGGCGACCCGGACAACGACCGGGTCCTGGTCTGCGTGCACGGGCTGACCCGTACCGGCCGGGATTTCGACCCGCTGGCGCAGGCGCTGAGCCATGAATACCGTGTCGTCTGCCCGGATGTCGTCGGGCGGGGCCGTTCGGATTGGCTGATCGATCCGGCGGGTTATGTGATCCCCCAGTACGTCGCCGACCTGGTCACGCTGATTGCGCGACTGCGCCCGGCCAGGCTGGACTGGGTCGGTACGTCCATGGGCGGGCTGATCGGATTGGGGCTGGCGGGAATGGCAGCGCTGTCGCCTGCCTTGCGCCCCCCCAGGGAAGTGTCGGGCCTGGGCACGGCACCCGACGTGCCGCTGGGCCGCATGGTCTTCAACGATATCGGCCCCACGCTCGACGTCGATGGCCTGGCGCGGATCGGCGCATACGTCGGCCAGGAACTGCGCTTCGACCGCTACGAGCAGGCGGTGGACTACGTCCGGGCCGTGTCGGCCGGCTTCGGGCCGCATGACGACGCCGGCTGGGATGCGCTGACCCGGCATGTGTTCATCGAGCGGGACGGGCAGTGGGTCAAGCACTACGATCTGCGGCTGGCCCAGCCCTTTGCCCTGCAGACCACTGCCGCCGCTGCCGCCGCCGAGGCGTTGCTCTGGCAGGCCTGGGATCACCTGCCCATGCCGTCCCTGATCCTGCGCGGCGCCCAGTCCGACATCCTGACGCGGGAAACCGCGCAGCGGATGCTGGAGCGCAATCCGCGCGCGCGCCTGGTGGAATTCGACGGGGTAGGGCACGCGCCCACCCTGCGTTCCGATGAGCAGATCGCGGCAGTGCGCGGCTTCCTGCTTGATTCCTCATCCTGAATCCGGCGCGGTGCGCTTGCGCCGTACCGCGCCCCGCGCATCGGAACCATGTCTTTGAACATCGACCTGCACAGCCATTCTTCCTGCTCCGACGGGCTGCTGCCGCCCGCGCAGGTCGCCGCTCGCGCCCATGCGCAAGGCGTGGACTGGTGGTCGCTGAGCGACCACGACGAGACCTCCGGCCTGGCCGAGGCCGCCGCCGCCGCCCGCGAGCTCGGCCTGGGATTCATCCCGGGGGTGGAAATTTCCGTGACGTTCTGCGAACGCACGATCCACGTGCTGGGGCTGAACATCGACCCCGGACAGCCCGATTTGCGGGCGGGCCTGGCCGGCATTCGAAGCGACCGCTTTGCGCGGGCCGGCGAGATCGCGCAGCGCCTGCAGGACTGCGGCATCGCCGGCGCCTACGAAGGCGCCCTGCGGTACGTGGGCAATCCCGACCTGATCGGACGCGTCCATTTCGCCCGCCATCTCCTGGAGCAGGGGCATTGCAAATCCCTGCAGCAGGCTTTCGACCGCTACCTGGGCGATGGCAAGCGGGCTTTCGTGCCGATGCGCTGGCCGAGCCTGGAATCGGCGGTCGCCTGGATCCGCGCCGCGGGCGGCAAGGCGGTGGTCGCCCATCCGGGGCGCTACCGCTATACGCCGCAGCAATTCGACGCGTTGTTCGATACATTCAAGGCGCTGGGCGGCAGCGGCCTGGAAGTCGTTTCCAGCGCGCATACGCCCGCCCAGTGCGACCGCTATGCCCGCGTGGCGCAGGCCTACGGTTTCCAGGCTTCGCGCGGCTCGGACTTCCACGCGCCGGGCATTCCCCGTGCGGAGCTGGGCCGGGTGCCGCCGCTGCCGGAATACCTGGTGCCCGTCTGGCTGGATTGGATCTGAGGAGCATCATCATGAACAAGGCTTTCGTCAAGGAATCGGACCACGACGAGGACGACGACCTGCCCGAGTCCCGGGCGCTGCCCGCGGGGACCAAGAACTACATGACAACGGCCGGCTACCGGGCGCTGAACGAGGAGCTGATGCACCTGATGAACGTCGAGCGCCCCGAGGTGGTGTCCGTCGTGTCGTGGGCTGCGTCCAACGGCGACCGCTCGGAAAATGGCGACTACCTGTACGGCAAGAAGCGGCTGCGCGAAATCGACCGGCGCATCCGCTACCTGACGCGCCGCCTGGAATCGGCCGAAGTCGTCGATCCGGCCCAGCAGCCCAACCGCGACCAGGTGTTCTTCGGCGCCACCGTCAGCTACTGCGACAGCAAGGGCGAGGAGTTCACCGTCACCATCGTCGGCGTGGACGAGGCCGAACCGCTGGCAGGCAAGATCAGCTGGGTCTCGCCCGTGGCCCGGGCCCTGATCAAGGCCCGCGAGGGCGACACCGTGACCCTGCGCACGCCCTCGGGGATCGAGGAACTCGACATCCTGGAAATCCGCTATCCGGACCCGTGAGCGGCTCCCGCGTCCGAGACGCCCCAAGGCGGCTAAAATAGACGGTTTTCCACGCCCCCGAGCCGCTTCGCCGTGACTACCGTACTGATCATTCCCGGTTCATCCGCCTTGTCCGACTTCCGCCGGGAACGCCTGCTGCGTACCCTGGCGGCCCGGAACCTGCCGGTGGCCGACATCCGGGCGCAGGCCTGCCATTTCGTCGGCGTCGACGGCGACCTGGATGAAGCAGGGCAGGCGCGCCTGCGGGCGCTGCTGGACGACGGCCGGGCTGCCGACGGCGACGCGGCCGGGCGCCATGCGGCACGTTTCCTGGTGATCCCGCGCCTGGGCACGATTTCTCCCTGGGCCAGCAAGGCGACCGACATCGCCCGGCATTGCGGCCTGCCGCAGGTCCGCCGCATCGAACGCGGGGTGCGCTATACCGTCGTGCCCGAACGTGGCCTGCTGGGCGCGCGCACGCTGGATGCGGACCAGCTGGCCGCCGTGGCCGATTGCCTGCACGACCGCATGACCGAGACCGTGGTGGCGGACGACTTCGACGGACAGGCGCTGTTCGCATCCCTGGAAGGCCGACCCGTCCGGGCCGTGCCGGTGCTGGCCGAAGGCCGCGCCGCCCTGGAATCCTGCAATGCGGACCTGGGCCTGGCGCTGTCGGACGACGAGATCGATTACCTGCTGCGCGCCTACCGCGACCTGGGCCGGGATCCCACCGACGTCGAACTGATGATGTTCGCGCAAGCCAACAGCGAACACTGCCGCCACAAGATCTTCAACGCCCACTGGACGATCGACGGCCAGGCCCAGGCGCATACGCTGTTCGACATGATCCGCGCCACGCATGCCGCGCAGCCCGAAGGCACGATCGTCGCCTATTCGGACAATGCCGCCATCATGGCCGGCGGCCCGGCGCGGGTCTTCCATGCGGGCGGAGCCGAAGACACCGTCTATCGGCGCCACGACATCGTGGCCCACACACTGATGAAGGTCGAGACCCACAACCACCCCACCGCCATCGCGCCCTTTCCCGGCGCGGCGACGGGTGCGGGTGGCGAGATCCGCGACGAAGGCGCGACCGGGCGCGGTTCCAAGCCCAAGGCGGGCCTGACCGGCTTCACCGTGTCGAACCTGCGCGTCGACGACGCCGTCGAGCCCTGGGAAAATGCGGGCGGCGCGCCGGGGCGCATCGCCACGCCGCTGGACATCATGATCGAAGGCCCCATCGGCGGGGCCGCGTTCAACAATGAATTCGGCCGGCCGAACCTGCTCGGCTACTTCCGCAGCTTCGAGCAGCAGGCCGGCGGCACGCGCTGGGGCTATCACAAGCCCATCATGCTGGCGGGCGGCCTGGGGCAGATCGACTCGCGGCTCACGCACAAAGACCCGTTGCCGCCGGGCGCGCTGCTGGTGCAGCTGGGCGGGCCGGGCATGCGCATCGGCATGGGCGGCGGCGCGGCTTCCAGCATGGGAGCGGGCAGCAATCAGGCCGAGCTCGATTTCGATTCGGTGCAGCGCGGCAACCCCGAAATGCAGCGCCGCGCCCAGGAAGTCATCGACCGCTGCTGGCAGCAGGGCGAGTCCAATCCCATCCTGGCCATCCACGACGTCGGGGCGGGCGGCCTGTCCAATGCCTTCCCCGAACTGGTCAACGACGCCGGCCGCGGCGCGGAATTCGAACTGCAGCGCGTGCCGCTGGAAGAATCCGGCCTGTCGCCCGCCGAGATCTGGAGCAACGAATCCCAGGAGCGCTATGTCCTGGCCATCCTGCCGGGCGACCTGGACCGTTTCGCACGCATCGCCGACCGCGAGCGCTGCCCCTACGCCGTGGTCGGCGTCGCCACCGAGGAACGCCGCCTGCGCGTCACCCTGGGCGAGGGCCTGCCGGGCCTGGACCGCCCGGCAGGCGAGATCGCGCCGGCCGGCCTGCGGCCCGTGGACGTGCCGGTGGATGTGATCCTGGGCAAGCCGCCGCGCATGCAGCGCAATGCCGAGCGCGCCGCCGTGGCCGGCGACCCGCTGGATCTCAGCGGCATCGAACTGCCCGAGGCCATCGAGCGGGTGCTGCGCCATCCCACCGTGGCCAACAAATCCTTCCTGATCACCATCGGCGACCGCACCGTGGGCGGCCTGACCGCCCGCGATCAGATGGTCGGTCCCTGGCAGACGCCGGTGGCCGATTGCGCCGTCACCCTGCGCGACCACGAGGGCGTGGCCGGCGAAGCCATGGCCATGGGCGAACGCAGCCCCATCGCGGTCCTCGATCCCGCCGCGTCCGGCCGCATGGCCGTGGCCGAGGCCCTGACGAATCTTGCCGCCGCCGGCGTCGCCCGTCTGGAAGACGTCAAACTGTCCGCCAACTGGATGGCCGCCTGCGGCGCCGCCGGCCAGGATGCGGCCCTGTTCGATACCGTGTCCGCCGTCAGCGACTGGTGCCAGAGCCTGGGGCTGTCGATTCCCGTGGGCAAGGATTCCCTGTCCATGCGCACGGTCTGGCGCGACGAAGCGGGCGAACAGCAGGTCGTGTCGCCGGTGTCCCTGGTGGTCACGGCCTTCGCGCCGGTGGCCGACGTGCGCGCCACCCTGACGCCGCAGCTGCGCGACGCGGCCGAAGGCTCCGTGCTGCTGCTGATCGACCTGAGCGAAGGGCGCCAGCGCCTGGGCGGGTCGGTGCTTGCCCACGCCTATGGCGCCATCGGCACGGAAACCCCCGACCTGCGTGATGCAGGCTTGCTGCGTGCGGCCTTCCTGGCGCTGCGCGAGCTGGCGGCCAAGGGCTGGATCCTGGCATGCCACGACCGTTCCGACGGCGGCCTGCTGGCGGCGGCGGCCGAGATGGCCTTCGCCGGACGCCTGGGCGTATCCCTGAACCTGGACATGCTGACCATCGATCCGCACACGGCCGATGCCGGCGATTACAAGATCCGCGCCGACCAGGTGGCCGTGCAGCACCATGAGCGCAATCTGGCGGCCCTGTTCAACGAAGAGGCGGGCTGGCTGCTGCAGGTGCCTCGCGCCCACCGCGACGATGTGTTGCGCCACCTGCGCCAGGCGGGCCTGTCCAACTGCGCCTACGTGGTGGGCATGCCCAATGCGCGCCGGGAACTGCAGGTGTTCCGCGACGGAACTGCCATCTACCAGCGTCCGCTGGGCGAGCTGGGCCAGGTCTGGAGCGAGACGACGCGGCGCATCATGGCGCGGCGCGACCATCCCGCCTGCGCCCAGGCCGAATACGATACCTGGCTCGATGCCGAGGATCCGGGCCTGTCGCCGAAGGTGGATTTCGATCCCCAGGCCGATGTGGCGGCCCCTTTCATCGCAACCGGCGCGCGGCCGCGCGTGGCCATTCTGCGCGAACAGGGCTGCAACAGCCAGGTGGAAATGGCCTGGGCCTTCGACACCGCGGGGTTCGAGGCCGTGGACGTGCACATGACCGACCTGCTGTCCGGGCGCATCCGTCTGGATGGCATGAGCGGCCTGGTGGCCGTGGGCGGTTTCAGCTACGGCGACGTGCTCGGCGCGGGCGAGGGCTGGGCGCGCACCATCCGTTTCAACGCGGCGCTCGCCGACCAGTTCGGCGCCTTTTTCGCCCGGCCCGACAGCTTCGCGCTGGGCGTGTGCAACGGCTGCCAGATGATGGCGGCGCTGGCCGACTTCATCCCGGGGGCGGACGCCTGGCCGCGCTTCACGCGCAACGTGTCGGAAAAATACGAGGCACGCCTGTCGCTGGTCGAGGTCCTGGATTCGCCGTCCATCTTCTTCGCCGGCATGGCCGGGGCACGCGTACCCATTGCCGTTGCGCATGGCGAAGGCTTTGCCGATTTCAGCCGCCAGGGCGATGCCGCCCGGGTGGCCGGCGCCATGGCTTTCGTCGACAACCGGGGCGCCCGCACGGAGCGCTATCCGGCCAACCCCAACGGCAGCCCGGCAGGCCTGACGGCGGTCACCACGGCCGATGGCCGCTACACCATCATGATGCCGCATCCCGAACGCGTCACCCGCAACGTCATGATGTCCTGGCGTCCCGAACGCTGGGGGACGGTCGACCAGGGCGGGGACGACACCGTGCACGGCGGCTTCACACCGTGGATGCGGATGTTCCGCAATGCCCGGGTCTGGATGGGGTAGGCCATGGGATGCGGGGCATCGCCTTTCGCGGGACGGTATAATCGATCTTTGTGCGGAGTTCATCCATGCGTCTGATCAAGAAAGCCCTGACCTTTGACGACGTCCTTCTGGTCCCGGCCTATTCCCAGGTTCTGCCGCGCGACACGCGCCTGACCACGCAGCTGACCCGGGGCATCCAGCTCAACATCCCGCTCGTGTCCGCCGCCATGGACACCGTGACCGAATCGCGCCTGGCCATCGCCATGGCCCAGGAAGGCGGGATCGGCATCGTGCACAAGAATCTCAGTGCCGACGAGCAGGCGCGAGAAGTCGCGCGTGTCAAGCGCCACGAATTCGGCATCGTCATCGATCCGGTCACCGTCACGCCCACGATGAAGGTGCGCGACGCCATCGAACTGCAACGCCAGCACGGCATCTCCGGCCTTCCGGTCGTCGAGGGCGGCAAGCTGGTGGGCATCGTCACCAACCGCGACCTGCGTTTCGAGGACCGCCTGGACGTGTCCCTGCGCGAAGTCATGACGCCGCAGGAACGCCTGGTCACCCTGAAAGAGGGCGCCACCCTGGAAGAAGCCCAGGCGCTGATGCACCGCCATCGCCTGGAACGCGTGCTGATCGTGAACGACAAGTTCCAGCTGCGCGGCCTGGCCACGGTCAAGGACATCGTCAAGAACACCGAGCATCCCCTGGCCAGCAAGGACGCCCAGGGCCAGCTGCGCGTCGGCGCCGCCGTCGGCGTGGGTGAAGGCACCGACGAGCGCGTCGAAAAGCTCGCCGCCGCCGGCGTGGACGTGATCGTGGTCGACACCGCCCACGGCCATTCGGCCGGCGTGATCGAGCGCGTCACCTGGGTCAAGAAGCACTATCCCAACATACAGGTCATCGGCGGCAACATCGCCACTGCCGCCGCCGCGCGTGCGCTGGTCGAGGCCGGCGCCGATGCGGTCAAGGTCGGCATCGGCCCGGGCTCCATCTGCACCACCCGCATCGTGGCCGGCGTGGGCGTGCCACAGATCACCGCGATCGCCGACGTAGCCCAGGCCCTGGAAGGCACGGGCGTGCCGCTGATCGCCGATGGCGGCATCCGCTATTCCGGCGACGTCGCCAAGGCCCTGGCCGCGGGGGCGTCCACCTGCATGATGGGCGGCATGTTCGCGGGCACCGAAGAAGCGCCCGGCGAAGTCGTGCTGTTCCAGGGGCGTTCATACAAGTCCTACCGTGGCATGGGCAGCCTGGGCGCCATGGCGGAAGGCTCCGCCGACCGCTACTTCCAGGATCCCAACAACAACATCGACAAGCTGGTGCCCGAAGGCATCGAGGCCCGCGTTCCCTACAAGGGCAGCGTCATCGCCATCATCTACCAGCTGGTGGGTGGCATCCGGGCCTCCATGGGCTATTGCGGCTGCGCCACGATCTCGGACCTGCACGCCCAGGCCGAATTCGTGGAAATCACCGCCGCCGGGGTGCGCGAATCGCACGTCCACGACGTGCAGATCACCAAGGAAGCCCCCAACTACCGGGCGGACTGATCGGCATGCCGGCGCATGACACGATGGCCGCCGCGGACGCGGCCGGCCTCTCCGTCTCGGCGGGCGGCGCGCGGATCGGCGACGACCTGGCGCGGGCCATGCGGGACTGGCGCCGGGATTTCCACCGCCATCCCGAACTGGGCCACCAGGAACACCGCACGGCGGCGCGCGTCGCCGAACTGCTGCGGTCCTGGGACATCGCCGTGCACGAAGGCTATGGCGGCACGACCGGCGTGATCGGCGTCCTGGACGGCCGCCTGGGTGCGGGGCCCACCCTGGGGCTGCGCGCCGACATGGACGCCCTGCCCATGCCGGACGCGGGCGCGCACGACCATCGTTCCGTCCATGACGGCGTCGCGCACGCCTGCGGCCACGACGGCCACACCGCCATCCTGCTCGGGGCCGCCAGCCACCTGGCGGCGAACCCCGATTTCGCCGGCCGCGTCGTCTTCATCTTCCAGCCGGCCGAGGAACCCCTGACGGGCGCCCGGGCCCTGGTCGAAGCCGGCCTGTTCCGCGACTTTCCCTGCGACGAAGTCTACGGCCTGCACAACAACAACTGCATCGGCCCGGGGCAGGCCGGCGTGCGCACCGGCGCCATCCTGTCGGCCTGCGACCTGTTCGAGATCCACATCCGCGGGGTGGGCGGCCACGCCGCCATGCCGCACCAGGCCAACGACCCCATCGTGGCCGGCGCGGCGCTGGTGCAGTCCCTGCAGTCCGTCGTCAGCCGCAACGTCAGCCCCTTCGACACGGCCGTGCTCAGCGTCTGCCAGTTCCAGGCCGGCAGCGCCATCAACGTCATCGCCGACCACGCCGTGCTGCGCGGCACCGTGCGCACCCTGTCGCGCGAGGCGCAATCCCGCGTGCTGGACCGCCTGCGCGACCTGTGCGAAGGCGCGGCGCGCGGCTACGGCTGCGAAATCGAATTCCGTCATCTGCTCAGTTCGCCGCCCACCATCAACCAGGCCGGGCCGGTGGCGCACGTCAAGCGCGCGGCCGCCGCCGTGCTGGGCGCGGACCAGGTCGTGGATCCCGTCACGCCGCTCATGGCGTCCGAGGACTTCGCCTATCTGCTGGACCACTGCCCGGGCGCGTATTTCTTCCTGGGCCACGACGGCCTGACCTGCCACCACCCCGAATTCGACTTCGACGACGCCCTGCTGGCGCAGGGCGCGGCGATCTTCGCCACCCTGGTCCACCAGCGGCTGGCGGGCTGAAGCCGCGCGGCCGAGCGCCTATCGCTGTCCTTCCGGCCGGGCGACCGGAGACTGGTTCGGCGCCCGCAGCCGCAGGATGGGGACGGCGCCGATGAGCAGGCCCAGGGTGCCCAGCACCAGGGCGAATTCCAGCGACGCGCCGAACCACGCGTGCGTCAGGCTGAAAAAAATCGGACCGATCAACTGGCCCAGGGCGAACGAGGCCGTCATCGCCGCCATCTGACGCTTGGCGCCGGCCTGGCCGACGGCGGCCTGGGCTTCCTGCAGGCCCACCATCGTGATCACCATGAAGGTGCTGCCCACGCAGCAGGCGGCCAGCAGGATCGCCGGCAGCGCATGCCACACGGCGGGCGCCAGCACGCCCACCGCCATCACCACCTGGGCGCCGGCCCAGATCTGCGGCCGGGTATAGCGGCGCGCCAGGCGGCTGGCCATCACCGTGGATACCGCGCCCGCCAGGCCGAAGACCGGCCAGGCCAGGCTGAACAGCCAGGGGTCCGGCACCAGCAGCCGCGCCTGGGCCGGCAGGAACGTGGCCGGCAGGATGTAGCCGAAGCCGTAGACCCCGTAGCACAGGATCAGGCCCCAGTGCAGGGGCGGGACGGCGCCGGCCGCCGCGGCGTTTGTGGTGGCAAGCGGCGGGGTCGAGGATGGTTCGCGGAGGGCCGTCGCGTGCGCTGTCGCGTGGCCCGATGCGGCCGTCGCGGATGCGGTCGCTTGGGCTGGCGCGGCCGGCGCGTGGCCCGTATCCGTGGTCCGCCACAGCATCGATGCCCCCATCAGCCCGCCCAGGGCGGCGGCCGCCAGCCAGAGCCAGGCCTGCGAGGCCGTCGTCCCCGACAGCGTCAGGCCCATGCAGGCCAGCCCGGCGAACGCGATGCCGCAGCCCACGCCCGCGAACACCACGCCGCTGCGTTCCGTCTGTCCCGTGGCGTTCAGGCGCGCGATGCACAGGGCGGAGGTCCCGATCAGCACCCAGGCGCTGGCCATCCCGGCCAGCAGCCGCCACGACAGCCAGCCCAGCCAGTGACTGTCCAGCCCCATGGCCGCCGTCATCAGCACCACCATCCACAGGCCGAGCCGCAGCAGGGTCGCGGGCGACCAGCTCAGGTGCGTGACCAGCAGCGCGCCCAGCAGGTAGCCCAGGTAGTTGGCGCTGGCCAGCCAGCTGCCCTGGGCCAGGCTCAGCCCCAGGTCGGCCTGCATCATCGGCAGGACGGGCGTGAACGCGAAGCGGCCGATGCCCATGGCGACGGCCAGGGCCAGCAGTCCGGCCAGGGGCAGGGGAATGCGAGAAGGGCGGGGTGCCATGTCGGGTTGTCTCCTTGAAGCCTCTACTGTAACCGGCCCGCCGCGCCGGGACACCCGGGGCATGCCTGGGTTACATTAACGCCTTGAACAGCCCTCCCGATCGCCCATCCATCATGCACCACCAGCGCATCCTCATCCTGGACTACGGTTCACAGGTCACCCAGCTCATCGCCCGCCGCGTGCGCGACACCGGCGTCTATTGCGAAATCCATCCGGGCGATGTGGGCGACGACTTCATCCGCGACCAGCAGGCGCAGGGCCTGAAGGGCATCATCCTGTCGGGCAGCCATGCCTCGGCCTACGCCGAGGAATCCCTGAAGGTCCCCGCCGCCGTCTTCCAGGCCGGCGTGCCGGTGCTGGGCATTTGCTATGGCATGCAGTCCATGGCCATGCAGCTGGGTGGCCAGGTCGAATTTTCCGATCACCGCGAATTCGGCTACGCCGAAGTCCGCGCTCATGGCCATACCCGCCTGCTGACCGGCCTGCAGGACTTCGAGACCCCCGAAGGCCACGGCATGCTCAAAGTCTGGATGAGCCACGGCGACCGCGTCACGGCCTTGCCGCCGGGCTTCAAGCGCATGGCCTCCACGCCTTCGTGCGAGATCGCCGGCATGGCCGACGAGGAGCGCGGCTTCTACGCCGTCCAGTTCCATCCCGAAGTCACCCACACCGTCCAGGGCCAGGCCATCCTGGAACGCTTCGTCACCGAGATCTGCGGCTGCTCCCGCGACTGGAACATGCCCGACTACGTGGCCGAGGCCGTCGCCCGCATCCGTGAACAGGTCGGCTCCGACGAAGTCATCCTGGGCCTGTCCGGCGGCGTCGATTCGTCCGTGGCCGCCGCCCTGATCCACAAGGCCATCGGCGACCAGCTGACCTGCGTCTTCGTCGACCACGGCCTGCTGCGCCTGAACGAAGCCAAGCAGGTCATGGACACCATGGCCCGGCACCTGGGCATCCGCGTCATCCACGTCGACGCCAGCGAGCAGTTCCTGGGCAAGCTGGCGGGCGTCAGCGACCCCGAGGCCAAGCGCAAGATCATCGGCCGCGAATTCGTCGAGGTCTTCCAGGTCGAGGCCGGCAAGCTGAAATCCGCGCGCTGGCTGGCCCAGGGCACCATCTACCCCGACGTGATCGAATCGGCGGCCTCCAAGACCGGCAAGGCCGTCGCCATCAAGTCCCACCACAACGTCGGCGGCCTGCCCGAGACCCTGAACCTGAAGCTGCTGGAGCCCCTGCGTGAACTGTTCAAGGACGAAGTCCGCCACCTGGGCCTGGCCCTGGGGCTGCCGCCCGAAATGGTGTTCCGCCACCCGTTCCCCGGCCCCGGCCTGGGCGTGCGCATCCTGGGCGAGGTCAAGCGCGAATACGCCGACCTGCTGCGCCGCGCCGACGACATCTTCATCACCGAACTGCGCAACACCCTCGAGCCCGAATCCGGCAAGTCCTGGTACGACCTGACGTCCCAGGCCTTCACCGTGTTCTTGCCGGTGAAGTCGGTGGGCGTGATGGGCGACGGCCGCACCTACGACTACGTCGTGGCCCTGCGCGCCGTGCAGACCACCGACTTCATGACGGCGGATTGGGCGGAGCTGCCTTATGCGCTGCTGAAGCGCGTGTCGTCGCGGATCATCAACGAAGTGCGCGGGATCAATCGGGTCACGTATGATGTGTCGAGTAAGCCGCCTGCGACGATTGAGTGGGAATGATTCCGCGTCTGGCACAGCCAGGCACCTGATGGCATGAAATGCCGCTAAGCCCGCGTAATTGCGGGCTTTTTTTTGTTTGTGTTTGGCACGATCTGGCAACGGGAGGAAGCGCCAAGCACC
>JACDJB010000613.1_pt1 | contig 34508 bp, 34 predicted proteins | sample 7454121 | NCBI WGS metagenome assembly JACDJB01 (sample SAMN14253290, study PRJNA609438) | sludge metagenome | isolation source: sludge after 25d culture with pyrite | collected 2018-12-20
CAATCATGTTGGACTACCAATTTCATGCATCAAGCATCCACCAAACCAAACTAATGCTTACTGGCAATAATCTTCAACTTCATCAAGCCACTTCCACCGAGGATCAGCCTAATGGCCTGGAACAGGGCCGGCCGCAAAATGGTCGTTTCGCGTCTCCGTTCGCCGCCAGCGCCGCTTCCAGCTGGCGGCGAATCCCCTCGATCCGCTTGCGGTTGACGCCGAAATCGTAGTAGCCGCTTCGGGATGCCGAGCGAACATGGATCACCGGCTGCCCGGCCGGGAAGAAAAACGCGACCTCATCCACGAAACCGAAAACCCGGGAGCGGCTTTCAGGACGTCCAGCAGGGCTTGGCGGGCATCATCCAATGGATCGGTGTAAACCAGGGGAGGGATCGCATGCCGTTCGCCGACCGCTAGGGACGAAACGCAATTGAGCGACCGCAGGCAGGGCTCCAGGCGGATCGGCGGGTTACCGCCGCCATCCGACGCAAGGCCGCCTTCCAAGGGCAAGAGGCAAAGAGCACGCTGAAGCCCAGGATCGTCAGAGCTTTGCCCGTTCTCATCTCACGCTACTCCCCGGCGCCCACCAGCGGAAGCGCCTCGTCGAGTTGGAAAAAGACCAGGAACTTCGGGTCCCGCGGGTCCTTTTCCGGCGGGTAGGTCCGGCGCCGAAGTTCATAGAGCAGCTCGCTGTCCTGTTCTTCCCGGACCTTGGTCAGAAACAGGCGCTTTCCTTTGTACCCGTTGCCGGCTTCCACGAAGAGATACGCCGCGCGGGGGTTTTCCGTCACGTTCTTGTGGGTCAGGCGGTCGCGCATGATAAAGGCCAGGGTGCCGTCGTCCATCACATGGGGGCGGGAATAGAGGGCTGTGTTGATTTTTCCCGCTTTGTCGGCCGTGGACAGCACGCCGATGCCCTTACTGTTTTCGAAGTATTCTTTCAAAATTTTTGTCTTGGGGCTCATTTTCGCATCTCCTTTGGAATTTTCGCTGCCTTGGGGCACAGCGCATGAAACGCAGAAACCCTTTATTTTCGAGTGGCAGGGAAGCGAAAGCAGGGGGAAAACGGCCGGCGGATGCAAGGGCGCCCGCCCATCAGCTCGGCGCCCCGGGCACGATGTCGATGTTGCCCGGGTAGCGGCCCACCGTGGCGTCGTCCACGCAATCCTCCAACGCCGCCTGGCTGACCTCGTCGATGTGCTTAAGGGCATCGGTGGGGCACACGAAAGAGTTGCCGGCCCCATCCTTTACGCGGACATACTGCGGTCGGGAATCTGTTGCCATGGTCGTTTTTCCTTTTATGAGCGTTGCCGCCGGCCTCCGATTTGGCCGGTTGGGTCAGGTGTGTGGATGCGGTTTCGAAAAATTTTGAACGGCCTATCGCCACTTGCCGTCATTCCGAGAGGCGCATGGCCAACCCCTTTTGTCATCCCGAGGAGCGCATGCGACGAGGGATCTCTTTCGGACTTACCACCACTTCCCGCCTTGCTTTCCAAGTGCAGATTCCTCACTGCGTTCGGAATGACACGGGAGAGGTGGGCAACGGTAAGGAAAGATGGTTTCGGCTGTTTTCGCGGGCATGGCCCGCTCCTGCGACAGCACGGTCGGAGCAGACCATGCCCGCGATTACCGACATGCATCACCGTCGCAGATGCCCCGGTCTCTGTAAGGCAGGCAGCGCCCCGAAGGGCGCTGCCATTATTGATCTCATCCGGTTGCCCGTTGACTTTCGAAGCGCTGCCCTGGATCAGCCGGCGACGTCGATGCCCATGTCACAGCCCAGGTTCGGGTCGGGCCGCTCGCACTCGAAGTTGCGGCCGCGGGTATCCACGTGACCTTCTTCACGCTCACCATCGCTCTCGATGTAGTTTTGAACTTTATCCGCCATGGTCCACCTCCGGGTTGGTTGGTTTCAGGTTCGTGGTTCGTTTTGCTTGGTTGAAAGATATGACGCGAGCCTGGAATGGCAACCGGAGGTGAAAGACAGTTAAATGTGAGGTCAAACCTATCTTTTTTAGCGCTGCCGCCGGCCGTTGTCGCGTCCGGCAAACTTCAGCAGTTCGTCACCCCGGGCCCCGACCCAGGGGCCATTTCGAACGGCTGAAAATCCCCGGAAAAATATCAGGCAACTGCGCGTGATCACATACGAGGCTGGGGGACCGCTTCCTTGCTCACGTTCTTTTCTTTGGCAATTTCTCTGGCCTTTTTCCGGTCGGCAGACTCGGCTTCCAGCCCGTTTTGCCCGGCGCCCGCCAGGGGGGTGTAGCAAAGCTCGGTGAGCAGGGCGAAGTGGTCCGATCCGATGGGGGGCAGCCGCTTGATAGTGCGCACGGTGAAGTGCCGACTGTGGAAAATATGGTCCAGGGGCCAACGGATCAGCGGATACTTGGCATGGAAGGTGTTGAACATGCCGCGGCCCACCCGGGGGTCCAGCAGACCGCTGATCTTGCGGAAAAGGCGCGTGGTCTCGGACCAGGCCACGTCGTTGAGGTCGCCGGTGACGATGATCGGTCGGTGGTCGTCGGCGACGCTCCGGGCCACGATCACCAATTCGGCGTCCCGTTCGGAAGACTCGGGGTTTTCCGTCGGGCTCGGCGGGGCCGGGTGAAGAAAATGAATCCGCACCGCGTCACCGGTGCGCAGCCGCAGCAGGGCATGCATCGAAGGGATATCGTCTTGCACCAGGTAGGCAATCTCGGTTTCTTCCAGGGGCAGACGGGAATAGACGTGCATGCCGTACAGATTGTCCAGGGGACATTTGATGGCATGCGGCATTTCTTTTTCCAGGACGTCGAGCTGGTCCTGCCACCACTGGTCGGACTCCAGGGTGACCAAGACATCGGGTTGGTATTTTCCGACGAGGGCCAGCAGCTTCCGGGCATTGCGATTGGGGGTGAGCACGTTGGCGGTGATGATGCTCACCCGCTTGGCCGAATTGCCTTCGGGTGCCGGCCTCACCTCCTGTCGCCACAAGGGCGTGTACGGCGCGATCCACCAAAATTGCCAGGCGAAGCAGAACAGCGCCGCGGCCATCAGCGCCCATGTGCTCCATTCTCCCGGATCCAGAATGACCCCGTCCACCATGAGCAGCACGGCGGCCGCGGCGGCGAATTGCAACCGCGGAAAATCAAGGCCTCGCACCAGCCAGTGGGGGCAGCGCCACAACGGCAGCAGCGTGGACACCAGAAGCCCCATCGTGAGGAAGAGCAACGCGAAGATCACCAATCAGACTCCTGATTCTCCGGGACTGTCGCTTGTCGGCGCCTGCCGACGACCTACCAGAAGCGCCATCCGAAAATTGGGTTGACAAACCCCAGCCCGCCCGCTGAACATACCCTATATCTCAATCTTCGGATTTCTGTTGAAAGTCAAGCTTTTGAACAGGCGCACCGGCCCGGTGCAGGTTGGCCCATCCGTTTCCCGCCAAAGGAGGTTCCATGACCGTACCAAAAGGCAAACTTCTGGAAATGCTGCACTTTCTATTACTTTCCCGGCGTTTCGAAGAAGCCCTCACCGAGCTGTGCCAAATCGAGGGGAAAATCCCCGGCATGATGATCCTGTGCACCGGCCAGGAGGCGGTGGGCGCCGGCGTGGTGGCGGCCCTGAGGCCCGAGGATGTGATCATCACCAACCATCGCAGCCACGCCCACCTGCTGGCCAAGGGCGCAGATCCCAAGGCGCTGATGGCCGAGATCTACGGCAAGCGCACCGGCTGCAACAAGGGCAAGAGCGGCACCCTGCACTTGGCCCTGCCGGAAATTGGGGCCCCCTGCACATCGACGGTGGTGGGCGCCGGTCCACCCATCGCCGTGGGCCGGGCCTTCGCCCAGCAGTACCGCAACGAGCCCGCCGTTACCGTCTGCTTTACCGGTGACGGCGCCAGCGACGAGGGGTCGTTTCACGAAGCGTTGAACCTGGCCAGCCTGTGGCGCCTGCCGGCGATCTTCGTCTGCGAAAACAACCTGTACGCCGGGGCCCAGCGCCTGGAAGAGCACACCCGAGTGGAAAACATCGCCGACCGCGCCGCCGGTTACGGCATGCCGGGGGTGGTGGTGGACGGCAACGATGCGCCGGCGCTCTACACCGCCACCCTGGACGCCCGGGCCCGGGCCGCCGCCGGTGACGGGCCGACCCTCATCGAGTGCAAGACCTACCGCTGGCGCGGCCACGGCGAAAGCGATCCCCAGCTCTACCAGCCCAAGGAGGAAATCGCCGCTTGGCGGGCCCTGTGTCCCGTAGCTCGGTTGCGTGACGCCATGCGCGCCCAGGGCTTGATCAGCGCCGAGGAACTGAGCGCAATGGAAACCAAAGTTAACGCCCTGGTTCGGGAGGCTATCCGCTTCGCCGAGGAAAGTCCCTACCCGGAACCCCTTGAAGCGCTGGAAGACCTTTACGCCTGAACTTGACCCGTCGAGCCACCCGGCTCCGATGAAAGGAAACCCATCATGCCGCAATTGACCATGGGACAGGCCCTCAACCAGGCCCTGAGGGAAGAGATGACCCGGGACGACACCATTTTTATCGCCGGCGAAGGCGTCGGCGTCAGCATCCACGACAACCCCATGCTGCCCACCGCCGGGCTGCTGAAGGATTTCGGCCCCCGCCGGGTGCGGGACACCCCGGTCTCCGAGGCCGCCATCGCCGGACTGGCGGTGGGGGCGGCCGAAGCGGGGCTCAAACCGGTGGTGGAGATCATGTTCAACCCCTTCTTCACCCTCGCCTCGGACATGATCGTGAACCATGCCGCCAAGCTGCGCTACCTGTCGGGGGGCAAATCGACCTTTCCGCTGGTGGTGCGCATCAAGAGCGGGGCCGGCTTCGGCGCCGGGTGCCAGCATTCCCACAACCTGGAAGCCTGGGCGGCCCATTGCCCCGGTCTCAAGGTGGTGATGCCCGCAACGGCCGCCGACGCCAAGGGGCTGCTCAAGTCGGCCATCCGTGATCCCAACCCGGTAATTTTCTTCGAGGACATGATGCTCTACTTCGCCCCCGGGCCGGTGCCCGAAGGCGAGCACCTCGTTCCCATCGGCCCGGCAGACATCAAGCGGCCGGGAAAAGATGTCACGGTGGTGACCTGGTCCCGCATGCTGGGGGTGGCCTTCCAGGCGGCCGAGCAGTTGGCCACCGAAGGAATTGAGGTGGAGATCGTGGACCTGCGCACCCTGGCGCCCCTGGACAAGGCGGCCATCCTGGCCTCGGTGCGCAAGACCGGACGCCTGGTGGTGCTGCACGAGGCCACACGCACCGGCGGGTTCGCCGGCGAGGTGGCGGCGGTGGTGATGGAAGAAGCCTTCGAGCGCCTCAAGGCGCCCCTGCGCCGGGTGACCGGACCGGACATTCCCGTGCCGGCCAGTCCGCCCCTGGAGCGCTTTTACATCCCCGACGCCGGGCAGGTCGTCACCGCGGTAAAGGATCTGGTGTCGTTTGGATAAGCTTCTCCAGCCATCCAGGAATTACCATCGCCTCGAATCCGCGCACCGGGCCGCCGTCCTCATTGACGGCGAGACCTATTTCCGGGTTTTGCACCAGGCCCTGCGCCGGGCCAGGCACTCGGTTTTCATCGTCGGGTGGGATCTGCACAGCGAAGTGCGCCTCATTCGCGACGGCGATACCGGCGGCTACCCGGAGCGGCTGGGGACGCTTCTGGACAGCTTGGCGCAACAGCGGCCAGATCTGGTGATTTATCTCCTGAGCTGGGATTTCGCCATGATCTACGCCATGGAGCGGGAATTTTTCCCCCGCTACAAGCTCAAGTGGCGAACCCATAAACGGATCCATTTCGCCCTGGACGGGCGCCATCCCGTGGGCGCCTCCCAGCACCAGAAGATCGTGGTCATCGACGACGCCCTCGCCTTCGCCGGCGGCTTCGACCTGAGCCAGTGGCGCTGGGACACGTCCCGTCACCTGCCCGAGGACGAGCGCCGCACGGACCCGAGCGGCAAGCCCTACCCGCCCTTCCACGACGTGCAAATGATGGTGGACGGTCCGGCGGCCAGGGCCCTGGGGGAACTGGTCAAGGCGCGCTGGACGCGCTCCGAGGGGGCGCCTCCCGAGATTCCCCCACCCGACGCCGACGCCGACCCCTGGCCGCCGAGCGTGAAACCGGATTTTCGCGATGTCCGGATCGCCATCGCCCGTACCCTGCCCCAAAACGAGGATCAGCCAGCGGCTACCGAAGTGCGCCAGCTCTACCTGGACAGCATCGCGGCTGCCCGACGCTTCATCTACATCGAAAACCAGTATCTGAGTGCCCATTGCATCGGAGAGGCCCTGGAAGCGCGCCTCAAGGCGGAGAACGGCCCCGAGGTGGTTCTCGTGCTGCCGGAAAAGACCGGCGGCTGGCTGGAGCAGCACACCATGGATGTGCTGCGCGGGCGCCTGGTGGCCCGGCTGCAGGCGGCGGATCGGCATGATCGGTTGCGTCTCTACTACCCCCGGCTCAGGGAACGGCCCCATAGCGCCCTGATGGTCCACGCCAAGGTGATGATCATCGACGACCTGCTGCTGCGGGTGGGTTCCTCGAACCTGAGCAACCGCTCCATGGGCCTGGACTCGGAGTGCGACCTGGCCATTGCCGCCGCGCCGGAAGACGAGGGCTTGCAGCAGTCCATCGGCAACATCCGAACCCGACTGCTGGCCGAACACCTGGGACGCAAAGCCGAGGATGTTGCGCAAGCCGTGGCTGCCCACGGCTCCCTGATCAAGGCCATAGAGGCCCTGCGCGGTGATGGGCGCACGCTGGCGCCGCTGCCGGTGGAAATCCCCGATGAAGTCGATCGCTGGGTGCCGGAAACCCGGCTCATCGACCCGGAGCAACCGGTGCCGCCCGACAAGCTCCTGAACCTTTTCGTCCCCCCGGAGCAGCAGCCGGCCGCCTACCGTCATGCGGTAAAAGCCTTGGTCCTCATCGCCGTCGTGGCAGGATTGGCGGCCGTGTGGCGCTGGACCCCGCTGGGAGACCTGATCGACCTTGAGGCGCTGCGGGCCATGGCCGCCTGGATCCACCAGCAGCCCCTGGCCCCGCTGCTGGTGGCGGCGGCCTACGTTCTCGGCGGCCTGGTGGCCCTGCCGGTCACCCTGATATCCATTGCCACCGTCGTCGTCTTCGGCGCCTGGCTGGGCTTTTTGTACGCCCTGGCCGGCTCCTGGCTCAGTGCCATGGCGGTCTTCAGCCTGGGCCGCTGGTTGGGCCGCGACCTGGTGCGTCGCCTGGCCGGCAGCCTGCTCAACCGCCTGAGCCGCAAACTGTCGGCCTCGGGCCTGTTGGCGGTGATCACGGTGCGCATCGTCCCGGTGGCCCCGTTTTCAGTGGTCAATCTCATCGCGGGGGTATCGGAAATCCGCTGGGGCGATTTCGCCCTGGGCACTTTGCTCGGGATGCTCCCCGGAGTCGTGGCCATCGTCGTGCTGGCGGACCGCATCGCCGAATCGCTGCGCCACCCCGACCTGACCCACGTCACTATCTTGATGGCCGCCATTGCCCTGATCGGCCTGGCCCTGGCGGCCCTGCGGCGCTGGGTCAAGCGAACCGGCTCTTGAGGCAGGACGCGGATGGCCTTTCGCCTCGCCACCTACAACATTCACCGCTGCATCGGCGCTGACGGCGTAAAAAACCCGCAGCGCATCGCCGACGTGCTGCGGGCCATGAACGCCGACCTGGTGGCGCTCCAGGAAGTGGCCTATGATCCCGAGACGCCCGGGGACATCCTGCGGTTTCTGTCCCGTGCCGCCGGCGCGCAGGCCATTGCCGGGCCGACGCTGCAAGAGGGCAAGGGGCGCTACGGCAACGTCGTCCTGACCCGCTTGACACCGCGCGAGGTGAAGCGGATCGATATCAGCTTTCGGGGCCGCGAGCCGCGGGGGGCGATTCAACTGGGTATGGCCACGGCTTCCTCGACCGTCTCCGTCCTGGCGACGCATCTGGGGCTTTCCGTGCGGGAGCGCCGCCGGCAGATCACCCGCATCGCCCAAATCCTTGGCGAGACCAACGCCGACGTGGTGATCCTGATGGGAGACTTCAACGAGTGGTTTCCCTGGAGCCCCTCCCTGCATCGCCTGAAAGGCTTCTTCGCGCCCGGCGTCGCCCCCGCCACCTTTCCCGGGCGGCGCCCCTTCTTCGCCCTGGACCGGATCTGGGTGCGCCCGCAACGGCGCCTCTCCCGGCTGCACGCCTTCAAGACCCCTCTGAGCCGCATGGCCTCCGATCATCTGCCCTTGGTGGCGGACATCGATCTGTGAAAGTAATTTTGGAAATTTCCGGAAGGTTTTCTGCCGCCTCGTTTCGATGAACATGGATTCCCCCGGATCGAGTCCGGGGCAGGCTCTAGTCAAGCCCGGAATGACGGAAGGGGACCGGACGCATCCGGTATTCTTCAGCAGCTCGTCACCCCGGACTTGATCCGGGGTCCATGTCGAAGGGCTGAAGATGCCCAGATCATCATCCCGGCGTTTCGCGGAGCGTCTTCAGGCGCCGGAGCATGGCTTCGACCATCTCCTGGCGGTCCGCCGGCCCAGCACCCCCAGCAGCCGGCCGAGAAGGCCCAAGGGCATGCCGACGTCTTCGACGAAGTGGAACGTCGAGCCCGTCCCGTTCGCCGCCATTTTCCAAATGATTGTTCGCCGTTAAGAATTCGCGCCGAGCTTTTTGGCCAGCATCTCCCGGATGACCTTGGGGTTGGCCTTGCCGCCGGAGGCCTGCATCGCCTGGCCGATGAGAAAGCCCATGGCCTTGCCCTGGCCGCTCTTGACATCGGCCACCGCCGCCGGCTGGGCCGCCAGCACCGCGTCGATGAGCTGTTCCAGGGCCGCCGTATCGGACACTTGTCCGAAGCCGTGCCGGCGCACGATGGCTTCCGGAGCGGCATCGTCGTCGAACAGGAGTCCCAGCACCTCCCGGGCCGCCTTGGCGTTGATCTCGTCACCGGCCAGCATCCTGAGCAGTCCGGCTAGCCGCGCCGGTGTCACGGGGCAAGCGTCCAGCGCCGCTTCCCGCTCCCGCACGGCAGGCAACAGTTGGGTGGAGAGCCAGTGCAAGGCCATGCGCGGGGCGACGCCTTCGGCCATCAACCCTTCGAAATACCCGGCCACTTCCGGATCGGCGCTGAGAAAGGCGGCCTCTTCCGCATTCAGTTCGTAGCGGGCCACAAAGCGTTCGGCCCGGGCGGCGGGCATCTCCGGCAGGCGCCCCCGCAGGTCCGCGATCCACTCGGCCGACAACTCGATCACCGGCACCACCGGATCGGGAACGCAGGGACCTTCGAACTTGGCCCGCATAGGGACGGTGACCTTTTTCTCCGGGTCCCAGAGGCGGGTGTGGAGGACCACCGCCTCACCGGCCTGCACCGCCGCGCTCTGGCGGCCGATCTCGTGGGCGATGGCGTCGCCCACGTGGCGGACGGAATTCATGTTCTTGACTTCCACCTTGGTGTTCATCCGGTCGCTGCCCGCCGGACGCACGGAAATGTTGGCATCCACGCGCATGGTGCCGTTTTCCATGCTGCACTCGGAGGCGCCCACGTAGCGCACCCGGGTGCGCAGGGCCTTCAAAAATTCCATCGCCTCGTAGGGGGTGCGAAAATCCGGCTCGGTGACGATCTCCACCAGGGGCGCCCCGGCCCGGTTGAAGTCCACCAGGCTGATGGGCAACCGCCCCTCCATCTCGTGCACCAGCTTGGCCACATCCTCTTCCATGTGGATGTGGTGGATGCGCAGCCGCCGGGGGCGGCCGTCTTCCCCCGGGATCTCGATGCCGCCGCCCCGGGACAGGGGCCGGTGGGCCTGGGACAACTGGTAACCCTTGGGCAGGTCGGGATAGTAGTAGACCTTCTGGTCAAAGGCGCTCACCGGCTGCAACTCGCCCTCCAGCCCCAGGCAGAGCAGAGCAGCCTTTTCCAGGGCCTGACGGCTCAGGCGGGGCACGGCGCCGGGAAACCAGAGGCAGGTGGGGCAGATGTGGGTGTTGGGCGGATCGCCGGGGCGATTGGGACAATCGCAGAACAGCTTGGTGGCGCAGTTGAGTTCCACGTGAATTTCCAATCCGATGACCGCTTCGAAATCCATCACGCCTTCCCTCCCCGGCCGTTGAAAAGATGCCGCCCCAGGGCCAGCAGCCGGGCGTCGCCGCCCCGGGCCGCGGTGAGCTGGAGCCCCGACACGCCGATCCCCGGCCCCGGCGGCAGCACCAGGGCCGGCTGGCCGGTAACATTGGCAAAGAGCGTGGCGCCGAATTGAGCGTAGATATCGGCCAGGGATGTAGCGCTGCCGGATTCGCCCAAATCAATTGCCGGCAGGGCCAGGACGTCCACTTCGGCCGCCAGGCGCTCCATCCGGGCCACCAGCCGGGCGCGGATGCGGCAGGCCGCCTCGAAGGCGCCGTACTGCTCGAACTGAAAATAGGCCCCCTGGAACAGGTAGCTTTTCACCAGCGGGCCGAAAGCCGCGCCCCGCGAGCGCAGGTACATCTCGTTCCAGTTCTTGGCCCCGGCGGCCCGTTGGCCGTAGCGCACCGAGTCGTAGCGTCCGGCGCACGATGAAGCCTCCACCGCGCCGACGATCTGATGCACCAGGGAAAAAAGGGAAAACTCGGGAAAAGACACTTCCCGGATGGCAAGGCCCGCCTCGGTGAGCGCCGTCAGGGCCCGGCGGAACTCGGCCTGCCGGTAGTCGTCCAAATCCTGCCCGGCTTCGGTCATCACGCCGATGGTCAGTCCGGCCGGGTCCAAGGGGCCTCCGGCCGGATCCACCGCCGGCTGAGCCGGCATGGAAAAATCCATCCCGTCCGGTCCGGCGACGGCATCGAGGAGCTTGGCGATCATCTCCGGATCCGTCGCCAACACACCGCTGCATTCCATGGAGGGGATCAGGCCGATGATCCCCAGCCGCGACAGGCGCCCATAGCTGGGTTTGAACCCGAAAACCGAAGCCCGCAGCGCCGCCAGGCGGCTTTCTCCCATCAGATCCAGCACCAGCTCGGCATCGGCGGCCCCTTGGCGCACCGCTTCGCCGGCCCGACTGCCGTCCAGGCCGAAACCGAACTCGCTCATGCGGGTGGTGCCGCACAAATCGGCCCCGGCCCCGCGTAGCCGGTGGGCAATGGTGGCGTCTTCCAGGGCCTTGAAACCGGCCAGGGCATTGGAACCGGCATCGGCGGGCCAGCCGGCAACGGAACAGTTGGGCTGAAGCGCCACCTTCATCCCGTGCAGTGGGCCGTCCCCGGTGGCCGTGGCCTCGCCGGGACGATGGACGAACAGCTCCTCCATGGAAAGTTCTCCCGTCATTCCAGAATGGTGGCGACTTTGAAGTAGTCACCCTTGACCGCCGGCGCACTCTCGAGGAGCCGGCCGTTTTCCGCCAGGGGCGATTGTCGGGCCTCGATGCCCGGCCGCAGCCGGTTGGCCACCGGCACCACGGTGTAGATGGGGTCCTCGGCCCCGGCCTGTTGGACGGCCAATTGCGCCAGGGTCTCGGCCCCGGCCCGCACCGCTTCCAGCATGGGCCGCTCGTGGGCCGCGAAGCCGATGCGCGAAACCCAGGAGAGCCGGTCGATGGGATCGTCCTTTTGCGCGTCCCCCGGCAGCACGTCCCGTCCCCCGGGGTTGAGCAGCGCCAGCTCGGCCAACTGTTCCCGGGTCACCGCCGAGGGGGCGCCGGTGAGGGGACAGGCCGCCGAGCGGTTCTTGGGAAAGGCGATCACCTCGCGGATGGACGGGGTCTGCAGGATCATGGACACCGTGCGGTCCATGCCCAGGGCCAGCCCGCCGTGGGGTGGGGCGCCGAAATCGAAGGCCCGGAGGAAAAAACCGAATTTTTCCCGGGTTTCTTCCTCGCCGAGCCCCAGGGCGGCAAAAATCTTGCGTTGTACCTCCCGGTCGCTGATGCGGATGGAGCCGCCCCCCAGTTCCTCGCCGTTCACCACCAGGTCGTAGGACCGTGATCTGAGGGAGAGCAGGTCCTCGATATTGGCCGGATCGAAGTCGGTGCGGTCCGGGGCGGTGAACGGATGGTGGCTGGAGGTGACCCCGCCGTCCTCGGTGGGCTCGAAGAGGGGAAACTCGGTGATCCACACCGGGCAGAACCGGTCGGCGGGGACCAGGTCGAGGCGGTGGGCCAGGTGGAGGCGCAACTGCCCCAGGGCCGAGACCACGACGGAGTAGGAAGGATCAGCCACCATGATGAGCACGTCCCCATCGGCGGCCCCGAAGCGTTGGCGCAACCCGTCCAGCTCGGCGGGGCTGAAATACTGGACGATGTTGGACTCGAAACGCCCGTTCTCCACGCGCATCCAGGTCATCCCCTTGGCACCGAAGGAAGGGGCGATCTCCTTGGCGTACTCGTTTTGCAGGACGTTCTTGCTCAGTTTTTCGGATTGCCCCTGGATGTTGATCCCCTTGATGCATCCCCCGCGCTGGAGAATCTGTTTGAAAATGGAATAGTCGGTATCGGCGAAAAGATCGGTGACGTCCACGAAGCGCAACCCGAAGCGCAGGTCGGGGCGGTCCGAGCCGGTGGTCTCCATGGCCTCGGTCCAGGTCATGCGGGCAAAGGGCCGTGGAAGCGCGATGCCGCCCACGGCGAACATCCGCACCGTGAGTTCCTCGATGAGCGCATAGATGAATTCCTCGTCGACAAACGAGGCCTCCAGGTCGAGCTGGGTGAACTCCGGCTGGCGATTGGGCCGCAGGTCCTCGTCGCGGAAACAGCGGGCCAGTTGAAAGTAGCGCTCCAGGCCGCCCACCATCAGCAACTGTTTGAAGAGCTGGGGCGACTGGGGCAGGGCGTAGAAATGGCCCGGATGCACCCGGCTGGGCACGAGGTAGTCCCGGGCCCCCTCGGGGGTGCTCATGGTGAGCACCGGGGTTTCGACCTCCACGAAGCCCTGGGCGTCGAGAAACTGGCGCACGCACTGGAAGATGCGGTGACGCCGCACCAGGTGGTCGCGCATGGAGGGCCGGCGCAGGTCGAGGTAGCGATACTGGAGGCGCAGATCCTCGGCCACCGGGTCGCTGCCGGCGGTGACCGCCCCGGCGACCATGGCCTTTTCCGAAACGGAAAACGGCAGGGGTTCGGATTCGGCCAGCACCGTCAGTTCGGTCACCATCACCTCGATGGTGCCGGTTTCGATGTGGGGGTTTTCCGTTCCCGCCAGGCGCTGGCAGACCTCACCGCGAACGGCAACACAGTACTCGGCCCGCAGACCGGCGGCTTGGCGGCAGATCGCCTCCGGAGCCGTTGCCGGGTTGAAGACGATCTGCACGATCCCGCTGCGGTCGCGCAGGTGGACGAAGACCAGGCCCCCGTGGTCCCGGTAGGCGTCCACCCAGCCGGCCAGAAAAACAATCCGGCCGACATCCTGGGGAGTCAACTGTCCGCAATCGACGCGTTGGGAAAACTGCATGGCACCCATCCTTTTTCCGGCCAATGCCGCAAGGCGCGGATGTTGAGCTGGAATAACGGAAAAAAACCGTGGCACCGTACCAAAACCCCGGCGGCTTTTCAAGGCGGCGGGGTTATCGCCGAAGAGGGGAATAGTCGTTTTCAAGGGCAAGCGAATGAAAAGGTGACCCGGGCGCGAGGAGATTCCTCGTCGCCTGCGCTTCTCGGAATGAGACCCGTTACCTGTGTTGTTCCGAACGCCGCGCGACCTGCCGCCGGCCACTGGCGTGGCCGTTCTGATCAAGCAGGTGTCTGCGACCTTGGAAATTTCCGGAAACGCTTCCGCCGTCTCGCTGGGATGAACATGGATTCCGGGTCAAACCCGGAATGACGGAAAGAGGCCGGACCAAAGACCGGGCCAAGCGTTGTCCGGCATCCTGCAGCAGCTCGTCACCCCGGGCCATGGACCCGGGGTCCATGTCGAAGGACTGAAAATTTTCAGAAAGTTTTCAAACAATTGCGCGCCGTCCCAAACGAGATAATCGCCGCCGAAAGAACCGGCGTGAAGGTGAGGCGGAAGCCAAGAGCGTTTTTTGTTTTTCTGATAGGGATGGCCGCTCCGACGGTTTGCTGCTACGATAGATTTAAGATCTAGTGCCAAACTCCGGCACCGGCGAACGGACCGACAGCCACCGGAAAAGAAAACGATTCAAAGCTCCCAATGTCATCCACCCCCTCAAACACCTTGGAAAAGGCGACCGTGCGCCGCACCGGCATCGTCATCGATCCACGATGTGGCAACCACTGCATGGAGGCGGATGCACCCGAGTGCCCCGCGCGCCTCGACGTGCTGCAAGCCATGCTCCGGGAGCCGGCCATGGGGCGTCATTTTGTCGAGATTCCCGCGCGGCCCGTTGGACGTCGGAGCCTGGAGGAAGTTCACGCGCCGGCCTATATAGATCGTCTGGAAGCCACCGCCGCCCAGCCCCGTGTCTATTTCGACGAAGACACCTCCACCTCGCCGGGCTCCCATGAGGCGGCCCTGCTGGCCGCCGGGGGGCTTTGCCGGGCCATCGCAAAGGTGCATACCGGCGCCCTGGACAACGCCTTCGCCCTGGTGCGGCCCCCCGGCCACCACGCCGAACGCGCCCAGGCCAAAGGATTCTGCCTCTACAACAACGTGGCCGTCGGTGCCCGCTTCGCCCAGCACGAGCTGGGGCTGAGGCGGATCCTCATCGTCGACTGGGACCTGCACCACGGCAACGGCACCCAGAATTGCTTTGCCGACGACCCGTCGGTGCTGTTTTTTTCCACCCACAGGGCTTTCGCCTATCCCTACACGGGACGGTTGCGGGATGTGGGCAAGGGAAGGGGCAAGGGCTACACCGTCAACATCCCGCTGCTGCCGGGATTCGGCAACGGCGAGTATCTGGCCCTGTTCCAGATGATTCTCTCCCCCATCGCCCTGTCTTTCAAGCCGGACCTGGTGTTGGTGAGCGCCGGCTTCGACATTCATGTCGACGACCCCATGGGCGGAATGCGCGTCACCCCGGAAGGCTTCGCCGGCCTGACCCGCCTGGTGATGAATATCGCCGACGCCTGCTGCCGAGGCAAGCTGGTGATGAGCCTGGAGGGCGGCTACGGCCTGGAGGGACTGAGGGACTCGGTACGCCGGGTGCTTCGGGAAATGGCCGGCCTGCAAACCGCTGACACCGCTGCCCTCATGGCTTCGGCCGACCCGCGCCGGCTCGCCTATCCCCTCTGGCGGGTCCAGCGGATCCACGGCCGCTACTGGCCTCCCCTGGCCGATCTGGGCGTTCGCCTGTCGCTGATGGACCGTTTCAGGAGCCTCCTTACCTGGTGGGGCGCCTATCTTGGCAGTTGAAAGGAGAGCCTTTCCCCATGGCCCCATTCCGTGAATCCATCCGTCGTATCGCCCGCAAGATGGAGACCTGTGAAGAGTGGATCGAGCTGGAACGGGATCTGCGCGAACCGATTGCCGTCGGTTCCGCGCCACCGGGCCTGGCGCTACGCTGGGCGGAAAAACGGGACCTGTTCGCCATCAACGCCCTGGAGGGTTTCGTGAAGGAAACCGACTTCATGGCAGCGGCCCTGGACCGCGGGGACCGATGCCTGCTGCTGGAAGACGAGGACGGTATCCAGGCCTTCGCCTGGGTGACTTTCACCGATTTCAAACTCGCCCTCTGGTACACCCTGTCCTTGGCCCCGGGGGAATGTTACCTGGTCTATATTTTCGTGCACCCCTATTTTGCCGGCCAGGGGGTGGGCACGTACCTGCTGGGGCGCCTGATGACGGAAATGCGCGACCTGGGCGCGATCCGCATGATTTCGGGCATGTACCGAAACTGGGAGGTTTCCTTCCGCCTCCACTCCAAGATGGGCTTTCGCATCCGGCGCACCCTGAGCCAATGCCGGCTGCTGAACATCTTTCCCACGCCGCCGAGAGCGGTTTAGAAAGCGGTTACAGGGTCTCGGGGATAAAGGCCACCACTTCATCGATGGTGGCCGCATCGACAAAGAGCATCACGAGCCGATCCAGCCCCAGGGCATTGCCGGCGGCCGGCGGCATCCGGGCCAAATCGGTGAGGAAGGATTCGGGCATGGGATAGACGCGCTTGCCGAGCTTGCGTCGCTGCCAGATGGCCTCGTCGAAGCGCTGGCGCTGCTCGGCGGCGTCCACCAGTTCGGTGAACCCGTTGCACAGTTCCAGTCCGGCCACGTAGAGCTCGAAGCGTTCGGCCACGGCGGGATTGTCCGGCTTGAGGCGGGCCAGGGCGGCGCAGGCGGCCGGATAGTCGCAGAGAAAAACCGGTTGCTCACGGCCCAGCTGGGGCTCGACGATCAGCCCCATGATCTCGTCGAAACGCCCTTCCCGCAGGGCCTGCTCAGCGCTGACGGGGGCGTAGCGCTGGAAGGCCTCTTCCACCGTGAGCCGCGGCCAGCCGCCGGTCAGGGACACCTCGCCGCCCTGATAGACAAGCTGTTCTCCCCGCCCCAGCTCTCTGGCCACCGCCAGCAGGAGTTGCTCGCACTCGTCCATCAGGTGGTGGTAGTCGTTGCCCGCGGCGTACCACTCGAGCATGGTCATTTCCGGCAGGTGGCGCCCCCCCCGCTCGCCGGCCCGGAAGCAGTGACAGATCTGGAAAACCCGCCGCAGCCCCGAGCCCAGCAGCCGCTTCATGCACAGCTCCGGGGAGGCTTGCAGAAACCAGTCCCCCGCCGACGGTGCGTCCACGTGCACCTCGGGCGCCGGGGCCGGAATCCGGCAGGGGGTCTCGACTTCCAGGTATCCGTTGGCTTCAAAAAACCGCCGCACCGTCCTGAAAATCCGCGCCCTGAGGCGCAGTGCGGCGTTTCGCCGGCGCTCCAGCGCAGTGGCGATTCCCCTGCCCGGAGCCCTGTAGCCGGTCTCCGCGGAGGTCAAATCCTGGACGGGGTATGAGAGGTCGTCGGATGGGGGCATCACACGTCAACAAGAGGTCCGGCCCACTGACGGCGCCGGGCCCATCGGTCAGGCGCCGGGGGACTGGGGATCCTTGATGCGAAACTGGTCCTTGGTACGATCCTGGAGAAAAACCTTGTCGAAACCGGTGACCGGCGCCTGATCGAACCAATCATAACCGGTTTGTTGGCAGGCCCGGCACGCGTGCCGGGGGATATGAACGGCCAGGATCCGCTTGCGCCGGTCGGAGCTGGAATCCACCTTCCAGGCGCCGCCGCATTCCCGGCAGACCCGCACCGTTTCCTTCTGGCGCTCCACGATGTTGTCGGTATCGTAGAACAGGGTGCGTTCCCGGGAGATCAGGGTGCCGGGATCGCCGGCCCGTTCCCGCAGCCGCTCACGCTGATCCCAGATGGCCAACACCTCCTTGCAGGTCTCCGCGATGCGGGCGGTGACCATGGCCGGCTGACGGATCCGTTTCGGATCGTAGGCCGGCTCCCGCACCCGGCTGTAATCCACCCCGGCCAAGGCCAGGATCAGCCCCACATTGACGTAGGGCAAGGCCCCCTCGATGCTGTAGCCCCCTTCCAGCACACAGATGTCCGGCTTGAGCATGTCGGTGAGGGCGGCGTACCCCTGGGCCGAGAAATTCATGTTGGTGATGGGATCGGAAAAATGGTTGTCCTGGCCGGCGGAGTTGATCACCACCTCGGGTTTGAATTCCTTGAGGATCGGCATCACCGCCTCGCGCATGACGTGCAAAAACCCCTCGTCCCCCGTGTGGGGCGGCAGCGGGATATTGATGGTCATCCCCGTGGCGTTGGGTCCCCCGATCTCGTTGGTGAAACCGGTGCCCGGGTAGAGGGTGCGTCCGTCCTGGTGCAATGAAATGAACAGGGTGTCCGGATCATGCCAGTAGATGTCCTGGGTACCGTCACCGTGGTGGCAGTCGGTATCCACCACGGCCACCCGCCGCACCTTGTAGGCGGCGCGGATGAATTCGATCATGATCGCTTCGATATTCACCGCGCAAAATCCCCGGCTGCCGTGGACCACCCGCATGGCGTGGTGGCCGGGGGGACGCACCAGGGCGAAACCGCGCTCGACTCTCTTGTCCATCACCGCCATGCCGATGGTCTTGGCCCCGCCGGCGCTGATGAAGTGCGATTCGGTCATCACCGACCAGGGATCCGGCACGCAGAAGTGTACCCGCTGCACGTCGTTGACGGTAACCAGGTCCGGTTTGAACTCGCTGATGCCCTCGATGTCGAAGAGCCCCTCTTCGAACACCTGGTCCTGGGTGTAGAGCAGGCGCTCCTCGCGCTCCGGGTGGGTGGGGCTGATGGCCCAGTCGAAGGCCGGGAAAAACACCAGGCCGGTTTTGTGACGCGCTACGATCATGGGCCCCCTTGCCTCAATCGGTGAGCCTTCCGGCCACCGGGTCGTAATCCTGGATCAGCCCCGGCTTGACCTGGACCCGCACACGGATGTTCTTGCCCGAGGTGTAAAATCCGCGCACCATGTTGAATTGCAGGTTCTCCACCACCTCAACCTCGTGGGCCTCGGCGGTGCCACCCAGCCGGGCGGCCTTGTCCCGGAGCAGCCGGTAGGCGAGCTGCACGGCCTCTTCTCCGGAAAAACGACTGCTGACGTTCTCGGTGTAATTTTCCTCCGGCGCCGTGGCGATGCCCCGCTCCGTGTCGGCAAAGACGGTCACCTCGCAGGTGGTGCGGGCCAGGGCCGCGCCGATGGCGTTGGCCACCTTCCAGCGGGGAATGACCCCGACCTTGTAGCCGGAAATCTCTTCAAGACGATGGGCGAAGTAGAGCGCCGGTCCGCCGAGGACCAGAATCTTGCGGGGCTTGACGGTGTGCCCCTCGAGCATTTCGTGAACGGTGTACACCGGCTTGCTGTTGACCCTCGCCACCATGGCCTCGGCGGCATCGATGATGCTGTGGCAGGCGGCGTCGAAGATCTTTTCGGCCACCGCCTCGGCGGTCATGCCGAGCTGGGCCCCCAGAGCTGAGATACCGTCCAGGGCCGCCTGACGGCCCTCACCGCGGATCATTTCCAGCACGAACATGGCATCGGTGGGGGTCGGCACCGGCCCGCCGTAAGCCAGGGCCGGTCCGCGGCGCTCCGGGCCGATCTTCAACGCCCCGTTTTCCACCCGCACCGCGCTGTCGCCGCCCATGCCGATGGAGTGGGTCTCCAGGGCCCGGATCAGCGTTTTGTACCCCCCCAGCTCAATGCCCGCGGGATCGAGCAGCGGCACGCCGTTGACCAGGATGGCCATGTCGGTGGTGGTGCCGCCGATGTCGAAGACCAGGGCCTCGTCCTCGTCCGGGGCAAAGGCCAGCGACCCCATGACGCTGGCGGCCGGCCCGGACAGGGCGGTTTGGGCGGGAAAATCGATGGAAGCGGCAAACTGCATGTTGCCCCCGTCGGCCTTGAGGATCCGGATCGGCACGGAGAGCCCCTTTTCAGTCAGGGAGCGCTGTACGGCGATGAAAAACTGCTTGTGGACCGGATGGACGGCGGCGTTGAGATAAGTGGTGGCAATACGCCGGGGGAAGTTGAGGCTACCGGCGACCCGGTGGCCCAGGAAGATCTTGTCGAAATCCTCGCCCAGGATCCGGGCGATTTCGATCTCGTGAACCGGGTTCCGCACCGAGAACTTGCCCACCACCCCCACTTGCCGGATTCCCTCACGGCGCAGTTGCTTGGCGATGGCCTTGATATCCCGGGGATCCACGGCCTCCACGATCCGGCCGCGGTGATCGATGGCCCCCCCCACGGTGAAATAGTGCTCGTTGGTGCGGAAAAGCGCCGGGTCGATGCCCGGACCGCCGGAAACGATCATCCCCACCGGGGGCACCTGCCCCTGGATGATGGCGTTGGTGGTCAAAGTGGTGCTGAGGACGATGCGGTGGATGGTTTCTGGATGGACGTCGGCGGTGATCTCTTCCAAGCCGCGCAGAACGGTTTGAAACAGATCACCGGCGTCGGTGGGCACCTTAACACTGGCCACCAGTCCCTCGGTGCCTAACAACACCACATCCGCGTGTGTACCGCCCACATCCAGTCCGATAATCATGGTCCACCCGTTTTCCGGCTAAATGTTGCAACAGGGTATCCCAAGCTCCGACGAAAAGTCAATCGGGGCCCGCGCCGGATACGGTCCCATCCCCGGATCGCAGCTTCTCGATGGCCTCCCGCAACCGGGTGGACATGGTTTCGGGAACCGCGTGGGCCGGCATTCCCCGGCAGAGCGCCACGGTGCGGGCCAAAGTCGCGCAACAGGCCCGGCAGGCATCGCAGTGCCGCAGGTGCTGCTCGATCTCCCGACAGGCGGTCTCGTCGAGCTCGCGGTCCAGGTATTCGGACAAGTGGGCGAACATCTCCCGGCAGTGGGCCGGGTCGTGTTCAGGCCGATCGGCGATGCTCATGGTTGAAGTATTCCTTGAGCTGCTCACGAACGAACAACCGCGCGCGGTGCAGACGCACCTTGACGTTGCCGGAGGTCAGATTGAGAATCTGGGCGGTCTCTTCGGTGGAAAACCCCTCCAGGTCGCGCAGCACCAACACCGGGCGATACGATTCCGGCAAGGCGAGAATGGCGTCTTCGATGCGCCGGGCCAGCTCCTCGTCCAATAACCGGTCCAACGGTTCCCGGGCCCAGGCCGGGGTTTCCGCCGCAATCTGCTCGTCGCCCGGCAAAAACTCGTCCAGGGACAACTCGCGCTCAGGCGCGAACTTGGAGCGCCGGCGCCGTTTGATGCAAACGCTCATGGCGATCCGGTAGAGCCAATTTTTGAACTGGCTTTCAAACCGGAATGTCCCCAAGTATTTGAATACATTCAGGAAGGTATCTTGTACCATGTCTTCCGCATCGGCGGCTTGACCGCAGATGCGCAGCCCGAAATTGAACAGGGCCTGCTGGTAACGTTGCACCAGCTCGTAAAACCGGTCGGTCTCACCGGCATTGATCGCTTCGATCAGGGACGCGTCCCTGTCGTTGGTCCTCTGCTGCTTTGAGACCCGGGGTTTCGACATGCTTCTTCGTGCTCGTCAACTGACAAGCATTGCTCATTCAGGTCGGCACCCCCAGCTTGGGCAGGATCCAGGCCTGCAGGGCAACCCAAACGGCAATGACAATCAACAGCCAAACGGTTTCGGACATGAGTAGACTCCTGTGGGGTATTAATGGATCAGGGTTGGGTTGTCCATCGCTTTTTGCCCACCGCCGCCCAGGCGGCCGCCACGAAATAGGCCATCACCAAGGCGATGTGCAGCATATCGAGAAACACGATCCAGTCGGCGGACATGTAGATCCCGGAAAAATTCTTGATCACCCGCAACACGCCGGTGACGATCAGCCCCACCAACAGCACGCCCCGCGCTATGCCGGAACCTGTCAGCCGGGGCCGAGGTCGTCCGGACAGCCATCCGGTGACCACGTACGCCACCAGTCCGAGAAGCAGGGCCGCACCGAGGTAGTGGATCAGGTGGGTGACGTAGTATTGGGCCAGCCACCCCAATCCGGGAATGTCGGCGATGTAGTAGCGCTTGAAAATCGGCATCTGGGCAAAACCGCTGATGGCCAAAACCACCAGGGTGACCCCATAGAGTCGTTTCAGGCCGGAAGCGGATCCCGAAATCGTGGCGGTGCGGGTCATCACGAAGGCCTCCCTTGGTCTGAGTCCGGGTCCGATGGGGTCCCCTCCGTCTCCGAGGTCTGAGCCGCCCGCATCATCCGGGAGATGGCGGCCCCCACCCCGGCCAGGGGGGCCACGATCATGGCCGCCGCCAGGCGGTTGCCCTGCTTCATCTGGTCGGCCACCGGCGCCATGTGAGGGCGGCCCGGGCCGTACTCGCTGCCCTGGTTGATCTCCTCGAAGGGCACCGGCGACACGTAGATGGTGTTGGTGCCGCCGTTTTCCTCCGCCCCGTAGATATGGCCGCCGATCTCGTCGGCAATGCGGCGGGCCTCGGCGAGGATCTCGCTGCGCGGACCGATGGTCTGCACCCCTTCGGGGCAGGCCTCGATGCAGGCGGGCAGCTCGCCCTGGGCCAGCCGGTCGTAGCAGCGGTCACACTTGTACATCACGCCGTTGCCGGCCAGCGAAGGAAGCAGGTCCAGGTAGAGCCCCACCCCCGTCTGGCGCTGGGGCACATCCCAGGGGCAGACCTCACCGCACTTGTTGCCGCCGAGGCAAATTTCGGGATCGAAACGCGACAGGCCGTTGGGCTCCTGCCGGGCCGCGCCCCAGGGACAGAGCTTGACGCAGGGGGGATTGACGCAGTGCATGCAGCGCCGCGGGATGTTGAGCTCGGTTTCCTCGCCATCGATGATCACGGTGGCGTGCTGGATGAAAAGCCAATTGTAGGGGGTCAGCCGGTCGGTGACATCCTGCCTGTCGGACCAGTCGGAGACCTTGACCCGTGACGGGTGCATCTTGGGATAGGGTTTCTCCGGTTGGGGATACTTGTGCCCGTTGGTCTCCTGGCAGGCCATGACGCAGGCTTCGCAGCCGATGCATTTGCGAATGTCGATGAGCGTGGCCAGTTGTTCATTGCCGTTGCCGGCGGCCGCCTCGGCCCCCCGGCTCACCGCCAGCCCGCAGGCAGCGGCCATGGACCCTCTTAGGAAATGACGCCTTGAAATGGATGACACGAGAGATTCCTCCTGTTGGCGTATCGTCGACCGGTTCCCCGCCCCCGCAGTCCTCGTTCACCCCGGGATGCGGCGCAGCAACAGGGGCGGCCCCAGGCTCCGAAAACGGTTATCGTTTACTACTGAGCCGGGTATTCGGGTCTGGTTACAGATTCGAGGGCGGCAGACCGGCGGCACGGCGTGCGGCGTAGTCCAGGGTGTCTTTGACCACACGACCCAGCACGGGATCCGAGGGCAACGTCCCGGCCAGAGCCGCCAGGTGCCCCTGGTCGCGCATCAGGGCAAAGGCGGGCGCCAGGTTGATGTCGTAGATCCAGGCGATCTGCAACAGTTTGAAGTCGTTCCGGTTGTGCACGTCCACCAGGCGCACCATGCGCCCCTGGCGCAGGCTCTCCAGGGCGGCCGGGGTGTATCCGGGGGTGTCGGCCAGGTCGAGATCGACGGTGGCGTTCAGACGGCGCCCATCGCAGTAGTAGGTCTTGAACACCCGCCAGATATCGAGCTTGTCGGCGTCTCGCAGCATCCGGGCCAGAAGGGTGCGCCGCCGGTCCGGATGCGCCGGCAGCATAAAGGCGTTGTGGTGGGCAATGGCAAAGGCCAGTTCCCGGCGTGCCGCCGTGGGCAACCCGTGGAGCACCCGGTGCCGGCCGATCTCCTGAAGCCCCAGCCGGGCATGGTTCACCGAAACGCTGTCACGGAAGGTATGGTATTGCTTGTATTGGGGGAACCGGCCGACATCGTGGAGCAACCCCGCCATCTCGGCCAGGGCCCGGTCGTCCGACGAACCGTCTAGGGCGATGGCCAGACGGGCCATGTTGGCCTGCACCGCCGCGGTATGCTCGATCTTCACCTGGAGGGGCAGATCAAGGGGGGCATCACCGGAAAGAAAGCTCCGGGTGTACGCGTCGAACCAGTTCTGGCAGCGGATCAGGTGTGCTTTCATCATCGTGGCGGTGACCGGTCAGATCCGTGGTGCGCCGCCTGCCGCAATCTCCGGGCGGCTGAGGAAGCGACGCTCGACGAAATCGGCCAGCCCTTCGATGTCGTCCATTCGAAAGACAGGAACGGGAGGAGGCTCGATGTCCAGATCGGTGACCATGGCCACGAGGCTCGGGTCGTCGCGGCACAGGGGGGCACCACTGCGCGCCGCCCGGCAGACCTCGATCTTGGGCCTGGCGGTCCGTTTGTAGCCCTCGGCGATAATCAGGTCTAGGTCACCGAAATAGGCCAACAAATCGTCCAGTTCGGCGTCGGCAACCTCCTTGACCAGGGCGATACGGGCCGGGCCGGCCACCATGACCGCATCGGCGCCGGCCAGTTTGTGCCGGTAGCTGTCCTTGCCCGGCCGGTCCAGATCGATGTCGTGGTGGGAGTGCTTGATGGTGCCGATACGATATCCCCGGACCTTGAGCGCCGGGATGAGCCGTTCGATGAGGGTGGTCTTGCCGGAATTGGACTTGCCGACAATGGCAACGATGGGCGGTGGTGGCTGCATGTCGATGGGCGTCTCCCTAGCGCCAGGCTTCCCGCCGCGGCGCTCGCAATAGAATTACCAATTAAGCCCACAAGGCTGGAATGTCAAGGCAGGCTAAGGGGATGCCCTGCATCTTTGCCCGGAGAGGCGCCGGTCAGGGAATCGGTGCCAGGGAAAAGACCACGGCGCTCCAGAGGGAGTGGGAAACCACCACCGGGGCCAACCGCCCCCAGCGCCAGTAGCACAGGCCCCAGAAAGCCCCGGCAACGGCCGCCGCGCCGATGAGCATGAAGTTGAAGGACCAGATGTGCACCAGGGCATAGACCGCCGAGGCGGCCAGCCAGCCTTTCAGATGGCCGTAGCGGTCCATGAGGTGTTTTTGCAGAAAGCCGCGCCAGTAAATTTCTTCGCAGGGACCGGTGACCAGCAGGAGCAGAAAGAAAATCACCGTCGGTGAAAAGCCTTCCCCTTTGCCGTAAATGGCACCGATCTGTCCTTCAGCAAAGGGAAAAATCAAGGTGGAAACCTGTTTGCCGGCCCAGAAAATTCCCCAGAGCAAAACGGCCGAAACGATGCCTTGCACCACGGCCGTGGCGTCCAGCCGGGGCCGGGGCGCCGCCGGATCGCGCCAGAGGGCGAAACCGGCCAGCAGGGCCGCTGAAAAGCTGATCTTGACCCAGAAAACGGAAAAGCTCAAAAAGAAGGTGACAAACCACAACCCGGCCGCCAGAAGCGCCGTAGCCCAGACCGTGCCCGTGGAAACCGCCGTCTTCTTCACCCGATGAGTCCTTCCAGCACCAGGGACACCACCAGCAGCACCCCGAAAGCCGTATCGAGTTTGGCGGTGCGCGCGTCAGCGTCGTTAGGAACCGAGTGGGTCATCTCATGCAACAATCTGGCCGCCAGGGGCGTGGTGAGAAGGATGATCAGCACCCACGGGGTCAGGAGGCCGGCCAGGGCCACGATGCCGAGGTAGGAGAGCACCATCAGCAGCAAATAGGCGTCTCTGCCCCGGCGCCGTCCCAACAGGATGGCCAGGGTGAGGATGTTGCGGCTGCGATCGTGATCGATGTCGCGGATGTTGTTGGCCAGCAACACCAGGGCCACCAGCACACCGAAGGGCAGGGACACCCACAGAGCCGGCAGGCTCAGGCTCTGGCGTTGCACGTAGTAGGCTCCTTCCACCATCAGCGGCCCCCACATGAGAAACACCGAGACTTCCCCCAGGGCCACATACTTGTACTTGAGGGGCGGGGCCGTGTAGGTCAGTCCGGCCAACAGCCCCACCAGACCGATCCACAACACCATCGGCCCGGAGACGGCCACCAGGTAGAGGCCGATGAGCGCTGCCAGGCCAAAGAGGGCGAAGCCCACCCGGCGCACCTGGGGCGCCGGCAGGAGACCTTCCACCAGGGGATGAGGTCGATACTGGGCCGTGGCGGCGGCCACGGTATCCACGCCGTTGACGACGTCATAGTAGTCGTTGATCAGGTTGGTGGCCGCATGCAGAAGCACCGCCGACAGCAGCGCCAGCAGGAACAACGGCCAATCGAAGGCACCCTCGATGGCCGCCATGGCGCTGCCCACGCTCACCGAGATGGCCGTCATGGCGAAGGACCAGGGACGGCTGGCCAGAAACCAGTTGCGGTAAAAGTTCATCGGTTATCGTTCCTCTGCTGCCGGATGGATCTCCGCCGCCGGAGCGACATCTCGGGGACCTTAAGCGATCCAGACATCGATGTCAAGAATGTAAAATCCAGTGAATCCAGGATGTTGAAATAGAATCTCGAAGCCGACGGCTAGGGGGAGGACCGGCGCCGCCCCTTGGTTTCTCGGCTGCCCAGGTACATCAGGGCCGAAAAGGCCAGGCCGAGGCTACAGGCCAGAAAGGCCTGGCGAAACGCCTCGGGGCCCAGGGCGCCGCCCGGCTGGATACGCTTGAGAAACCCTCCGAGTCCCTGGAGAAAAAAAGCCACGCCCATCATGGTGAAGAAGTTGATCCCGGTCATGGCGGTGCCGGCGTAGGCGGCCGGCATGCGTTCCTTGATGTGGGCATACATGACCTGGCCGGCGCCGCTCACCACACCGAAGCTGAAAAAGAGCAGCGCCAGTGGACCGAAACCGACGCCGGCCGGCAGCATGGCCAACACGGCCAGCACCGCCGCCATGGCGCCCATCCCGGCGATGACCACGATCTTGCGCGAAAAGAGCACCGTGTCCGAGAGCCAGCCGCAGAGGGGGCACCCCGCCACCATGCCGATGCTCATGAAAAAGAGCAGGTGACCGGTCTCCAGGGCCGACAGCTTTTGGACAACGATGAGATAGGGACCGGCCCACAGGGCCTGGACGGCGGCGTAAACACCATAGCGACAAAAGGTTCCCAGGGAAATGATCCAGTAGTCGCGCCGGCCCAGCAGTATCCGGAGGCCGGCAAAAAGACCCTGGGCCGACTCGCCCTTGAAGGCGACCGGTTCCAGTTCTCCTTCCGGCCGATCCCGCACCACCACGAAAAAAACCACGGCCAGCACGAAGGTCAAAACCGCCAGGATCCAGAATGCCCAACGCCAACCCACCGCCTGCACCAGCAGCACCAGGGGCGTGGCAGCCGCCAGGTTGCCGATGGTGCCCACCGAAATCACCAGCGCCGAGAGAGTGGCAAAGCGCGCGGGCCCGAACCATTGGCCGATGAGCTTCAGGGTGCCCATGAGGTTGCCGGCCATGCCGACGCCCAGCAGCACCCGGGCAACGGCCAACTCGCCGCCGGAGCGGGCCAGACCGAAAACCAGGGCCCCCCCAGCGGCCACCATCGTCAAGAGCGTCATCGCCACCCGGGCACCAAGCCGGTCCAGATACAACAAGAGCGGCACCTGCATCAGGGCGAAGGCATAAAAAAAGGCCGCCGAGATCCGTCCCAGTCGGGCTGCGTCCATGGACAGGTCGGCGGTGAGGTCGGGAAATATCACCGCCATGGACGCCCGGTAGAACTGGGACAGCACAAAGAGGAGGCTGGCGAGAAAAAACACCCGCCAACGGGGTGAGAACCGCGGTATCATTGGGCCAGATCGATGACCAGGTCGTTGTCGGCCGGCGGCAGGTCGGTGTACCAGCCCTCGACGAGGTCCTTTTGGGACCACATCACCAACCGGGTCCACCAGCCGACATCCGCCGCTTGCAGGACCAGGGCCGGCCGCTTTTCATCGCCGGCCAGGTGAGTGACGTAGGCCCGGGCGATCTGGGGGCTGAGTTGGCGCCAGTCCGCCGCCGGGACCTTGTACTTGGCCAGGGCATCGTCGGCCAGGCGGATGGTGCCTCGGTAGACGTTGTCGGCGGCCAAAGCGCCGAAGTCTCTTCCATGCCCCTCAATATCGGTGATGAAGCGGCTCCGGATGCGCGCCTGCTGACGAGGGCCGATGGTCACGACGCGGTAGGGGCACGGCGCGGTCACGGTGGATCCGGTCTCGATGTCGTAGAGGGTGCGTCGGGGGTCGGCGAAGGTTCGGGCCGTAACGTCCTGGGCGTGAAAGTGGCCGGTAAAGACCATCCGCACCCCGTGGGCCGAGAGCATGTCGCCGAGGTAGCCAAAATCGTCGACAAGGTACTGCCCGTAGAATTTCTCGTTGTGGGGATAGTGCTCGACAATTCCGTGGTGCAAGGCGGCGATCACCGCCTTGCCCTGGCGCTTGGCGCGGATCAGGACCGTTTCCATCCAATCCCGGGTGGCGGGGTAAATCGTTCCGTCGGTGATGGGATCACCGCGCTCCCCCTGCTCCCGCCAACGGCAGGAATCCAGCGCCAGCAACCAAAGCCCCGGCACCGGCTCGGCCAGGTAACTCAGGGAATCGGGATCGCGCTCCAGGGCGGCCGCGTAGCCAAAGGACGCGTAAATCTCGGCAAACTCGGACCCCGACACCGTGGGCACCGGAAAACTGTGGCGCCCTTGGTAGCGCAGGGCCTCGGCGTTGGCGATGTCGTGGTTGCCGGGCACCACGAAGACCGGTTTGCCGGCATCCACCAGACGCTGGAGCTTTTCGGCCGCCAATTGATGGCCGACCCGTTCGCCGTCCTTGGTCAGGTCCCCGCAGACGAGGACGAAATCCACGTCCAGGGCCCCGATCTCCTCCACCGCGGCATCCAGCAGGGCCTCGCTCTCCACCAGCAGCTTGCGGTCTCTGGCGAGGTAGTCCTGGAACGCCGGGCCGGTGGTGCCCAGGCTGCGGGGGTAGAGGTGGGGATCGGAAAAAACCGCGAATCGGGCTGCCGGGTAGTCGCAGCGCACTGCCCGCAACTCCCGCAGCTCGGCGGACGGCTCGAAACGGCCGCCGCTTGCCGCGCATCCCGCCAGGATCAGCGCCACCAGTGCCGCCAGGACGGGGCCGTACCGCATTGCCCGGGCCCTTTTTCGACTCGTGAGAAGCTGCTCCGAATTGAGATCAACCATGAACTTCCCCCGGTCTGCAACGGCTCTCGCATCCAAAAGAAAACGCAGGGTCACAGCCCTGCCCCATTGCCTGGAAACGATAATGATTGATTTTGATACCGCGTCGCCAAAAGCTTTGTCAATACGCCGCCGAAGCGGCCCAGGGCCGCTTCGGCGATGGAATCCCCTTCTGTCCGGGTCGACCCGTGAACCGCAAACCCGCCCGGCGAAACGCTTCCTTGGAGCGGTGCCCGGAAAAACAAGACCGGCATTGATCAGGGATCCCCGTCACTGCGTTCCCGGGCCTGGCGGATCAGATCGATGAGGCTCGCGACCTTGTTGGGGGGCTGATGGGGCTGGGAAAGACGGGCGAAATCTTCCTCGGAGAGGGTTTGGCGCATCAGGGAAACCACGTCGAAGCGCTCCCACCAGCAGTCGAGGATCTTGGGGCAGACCCCGCCCTCGGCGGCCGCGGTGCGGCAGTAGGCAAAGCGCACCGGGCCGCCCAGGCGCGGGCAGCGTCGCTCCAGCGCGTCGGGAAAACGGCTCATCGGATCTTCAGGTGAGCCGGCCGCGGATAGTCCTTCACCGTATCCATCGCTTCGGCGAGCTGCTCTTCGCTCATGCCGACATCGGTGAGCTGGCCGGCCAGGTACTTTTCGTAAGCCCCCAGGTCGAGGAGTCCGTGGCCGCTGAAGCTCACCACAATGGTCTTCTCCCGGCCCTCCTCCCTGGCCTTTTCGGCCTCTTCCACCACGCAGGCCAGGGCGTTGCAGGTCTCCGGCGCCGGGATGATCCCCTCGCTGCGGGCAAACAGCACCCCGGCCTGATAAGAGGCGAGCTGCTTGACGGCCCGGGGGGTGAGCAGGCCCTCGTCGATCAACTGGCTCACCGTGGGCGACATGCCATGGTAGCGCAAGCCGCCGGCATGGATGGGCGGGGGCACGAAGGTGTGACCGAGGCTGTGCATGGGCAAGAGCGGGGTGTAGCCGGCGGTGTCGCCGTGGTCGTAGACGAAGGGCGCCCGGGTCATGGTGGGGCAGGCCGCCGGTTCGACGGGATAAATTTCGATCTGCCGGCCGTTGACCTTGTCGAGGAGGTACGGAAAGGCCAGACCGGCGAAGTTGCTCCCGCCGCCGGCGCAGCCGATGACCACGTCCGGCTCCACGCCGATCAGCTTGAACTGCTCGCGGGTCTCCAGCCCGATGATGGTCTGGTGGAGCATCACATGGTTGAGCACGCTGCCCAGGGAGTAGCGGGTCTTGCCGCTGGAATCGGAAACCGCCTGTTCCACCGCTTCGCTGATGGCAATACCAAGGCTGCCCGGGGTGTCGGGATCCCGGGCCAGGGCGTCGCGGCCGGCCTTGGTTTCGGTGCTGGGGCTGGGGACGCAGGTGGCCCCCCAGGTCTGCATCATCGCCTTGCGATAAGGCTTCTGGTCGAAGCTCACCCGTACCATGAACACCTTGCACGCCAGGCCGAACTGGGCGCAGGCAAAGGCCAGGGCGCTGCCCCACTGGCCGGCGCCGGTCTCGGTGGTGATGCGCTCGATGCCGAAGACCTTGTTGTAGTAGGCCTGGGGCACGGCGGTGTTCGGTTTGTGGCTGCCGGGAGGGCTCACCGACTCGTTTTTGAAGTAGATGCGCGCCGGAGTGCCCAAGGCCTTTTCGAAGCGCGAGGCCCGGGTCAGGGGGCTGGGCCGCCAGATGCGCAGCACGTCCAGCACCGGCTCCGGAATGTCGATCCAGCGGTCGCTGGAGACTTCCTGCTCGATGAGATTCATCGGAAAAACCGGGGCCAGATCCTCGGGCCGGATCGGCTTGCCGCCGGGACCCAGGGGCGGGTTGAGCTTGATGTCGGCCAGAATATTGTACCATTGGCGGGGCATCCGGTCCTGGGGCAGAATGATCGACTTTGCCTCCATGGGCATCCTCCTTGGGTGGCCTTGAGTTGAAATGACGGCGCCGTCCGGTCCAAAAAACAAGAGCCCGCCGCAATCTTTTGCGGTGGGCTCTGGGATGCCGTCGGCGCCTTTCGACGCGTCTTCAGGGCATGGCGCTCCACCGCGCGGTTCTCCACCAGTAACGGGAAGCCGCTGCCTGGAACCACCATGCTTTGAAAAAGAGATTCATGACCAGATGCCTTAGCGCACATCCGGTCAAGTTGTCAAGACAAATTTAAACCCGGGACATGAATTTGCCCGTCTCGGTGTTGACCCGCACCAAGGTGCCGCTTTCCAGGTATTCCGGCACCTGCACCACCGCGCCGTTGGACAGGGTGGCCGGCTTGTTGCGGTTGGTGGCGGTGGCCCCCTTGATCACCGGCGGGGTGTCCACGATTTCCAGGTCCACCGTCTGGGGCAGCTGGATGCAGAGCGGCTGACCGTCGAGCAGGAGCACGCTGATGCCCTCCAGGCCGTCGGCCAGCCAGGCGGCGTCCTCTCCCAGGGCCTCGGCCGACAGGGTGTGCTGCTCGAAGTTGTCGCTGTCCATGAAGACGAAGCTGTCCGCGTCGCGGTACAGGTAGCTGGCCGGGCGGCGCTCCAACTCCACCTCCTCCAGCTCGTCGTTGCCTTTGAACACCTGATCGAGCTTTTGGCCGCTGCGCACCTCGGCGAAACGGACCTTGTACAACGTGGCCGAACCACGGGCCGAAGGCGTTTGCACTTCGATGTGGCGGGTAAAGTAAATCTGGTTTTTCAGGCGAATCACGTCGCCTTTTTTCAGGTTGCTGGCCTTGGGCATGGGCGCTCCTTTATGTTCTGGATTTTTCTCGGTTTCGATGCGAACCGCCGGTTTCATAGCATATTTCAACCAACGACGAAATCGCCTTGTGAACGCGTCGAACCCCCGGGAAACACCGTCTTTTTGGAAAACCATGCCGCCTTTGTTGACAGGGCTGGGCCCCCGGATCATAATTCGCCTGCTTTTTTGGACCCATTTCTTCCGGTCTCTTCAAATGAAGCCAACAAGCGCGGAGCCATGAACCAAGTCGACTACTACCAGGTCCTGGGCGTTTCCCCCCAGGCCAGTCAGAAGGAAATCAAGGAAGCCTTTCGCCAACTGGCCCTCAAGTACCACCCGGACCGCAACCCGGAAAACGGGGCCGAGCGGATGAAAACCATCAACGAGGCCTATGCCGTTCTGTCCAACACCCAGCGCCGGGCCGAGTACGATACCCTGCGCCAGCAGTTCGGCCAAACGGCCCATACCCATTTCCGCACGAGTCACTCGGATCAGGACATTTTTCGGGGATCGGACATCGACCAGATCTTCGAGGAGCTGGCCCGCTCCTTCGGTCTGCGGGGGGTGGATGAAATCTTCAAGGATGTCTACGGGCCGCATTACCGGCAGTTCGAATTCCGCCGCCCCGGCATGTTCGGCCGGGGATTCGTGTATGTGGGCGGCTTTGGCGGAAAGCGGCAAAAGGCCATGGGCGGTGGCCGGCCACAGCGCCCGCTGGGTCATTTTTCCCGCTTGCTGCAAGCCGGCCTCGGCCGTGCGGCGGCCAAACGCGGTCGGGATCTCACCGACACCATCCGCCTGAGCGCCGACCAGGCCCGCCACGGGGGCCCCTGGGCTTACACCCATCAGAAACTGGGGAAAAAACTGGTGGTCAGAATCCCCCCGGGGGTGCGCCCCGGCCAGCGGATCCGTTTGGCCGGCATGGGCCTTCCGCGCCGTGGCGACGGTCCCGCCGGAGATCTCTACTTGAAGGTGACCATCCGCCGGCGCCTTTGGGAGCGGATCAGGGAATTTTTCAGGCGTCGCCCCTGATCCGTTGGCGGGTCCGCCGCCGAGGGTATCGCGTTCAACCGGCGGCCACGGTAACGCCGGGGATGGGGGGCTTTGATTTTTCCCGGTGCTCCGTGGCGCGCCATCGGTTGAAAATGCCAGGGCTCGAAAGGTTACCTCGGGCTAATCCGGGCCAAGTGGTCCCGGACTTCCCCCAGATGATCCGAAACCTGCATTTTGAGGGCCTCGAACTCGGATCGGGACATGGCCACCCGGCCCAAATTGACCATTTCCTCACCGGCGGCCACCAGTACCGGAGCCGACTCGGCGCCGGCCATCAACGCCTGAATCCGCTCCAAGTCGCTTTGGGCCAACTCGACCACGCCCACATTGACCGTCGTCTCAACGGCCGCGGCCTCGGCCGCGGGCACCGGCTCACCGGCCACCAGGTGCCGTAGTCGATCCAGGTCACCCCGGGACATTTCCACGGTCCCCAGGTTGACCATCTCATCGGAACCGGCCAGCGCCGGTCCAGACACCAGCAGGCACAGTCCCATCGTCAATGCGATCCAAGTATTTTTCCTCATGGCCTTTCCTCCTTTGATGAACGGGTTGTTTGCTAATTTATGAACGTGAACCTTCGTTCATGTTATTTCTACAATATGAATGAAGGTTCACGTTGTCAAGAAAAAAATCGAACCTATGTTCATTTTTCTTGACAACCCGGGGAGAAAAGGCCCAAAATCGAATAAAACAAAGATGTTAAAAATAATTCGCCTGCTCCGAATCAACCGAGGAAGAAGTCTTGAGCCCAAAAACCCGCATTCCCCAGCAGCAACGCGGTATCGAAACCCGGGAGAGCATTCTTACCGCGGCCCGGGAGCTGTTTTCCCTCAAGGGATTTCACGGCACCAACAGCAAGGAGATCGCCAGCCAGGCCGGGGTGTCCATCGGCAGCTTCTACTCGTATTTCAAAAACAAGAAGGTTCTGTTCATGGAAGTCTTCAAGACTTACAAGCAGGAGCAGGTCATCCGGATCCTGCGTGAGCAGAACCGCCAGCGCATCGAGACGCTGGGGGGAGCGACCATCGTACGGGCCATCATCGAATCGCTCCTGGCGGCCCACGACTTGTCGCCCGAGTTCGACCGGGAAGCGATGGTGATGTGCTATGCCGACCCGGAAGTGAAGAAGTATCACGCGGAAATCGAGCGCCAAATCAACGCTCAATTGGTTGAAACCCTCCGACTGGTGGAGGACCGCCTGCGGGTGGCGGACCTGGAGGCGGCGGCGGCCGTGGTTTCCAACGCGGTGGAGATGACCGTGCACAGCATCAAGATTTTTGAGGCGCCACTACCCCGGCACCGGCTCATCGACGCCTTGGCGGAAATGATCCGCCGCTTCCTGTTCAAGGATTCAGAGGAGATGGCCGGGTGATTGTCCTACCGGCTCTCTGTTTCGTTTTCCCGACAGGTGAGGGGTACCGGACATGTCGCTGAGCATAATGTTTCCCTTTGGCGGAAAAGGATGCGCGGGCGGGTTTCAGGTTATGGTTTGATTTCACCAATCGGCAGTATCTGTTTGCCATGTCGAATGGTTAGGATGGATATTTGTTTGGCTTCGACATGATAGATGATTCGATAGTTTCCGTAGATCAATTCCCTGATTTGGCGCTCATTGATTTCAGGAACGATGCGCCCGATTTCCGGATTCGATCGAAGCTGCTCTACCTTTGAAAATATGGTGCGAATCCAGTTGTCCGCGGCCGAAGGTTTGTCTTGGGCAATATAATCAACGACTTCCGAGGCCCTCTCAACAGCTACGGGAGACCAAGCGATTCTCATTTCGAAACTCGTTTCAGCAATTGGTCTTTTGCCCGTTGGTGAGATATCGCTTCTCCGTTGGCCAGTTGATTCAGGGCTGCCTGGACGTCGGACAAAATCTCGATTTTTTCCTGCATCGCCTCAAATTCATTGGCCCCCATCAGTACAGCGACCCCTTTGCCATGCTGTGTAATGATCAGCGGACGCTTCGTGTCATGGACTTGTTTGACAAAAGAAGCCATGGCATTTCTGACTTCCGACATTGACCGAATGTCTTGATCAATTTTGAACTTCTGCATCTTGCACCTCTTTCAGTATTTATTTTGTACAAAATAACATACGATTATAGATGCAAGCAAGCACCACTTTACAAAGATGCACTGCATTGGCCCTACGGGTTGTCTTCCTTGAGCACCTCGACCACGGCCTCTGTCTCGCCCATTTCCAGCAGCGCATGAAACGTCGTGTTGCCGTCCACCACCCGGAACGTCCCGTCGCCCAGGCCCACCACGCCGATGGGCTTGCGCTTGGGAAACGTCCCCTGCCGGGCC
>JACDJB010000619.1_pt1 | contig 34282 bp, 33 predicted proteins | sample 7454121 | NCBI WGS metagenome assembly JACDJB01 (sample SAMN14253290, study PRJNA609438) | sludge metagenome | isolation source: sludge after 25d culture with pyrite | collected 2018-12-20
GTCGGGTGCGGCATTGGTGGAGGCCACGCTGCCGCAGGAGAAGGGCGGTTGCGGGTCGTACTCGATCATCAGCTGCGCGGCTTCGGCGGCGGTGCGGTCGACCAGCAGTTCCACGAGGCGCAGCGCCATGTCGATGCCGCTGGAGACGCCGGCAGCGGTGATGATGCGCCGGTCGAGGTGCTCGACCACTCGATCGGCGACGGCGGTGGCGCCCTGTGCTTCCAGTTCGGGGTAGCACGCCCAGTGCGTCGTGGCGGTGAGGCCGTGCAGCAGGCCGGCGGCGCCGAGCACGATCGCACCGGTGCACACAGAGGTGGTGTACTTCGTCGTGGCGTGTGCCGTGCGCACCCAGTCGGTGACGCGTGCGTCGTGCACGAGCGGACGGGTGCCCACCCCACCGGGGAACACGATCACGTCGGGTGCGGGGAAGTCGTCGAAGGTGCCGTCGGCGGTGATGCCCAGGAAACCGTTCTCGCTGCGCACCTCGCCGCGCTGGTGGCTGATGAACGTGACGTCGATGCTGGGAATGCGCTGCAACACCTCGTAGGGGCCGATGCCGTCGAGGGCGGTGAACTGTGGGAACAGGGGAATGACCACTTGCAGGGTGCTCATGGGGGTCCTTTCGGGAGTGAAGTCTGAAAGAGGAGGAACGCGGCGGGTCAGGCGACCGTGCGGAATCGGCGCCGGTACGCGTCGGGGGCGACCCCGATGCGTCGTTGGAACGAGCGGCGCAGGGTCTCGGAAGTACCGAACCCGCATCGTGCGGCGATCACGTCGAGCGTGTCGCCGGTGGTCTCCAACTCGCGACGGGCCGCCTCCAAGCGCACGCGCTCCACGTAGCGGCCGGGCGAGTCGCCCACTTCCTCGGTGAACACGCGGCTGAAGTGGCGCTCGCTCATCGCCGCCGCTGCGGCCAGCACCGGCACTCGATGGTCGCCGCCCGGTGCCGCCTCCACCAGCGCCTGCACCGCGCGCATCGTCGATCGTTCGGCTCGCGGCGCCCACACTGGCGCCGCGAACTGGGTCTGGCCACCGGGTCGGTGCAGGAACATCACCAACCAACGGGCGACGGTCTGAGCAACGGAGGTGCCGTGGTCCTGCTCCACCAAGGCCAGCGAGAGGTCGATGCCGGCCGTCACCCCGGCGCTCGTCCAGATGGCGCCGTCGCGCACGTAGATGGGGTCGGGGTCGACGATCAGTGACGGGAACTCCTGCTGCAATCGCTCTGCCCGTGCCCAATGCGTGGTGACCCTCCGTCCGTCGAGCAGCCCGGCCTGCGCGGCGAGGAAGGTGCCGGTGCACACGGTGGCCACTCGCCGGCAGCGAGGTGCAACGGCGGCGATCCACGACATCAGCACCGGGTCGTGACGCGCGTCGAACACGCCCCACCCGCCGGCCAGCACCAGCGTGTCGATGGGCTGCTCGGCGGTCGGCTCCGGCAGCGCGGCGGTTGCCACGCCGAGCCCGCTCTCGCAGGTCACTGCACCGCCGGCGGACGACACCAGCGACACTCGGTAGCCACCACCTGCGCCGCGAGCACCCTGCACCCCGCCCTGCACGACCTGCGTGGCCGACGAGAAGACCTCGAACGGGCCGACCGCGTCGAGCGACTGCATTCCCGGAAAGCCGACGATCACGACGTGGCTGAGTTCGGTGACAGGAGTGAGCACCACCTCAGCCTGCACCCGTGCCATCGTGGCGTCAATGCCACGATCCCCACTCTTTCAGCCACCACGGCTCGTGGCGGATCACGGGTACCATGTCGACGCTCTCCGTCAACACCCGAAAGGACCGTCGTGGACGTACGCATCAGCGTCACCCAAACCTCCCGCGAGATCAGTCTCGAGCTCGCCGACGATCTCGATCGCGCCGTCATCAAGTCGAAGATCGAAGCCGCGCTCACCGGTGCCGTCGACGTGCTGTGGCTCACCGACAAGAAGGGCCGCGACGTCGGGGTCTCCGCCGCCAAGATCGCGTTCGTCGAGCTCGGTGCGGCCGAGGGCGAGCGGCGCATCGGCTTCGGCGGCTGAGCGAGCGCTCGCGATGAAGGGCATCATCCTTGCCGGTGGTACCGGCAGCCGGTTGTGGCCGATCACCCGCGGCGTCAGCAAGCAGCTGCTGCCGGTGTACGACAAGCCGATGATCTACTACCCGCTCAGCGCGCTGATGCTGGCGGGCATCCGCGATGTGCTCATCATCACCACTCCGCACGAGCAGACCGGCTTCATCACGCTGCTGGGCGATGGCAGCCAGTGGGGCCTCAACCTGCAGTACGCCGTGCAGGAGACGCCCAACGGGCTGGCGCAGGCGTTCGTCATCGGGGCCGACTTCGTGGCCGGCCAGCGCAGCGCGCTGGTGCTGGGCGACAACATCTTCTTCGGTCACGGCCTGGTCGAGCTGATGCAGTCGGCGCGCGATCGCGAGCAGGGCGCCACCGTGTTCGGCTACCGGGTGCACGACCCCGAGCGCTACGGCGTCGCCGAAGTCGACCGCGACGGCAAGGTGCTGAGCATCGAGGAGAAGCCCGCCAAGCCGCGCAGCAACTTCGCGGTCACCGGGCTGTACTTCTACGACGAGCAGGTGGTCGACATCGCCGCCAACCTGGCGCCATCGCCGCGAGGCGAGTACGAGATCACCGACATCAATGCCGAGTACCTGCGGCGCGGCCAGCTGCACATGGAGCTGCTGGGGCGCGGGTACGCCTGGCTCGACACCGGCACCTACGAGTCGCTGCTCGAGGCATCGCACTTCGTTGCCACCCTCGAGAAGCGGCAGGGCCTGCAGGTGGCCTCGCCCGACGAGATCAGCTTCGCCGCCGGCTGGATCGACGCTGCCCAGCTGCGCAGCAACGCCGAACCGATGGCCAAGAACCCATACGGCCAGTACCTGTTGCGGCTCGCGGGCGAGGGTCCGCAAGCGTGACCTCCGCTCGTTGGGGAGGCCGGCGATGACCGGCCTGCTCGATCGGCAACTGCTGTTCGTCAGCGGCAAAGGGGGCACCGGCAAGACCAGCGTGGCGGCGGCACTTGCCGAACTTGCCGTTCGCCAGGGCTTGCGCACGCTCGTCTGCGAGATGGATGCCAAGGGGGCGCTGGCCGCCACGTTCGAAGTGCGTGAGCTGAGCTTTCAACCCACTGAGGTGCAGCCGGGCCTGTTCGGCATGGTGATGAACACCGAGGACTCGTTGAAGGAGTACCTGCGGCTGTTCATCCGGATTCCACTCGTCGGCCGCATCGGCCCGCTCGCTCGCACGTTCGACTTCGTGGCCGATGCCGCGCCCGGCGTGAAGGAGATCTTGGCCATCGGCAAGCTGTGTCACGAAGTGCGTGAGCGGCACTACGACCTCGTCATCGTCGATGCCGAAGCGAGCGGCCACATCGTTGCTCAGATCGATGCGCCGCGTGCCATCCGCGAACTGGTGCAGGTGGGCATGGTGCGCGACCAGACCGACTGGATGCTCGACATTCTCGGCGACCGCGAGCGCACCGGGCTGGTGGTGGTCACCACACCGGAGGAGATGCCTGTCATCGAGACCATCGAGCTGGTCGACAAGGTGCAGGCAACCACCGACGTCGATGTCGCTGCGGTCATCGCCAATCGGGTGCTGCCGCAGTGGTTCTCGGCGCAGGATCGCGAGGTGTTCCAGGCGTTGCTGGCCCCCGTGCCACAGGCCACCCTGGCCGGGGTCGCCGGGCCGAAGGTGGCGACGGTGTTCCAGGCCGCTTCGTTGGCACAAGCTCGTCGCGACGTGGCCGTCGACTACCTGCAGCGGCTGCGCGACGGCGTCGATCCAGCCGTGCCGATGGTGCTGCTGCCCGAACTGTTCGCGCGAGCGGGTGGCCGCCGCGTGGTGTCGCTGATGGCCGATGCGCTGCACGAGGAGCTGAGCTGATGGCCCGCACCGGCCGCCGCGAGCTGGCCGAGCTGCTGAGCGCGAAGGAGATGATCGTGGTCTGCGGCAGCGGCGGCACCGGCAAGACCACCATCGCCGCCGCGCTCGGTGCGCAGGCGGCGGCCGTGGTGGGTGGCCGGGTGCTGGTGCTCACGGTCGACCCCGCTCGTCGGCTGGCCACCGCTCTTGGAATCGGGTCGTTCGGCAACACGGCCGTGCGGGTGCCACCGCAGGCGTTCGTCGAGGCCGGGCTGGAGTGCCGAGGCGAGCTGTGGGTCGCGATGCTCGACACGAAAGCCGGCTGGGACGAACTGATCCGTCGCCATGCGCCTGATGCAAAACTGCGCGACACGGTGCTGGCCAACCCGCTGTACCGCAACATCACCGGCCGCTTCGTCAACAGCCACGACTACCTGGCGATGGAGCAGCTCTACGACCTGCACGCCTCTGGTCAGTACGACCTGGTGGTCATCGACACGCCGCCGTCGCGCAACGCCCTCGACCTGCTCGACGCGCCGGGCCGCATGCGCGAGTTCTTCGGCAGCCGTCTGCTGAAGTGGCTCACCGTGCCGTACCGGTCGCGGCTGTTCACGATGGCGTCGAAGCCGTTCTACCAAGTCGCCGACCGCATCCTCGGTTCGCGTTTCCTGCACGACATCGCCGAGTTCTTCGTGCTCTTCCAGACGATGGAAGCCGGCTTCGTCGCTCGCGCCAAGGAAGTCGAGCGGCTGCTCACCGACGACGGCACATCGTTCATCGTGGTCAGCACGCTCGAGGCGGCGCCGGCTCGTGAAGCTCGCTACCTCGCCGAAGAACTGCAACGCCGCCGCATGCCGCTGGGCGCGCTGGTGCTGAACCGAACGCTGCCGGCTGCGGTGCGTCAGCCGGCAGTGGCCAAGGCGGCCGGCACGCTGGCTGCGGCGACCGGCGACCCGCAGCTGCTCGCCGAACTGGGCGCCGCCACCGGATGCGACGTCGCCTCCGTGCAGCACGTCCTGGCCGAAGTTGCCGCTCGCTTTCGTGACGTGACGGTGGTGGCGGGACGCGAGGCGGAACGCCGGCGGGAGCTGGAGGCCGTGGTGCAGCTCACCGTCGTGGTGCCCACCATGGCCGGCGACGTGCACGACCTGCCAGGTCTGCTGGCGATCGGAGAACACCTGCTGGGGAGCGGAAAAGCATCGTCGCCCTTGCCCGCGTGGCACACTTCGTAGCCATGGCCACGCTTGGCGAGCTCACACGGCAGCACACGCAACTCAATCGAGACGAAGTCGACCATCTGCAGCGCTTGATCGGCGAGTGGGGCTTGCTCGCCGACCTGAGCTTCGCCGACTTGCTGCTCTACGTGCCGGGTACCGATGGTACGTGGTACGTGGTGGCTCATGTCCGCCCGGCAACCGGCCAGACGATCTACCACTACGACTACGTCGGCACCGCCGCCGCCGGCCAGGAAGTGCCGTTGCTCTCGAAGGCGTACACCGACGGCGAGATCGTGGAAGGCGAACTGGTCGTGGAGGGCATGCCCGACCCCGTGCGAATGATGGCCGTGCCGGTGCGCGACGGCGACCATGCCATCGCGGTGCTCACGCGTGAATGGTCCAGCCGGTCCAGCCGGCAACCCGGCGAGCTGGAGCGCACCTACGTGGGCATGTTCCAGCGGTTCGCGTCGATGATCGCCGAAGGTTCGTTCCCGTTCCAGGGCCCAGTGGCGGATTCCAGTGCGGCCCCTCGCGTGGGCGACGGCGTGATGGCACTCGACGAAGAGGCGCGCGTGCGCTTTGCGTCGCCCAATGCCGTGTCGGCGCTGCACCGCGTGGGCATCGGCGCGAATGCGGTGGGCATGCGCCTGGCCGAGCTCGGTTTCAACGACAGCCCGGTGCGCCGGGCGTACGAGACCAAGCTGCCCGTGATCGAGGAGTTCGAGCAGACGTCCGATGTCATCCTGTTGGTGCGGTGCATGCCGGTGCTGGCAACCGGCGTGGGCCACGACAGCGCGGTCACCGGTGGCCTGTTGCTGGTGCGCGACGTCACCGAGGTGCGCAAGCGCGACAAGCTGCTGCTGTCGAAGGACGCCACCATCCGCGAGATCCACCACCGGGTGAAGAACAACCTGCAGACCATCTCGTCGCTGCTGCGCCTGCAGGGTCGCCGGCTGAACTCGGAGGAAGCGAAGGCGGCCGTGGCGGAGAGCGTGCGCCGCATCCGCACGATCGCACTGGTGCACGAAACCCTGTCGCGCGAGCCGGGCGACGACGTGGCCTTCCTCGAGATCGTTCGCCCCTTGCTGCGCCTGGCCGAGGAAGGTTTGCAGTCGCCCGACCGGCCAGTGCGGTTCACCGTGCAGGGTGAAGGCGGCCGCTTGCCCAGCACCATCGCCACGCCGCTGTCGGTGGTGCTCACCGAACTGCTGCAGAACGCCGTCGATCATGGCTTCCCCGAGGGAAGTGCCGGCGGCGATGTGGTGGTGGTGCTCGACAACCACGACGGCGTGCTCAAGATCCGCGTCATCAACGACGGTCGCAGCCTGGAGCCCGGCTTCGAGCTCAACAAGGCCACTGGCCTCGGCCTGTCGATCGTGCGCACGCTGGTGACCACCGAGCTCGACGGCACCATCACGATGCGCTGCGGCCAGCCGGACGACTTCGCCACGGTTGGCCTGGGCGATCACCCCAAGGGCACCGGCACCGTGGTCGACCTCACCGTCCCCGTCTGACCTGATCCCACACCCCCGCCCCCCGGCTGTACGTACAGCCGAGTGCAGGGTGGGCGGGTCAGACGAGGATGCGCTCGCGGCCGGCGATGCGGCGGCGCAGGGTGCGCCGCTCTTCCTCCGACGTGCCGCCCCAGATGCCCGAGTCCTGGTTGGTCTCGAGGGCGTAGTCGAGACAGTCGACCTTCACCGGGCACTCGCCACACACCTCCTTGGCGCGATCGATCTGCACCAGCGCATAGCCGGTGGTGCCCACCGGGAAGAACAGGTCGGGGTCGGTGTCGCGACAGATGGCATCACGGCGCCACGTGTAGTCGGCATTCGCCAGTGTAAGACTCGAGGCCGGGATGGTCACTTGGGGTCACTCCCATGGGATCGACGTTGATCGATGTGGATTGTGAGCGTTTTCACGTTCTGGCAAACGGTAGGTAACAATCGTGTGCATGGCAAGGGGCCAATAGTCCCGATCCATACTTCGTGGCGATGGGGGGTATCTATGGCACAGGTGTCGCGGGTGCAGGTGATGGCTCATCGAGGGGCCAGTCGAGCCGAGCAGGAGAACACGCTGGCGGCGTTCCGGCGCGCCGGTGAGATGGGTGCCCACGCAGTCGAGCTCGACGTGCGACGCAGCAGCGACGGCGTGCTGGTGGTGCACCACAACCCGCATCTGACCGACGGTCGGCTGGTTGCCGCGACGGCGCATGCCCAGCTGCCGACCAGCGTCCCCACGTTGGGCGAAGCACTCGATGCCTGCGCCGGCATGTGGGTCAACGTCGAGATCAAGAACGACCCGGAGGAACCCGACTTCGACGCCACCGAGTCGATCGCCGACGAGACCCTGGCGCACCTGCTCGCGCGCAACGAGGACGATCGTTGGCTCATCTCGTGCTTCCGGATGGAGACGGTGGATCGGTGCCGTGCCCTCGCGCCGCAGATCAAGACGGCGTGGCTGTGCGTGCAGGCGCCGGAGGGCATCGCTGCCACGCTGGTGAAGAAGGGGCATCTGGCGGTGCACCCGTGGGTGAAGACGCTCACTCGCGACACGATCGATGCGTGTCACGCGGCTGGCGTGCAGGTGAACACGTGGACGTGCGACGACCCCGCACGCATGGCCGAGCTCATCGAATGGGGCATCGACGGCATCTGCACCAACGAGCCCGACGTGGCACTCGGCATGCTCGGCCGCTGAGCACGCGGCGCACGGCTCGTGGCGGCCGGCGTCAGGGCGTGAGCTGCGGCCGTACCAGGCGCACGGCGTCGGGCACGTGCGTGAACTCGAGTCGCTTCGTCTCGCCCAGGTAGTCGCCGTCGAGCTGGTAGGGGAACGGCGTCTCGTGGGAGATGGTGAGCGAGCGCAGGTCGGTTTGCAGGTCGAGGGTCTTGCTGGCCTTCACGCCGCCGCCACGCAGGGCGCCCCCCAGGCCGCCGAGGATGGCGCCCACCTTCATCGTGCGAAAGGTGATGGCCACCAACCCGCGGTCGAACGTGGCTGCCGGGCTCAGGTCGAGCGGGCGGTTGCCCAGGTACGTGTACGGGTTGGTGTTGAGCACGATGGTGAAGAAGCCGTCGTCGACCGGCGCCGCGGCGCCGCAGGCGACGGTGAAGTGCGGCTGCTTGCGGTCGTAGTTCACGGCCCACGTGCGGGCCGCGGCGTAGATGAACAGCGGGTGGCCGAGCCAGCGTTTCATCGAGGCCCGCCGCTCGACCTCCTTCACCACGGCTGCGTCGTACCCGACGCCGGTGTGGAAGCAGAAGTAGCGACCGTTCACCTTGCCGAGGCCGATCGGTTCGATGTCGCGAGCCGCGATGCCGGCGGCCAACAGCTGCACGGCGGCGACCGGGTCGTTGGGCATGCCCAGCGTTCGGGCGAACACGTTGGTGCTGCCGCCGGGAAGCACCCCCAATGCCGTGTCGGTGCCGGCGACCCCGGTGGCCACTTCGTTGAGCGTGCCGTCGCCGCCGTAGCCGATGACCACGTCGACACCTCGCCGCGCCGCATCTTGAGCGAAGCGGGTGGCGTGGCCGCGACGGTTGGTCTCCACGACCTCGACCGTGTTGCTGCCGGCCGGGCCGCTCTGTGACAGGGCGCGGTGAACGACGACCGTGTTGCGGGCCGTCACCGACGACGCAAAGGCGTTCACCACGAGCAGGATCCGCACCTCACGGACGGTACAGGCTGGCGGCGACGCCAGGGAAGCGGTCAGCGACATGGCCGGCTGTCGCCCGCCGGGCGACTCGCTCGTGCCAGCCGGTCGAGTCGCTTTCGTCCGCCGGTTGGGTCATTGCCGTACCGACCGGTAACAATGGCGAGCATGAACGTGATCGTGTGCGTCAAGCAGATCCCCGACCCGGCCACGCCGGGTGCGCTGGGCTCCGATAACACCCTCAAGCGAGATGGCAAGCTCATCCTCGACGAGTCCGACAGCTACGGCGTCGAAATGGCGCTGCAACTGGTGGATGCCGCCGGTGGTGGCGAGGTGAGCCTGGTCTCCATGGCCCCCAACGGCGAGGTGTCGGGCATGCGCACGGCGCTCGCGATGGGTGCCGCCAAGGGCACCCTGGTCTCCGACCCGGCGCTGCAGGGCAGCGATGCCCTCACCACCGCCAAGGTGTTGGGCGCGGCCATCCAGAAGATGGGCGGCGCCGACCTCATCATCGCGGCCACCGAGAGCAGCGACGGCTACACGGGCACCGTGCCCGAGCAGTTGGCCGAAGTGCTCGGCCTGCCGTCGGTCACCTTCGCCAAGAAGGTCACCATCTCGGGCGGCACGCTCGAAGCGCATCGCCAGACCGAAGATGGGTACGACGAGGTCACCTGTGCGCTGCCCGCTGTCATCAGCGTCACCGCCGGCGTGGTCGAGCCTCGCTACCCCAGCTTCAAGGGCATCATGGCTGCCAAGGGCAAGCCGATCGACACGGTCACGGCCGCCGACCTCGGGGTCATCTCGGTCGGTTGGGCTGGTGCCGGTCAGAGCATCGTCAGCGTCACGCAGGCCGAGGCCCGCGCTGCCGGCGAGATCATCGAAGACGACGGTGAGGGTTTCGCCAAGATCGTGGCGTACCTCGAAAACTTGAAGGTCATCTGAGGAGCACCGACATGAACATCTGGGTTTTCTCACAAGAAGCAAGCGGCGCCCCCACCACGGCCACGCTGGAACTGCTCACCAAGGCTCGCACGCTGGCGGCGAGCGTGGGCGGCAACGTCACCGCATTCGTCGGTGGCGACGCCTCGGCCATTGCGGGCTCGCTCGGCGAGCACGGTGCTGCGAAGGTCTATGCCACCGGCGACCTGGGCGGCAAGCTGCCCGGTGCGGCCGTGTCGGCGGCGATGAAGGCCGTCATCGACGGTGGCGACACGCCCGACCTCATCATGTTCCCGCAGACCACCGAAGGGCGCGACATCATGAGCCGCCTGTCGGTGAAGCTCGACCGCACGGTGCTCACCAACAACGTCGACATCACCGTCGACGGTGGTGCAGTCAGCGTCACCACCCCCATCTTCGGCGGCAACGTGCTCGTCAGCACGGCCTTCTCCGGCGCTGGCCCGTTCCTCGCGGCGTTCCGCCCGAAGAGCTTCGTCGCCGAATCGGCCGGTGGCGCTGCTGCCGCCATCACCGCTGCGCCCGTGCCCGAGCTGGGTGCCACCGGTGCCGCGCAGGTCACCGCCGTGCACGTGGAAGCCACCAGCGGCCCGAAGCTCGACGAGGCCGCCATCGTGGTCTCGGGTGGCCGTGGCCTGGGCGAGGCTGCCAAGTACGAGATGGTCGAGGCATTGGCCAAGCTGCTCAACGGCGCCCCGGGCGCTTCACGAGCCATCGTCGACGCCGGCTGGGTGCCGTACAGCTACCAGGTCGGCCAGACCGGCAAGGTCGTCAAGCCGGGCGTCTACATCGCGTGCGGCATCTCCGGCGCCACGCAGCACATGGTGGGCATGAAGGGCTCGAAGAACATCATTGCGATCAACAAGGACAAGGAAGCCCCCATCTTCGGCATCGCCGACCTGGGCATCGTGGGCGACGTCCACAAGGTGCTTCCGAAGCTGATCGAGGCGTTGCAGAGTCGCGGCTGACCGAGCAACACCGGAACGGATGAAGGCGGCCCGCAAGGGCCGCCTTTCGCCGTTCTGGCCGCACAGCGCGGCGTGCGGCAGATCGCCGGCAGCTCAGACGAGCGGCCAGGGGTAGCGGCGGCCGCTGTTGTCGACCGGGAACACCCGATGCTCGGTCACCCACTGGGCGCGCTCCTGGATCGCTGCTGCTTCCTCGTCGTGGAGCAGCGCCGCGACGTCGAGCGGCACGTGATCGGCGATCTGCGCGGCGATGGTGAGCAGTTCGCCCGTGACGGCTTCGCCGCCGAACTCCCACACGACGGTGCGCAGCTTGAACTCGGCGGCGAAGCAGAGGCCGTGATCGATGCCCCAGATGTGGTCGTCGGCGTCGATGAGCACGTGCCCGCTCTTGCGGTCGGTGTTGTTGGCAAGGATGTCGAACAGTGCCACCGGCCGCAGCAGCGGATGGAGATCCTCACGGTTCTCGTAGATGGTGAAGTAGTGCTGCTGGTGGTCGGCTTCCACGAACCACTGCAGGCTGCCTTCGCCCAGTGGGCCGTCGCGGATGACGGTGGGCGGCACCAGGTCGATGCCCATCGCCTCGCTGAGCCGGTAGGCGGCCAGCTCGCGCCGGTGCAGGCCCGGCTCGAAGTCCCACAGCGGCCGCTCGCCGCGCAGTGGTTTGTAGATGGCCTGCCCCACCTGCTCGCCGGCGAGTGACAGGTTGACGAGGAACGTTGCATTGCTGCTCCACGGCATCCGGCCCTCGATGTCGACGTCGGCGGTGGCCAGCAGTTCGAGGTGGCGCGCCGATGGTGGCAGTGGGTGGTCGGTCATCGGCTAGTTCATCCGCACGCAGAGGTGGCCATCGGGGTTGATCGGGTTGGCGCACCAGATGCAGGCAGGTCGCCCGGCAGCCACGATGGCCTCGGCGTGGTTGCAGAACGCGTGGGCCTGGTTGCGAGTGAGGAACACTCGCACGTGCCCGCGGTCGGGGTCTTCGTCGAGCGCTTCGCCTTCCTCGTCGACCGCGATCACCTCCTCCAACTGCACCAGCACCATGTCGGTGCTGCGGTCGTACCCCAGGCCGACCGGGCCGAGCACGAACACCGCTTCCACCGGCGTGGCCAGCTCCATCGCCGCGGCGATGGGCTTCTCGGTCGGCGCGGGGAGATCGTTGAGCACCCGCCGCAGGTAGTCGGAGATGGCGGATGCCTGCTGCTTCTCGCACTTCACCGTCACTCGCTGGGTGCCGCGACGTGCCTGCAGGTAGAACGCCCGCGCGCCCGGCTCGCCGAGCGCGCCGACGGTGAACGCATCCACCTCATCGAAGTCGAAGTACACGCTCATGCCGGCCGCACCTGATCAGGACGGACGGAGCTCGGCCAGCGAGCCACCCGTGGAGTTGACGGTGAGCACCACCGGCGCACCCATGCCGTAGGCGATGGCCGACACCGAGCAGGTGCTGATGACGATGCGTTGGAACAGGTCGATGTGCGTGCCCATCGCGTGAGCGACCGCTGCTTTGATGGGGTCGGCGTGGGAGACGCACACGATGGTGCCACCCGGGTGCGCAGCGCGCAGCCGATCGATGGCGCCGACGATGCGGTTCTGCATGGCGGTGAAGCTCTCGCCGCCCGGGAAGGTGAACGTGCTGGGCGCGCGCTGCACGGTGCTCCACTCGGGCAGCTTCATCAGCGCCTTCAGTTCGGCACCGGTCCACTCGCCGAAGTCGCACTCCAGCAAACCCTTGTCGATGCGCACCTTCAGCGACCGCGCGGCGGCGATGGGAGCAGCGGTTTCGCGGGCCCGTTCGAGCGGCGACGAGTAGATGGCGTCGACGTTCGCCAAGGCTGCGATGCGTTCGGCCGCGCCTTGCGCCTGCTGTTGCCCTGCCTCGGCGAGGTGCAAGCCTGGTGCGCGACCCGGCAGCAGCTGGCCCGTGGTGGGTGTCTGCCCGTGCCGCACCAGCAGGACGACGGTGGGGGCAGCGGGAGAGGGAGTCTTCGTTCGCGCCATGGCAATGCGGAAACCTACTGTGCCTGCCGTGGATTCGCTCGCTCAGCTGGAGACCGACGTGTGTGACTGTCGGCAATGCCCGCGGCTGGTGGCATGGCGCGAGCAGGTTGCCGTCGACAAGCGGGCCTCGTACCGCGACGAGGCGTATTGGGGTCGTGGTGTGCCCGGGTTCGGCGACCCGGCCGCGAAGGTGATGGTGCTCGGCCTGGCGCCGGCCGCCCACGGCGCCAACCGCACCGGCCGGGTCTTCACCGGCGACCGCAGCGGCGACTGGTTGTACCGGGCGATGCACCGCGCCGGCTTCGCCAACCAGCCCACGTCCGTCAGCCGCGACGACGGACTGCGGCTCACCGGTGCGTGGGTGGCCGCCGCCGTCAAGTGCGCGCCGCCCGACAACAAGCCACTGCCCGCCGAGCGCGACATGTGCCGCCCGTTCCTGCGGCGCGAGCTGGCCCTGCTGGCACAGGTCTCGGTGGTGGTGTGCCTCGGTGGCTTCGCGTACGAAGCGGCGTGCGGCGAGTTCGGGGTTCGGCCGCGCCCGAAGTTCGGTCACGGTGTGGAGGTGGCCGCTCCCGGTGGCTTGCTGCTGCTGTGTTCGTACCACCCGAGCCAGCAGAACACGTTCACCGGCCGGCTCACCGAGCCGATGCTGGACGCGGTGTTCGCTCGCGCAGCAGCGCTGACGCGCTGAGCGGCGGCGGTCTCACCGCCGGCGGCTCGTGGCGTGAGCGACGATTGCCTCGAACTCGTGCTCGGCGAGCGGCATCACCGACAGGCGATTGCCCTTCGCCAGCAGCCGGCACTCGGCGAGCTCGGGAATCGACTTCAACTCGTCGAGCGACACGAACGGCAGCTTCTTCACCGGTGCCACCGTCACCCAGTCCCACCGGGGGTCGGAGGGCTTCGAGGCGGGGTCGTAGTACTTGCTGCCGGGGTCGAACTGCGTGGGATCCGGCTCGGCGGTCTTGGCGACCCGGCACACGCCGGCCACGCCCGGCGGGGTGGCGTTGGAGTGGTAGAAGATGCCCCTGTCGCCCACCTTCATCGCCCGCATGAAGTTGCGCGCCTGGTAGTTGCGTACGCCGTCCCAGCCTTCGCGCTTGTTGCGCACGAGGTGGTCGTACGAGAACACGTCGGGTTCGGACTTGAACAACCAGTAGGCAGCCACGGCCTGCGAGGTTAGCCCGCGGCCTCGGCGGGTGGCGTGGCGATGGATCCGATGACATCGCACCACCGGGGCGGAACCGGCGAACTCACAACGACAGGCGCAGCGCGGTGAACACGGCCATGCCGACGGTCATCATCGCGATCATGTTGCGGGTCTTGGCGAAGACCACCGCCGCAGCGAGCACCGCCCACATCTCGTTGTTGTGCACGCTGACGTAGGGCTGGTGATCGCGGGCGAACACGCCCTGGCAGATGATGGCGGTGAGCGCACAGGCCGGTGCGTAGCGCAAGGCCCGCTCGACTCGGGCCGGGAGGTCGATGCGGGCGGGCAGCATGAAGAAGCTGCTGCGCGTGGCCACCGTGACGACGGTGAGGCCGGCGGTGGCGGCAAGCAAGTAGGCCAGGCTGCCCATCACATCACCTCGCCCTCATCGGCGATGTCGCTCGCCACGGCCACCACGCCGTGCGGTTGGCCTTCCGGCCGCATGCTCTCCACGCCAACCGCCACTGCAACACCGGCAAGCACGGCCAGCAACAGACCCAGGCGCATGGGGAAGTGCACCGTCGCAACGGCGATGGCGGCCGTGACCAACACGCCGGCGGCCACGGGCACACGGTGCACCATTGGGATCACCACGGCCAGCAGCGCCAGGTAGGCACCCAGCTCGAGCCCCCAATCGGTGGGAGCCAGACCGCCGAGCAGGATGCCGACGATCGACGAACCCATCCACGCGACCCAGTTGACGAGCGCGCCACCGTAGAAGTAACCCCACTGCTCGGGTGTGCCGCGTTGCGGATCATCGGCGAAGCGGCGGGAGAACAGCGCGAAGCCGAGGTCGCCGTTGAGGTACCCGGCCAGCATGCGCTGCTGCCACGGCAGCATCACGAAGGACTTGCGCGACGCCGCGGCGAAGATGACGAATCGCAGATTGACGAGCAGCGCGGTGACCCACACGATGGGCAACGGTGCGGAGGTGGCGAGCAGCGGCAGCACGGCCAGCTGGGCCGATCCGGCGAAGACGGTGAGCGTGATCAGGATCGCCATCGGGATCGACAAGCCCGAGTTCACCATCGCAACGCCGGTGACCAGGCCCCACACGGAGATGGCCACACCCAGCGGAGCCATCGCGCGCAACCCTTCGTGATACGCCTGGCGGTCGATGGGGGGCAGCAGCCCCTTGAACGTCGCCAACCGATGCATCGAGTCATCATGCCGCGGGCGGGCGCCGTCGACGCGGTGGTTTCGGGTGCCCGCACTACCCGGCTTGCTCGTGCCGACTCGATCGCTTGACGCATCGATCGGGAAATGCCTAACATCCGAGATATGTCGGACGTTGATGAACGCACGCAGCAACTGGACTACGAGCTCGGTGCCGAGATCAGCGCCGACACGCCGGCTCGGCTGAAGGCGCTCGGCGATCCGTTGCGGCAGCTGCTGCTCGACCTCGTGCTGGAACGGGCGATGAGCGTCAGCGAGTTGGCTGCGCGCGTGCAGCGACCGAAGAGCACCGTCGCTCACCACGTCGATCTGCTCACCGATGTGGGGTTGCTGCAGGTGGTGCGCACGCGCAAGGTGCGTGCGATGGAGGAGCGCTTCTACGGGCGCACGGCGCGCACGATCGTCTTGCCCTCACACGCTCATGACGGCGACCTGCCCTTCTTCGCCGACGCCCGCGCGGTCGCGGATCTGGCGGCGATGGCCTCGAATGCGCCGGCGACCTTCACCATGCGATCGGTGCGCATTCCCGACGAGGCCGCTGCGGAGTTCTGCGAGCGGGTGACCCAGCTCGCGCTCGACTTCAGTCGCCTGCCGCGTGGCGGCACTCGCGAGTTCGCGTTCCTGGCTGCGCTGTTCCCCACCACGCGCCCGGTCGCGGAGCGCCTGGCCGACCCTGCCCGCTCGCCGACGAAGAAGGCGGCGCCCCGTGGCTCGTGAACGTGTTCGCCTCGGTGGTAACTACCGCAAGCTGTACCTCGCCACCGCGGCGTCGAACATCGGCGACGGCATGGCCGCCATCGCGTACCCCTGGCTGGCAACCGCCATCACTCGCAACCCGGTCCTGGTGGCATTGGTCGCCGCAGCTCAACGGTTGCCATGGTTGTTGTTCACCCTGCCGGCGGGGGTGATCACCGACAGGGTCGATCGCAAGCGGGCGATGGTGCTGATGGACGTGCTGCGCTTCGGCTTCACGCTGCTCATCGCCTTTGCCGTGCTGGCCGAGCAGGGCACGCTGCCCGCGCCCGACGATGTGCGCAACATCGTGGGCACCCGAACCGGGCTGTACCTGTTGCTGCTGCTGGCGACGTTGCTGTTGGGCTCGGCGGAGGTGCTGCGCGACAACTGCGGGCAGACGTTCATGCCGTCGATCGTGGCGCCGGAGCATCTGGAGCGTGCGAACGGGCGGATGTGGAGCATCGAGTCGGTGGCCAACACGTTCATCGGCCCACCGATCGGCTCGCTGCTGCTCCTGGCCGCGTTCTCGGTGCCGTTCTTCGTCGATGCCACTTCGTTCTTCGTTGCTGCGGCACTCGTCGCGCTCATCCCCGGTTCGTTCCGCGCCGAGCACCCCGAGCGTGCAGCAGACGCACCGGCAGCCTCGTGGCGCACGGATCTGAAGGAGGGTGTGCGCTGGCTGTGGGGCAACCACCTGCTGCGTTCGATGGCGATCATCCTGGGCCTGATGAACCTGGCATCGAACGTGAGTGGCGCGATGTTCGTGCTGTTCGCCCAGGACGTGTTGCGCGTCACCCCGCTCACGTTCACGGTCATGGGCTTCGGCTTCGCGGTGGGTGCGATCGTGGGTGGCTACGCGGCACCCTGGTTGTCGCGCACCTTGGGCAGTGGCACCTGCCTGGCGCTCACGCTCGGCTCGGCGTCGGTGATCGGCGTGCTGGTCGGGTTGTCGTCGTGGTGGCCGCTGACGGCGGTGCTCTTCGCCGTTGGCACCTTGCTGGGCAGCACGTGGAACGTCATCACCGTCAGCTTGCGCCAGACGATCATCCCGCCACATCTGCTCGGCCGGGTCAACAGCGTCTACCGGTTCTTCGCCTGGGGCATGATGCCGATCGGCGCGCTACTGGGTGGTCTGGTGGTGCTCGTTGCGGGTCGCTTCGTGAGCCACTCCATGGCGCTGCGCTGCGTCTGGTTCGTCGATGCAGCCATCCACTTCCTGCTCTTCCTGGTCGGTCGCCGGCTGTTGACCACCGAACGGTTGGAGGCAGCACGCTCGGCGGGCATCGCGGCTGCGCCGTTGGTCGTTGACGTGCGCTGAGTTGGGTCGACGTGTGCTCAGCGAGCGCGGCGATCCACCGGCGGCGGTGCGAGCGGCTGGTGCTGGGCCAAGACCTCGGCCACGGTGCGGTCGAGGTTGCCGGCAGCGATGCCCGGCTCCACGTTGACCAATCCGCGCCGAATGCGGCCGGCAAGGCTGCGCTCGAGGTACGGCAGGATGGTCTTCACCACTGCCCAACCGGCGTCGCGATTGCCCAGCACATTTGCCGGGTCGGTGTTCATCGCGGAGAACCGAACCAGCCCGGGCTCGGTCGACACGCCTGGTTCGGCGAGGTCGACGAGCAAGCAGGTGAGGCCCCTGTGGCCCGGCAGGTCGGCGCTGCGCGTGACCACCAGCGCATGTGTGGCCGAGTCGTCGGTGCACGACTTGGTGCCGTCGATGACGACGTACTTCCAGTCGAACGTGGCGGTGCACGTGGTGGCCTGCGGGTCGTCGGTGCCAGGTTCGGTGAGCAGCACCGTCCACAGCTGGCGCCCGGTGAGCAGGGCCGGCAGCACCGCGTTGGACTGCTCGGGGGTCGCGAACTGGCGCAGGATGGGGCCCATCAGGCGCACGCCGTCACCGGCGAGCGGTGGGGCGATGGTGCCCGCCGCCGCCAGCTCCTGCTCGACCACCTGCTGCACCTGAGCCGTGGCCGCCAGGCCACCGTGGCTGCGGTTCCAGGTGGGTACTGCCAGGCCGGCGCTGGCCAGCCGCTCCCACCACTCGCCGACGGTGATGGAGGTGTCCCAGTTGTTGGCAAGCCAGTGGCGCAGGGCATCGCGCATCTGTTCCATGTCGCCCAGCGGCCACCATGGGCGGGGTGCAGTCAGGTCCATGGGAAAACGCTAACGACCTTGCGGCTGCTCGCCTTGCGATACTGGGAGCGTGACCGACTCGCCGCTCGACGCACTGACCATCGATCGGCGGGCGCCGGCGCTGCGCACGCCCCTCGGTGAGGGCTCGTGGGTCGACGTGGTGAAGGGGTTCGTGCGCGACCCGGCCGATCAACTGTCGACCCTGCTCGCCGATGCTCCGTGGCAACAGAACGAGACGCTGCGCTACGACAAGTACGTGCCCGAACGGCGGCTCTCCGCCGGCCTGCGAGCGGATGCGCAGCCGCTGCTGCGCCAGACCGACCTGCACTTGCGTGCTGCGTACCGCCAGCCGATGGAGGGCGTCGCCGCGATCCTGTATCGCACGGGCGACGACTTCCAAGGCATGCACAGCGATCGCGAGATGCGCTGGCTCGACGACACGCTGATCGCCATCGTGGTGCTGGGGCAGCGCCGACCGTTCGTGATCCGCGAGCGGACGCGGTGGGTGGATTCATTGGCCCATCGTGTGCCGGCCGGTCAGGACCCGGACGATCTGGTGCTGCTGCCGGGCGAAGGTGACCTGTTGGTGATGGGTGGCCGTTGCCAGGCCGACTGGCTGCACGGCGTGCCCGCGTGTGACACACCGAACCCGCGGATCTCGCTCACGTGGCGCTGGGCCCGCCGTAGTGGCCGCCCCGACACCAACCCGGGCTATGCCGACGCCCGCCAGTTCAGCGATCGTCCTCGCCAGCCCGGTACCCGCACCCGCAAGCCGTGAGCCGCACCCGCTCATTCACCGGCGGGCGATCATCTCGATTTCCACGCGGGCGCCCAGCGGCAGCGCCGCAACTGCCACCGTGGTGCGTGCGGGGTAGGGCGCCGTGAAGAACTCCGCGTACTCGGCGTTCATCTCGGCGAAGTCGTCCATGTCGGTGAGGTACACGTTGCACTTCACTGCGTGCGACTGATCCAGCCCGGCGGCACGGAGCACGGCGGCCAGGTTGGCCAGGCACTGCCGGCTCTGCTGGCGGATTCTGCCATCGACGAGCGTGCCGGTGGCGGGGTCGAGCGGCGTCTGGCCGGAGAGGTACACGAAGGGGTCGGCATCGATGGCATGTGAGTACGGGCCGACAGCGACGCCGCCGGCGGCGGTGATGGGAGTGCGAGGCATTGCCTGATTCTGCCTCAGCTCCAGCCTCCGAGTGGCTCGGAATTCCTGTGACAGTCGTACTGGAAATGGCTCGACGAGGGGTCGCACGTCAAGCCGTGTTGGCCTACGATGTCGGGTCTTGAGTGCCAACGACGTCACCCACCGCAGCCAGGGTCACACGACCGACCCGGCCATCGAGGCCATCATTGGCGACCACGCAGGCTGGGCAGGTGGGCTGATGCCGGCACTGCACGCAGTGCAGCATCATGCCGGGTTCATCGACAAGGGCTACATCCCGTTGCTGGCCCACACGTTCAACCTGTCGGTCGCGGAAGTGCACGGCGTCATCTCGTTCTACAAGGACTTCCGCACCGTGGCCCCCAAAGGCCCGGTGGTGCAGGTGTGCCGCGCCGAGGCGTGCATCGCTCGAGGCGGCAAGGCCGTCGAGGCTCGGGTGCTCGAACTGGGCGCCACCGAAGCTGTCGAGATCGAGGAGGTCTTCTGCCTCGGGCTGTGTGCGCAGGGCCCGGCGATGGCCAGCAGTGGCCGCCTGTTCGGCAACGTCGACGTGGCAGCGGTCGACACGATCATCGCCGACGCGATCCGTCGTCGGCCGGCACCCGTCGTGACCGACAGCCAGGGCGGCGGCGAGGTCACTGTCTTCGTGCCGCGCGATGCTGCAGCCCGCGCCGCCGGGGCCGACGACGTTGCTGCCGCGCTCGCCACCCAACCGGGCGTACGAGTGGTGCGCAACGGCTCGCGTGGCATGTTGTGGCTCGAGCCGCTGGTGGAGGTGGCCACTGCTCAGGGCCGCATCGCGTACGGCCCCGTTGCTGCGACCGACGTGCCCTCGCTGCTGGCTGCCGGGCTGCTGACGGGCGGCGACCACGCGCTGCGCCTGGGCCTCACCGACGCCCTGCCGTGGATGACCGCGCAACGGCGCGTCACCTTCGGGCGAGTCGGTGTCGTCGATCCACGCGATGCCGACGACTACCTCGCCCATGGTGGCATGGTCGGCCTCCGCGCTGCACTCGCCATGCAGCCCGGCGATGTCGTCGCCGAGGTCACCGACAGCGGCTTGCGCGGTCGCGGCGGCGCCGCGTTCCCCACTGGCATCAAGCTGCGCACGGTGCTCGACACGCCCAGCTCGCAGAAGTACATCGTGTGCAACGCCGACGAAGGCGACAGCGGCAGCTTCGCCGACCGCATGCTGATGGAGGGCGACCCCTTCCTGCTCATCGAAGGCATGCTCATCGCCGGTTGGGCCACGGGCGCCAACGACGGCTACGTGTACATCCGCAGCGAGTACCCCGATGCCATCGAGGCCATGCAAGTGGCGATCGCCGCGTGCGAAGCGCGCGGCTGGCTCAACGGGGCTGGCTCGGTGGGCGGTGTGATGGGCAGCGAGTTCGTCTTCCAGCTGCACGTGCGGGTGGGCGCCGGCGCGTACATCTGCGGCGAGGAGACGGCACTGATGGAGAGCATCGAGGGCAAGCGCGGCGTCGTGCGTGCCAAGCCTCCGTTGCCTGCCATCGAGGGCCTGTGGGGCAAGCCGACGGTCATCAACAACGTGCTCAGCCTCGCTGCACTGCCCTCCATCCTGGCCGACGGGTCGGCCGCCTATGCGGCCATCGGCCTCGGCCGCAGCCGCGGTACCCAAGTGGTGCAGGTGGCAGGCAACGTGGCGCGTGGCGGCATCTTCGAAGCAGCGTTCGGCATCACCGTGCGCGAGTTGGTCGAGCAGTTCGGCGGCGGTTCCGCCAGCGGTCGCCCGGTTCGCGCGGTGCAGGTGGGCGGCCCGCTGGGTGCGTACCTGGCGCCACACCAGTTCGACCTGCCCATCGACTACGAGGCCTTCGCTGCCGCCGGTGCGTTGCTGGGCCACGGCAGCATGGTGGTCTTCGACGACACGGTCGACATGCTGGGTCAGGCTCGCTTCGCGATGGAGTTCTGCGCCATCGAATCGTGCGGCAAGTGCACGCCGTGCCGCATCGGCAGCACTCGCGGTGTGGAGCTGATCGACAAGATCATCGCCGGCGAGCGCACCGACGAGCACATGGCCATCCTGATGGACCTGTGCGAGGTGATGGCCGACGCCTCACTGTGTGCGATGGGTGGCTTCACCCCGTTGCCGGTGCGCAGCGCCATCGCCAACTTCGCCGCCGACTTCCACGATCACCCACACCCCAACCTCACGACCGGAGCACACGCATGACGCTGAGCCTCTCGTTCTTCGGCGAGCACGGTGTGCTCGAGGAGCACCGCCTCCACGACCGCGACATGGGTACACCCCCGGCAGATCGCTCGCGTGTGGGTTCGGCCGCCACGGTCGACGTCACCATCGACGGTCAGCGCGTCACCGTCGAGCCGGGCACATCGGTGATGCGCGCCGCTGCCATCTGCGGTGTCGACATCCCCAAGCTGTGCGCCACCGACTCGCTCGATCCGTTCGGCTCGTGCCGGCTGTGCCTCGTCGAGATCGACGGGCGCAAGGGCACGCCTGCCTCGTGCACCACGCCGGTGGCACCTGGCATGTCCGTCACCACCCAGTCGCCGAAGCTCGAGCGCCTCCGGCGTGGGGTGATGGAGCTGTACATCAGCGACCATCCGCTCGACTGCCTCACCTGCGCTGCCAACGGCGACTGCGAGCTGCAGGACATGGCCGGCGCGGTGGGCCTGCGCGACGTGCGGTACGGGTACGCCGGCGACAACCACTTGGGCCTGCAGCACGACACCAGCAACCCGTACTTCACGTTCGACTCCTCGAAGTGCATCGTGTGCTCGCGCTGCGTGCGCGCATGCGAGCAGGTGCAGGGCACGTTCGCACTCACCATCGAAGGGCGCGGGTTCGGCTCGCGCGTCGCCGCCGGTTTCAACGGCAACTTCTTCGACAGCGAGTGCGTGTCGTGCGGCGCCTGCGTGCAGGCGTGCCCCACGGCCACACTCACCGAGAACACCGTCATCGAGATGGGCCAGCCGCGACGCACCGTGCTCACCACGTGCGCCTACTGCGGCGTCGGCTGCTCGTTCAAGGCCGAGATGCAGGGCGAGACCGTCGTGCGCATGACCCCCCACAAGAACGGTGGCGCCAACGAAGGGCACTCGTGCGTGAAGGGCCGCTTCGCGTGGGGCTACGCCAGCCATCCCGACCGCCAGCTCAGCCCGATGATCCGCGAGAAGATCACCGATGAGTGGCAGACGGTCTCGTGGGAGGAAGCCATCACGTACGCCGCCACCAAGTTGCGCGACATCCAGGCCCGGCACGGCCAAGGTGCCATCGGTGGCATCACGTCGTCGCGTTGCACCAACGAAGAGGTGTTCGTGGTGCAGAAGATGATCCGCACCGCGTTCGGCAACAACAACGTCGACACATGCGCTCGCGTGTGCCACTCGCCCACGGGCTTCGGCCTGTCGCAGGCGTTCGGCACGTCGGCCGGCACGCAAGACTTCAAGTCGGTCGAGATGGCCGACGTCATACTGCTCATCGGCGCCAACCCCACCGACGCGCACCCTGTGTTCGCGTCGCGGATGAAGAAGCGGCTGCGCGACGGTGCACAGCTCATCGTCGTCGACCCGCGTCGAATCGATCTCGTGCAGAGCCCGCACGTGAAGGCCGCTCACTTCCTGCAGCTGCGGCCGGGCACCAACGTGGCCATCGTCAACGCGCTGGCACATGTCATCGTCGCCGAAGACCTCGTCGACCATCGCTTCGTGCAAGAGCGCTGCGAACCCGCCGAGTTCGCCCAGTGGGCGGCGTTCGTGTCGCAGCCCGAGAACAGCCCCGAGCAGCTCGAGCAGTTCACGGGTGTGCCGGCGGCGGAGGTGCGTGCGGCCGCCCGTCTGTATGCCACTGCCGGCAACGGGGCCATCTACTACGGGCTGGGTGTCACCGAGCACAGCCAGGGCAGCACGATGGTGATGGGCATGGCCAACTTGGCGCTGGCCACCGGCAACCTGGGCCGCGATGGTGTGGGCGTGAACCCGTTGCGCGGCCAGAACAACGTGCAGGGTTCGTGCGACATGGGGTCGTTCCCGCACGAGTTGCCCGGCTACCGCCACGTCAGCGACAGCACCACGCGCGCCACCTTCGAGGCCTTCTGGGGTCACAGCATCCAGGCCGAGCCTGGCCTGCGCATCCCCAACATGTTCGACGCTGCCATCGACGGCCACTTCAAGGGCCTCTTCGTGCAGGGCGAGGACATCGCCCAGAGCGACCCCAACACGGTGCACGTGATGCATGCGCTCACCTCGCTGGAACTTGTCATCGTGCAAGACCTGTTCATCAACGAGACCGCCAAGGTGGCGCACGTGTTCTTCCCCGGCACCTCGTTCCTGGAGAAGGACGGCACGTTCACCAACGCCGAGCGGCGCATCAACCGAGTGCGGCCCGCCATGCGCCCGCGCAACGGCAAGCAGGAGTGGCAGGTCGTGGCCGAGCTCTCCGCCGCCCTCGGGGCGCCGATGCACTACGACGACGCTTCGCAGATCATGGACGAGATCGCAGCGCTCACGCCCACGTTCGCGGGTGTTTCGTTCGCCAAGCTCGACGAGGTGGGCAGCGTGCAATGGCCGTGCAACGAGGCCATGCCACTCGGCACGCCCATCATGCACGAGGGCAGGTTCGTGCGTGGCCTCGGCCGGTTCACCCCCACGCCCTACGTGCCCACCGACGAGAAGAGCACCCGCCGCTTCCCGTTGCTGCTCACCACCGGCCGCATCCTCAGCCAGTACAACGTGGGCGCACAGACCCGCCGCACCGCCAACGTGCAGTGGCACCGCGAAGACGTGCTCGAGATCCACCCGCACGATGCCGAAGAGCGTGGCATCCACGACGGCGACGAGGTGACGGTGGCCAGCCGTGTCGGCACCACCACGCTGCACGCGTTCGTCAGCGACCGCATGGCTCAGGGCGTGGTCTACACCACCTTCCACTACCCGGTCAGCGGCGCCAACGTCGTCACCACCGAGCACAGCGACTGGGCCACCAACTGCCCGGAGTACAAGGTCACCGCCGTGCAGGTGTCACCAGGTCACTCGGCCGCCACGGTGGAGATCGATCATCCCGAACATCGGCTCGGTGCGCTCGTGCGCATGGCCAACCAGATCGCTCGCCAGATGACGGCCGATCCGAATCTCGATGCGGTGGCCGCCACCGCCACGCACCTCAGCAAGTTCTGGGAGCACGACATGCGCGCCGACCTGGCTCGGGCCATCGACGGCGGCACCGTCACGGTCGACGACACCGTGGTGAGCGCAATGCAGCGGCTGGCAGTACCGGCCTGACCCGTCAGTCGGCAGTGGTGAAGGGGGCGCGCCAGGCGGGTGGAGCCTCGCTGCGCTCGGTGACCCAGTGCTCGGTGCCGTCGGTGATCACGCCGTTGGTCACCGAGTAGAAGCCGGTCAGCCAGTCGATCTGGCCACCGTTGGGCACGCGCACCTGCGCGGCGACGCGGTCACCGGCCGCGACGATGTCGACCACTTCGATGTTCCAGCCTTCCGGGTAGGCCTCGTTCATCGCCATGAACCCGCTGCCGCTGAACTGCTCGCCGGTGGCGGTGTAGCGGACGCGCGCGTCGGGTGCCATGCAGGCCGCGGCGCCGGCCCAGTCGCGCGCCTGCATGCGTTGGAACAGGGCGCGGACCACGTCGGCGGGCTGCATGGGGTGAGCCTAGGCACCCGAGCTACAGCGCGCCGACCATGCGGAGCCCGCTGGCGCCGACCAGGACGAGCAGCGTGGGACGCAGCGCAACCTCTGGCATGCGCACCGACCAACGGCTGCCCAGCCACACGCCGGGGAACGCCCCGACCAGCACCGGTGCCACGATCGACAGGCGGATGTCGCCGAACAGCACGTGGCCGAGTGCGGCGGCGGCGACGAGTGGGATCGCCTGCGCCAGGTCGGTGCCCACCAGGGTGCGGCTTGCCAGCGTGGGGTAGAGCGCGCTGAGGAGCACCAGCATGAGTGAGCCGGAGCCGACGGACGTCATGCCCACCAGCAGGCCGCCGACCACGCCGATCGCCACCGTTGGCACGGTGCGCACCGGCGGGCTTGCTTCCTCGACGGTGCGCGTGCGGCCGAGCAGCCGAACGATCATCATCGCGGCGGCGACGAGCAGGGTGCCACCGATCAGGTACTTCATCGCGTCGGCGCGATCGGCGAACCAGGTGTTGACCAGCAGGGCGCCGAGGAAGGCGGCCGGCACCGATCCGACGGCGAGGCGGAGCACCATGTCGCTGCGGACGGTGCCGGCCCGACTGTGCGTGAGCGCCCCGACCGGCTTGACGGCCAGCGAGATCAGCAGATCGTTGGAGACGGCGACGTTGGGCGGTACCCCGAGGAACAGCACCATGATCGGGGTGAGCAGCACACCACCGCCCATTCCGGTGAGCCCGATGGCCAGGCCGGCGAGCAGCCCGACGAGCGGGAAGGCGACCAGATCGGGAACCTGCGCGGCGAGCTGGGAGATCATCCGGGCGAGGGTATCCGAATAGATGACTAATCTGATCGGAATTTACGAGAAACAGCTCACCGTCAGCTGTCGCCGGCCTCGACCCAGGTGGCGTGGAAGCCGTAGGGCACCCGCTGCGGCACCACGATCTCGGCGACCGGGCCGGCGGCGAGATCGGTGGCGTCGAGCACGGCCAGCACGCTCTCCCCAACGGCGTCGTCGTGCACGAAGCTCAACAGCCAACCGGCGTCGTCAGAGAGATCGGTGGCGTCGCCGGGTACGAACAACGGCTCGGTGGCGTGGCGGGTGGGGCCGGGCTCCCACACATCGCGGGCGCCGCTGGCGAAGTCGTGCTTGATGACCGCCCCGAGTTCCACCGTGTGTGCGTTCTCGCGAGTGCCGGTGAGGTAGCCGAAGCGGTGTTCGCGGCCGACCCGCCGCGGGTCGCGGCTGGGCAGATCACCCGGGTTCACCGTCTCCAGCACATCGTCGGCGACGGCGCCCGTGGCGGTGTTGAGCGTCCAGCGGCGCAACGACGGCTCGCCACCCAGGCTGTCGTTCACCGCCGTGTCGAACATCGAGGTCATCCGGCAGACGTCGACGATCACCTCGTCGCCGCGGCGGAAGGCGTTGACGCTGTGGAACACGTAGCACGGGTCGATGTCGAACCACTGGATTCGGTCGGCGCCGCCTGCCAGCGGCATGACGCCGATGCGCGAGCCGAACTCGGGCTTCCACTGGTACGGCATCACGCCGGCCAGGGGGTCGTTGATGTACTGGATCGCAAGGTCGAGATCGAAGACCACCGGCAGGTCCCAGAAGATGGCGTCCGTTTCGGTGATCTGGAAATCGTGGATCATGGTGCTGCGCGGCGTGGCGATGGTTTCGCGGTGGCTCATCGTGCCGTCGGGCTCGATGATGTAGTACTCGAGGAAGGGTGCGGTGAACCCGTAGCCGAAGGCGTGCATGCGGCCGGTGGCCGGGTCGGTCTTCGGGTGTGCCGTGAACGAACCGGTCAACGCGCCTGCATAGTCCCACGCGCCGACGGTGGAGAGGTCGGCGATGTTCAGCTCGTACGGGAAGCCGACTTCGCCGCTGGAGAGCAGCTTGCCGCCGTGCCAGAACACCGACACGTTCGACTGGCTGTTGCCGCCGCCCGGGGCGCCCTTGCCGAAGCCGAGACCCGCAACGTACGGCTCGGTGCGCACCCATCGGTTGCGATACGACTGCGCGGCACCGTTGCCGAGCACGAGCCCGTGCACCATTCCGTCGCCGAAGAACCAGTGCGGGCTGTCGCTGCCCGGCGGGTTCGAGCTGTTCTTCACGTAGTAGCCGTTGAGCTCCGGCGGCAGGGCACCGCGGATCACCAGTTCAGTGGCATCGATCTCGTCCATCACCGGGGCGTAGTTGCCCTGCAGCCACCATGGCCTACTGGGGTCGATGGCGAGCGTGGTGGCGGGGGCGGTGGCCGGGGTGGTGGTCGGGAGAAGGGTCGGGAGAGCCGCCGTCGTGCTGTTGCGTGGCACCGGGCTGGTGGGGCTGCCGGTCTCACCACCGCGGTTGCACGCGGCGACCATCGCGGCAATGGGCAGGCTTCCTGCGCCCATCAACGACCAACGAACAAGATCGCGCCGATTGATCGAGATCCCCACACGCTCAGTCTGGCACGCAGCCCAGGTGGCCGTTTCCCCGCGCGTTCGTTCCGGGATAAGGTTCCGCCGACCTCGGGGTCAGCGGAAGGGGAACTGCATGAGTCGCGTCGTCTACGACGGCACGCCCATCGAGTACGACGAGGGCGACACGCTGGCGATCGCGGCGGTGCGCAACGGGCAGCACCCGGCACGAGGCGGCACGCTGTGCCTGGCCGGCGACTGCGGCAACTGCGTGGCGATCGTCGATGGCACGCCGTGGGTGCGCACCTGCCAGACGCCCGCTCGCCCCGGCAGCGTCGTGCGTCGCCATCCCAGTGGCGCGCACCCGTCGCCCGGCGGCCCCGAGCAGCACACGGCGGTCGCAGTGCGGCACCGGCGTGCTCACCACGTGGTCATCGGCAACGGCGAGAGTGGTGCCGCGGCAGCGGCGGCCGCTCGTGCGCGCGGCGACACCGTGCTGGTGCTCGATGCTGCCGATGGCAACGAAGTGGTCGGCGTGTTCGACGGGCCGACGATCATCGTTCGCACGCCGAGTGGCATCGACCAGCTGCACGCTCATCACATCACGCTGGCCACCGGCGCCGCCGAGATCCACCCGGTGTGCCCTGGCAACATGCTGGCCGGCATCTACACGCCGAGGGCAGCGGCCGCGGCGCAGGCGGCCGGCGTCGATCTCGGTCGCATCGCCGTGGTCGGTCGCAACCTGGTGGCGATCCACGGTGAGGTCGGTGTCAGCGCGATCGAGCTCGCAGATGGCACGGTCATCGAGTGCGACACCGTCGTCGCCGACCTCGGCTCGGCACCTCGCGATCTGCTGGCACGCATGGCCCCGATGGTGCCGGTCAGCGTCGTCGGCCCGGCAGCCGCGGCTCATGCCCTGCCGCCGTGCCCGCAGGAAGGCGTGGTGTGCCCCTGCGGCAAGATCACCGTCGAAGACCTCGACGGCGTGTGGAGCAAGGGCTTCAACGAACTGGAACTGGTGAAGCGGGCCAGCCTCACCGGGGTGGGTACGTGCCAGGGTGGCGTGTGCATGCCACACCTGCGGGCCTTCGTCGCCGAGCGCAGTGGCTCCGAGCCGCAGCCGTTCACCGCCCGCCCAGCCGCTCGCCAACTCACGCTCGGCGAGGCCGCGGCCGGGTACCACATCGACACGTTCCGTCGCACGCCGCTGCATGCCGAGCACGTGGCGTTGGGGGCCACGCTCGACAAGTTCGGCGGTTGGTACCGGCCGTGGCACTACGGCGATCCGGTGGCCGAGTACTGGGCGGTGCGCGAGGCCGTGTCGCTGGGCGACGTGAGCACGCTGGGCAAGATGATCGTCAGTGGCCCCGACGTGGTGGAGGCGCTCGAGCGGCTGTACCCCAACCACGTGCACGACATCAAGGTGGGCCGCGCTCGCTACGTGATCAACCTCACCGAGCGAGGGCACATCCTCGACGACGGCATGATCCTGCGCGACGCCGACGATCGCTTCACGCTCACGTTCACCTCCGGTGGCGCCAGCACGGCGGAGATGTGGGTGCGCGACTGGGTCGAAACGTGGGGCCTGAAGGTGCACGTGCTCGACCGCACGGTGTCGCACGGCGCCATCAACGTCACCGGGCCACTCGCCGGTGAACTGCTGCGACGCGCCGGCGTCGCCGACGAGGAGCGCCCGAAGTTCCTGCAGCACCGCCGCCTGGCTGTGGCCGGCGTGCCGTGCCACGTGATGCGGCTGTCGTTCACCGGTGAGGCCAGCTTCGAGCTGCATCACCAGATCGACCGTTCGGTCGAGCTGTGGCAGGCGCTGATGCACCTCGGCCAACCGCTGGGCGTTCGGCCACACGGGCTACAGGCGTTGTTCGGGCTGCGCTGCGAGAAGGGTCACATCCTCGTCGGGCAGGACACCGAGCTCGACACCTCTCCGCGGCGGGTGAACATGGACTGGGCGGTCAAGCTCGACAAGCCGGCGTTCATCGGGCGCGAGGCGCTCGTCCGCACGGCGAGGTTGCCCGACGAGCGGCGTCTGTTCGGCTTCACCATGGAAGGCCCGGCGCCGTTGGAGGGCAGTGTCATCCGCCCTGTGGGTGGTGCCGCCGACGATGTGATCGGCCATGTCACCAGCAGCTGGAACTCACCGTTGTTCGGCCACGCGGTCCTGATGGGCTGGCAGAAGCGAGCACCGCACGCAGATGTGGTGGAGATCGACGGGCGCGAGGCCCATGTCAGCCCAGTGCCCTTCTACGACCCGGAGGGTGCCCGTGCTCGTCTCTGACTTCTTCGACCACCTCTCCGGCTGGCGCATCATTGCGTCGCCGGCTGCTCTCGATGCGGCGCCGTGGCCGCAGGGGTCGCAGGTCGTGCGCATCTCACCCGACGATGTGTTCCTCATCGGAAGCGAGGAGCCTTCGCTTCCCGGCGATCCGTGGGCGATCGTCACGCCCGAGCTCGGCTTCTCGATCGCAACGGTGCACGATCTCGGCGCACTCGCCGAGCAGCACATCGAGTGGGCGCTGCCCACCACTCGCCCTTCGCTCGCCCAGGGTCAGATCGCTGGTGTGCCGGCCAAGCTGGTGCTGTTGGCCGACGGTTCGACGCAGCTGCTGGTGGCCTGCGCTGCTCGTCACGAACTGCAGGAGCGGCTGGTATGAACGAGTTCGTCGAGACGCTGCTCGACCTGCCGTGGCAGACCTGCGAGCCGAAGCCTGCGTACGACGTGGTCATCATCGGCGGCGGCGGCCATGGCCTCAGCACCGCCTACTACCTCGCTGCGCGGCACGGCATCACCAACGTGTGCGTGCTCGATGCCAACTACATCGGCTCTGGTAACTCGGGTCGCAACACCACCATCATTCGCAGCAACTACGGCATCCCGGAATCGGTGCGCTTCTATCAGCACAGCCTCGAGCTGTATCAGGGCCTCGAGGCCGAGACCGGCTCCTGGATCATGCACAGCACCAAGGGCCAGATCTGGCTTGCCCATTCGGTCACCGCCGCTCGCACCGAACAGACGCGTGCCCTGATGAACCAAGCATGCGGTGCGCACACCGACTACATCCTGCCCGATGAGATCAAGGCCCGCTGCCCGCAGATCGACCTCTCCGGTGGGGGCCGCTACCCGGTGCACGGGGCCAGCTACCACCATGAGGGCGCCACCGCTCGCCACGACCGGGTGGTGTGGACATACGCCCAGGGCGCGCTGCGCAACGGTGTGCACATCTTCCAGCACACGCCCGTCATCGGCCTGGTGAAGGACGGCGATCGTGTCACGGGCGTGCACACACCCAACGGCACCATCTCAGCGGGCATCGTGCTCTCGGCCGTGGGTGGTCACGTCAGCACGGTCGCCGGATGGGCGGGCGTGCGCCTCCCCATACGCACGCACGCGTTGCAGGCGTTCGTCACCAATGCGTACGCGCAGGAGTTCGCGCCCATCGTCTCCTCCAACGACCTCGTGTTCTACGTCAGTCAGACGCCGCGTGGCCAGATGCTGATCGGCGCCGAGTACGACCGTCAGGCCAGCTATCGCACCGCCACCAGCTACGCCTACCTGCAGGCGTGCTCGGCGAAGGCCACGATCATGTTCCCCTTCCTTTCGAAGCTGCGCATCCTGCGCTCGTGGGCGGGCGTGTGCGATGTGAGCACCGACTTCTCACCCATCATCGGGCACACGGGCGTCGACGGGTTCATGCTGTCCACCGGCTGGGGCACGTGGGGCTTCAAAGCCATCCCCGCCGCCGGCGAGCAACTGGCGGCGCTCATCGCCACCGGCACACCCTCACCGCTGATCGCGCCCTTCGGTCTCGACCGCTTCGCCAACGAGTTGGCCATGGCCGACCCCAGCTCGGCAGGAACGAGGTAGGCGATGCTGTGGATCGAATGCCCCCACTGTGGCTCGCGGCCGTTCGAGGAGTTCCGCTACGGCAGCGTCTTCCCCGTCACGCCGGCGACGATCACTGATCCTGATGCGCGCAACGTGGACTACGCCTGGATGCAGGACAACATCGAAGGCGTCACACTCGAGCGGTGGTTCCACGAGAGCGGCTGTCGCCGCTGGTTCACCGCTCGGCGCGACACCACCAGCGACCACTTCCTCCCCCTCGACGACTGACCGCGAAGGTGGGTGGGCTGGGGGCTATTTGGTGCGCTTCTGGACGTTGGCCCACTCGTCCTTGAGACCGACGGTGCGGTGGAACAGGTTGTCGCCGGCTGGGTCCTTGGCGAAGTAGCCGAGGCGCTCGAACTGCACCACCTGGCCGGGGCTCACGTCGGCGAGCGCGGCTTCGGCGACACCGGCGCGCACCACCTTGGAGTTGGGGCGGATGTCGTCGAACGGGTCGCCGGTGCGCTCGCCGGGCACCTCCGCCGCGAACAGGCGCTCGTAGAGCGCAGCCTGCACCGGCACTGCGTGGGCGGTGCTGACCCAGTGGATGGTGGCCTTCACCTTGCGCCCGTCGGGGGCGTTGCCGCCGCGGGTGGCAGGGTCGTAGGTGCATTGCACCTCGGTGACGTTGCCGTCGGCGTCGGTGGTGAAGCCGGTGCACTTCACGAAGAACGCGCCACGTAAGCGCACTTCGCTGCCGGGCGTGAGGCGGAAGTACTTCGGCGGCGGCTCGGCCTTGAAGTCGTCGTCCTCGATCCACACTTCGCCGTTGAACTCCACCGTGCGGACACCGTCGGCGGGGTTCTCCGGATTGTTGACCAACTCGATTCGCTCAACGTGGCCCTGCGGCCAGTTGCTGACGACCAGCTTGATCGGCTGCAGCACGGCCATCCGGCGAAGGGCCGTGCGGTTGAGCTCGTTGCGGATGAACCACTCGAGCAGTTCGATCTCGTGGCGGCTGTTGGTCTTGGCGACGCCGATGAACTCACAGAAGTTGCGAATCGCCGACACCGGGTAGCCGCGGCGGCGCAGCGCTCGCAAGGTGGGCAGGCGCGGATCGTCCCAGCCTTCCACCACGCCGTCGTCGATCAGTTGCCGCAGCTTGCGCTTGGACGTGACGGTGTACGTGAGCTCGAGGCGGGCGAACTCGGTCTGGCGCGGCTGGTCGCCGGGCAACGGCAGGTGTTCGAGATACCAGTCGTACAGCGCGCGGTGGCTGTCGAACTCGAGCGAACAGAGGGAGTGGGTGACACCTTCGATGGCATCGCTCTGCCCGTGCGCCCAGTCGTAGGTGGGGTAGAGCACCCACTGATCGCCGGTGCGGTGGTGGTGCTCGTGGCGGATGCGATACATGATCGGGTCGCGCAGCTGCATGTTGTCGTGCTGCATGTCGGCCTTGGCGCGCAACACGTGCGAGCCGTCGGGCAGCTCGCCCGAGCGCATGCGGCGGAACAGCGCCAGGTTCTCGTCGACGCTGCGGTTGCGGTGCGGGCTCTCGATGCCCGGCTTGCCGTACCCGCCGCGCTGCACGGAGATGGTGTCGCTGTCCTGGTCGTCGACGTAGGCGAAGCCGGTGATGATGAGGTGCTCGGCCCACAGGTACAGCTGCTCGAAGTAGTCGCTGGCGTACAGGGGCTCGCCGGGCTCGAAGCCCAGCCAGCGCACGTCGTCCGCGATGGCATCCACGTACTCGGTCTCTTCGGTGACCGGGTTGGTGTCGTCGAAGCGCAGCTTGCACACCCCACCGAACTCCTCTGCGATGCCGAAGTCGACACAGATGGCCTTCGCATGGCCGATGTGCAGGTACCCGTTTGGCTCGGGTGGGAACCGTGTCTGCACGCGCCCGCCGAACGTGCCCTGCTGGTTGTCGGCGCGCACGAGGTCGCGCACGAAGTTCGCAGCAGCAGGCGTATCAGGGGCATTCGCGGGGGAGGGCGTGTCGCTCATCAGTTCTCTCGCAGGGTGGGGACGACCCGAGACGGTATCTGAAGGCAACGCTGCTGACCCGCTCGATTGCATCTCGCGAGGATGCGAGCGTTCGTTCAGTGCACGTTGACGACGGTGCCCATTCCCGGAATGCGATACAGCCGGCGATCGTGCACGACGCGATCGGCGGCCTCCACCGCCGAGATGCCGTACAGCGACTGCTCGCGGGCGATGGCGGCGGCGACGATGGGGGCCGCGAACGAGGTGCCGCTCCACTTCGCCCAACCCTGGAAGTCGGAGGACTTCGGGTTCTCATCGTCGTGTTCGTCGACGCCGTTGTAGAAGCTGCCGACCACGTCGACTCCCGGGGCGCAAGCCTTCACCCACGACCCCCAGTTGCTGAACTCGGCGGGTCCGTCGGGGCCGAGCGCCCCGACCGAGATGACACCCGGCAAGGCTGCCGGCCACGTCACGCGGCACGACCCGTCGTTGCCTGCTGCCGCGACGACGACGGTGCCCAGCGCCTGGATGCGAGCGACGGCGGAGGCGAGGCCGAGTGGCGCGTTGTCGTTCTCGGAGTAGCAGGAGCAGCTGAGCACCAGGATGTCGGGCCGTTGGCCCGCTTGGATGACCGCGTTGATGCGGAACGCGATGTCGGCGTCGTCGCCTTCGCCCGTGTTCTCGAGAACCTTGCCCACCGCCACCTCGGCTCCAGGCGCAAGGCGGGCGATGATGCCGGCGATGAACGTGCCGTGCCCGGCGACGGGATCCAGCCAATCGTCGTTGTTGGCGTCGTGCGGGTCGCGGTTGTCGGTGTCGGGTTTCGGCGGTGGCAGCTTCTTCTTCGTCGGGCCCCAGGCTTCCTTGCTGCGCGCGTGTACGCCGCTGATCTTGCCGCCGATGGCGTCGGGTGCCAGCCCGGTGTCGAGGACGAGCACGTGAGAGTCGACTGCCGGTCGGCTGTACTGTCTGCCACGCCACAGCTCGGGCTCCTCGGGCGTCCACTCCACCGAGCTGAGCGTGGGAGGTGCGGCGAGGTCGGCAGAGGCGGTCTCGGCGACGCCGCACCCTCGGGTGGGTGTGCAACCGCAGCCACAGCTGCACGACCCGACACCCGAGTTGGCATGCATCGCCGGGTTCGCCAGGGCCAGCAGGTTCGCGAGCAGCACGAGGTTGGCGTGCATGGCCGGGTTGGCGTGCATGGCCGGGTTGGCGTGCATGGCTGGGTTGGCGTGCATGGCTGGGTTGGCGTGCATGGCTGGGTTGGCGTGCATGGCCGGGTTGGCGTGCATGGCTGGGTTGGCGTGCACTCCGGCAGCA
>JACDJB010000621.1_pt1 | contig 34209 bp, 28 predicted proteins | sample 7454121 | NCBI WGS metagenome assembly JACDJB01 (sample SAMN14253290, study PRJNA609438) | sludge metagenome | isolation source: sludge after 25d culture with pyrite | collected 2018-12-20
CGCCTCGACCGAGCCGGAGGAATACACATACAGGCGCTTGCCTGCCGCATGCCAGGCACGCAGGCGGGCCGGCACGTCCGCATAGACGTGCGCCTGGAATTCGCCGCCGGTGTAGCCGTCCTTCCAGATCATGCCTTGCAGGGCCTTGAGCGCGGTGGACTTGCGGTCCTGGTCGATCCATCCCAGCAGGAGTTCGATGAGTTCCTGGCGTTCGGCCGAGACGAAACCCGCTTCCTCGGCGGCTTCATGCAGCCAGTGCTGCACCTGTGGCTGGTCGGCGTGGGTTTCGATGAAGGCCGGCAGGCGCTCGCGCGCGTAGGGAAACAGCACGTCCTTGACGAAGTCGATCGAACTGGTCGTGCCTTCGATGTCGGTGAGAATGGTGGTGATCACGGGAGCTCCTGCGCCGGTCGGCCCGGCAGACGGGTCATGCCGAGGCTGCCGACGGGTGCGGCGCCATGCGTGGGTAGCGCGAGGCGATCGGGTCGCCGGAATACTCGGCCACCCAGCCTTCCTTGTTGGTGAACAGGCGGATGGCCACGAAGTAGGGCGATTCGCTCATGTCGAACCAGTGGCGGGTGCGGTCGGGCACGCCGATCAGGTCGCCGGCCTCGCACAGCACCTCGTACACCTTGTTGCCCACGTGCAGGCTGAACTGCCCGGCCCCGGCGACGAAGAAGCGCACCTCGTCTTCGCTGTGGGTGTGTTCCTCGAGGAACTTCGCACGCAGGGCGGCGCGGTCGGGATGGTCTGGCGCCAGGCTCACCACGTCCACCGCCTGGTAACCCTCCTCGCGCATCAGGCGATCGATGTCCGCGCGGTAGGCGGCAATGACCGTCGCGGGCGCATCGCCGGGTTTGATCGGCTGGCGCGCCTGCCATTGCTCGAAGCGCACGCCAATCTCGCCCAGGGCGCGCGCGATGGCGGCGGGCTCGGTCAGGTTGGCCAGCAGCGTGGTGGCGTCGTCGTCGGGGTAGATGCGCAGGCGGGTCATGGGCAGGCCCTTCCAAGGCGGATGAGGTCCAGTTCGCAGTCGAGCAGGAACTGGAAGGCGTCCAGGTGGCGGCGCGCTTCGGCCATGTCATGGCCCCAGGCGTAGATGCCGTGGCCGTCGATCAGGTAGCCGGGCAGCGGCTTGCCCGCGTCCAGCCAGGCGTCGATGGCCGCGCCCAGCACGCGCATGTCCTGGCTGTTGGGGAAGACCGGGAGCTCCAGCAGCGCTGCGTGCGTCGTGGTGCCGGCGATGGCCTTCTGCAGCTCCCAGCCGTGCAGCCGCACCACGCCGGCGGGCGCAAACCAGCGCGAGGCGACGGTCTGCGTGCGCGAGTGGGTGTGCAGCACGGCGCCGGCGTCTGGGAAGCGGCGGTAGAGCTGCACGTGCAGCGCCGTTTCCGCGGATGGCCGCAGGCCGGGTTCGATGGCGCGGCCGTCGAGATCGACCACCATGATGTCTTCCGGCCCCAGTCGGCCCTTGTCGCCCCCGGAGCGGGTGATCGCGACATGCGCCGTGTCCAGGCGCATCGAGAAATTGCTGCTGGTCGCCGGCGTCCAGCCGCGGGCGCCGAGTTCGCGGCCGGCGTCGGCGAGCTGTTGCGCGCACCGGGAAAGGCGATCGCGGTCGATGGCGGAGGGGTCGCTGAGCATGCTTGACGGGCAATTGTCGAGGATGGGCGTACTATAGCGCCGCCCGGTGTGCCTTCGCCGGCTGTCGTTGCCGTGCGGCGCTGCTTCCCGCCACGGCGGCGATCCGGCATGGCGCGCGCGGTCTTGCCCTGTATGTGCAGGGCGACCGGGCAGGCAGTTTCCATCCTTCAACGAGGAGTGCACCATGTCGAACCCAGCCGAAAGCCAGGCCAGACGTCGTTTCCTTCAGCTCGCTGCCGCCGGTGCGGTGGCCGGACCCATCGCTGCCACGGTTCTGCCACGCCTCGCGCTGGCTGCGGACCTGCCGCATCTCGACCCGGACGATCCGACCGCCAAGGCACTGCACTACACCAACGATGCGACGACCGCCAAGGACAATCCTGCGTTCAAGCCCGGTGACGATTGCGCCAACTGCACCTTCTATCAGGGCAAGCCGGGCGAGGAGTGGGGTCCGTGCATGCTGTTCCCGGGCAAGGCCGTGCATTCCAAGGGCTGGTGCGCCAGTCACAACCTGAAGACCTGATCGGGATCCGCGCCTGGCTCGCCGCCGTCGTACGGTGCGAGCCGCCGGTGCCGCGCGTCTCAGGCTGCGCGACGGCTGCCGGGCACACTGGCTGCCCCGTGGATCTGGAGCCCAGGCGTGGCTGATCAGGCGTCGTGGTTGCCGCTGTTGCTGGCCGCGCTCGCCGGCGCGACTTTCGCCGTCCTGGTGGCGGCCATCGTCGCGACGCGGCGGGCGCGTGCCGCGCATGCGGCCGGCCGCGCCAGTCGCGATGCGGAGTTCGCAACGCTGGCCGGCCAGCGCGATGCGGCCGTGGCACGCGCGGAGGACCTGGCCGCGCGCCTGGCCGGGCACGAGCACGCGGCGAGCACCGCCGAGGCGGGCCTGCGCCAGCTCGGTGCCCAGCTCGCGGCGCGCCAGGCCCAGGGTGCGCAGCTCACCCAGGAACTGGCCGAGGTGCGCCAGGCGCGGGACACCGCGCAGGCGCGGCTGGTGGTGCTGACCGGCCAGCACGCGGCGCAGCAGGCCGCCATGCAGGCGCAGGCCGAGGCAGCCGCGGAGAAGCTCGCCCTGATCGGCAGCGCCGAACAACGCCTGCGCGAAACCTTCGAGAACCTTGCCGGTCGCATCGCCGAGGAGAAGGCCGTGCAGCTGCGCGAGCAGAATTCGCGCCAGCTTGGCGCCCTGCTCGATCCGCTCAAGGAACAGCTGCGCGATTTTCGCAGCGCCGTCACCCAGACCCACGCCAGCGACCAGCACGAGCGCGGCATGCTCAAGCAGGAAATCCAGTCGCTCAGGCAGCTCAATCAGCGCATCAGCGAGGATGCCATCAACCTGACCCGCGCGCTCAAGGGCGATACGCGCGCGCAGGGCGCCTGGGGCGAGCTGGTGCTGGAGCGCGTGCTGCAGGCCTGCGGTCTCGAATCGGGGCGCGAGTACACCGCGCAGGCGAGCTTCTCCGGCCCCGACGGCAGCCGCCAGCGTCCGGATGTCATCGTCCACCTGCCGGACGACAAGGACGTGATCGTCGATTCCAAGGTCTCGCTGCTCGCCTGGGAGCGCTATGTCGCCGCCAGCACGGATGCCGACCGCGGCGCGGCGCTGGCCGAGCATGTCGGTTCGCTGCGCCGGCACATCGAGGGCCTGTCGGCGCGCCGCTACGATGCTATCGAGGGCCTGCGCACGCTGGACTTCGTGCTCATGTTCGTGCCGATCGAGGCCGCCTTCATCGAGGCCGTGCGGGCCGACGACAAGCTCTACACCCTGGCCCTGTCGAAGAACGTCTCGCTGACCAGCCCGAGCACCCTGCTGGCGACCCTGCGCACCGTCGCCCACCTGTGGTTGATGGAGCGGCGCAACCTCAACGCCATGGAGATCGCCCGCCGCGCCGGACAGCTGCACGACAATTTCGCCCTGCTGGTGGATGAGCTGGAGAGTGTCGGCAGACAGCTCGACAAGGCGGTCGGCGCCCAGCGCAGCGCCCTGCGCCGTCTCACCCAGGGTGGCAAGGGCAGCGTGCTGCTGCAGGTGCAAAGCCTGGCCGACATGGGGGCGACGACGAAGAAGGAGCTGCCGCTGCGGCTGCTGGACGAGGCCGATTCCGACCCGGATTGACGCGCGCTCGAGCGTGAATGGGTGACCGGATCGGGTGCGGTCGAGCGTCCATCCGCGCGTGGCCGGCCGCTATGTGGTCCGCGTGCGCACTGCGCCGCGAGCCTGAACGCGACCCGCAACACGCCGGGTTCGCCGGGCGCCGCTTCGACGCGCGCGCCAAGCTGCCGTGCCAGCTCCAGCATGCTCACGTTCTCCGCCAGCACCAGGCCCCACAGCTCCGGCAGGCCACGCGCACGCGCTGCCTCGATCAGCCGCTGCGTCAGCACGCGCCCGATGCCGATGCCGATGACCGCCGGATCGACGATGACGCCAAATTCGGCGCCGGCGCGATCCGCATCGATGTAGAAGCGTCCGTCGCCGCGGATTTCGCCTTGCGCGTCGGTGACCACGAAGGCGTTCGCCGTGGCCGGATCGGGGCTGCACAGCCAGGCCGCCACGCGGGGCGAAAGCGCGCCCAGGCGGTGGAACACGCGCAGGCGAATCTGTTCCGGCGTCAGCCGTGTGAAGGCGCGCACGAGGGCGTCGGCGTCGCTGGCCTGGATGGGGCGCAACCGGAACGTACGGCCGTCGTCGGTCGTGAAGACATCAGCCGGGTCGGGCGGCGGAGGCGGCGCTGGATCATGCACCGGGCTTCACCGTCGGCACGCAGGAGGCAACCGGCTCCATGCCAGGCGGGAAGCGTTTCGCGCGCTGGCCGGAGCGGTCGCGGTTACCGATGGAGGTCGCATCGACACGCATGGTCCGGGGTTGCCGGCAGGCAGGTCCGTGCAGTCTGGCACAGGCGTCGCCCGCTCGATGGCCGCTACGGCACGGCGCATTCGAAGGGCAGCCAGGCATGCAGCCAGGGTGCACTGCCGACCAGCCACGGGCCGGCCAGGGTCAGCGCGGCGCTCGCCAGCAGGAGACCGCCGGCGATGCGCTTGCCAGCCGGCCGTGCGGCCAGGCCGACGAAGCGTTGCGCGCCAAATGCCGTGGCCAGCATGGCCGGAGCCGTGCCCAGGCCAAATGCCGCCATGGTGGCGGCCGCATCGAAGGCGTCCAGTTGCAGGGTGGCGATCAGCAGCACCGTGTAGACGAAGCCGCAGGGCATCCAGCCCCAGACCATGCCGAAGGTGAACGCGCCAGGCAGGTGGCGCACCGGCAGCAGTCGGCGGCCCAGCGGGGCCAGGCGCGGCCACAGGTGGCGGCCGATGCCGAAGCCCGGATCGCGCAGGCGGCCGAAGGCGACCAGGGCACCGAGCAGCAGTGCCGCGGCGCTGAGCGCACGCAGGGCCTTGCGTATCGCCTCGATGTCGAGCAGCCCGATGAGACCGCCGAGCAGGCCGCCGAACAGCAGGCCGGCCACGGCGTAGGAACTGATGCGGCCCAACTGGTAGCCGACCAGCAGCCACGGCCGCGGGCGCCCATCCGGACCCTTCGCGGTAGCCAGGCCGAGGGCCGCGGAAATGCCGCCGCACATGACCACGCAGTGCCCGCTCGCGGCCAGGCCGAGCAGCAGGGCGGCGCCGAGGGTGAGGGCGTTCATGGCACCGGGTCGTGCGGCTCCGCGGGCGGTTCCGGGTCCGCATCCGGATCATCCAGCAGGGGCGTCAGCGCCGGCGTGTCCATGTCGTCGAACTGGTCATTGTCCACCGCCCAGAAGAACGCAAGTCCGGCACCCAGCAGCAGCAGGATCGACAACGGGATCATCACCACCAGGATGTTCATGCGGGCGTCTCCAGCGGCGACGCCGCTGCCGCGACGGGCGTTGCCGCGCGCTCGCGACCGACGCGCAGCGCGTTGAGCACCACCACCAGCGAGCTCATCGACATGCCGATGGCGGCGAGCCAGGGCGGGATGACGCCGAGTGCACCGAGGGGCACCACCGACAGGTTGTAGCCCAGCGCCCAGCGCTGGTTCTGGCGCAGGATGGCGAGGGTCTGGCGGGCGATGCGGCGCGCTTCGGGCAGGGCGGCGAGGCGCTGGCCGGACAGCACCACGTCACTCGAGGCCTGCGCGAGCTCCGCGCCGCTGGCCAGCGCGACCGCCACGTCGGCGCCGGCCAGCACCGGTGCATCGTTGATGCCGTCGCCGACCGCGATGACGTGGGCGCCCTGCGCGCGCAGGGCCGTCAGCCGTGCCAGCTTGTCGGCCGGACTCTGGCGCGCATGCCACTTGGCAATGCCCAGGCGCGCAGCAATCGCCGCAACCTTGCTGGCGGCATCGCCGCTGGCGATCTCGAGCTCGAGGCCGTCCTCGCGCAGCGCGGCAACCGCCTCGGCCGCGTCCGTGCGCAACCGCTCGGTCAGGTGGAACGCGGCGATCGGCCCACCCGCATCGGCCAGCACCACGCTTGCGTCCAGCGCCGGGTCGAACACGGCATCGGGCAGTGCGAAGCGCGCGTGGCCGAGGCGCAGGCGCCGGCCGCCGATGCTGCCCTCGAGCCCGCCGCCGGCCTGCGCGCGCAGGGCTTCGACGGGCGGCGTGGGCCGGCTGGTCGCGGCCTGGGCGATGGCGCGCGCGACCGGGTGACGGCTGCCGCGCGCCAGGGCGGCGGCCAGCGTCAGGGCCTGGTCGGTGTCGCCGTCTGCCGTCGCACGCTCCGCCAGCATCGTCACGCGCTCCAGCGCAAGCTGCGGATCAGTGAGCGTGCCGGTCTTGTCGAACACCACGTGGCTGGCCTGGGCGAGGCGTTCGATCGCATCGGAACGCACCACCAGCACGCCGTTGCGCGCCAGCACGGCCAGCGCACGGGTCAGCGCCGCGGGCACCGCGAGCGCGAAGGCGCACGGACAGGACACCACCAGCACGGCCAGCGTGGCCGTGAAGGCGCGTGCCGGATCGACCAGGCTCCAGCCGATGGCCGTGAGCGTGGCCAGGGCCAGGATGCGGGCGACGAAGTGGGCCGCGGCGCGCTCGCCGGCCTCGGCCAGGCGTGGTCGTTCGGTTTGTGCACGGGTGACCAGCGCCACGATGCCAGCCAGCACGGTATCGGCGCCGACGCGCTGCACCAGCAGCTCGGCCGGACCCTCGACGAGGATGCTGCCGGCGATGAGCGCCTCGCCACGGCGCTTGTCCAGCGGCCTGGATTCGCCCGAGAGCAGCGCCTCGTCCACCCGGCAGCGTTCGCTGGCAAGCAGGCCGTCGGCCGGGACCGCGCTGCCCTCGGCCACGTGCACGCGATCGCCGGCAATGAGTTCCACCGCGCCCACGCGCTCCAGCCGGCCATCGCTGCCGTAGCGATCGGCGACGGCGGGCGTCAGGCGCGCAAGCGCATCACTGAGATCACCGGCGCGATGGCGCGCGCGCATTTCCAGGTAGCGGCCGATCAGCAGGAAGAACACGAACATGCTGACCGAATCGAAATAGACCTCGGCGCCGCCGACCAGGGCCTCGATGACGCTGGCGCCGTAGATCAGCGCGATGGCCAGCGCCACCGGTACATCCATGCCCAGGCGCCGCGCCTGCAAGCTGCGCAGGGCGCCGGCAAAGAAGGGCCGTGCCGAGTAGAAGACCACCGGCGTGGCGACCAGCAGCCCGAACCAGCGGAACAGGTCACGCGTGGCCGTGTCGGTGCCATCGAAGGCGCCGAGGTAGAGCGCGCTGGCGTACATCATGGCCTGCATGGCGCCGAAGGCGGCGACGATGAGGCGCTTCAGTGCGGCACGCGATTCATGCCGACGTGCATCGTCGAGCGCGGCCGCATCCAGGGGCGAGGCGGTGTAGCCGGCGCGGGTGAAGGCGTCGAGAATGACCGGCAGGCTGCAGCGCGTGGCGTCCCAGACGATGCGCGCGCGCCGCGCGCCGGCGTTGACCTGCACGCTGCTGACCCCCGGCAAGGCGCCCAGGGCGCGCTCGATCAGCCATACGCAACCGGTGCAGCGCACCCCTTCCACCAGCAGCATGGACTCGCGCAGGCCGCTGTCCAGCTCGCGCACCACGTGCCGCGCAAGTTCCGGCCGCTGCCAGGCGGCTGCCGTGCGCAGGGCGTCGGCGCTGTCCGGTGCGCGCTGCGCGGGTTCGCTGCGCAGGCGGTAGTAGTCACCCAGGCCCAGTTGATCGATCCATTCGGCCGCACTGCGGCAGCCCTGGCAGCAGACCGGGTGATCCATGCCGCCGACGCGGGCCAGCGGCGCGGCGGCGGGCAGGTCCTCGCCGCAGTGCCAGCAGCCGCCGCCGTGAACAGCGTTCACGGCTGCGGCACCTCCCGGGATGCCGGTGGCGTGGGGGTCACTGGGTTCGCGGCGGCGGGTTGCGGGTGGGCACGCGGCACCTTGAACACCTGGCCGCCCGCGGTGGGCAGGGGTTCGTCGGCGTAGCGGGTTGCCAGCACGATCATCCACACGCAGCCGGCGAGCGAGGCGGCCAGCAGGACGGCACCGAGCCAGACCACGGGCTGGCGATACCACGCGCCAGCCGGGTCACGCACGCCGGTGCCGGGGTTGGTCACGGCGCACCGCCACCCGCACTGTTGGCGCCGGCCTCATGCGCAGACTGCGCATACACCCAGGCGGCGATGGCGCGGATGTCGTGTTCCGGCAGGCGTGCGCGCCAGGCCGGCATGACCCCGGAGCGGCCCTCGCGGATGGTCGTCTCGATGCTGGCGAGGTCACCGCCATAGAGCCAGACCGAATCGCTCAGGTCGGGCGCACCCAGCGTCTGGTTGCCCTTGCCGTCCACACCATGGCAGGCGGAGCAGACGGTGAAGTTGTCCTTGCCCGCGGCGGCGCGGGTCGGCGAATGTGCGGCGCCCGAGAGGCTGAGGACATAGTTGGCGAGGTTGGCCACGCCATCGGCATCGAAGGTCGAACCGAACGGCGGCATGGTGCCCTGGCGCCCATCCTGGATGCTGGCCATCAGCGTCGCGCCGTCACCGCCGTAGAGCCATTTGCCGTCGGTCAGGTCGGGCGCGCCGATGACCTGGTTGCCGTGCCCGGCACGGCCGTGGCAGGCGGCGCAATTGTCGATGAACAGGCGCTGGCCGTAGGCGGTCGCCTCGGCGTTGCCGGCGAGCTGCTCGACGCTGCCGGTGTCGAGCTGCTGCAGTAATCCGGCCAGGCGCGCGCGGTTGGCTTCCAGGTCCGCCTGGACTTCCTTGTGCGACGTCCAGCCCAGTGCACCTTCGGAAGCACCAAATCCCGGGTACAGCACCAGGTAGATGAAGGCCGCGATGAACATCGCCGCGGACAGCAGCACCCACCACAGCGGCAGCTTGCGCAGGCCCTCGCGCAACACGCCATGCGCCCACACGTGTCCGGTGGTGCCATCGGGCAGGGTCGCGATGCGCACCCGCTGGCCCCAGATGTACAGGAAGAAGGTGAGGCCGAGGTTGAACACCACCAGGAACATGATCCACGCGGACCAGAAACCGTTCATTGCTCGCTATCCTCGTCCTGCATCGGCAGTCTGGCCATTTGATCGAACTTGCGCTTGTGCTGGGGCAGCCACAGCCATGCCCAGATGCCGAGGAAGCCCAGCATCAGGATCACGGTAATGACCCCCGCGAGCTGTCCCCAGAATGGCTGCAGGTTCATGGCGCCCCCTTGGCGCCTGCGGGCGCTTCGGCCTGGGGCACGTTGTCGATGCCCAGGCCCTGCAGGTAGGCGATGATGGCTTCCATCTCGGTGTGCCCGGCCACCGCCTTGCGCGCGCCGGCGATGTCCTCGTCGGTGTAGGGGTCGCCGAGCATGCGCAGCACGCGCATTTTCGTCTGCACCTCGTCCGGATCCACCAGCGCCTTGCTGAGCCATGGATAGCCGGGCATGTTCGATTCGGGCACCACGGCGCGGGGGTCCTTGAGGTGCACGCGCTGCCACTCGTCGCTGTACTTGCCGCCGACGCGGGCAAGATCCGGCCCGGTGCGCTTGGAGCCCCATTGGTGCGGGCGGTCGTAGACCGATTCGCTGGCCGTGGAGTAGGGCCCATAGCGTTCCGACTCGGCGCGCAGGGCGCGGATCATCTGCGTGTGGCACAGGTAGCAGCCTTCGCGCACATAGATGTCCTTGCCTGCCAGGCGCAGTGGCGAGTACGGCTGCACGCCCAGGGCGGGTTTCACCGCATGGGCCTCCATGAAGATCGGCGTGATTTCGGCCAGGCCGCCGATGGACACCATGATCAGGGTCAGGATGCCGAGCAGGCCGGCATTCTTCTCGATCGCCTCGAAGTACTTGTAGCCTCTGTAACCGCGTGCCATGCCAGTCTCCTCAAGCCATCGCCGGTCGCGGAGCCGGGCTCTGGTGCGCTGTGGGTTCGGGGATCGGCACCGGGATCGGCGAAATCAGGTGCTTGCGCGCATCCGCGGCGGTGTGCCAAAGGTTCCAGGCCATCACCGCCATGCCGCCGACCACCAGCAAGCCGCCGAGGAGACGGATCACATACCAGGGGTGGGTCGCGATCAGGCCATCGATGAAGGCGTAGGTGAGCGATCCATCCGGGTTGGTGGCGCGCCACATGAGGCCCTGCATGACCCCCGCGATCCACATGGCGAGCACATAGAGCAGCAGCCCGATCGTGTGCATCCAGAAGTGCAGCTCCATGCCCTTGTGCGAATGCATCGGCCGGCCCAGCGCGCGCGGCGCCATGGCATAGAGCGAACCGATCGTGATCATGGCGACCCAGCCGATCGAGCCCGAATGCACGTGCGCCACGGTCCAGTCGGTGTAGTGGGAAAGCGCGTTGACCGTCTTGACGGCCATCAGTGAGCCTTCGAAGGTCGAGGCGGCGTAGAACACCAGCGAGATGACCATGAACTTGGCCGCCGGATCGGACTTGAGGCGGTGCCAGGAGCCGTTGAAGGTGAGCAGGCCGTTCGCAGCCGACCCCCAGCTGGGCATCAGCAGCACCAGCGAGAAGGCCATGCCGACCGACTGCACCCAGTCCGGCAGCGCCGTGTACATGAGGTGGTGCGAGCCCGCCCACATGTAGATCGAGATCAGGGCCCAGAAGTTGACGATCGAGAAGCGGTAGCTCCAGAGCGGCTGCTTGGCCTGGCGCGGCACGAAGTAGTACATCATGCCGAGGAAGCCGGCGGTGAGGAAGAAGGCCACGGCATTGTGGCCGTACCACCACTGCACCATGGCATCGACCGCGCCCGAGTACACGGGGTAGGACTTGGTCAGGCTGACCGGTATGGCGATGTTGTTGATGATGTGCAGCAGGCCCACGGCGATGATGAAGGCGCCGTAGTACCAGTTGGCGACGTAGATGTGCCGGATGCGCCGGCGTGCCAGCGTGCTGAAGAACACGACACCGATCGAAACCCACACCACCGCGATGAGGATGTCGATGAACCACTCGGGTTCGGCGTACTCCTTGCTTTGGGTGATGCCGAATGGCATCGTCGCCATGGCCAGCACGCAGGCGAGCTGCCAGCCCCAGAAGGTGAAGTTGGCCAGGCGCGGGTGGGCCAGGCGGGTGTGCCCGGTACGCTGCACCACGTAGTAGCAGGTGCCGATGAGGGCGCTGCCACCGAAGGCGAAGATGACGCCGAAGGTATGATTGGGGCGCAGCCGGCTGAAGGTCAGCCAGGGAATGTCGAAATTGAGCGCGGGCCAGGCCAGTTCGGCCGCGACGTAGACGCCGATGGTCATGCCGACGATGCCCCAGACGGCTGCAGCGAGCAGGAACAGGCGGACGACGTGGTCGTTGTAGGTTTCGGTGGTTGGCATGACGGCCCCCGCGGAAGACCGCCTATTTTGACGCGAAAATGCGTCGGTCGTGTTGATGCGGGTCAGGACAAATTGTCGCAGGCCCGGTTTCTGGGGCTGTGTGCGCTGCGGCAATGGGTCGCAGCGTGCGGCGGCAGCGGGCGTCGCAATCCTGCGCACCCGCGCTGGCAAGGGGGGAAGGTGATGAGCAAGCAAGCCACCGGCATACGCGAAGACGAGCTCGCACGGATGTGCGCGCGCTGGCCCGGGGTCACGCATGCCTTGAAATGGGAGGTGGAGCTGGTCTTTTCGGTCGCCAACCGGAACTTCGTCATCTTCAGCACGCTCGGCCCGGACCGTGGCCGCCTGTCCTTCCGTGCCGATCCGCGGCACTACGGCGAGCTCAGCGGCATGCCCGGCCTGGCGCCGGCACCGTTCGCGGCCAGCCCGTTCTGGCTGCGGGTGGTCGAGCCCGAGCGCTTCACGACCGAGGAATTGGCCGCACATGTGCGCCGATCCTACGAGATCGTGCGGGCCAGCCTGTCACCCAGACTGCAGGCGGAACTGGCCGATTGATCCCGCGTTCCGCGCGCGTCGCGGGCATCGACCGTCGGCGCGCCTTTGGGCACCATGCGAACTGCGCGCCGGGCCTGTCAGCGACCGGCGCATTCGCATCCCTTTCCTTGCACACGGAAATCCACGCATGGCAGGCCAGGCCAACTCGATCCGCACCATCTTCTATGCGCTGGGTGCCAACTTTGCGATCTTCCTCGCCAAGGGCGCCGCGGCCCTGGCCACCGGTTCCGGCGCGATGCTCGCCGAGGCGGTGCATTCCCTTGCCGACTGCGGCAACCAGGGTCTGCTGCTGCTCGGCATCCGGGATGCCAAGGCGCCACCCTCGCCGGACTATCCGCTCGGGCATGGCAAGGCGATCTATTTCTGGTCGTTCCTGGTCGCCGTGATCCTGTTCTCGGTCGGCGGCGCCTTCTCGATCTACGAAGGCATCCGCAAGCTGTCCGCGCCCGAACCGCTGCGGTGGGCATGGATCGCCGTCGCCGTGCTTGGCTTCGGCATCCTCGCCGAGAGCTTCTCGATGTGGGGCTGTCTGCGCGAAGTGAACAAGGTGCGTCACGGACGCAGCCTTTGGCGCTGGTTCCGCGAGAGCCGCCAGAGCGAACTGATCGTGATCTTCGGCGAGGATCTGGCCGCCCTGCTGGGCCTGGTGCTGGCGCTGCTGGCGGTGCTACTGACCATGCTTACCGGCAACCCGGTATTCGATGCGCTGGGCACGCTTGCGATCGGTGCGCTGCTGGTGCTGATCGCCGTGTTCATCGCCATCGAGGTGAAGGCGCTGCTGATCGGCCAGGGCGTGGAACCCACGCGCAAGGCGGCGATGCTCGCCTTCCTGGAAGCGCGCCCGGAGATCGCCCGCGTGTTCAACCTGCTTACCTTGCAACTCGGCAACGACGTGATGGTGGCGGTGAAGGCCGAGATGAACCGCGACCTGTCCACGCGCGGCGTGGTGGATGGCATCAACGCGGTGGAGCGCGAACTCAAGGCGACCTTTCCGGAAGTGCGCTGGTCCTTCTTCGAACCGGACGTGGCCGATTGAGGTGCAGGGCCGGCGTGACGATCGCCGGCCCTGGCGGGGCCGCGCGCCTGTGCGCCGCTGCGCGCAGGGCGCGTGGGCGGTACGGGCTCCGTTGCCGCTACACCACCGGCGGGCCGCGCGCGGCCAATGCTTCCTTGCGCAGGGCCCGCGCCAGGGTGGCCTCGCGGCGCGCGATGTAGAGGCTGGCGCCGATGACGATGGCGGCGCCGAGCGCAGTGTAGGCATCGGGCACCTCGCCGAAGGCGAGCCACGCCAGCACCGCCACGATCACCAGCTGCAGGTAGCTGAATGGCGCCAGCGACGAGGCTTCGGCCAGGCGCAGGGCGTGCGTCCAGGTGTACTGGCCGGCAGTGCCGAGCACCCCGATGACCACCAGCCACGGCCACAGATGGGCGAGCGGCCACTCCCACACCAGCAACGCCGCGGGCAGCGACAGCGGCACCCACAGCCAGGTCGTCAGCAGCACGATGGTATCGACCGGATCGCTACGCGACAGGAACTTGATGCTGATCGTCACCGCGCCGGCAAAGGCCGCACCGAGCAGGGCGATCAGGCTGGCCGCCGCGAAGGCGTCGCTGCCCGGGCGCACGATCACCAGGACGCCGATGAAGCCGGCAATCACCGCGCTCCAGCGGCGCATGCGCACGACCTCGCCGAGGAACAGCACGGCGCCGATGGTGACGAACAGCGGCGAGGAGTAGGACAGGGCGATTGCCTGCGCCAGCGGCAGGTGCGCGATCGACCAGAAGGCCGCCAGCATCGACAGCGTACCGATGCCGCAGCGCAGGACATAGAAGCCGAGCCGGTGCGTATGCAACAGCGCGGTGCCGCCACGCAGCAACAGGGGTGCCGCCGCCAGCGCCCCGAACAGGCTGCGGAAGAAGGCGATCTGGAACGGATGCATCTCGTGTGATGCATGGCGGATGAGGATCGCCATCAGCCCGAACAGGCAGGCGCTGGCGACCATCATCAGCACGGCGCGCAGGGGCAGCGCCGAGGGCGCTGCCGCGCCTGGAACAACGGCAGGATTCACGTGAAGACACGGGCGGAAGGGGCGGCGCGCATCCTAGCACCAAGGCGGGTTCGTCAAGCTCCCCGATTGCCTTCCACGCCGTGGATATCCCCATCTGCGGTCGCGACGGCGGGGCGCTGCCAGGCTGCGGTCGGCCCAGCGCCGGATCCGTGGACTGGCGATGGCCGTGCGGCGCGCCGGCCTTCAGTCGGCCGCTGCGGGCGGCAAGGCCGGGTCAGCGGCCGGCCCGGACACGCACGCATGCACTGCTGCTGCACGAGGCGTGGAGTGGCGCCCTGCGATCAGCTTCCGCGCGCTTCCATGGTGCGTTCGATGGTCTTGAGGAAGCGGTTGATTCCGCCGCTGGCCGCGACCGCTTCGGGATACTGGCGGCGCGTGGCCTCCAGGTCGCCACGCGTGACGACCGGGATCAGCGACGGGCCGCCGGCGGCGGCCGCCAGCGCCCGTTGCACCACCGCCAGGTGGTCGGCGTCGGTGATGTCGATGTCGAACGCCTGCGCGGCGAGGCTGGCATCCAGCGCTGCGCCGTCGGCGGCCACGCTGACCTGATGGCCGGCCTTCTCCAGGCTGCGCTGCAGGCCTGCCCGGTCCAGTCCCTTCGCTTCGGCGCTGGCGGCTGTGCCGAACAGCAGGATCCGCGCCGGATGGCGCGTGATCCAGGCCTGGTAGCGCAAGGCGCTGCCCATGCGATACATGACTTCGCCACAGGCGCCCGCCGGGCTGGACCACGCTGCGCAGGTGCCGGCCAGGAGCGTGGCGAGGAGTGCATTGGACAGGGTATTCACGGGGACCTCCGCGTGGATGATGCTCCGGCGCCGGGCGGCCCGAAGCCCGTGGAACCACCGTGGCAGCGCGGCTGCCGCGGCATCAGAACTCGCGCACCAGGCGCATCTCGAAGGCATGACGGAAGTTGATGACCGATTCGCCCCAGACCATCTGGTGCCATGCCGCCGACAGCGTGTAGGGCGCGTTGAAGTGGTAGTCCAGGCCAAGCCCCGCCTCGGCGAAGTTGTGCTTGGCGAGCTGGTCGTGGTGGTACCAGTAGGCGTTGGTGCGTCCTGCCGTCAGCGGACCGAGTTCGGCCAGCGCATAGCCCTGGCCCTTCTTGCCCATGGTGAAGCCGCGCAGCGTCAGGTGTTCGTTGACGAAGTAGCCGAGTTCCAGTTCGAGCCGGTGATGATTGAGACGCGTGTCGAGCACCTTTTCGGTGTAGAAGTAGCTGTAACGCGCCCGGTAATAGAGGTTGCTGAAGTCGAACTGGTGCGCAAGCTCGAGCGAGGGCTCCAGTTTCCAGATCCGCTGGCCGGCCGCGGCATTGGAAAAGAACACGTAATCGTGGCTCGGATACCACAGCGTCAGCGAAGGCGTCAGCAGGTAATTGCCATGCACCGTCGTATGCCAGGCCAGCCCGAGGTTCCAGTCCTGCCAGGTGCCGTGATAGTGGCCGTCGTCCTGGAAGTTCGATTCGGGGTGCGGTGGATCGAGTGGCGGTACGTTGCGGCATTGCGGGGGCGTGGTGGTCGGGCAGTGCGGTGAGCCGTGAAACACGTTGGAGACGTAGGGAATGCCGGCGGAAACCGACCAGGCGTCGCTCAGGAAGTAGATGAAATCCAGATGCAGGCTGCGCATGGTGCCCTCGCCGACGTCCAGCACCGTGCTGTCATTGGTGCGCAGGCCGTTGACATAGGTCTGCTGGTAGCCGATCGAGAACGAACCGTGGCCCTTGCGCGACGGATGCAGCGCCTGCTCGGCGGTTTGCGGACCCGGCCCGGCCTGCGCCGCGGCCGCTGCGCAGGCCAGCATGGCGGACATGGCGAGCATGATCCTCGCGCTGCGAGGGCTCGCCCGGCGGCGTATTGCGGCAACGTGCCCCATCGTTCCCTTCCCTCATGTGAACCGACCGTGGTCGCCACCGCGAGCATGCTTGCCGGGCCGGCGCCCCCTGCTTCCTCATTCGTCACTGCTGATTACAGGTTCCGCCGTGATCGCAAAGAACACCGGATTCGACCAGGCGTCGGGCGGTGTTTCCAGATCGAGCGACATGATACGCCGCTCGGGGTGGGGGTTGACAAGACGCGGATTGCTGATTTCCTGCAGGCGCATCATGCCGATCTGGCGCTGGAAATCGCCGCGTATCCAGCCGATCGGCGTGGGCGGTTCGCGACGCCCCAGGCCGGGCACCTCCACGCGTGTCCGGATCGGTACCCGTGCGCGACTGCCGTCGGCGTAATGCAGGCGCAGCCAGGCATAGTCGCGGACCTCATTGGCGGGCGTTGCGAGCGGGGCGATCAGCAGGACATGCAATGCAGCGATCGGCCGATCCGGCACGGCAATGCCGGCGATGCGGTCGAAACCCGGCGCGCCGTGGCGGCGCAGTTCGATGGCCCCGCGCAGGTCGTAGTCGACGCCGTCGATGCGGGCGAGTCCGAAACGCAGCCCGACATGACCTGGCAACGCGCCGGAGACGATGTCTGCGCCGAAGTCCGAGGGCCGGTTGTAGAACGCGGTGAGGTCGATCTGCAGCGGCGTGGCCGCCGGGTCGCGCGGTGGGATCGGCACCCCCTGGACCTGGCGGGCCGGGCTGAAGGCGGGCGGCGGTGAGATCGGCGGGGGTGGTCCCGGATCGCGCCGGCGCAGCGCCGCGCGCTCGGCGGGCGCGGGCAGTGCGAGCACCTTGCGCGCATCGCCAGCGAGCAGGCGCGCCTGCTCGCGCAGTTCGCCGAGCGCGCGCGCATCGGCCGCGACCGGCCAGACCAGCCAGGGGCGCGCTCCGCCGATGAGCAGGCCATCGTCCGGCGAAAAGGCGAGCTGCATGGGCAGCAGGTAGGGACCGCCGCTCGATTGCAGGGCGGGGCCGACGGGTGTCAGGGTCGCCGCGTCGTAGAGCTGTACGTCGCGGCCGCGGCCGTGGGCGACCAGGCGACCGTCGTGGCTGGTGGCGAATACCGCCGTGTTCTCCGCGTGCTGCAGCGCTGCCGATGCCACCTCGCCGGTCGCCCCGGCATCCAGCAGATCGTGCTCACGCGTGGCAAGCAGCGGGCGCGCGCCGACCGCCGCCAGGCCGACGGGAAAGACGCCGGCCACGTGGCGGCGCTCGCCGATGGCGCCGGAGCGTGGATTCCATGCGATCAGGTCGGCCGCATCGGCGACCTGGTCGTCGGCATCGCGCATCATCAGCCAGACGGATTCCGCTTGCGGCACGAACGCGGCCCAGGCGACCGGGCGGTCGCGGTCGTTGACCAGGCGGCCGATGGGCGCGAGCCGCGCATCGAACACGTCGATTGCGCCATCGGCCGGACCGGTGGTGAGCAGGCGCTGGCCCGCGGCATCGAGCGTGAACTGGCGCAAGGGCCCGCGCACGCTCGCCTCGCCCAGGCGGCGGCCGGAGCGCAGGTCGATCGCTTCAATGTCGATGCGGAAGCCGTCTGCCGCGTTGCGGCCGAAGCCCAGGTACACCCGTTCGCCGCCGCCATCCAGGCTGAGGTGCATGGGGTTGGCGCGCAGCGGCAGCGGCGCGATGCGCTCATGCAGCCCTTGCGTATCGAGGACGAACAACGTCGGCCCCGCGCTGGCCACCAGGGTGCGGCCCGCGTCGGTCAGCTCGGCGAACATCGGGGGCTGCGGCAGCCGCCGCCACGGCGTCAGCGGCGCGCCGCGGGTATCGACCACCCTTACATGGTCCCACTGCACGTCCGGCAGGTGCTGGCCGTCGAAATGCAGGTTGCCCGCCAGTTGCCCGTCGGGGTTCGCCGCGGCGGCAAGGAACGGCGGCGCAGCCACGCGCCACAGGCGCACCTCGCCGCGCGTGTCGGCACTGGCGAGAAGGCGCGCGCCCAGGGCGCTGCCCAGGGCGTTGGTGCCGCCGGGCGCGCCATAGCCCGGCGCGGCGACCAGCCGGTTCGCTTCCAGCGGGTTCGGTCCGGGCTCGGGCAGGCGCCATAGCGCGCTGTGGCCAAGGCCGGCGACGCTCAGCAGGCGTTCGCGGCGGCTGATGGAAACTTCGTGCGGCTCGAAATCATTGTGCATCTGCCCGGCGTGCAGCGGGTCGCCACTGGCGACGTCGAAGGCGAATGCGGCGCCGTCCCAGCGCACCGCCGCAAGCCAGGCATCGTCTTCACTGAAGGCCAGCCAGGTCACCTCGCGCCCGGCGGGCGTCGGCAGCTGGCGCACCGCCCGCGTGGCGGGATCCACGAGGTACACGCGGCCACGCGCGTCGCCGATGGCCAGCCACCTGCCATCGCGGCTTTCGACCCAGGCGGTCGGGGCGGCGAGGATGCCGTCGATGGCGTGCGCGGGCGCCGTGGTGCGGGGATCGCGCAGGGTCAGGAAGCCGCGCGTCGCCTCTTCCTTCTCGGCAAGATAGCTGCCGCCCGTGCCGAGCAGGCCCGACCATACGTTGGAGCGCGGCCGGTCGAGCAAGGGTCCGATCGGCTGCCAGGGTTGAGCCTGCCACAACTGCACCTGGTCGCGTGCGTTGCGCAACAGGGCGTGACGGGCGTCGGCGCTGTAGAGGGCTTCCACCGGGTCGGCAAACGCGTCCGGCAGCGGCACCAGCGAGGCGCGCTCGAGGTCGACCAGCAGGCTGTCATTCCAGGACGGACTGGCGAGATAGTCGAACCAGTCGAGGCTGACGCGCAGTCGCGTTGCGTCGACGAACGCAAGGTGCCGGGGCAGGCGTGCCGTGCCGTCCGAAGTGGGCATGGCGGCAACATCCACGCGGCCGCGTTCGGTCAGGGTCGCCGTGTCATACCAGCGCACGCTGAAGTCGCTCAGTCCCAGCGCAAGCAGGCGCCCATCGGCGCTGAGCGCAGTCGCCAGCGGCGTGGCGTCAGCCACCACCATGCGATCGATCAGGGCCACGCCCTGGCTCAGGATCATGCCGATTTCGCGCCGCTCCAGATCCGTGCGGCCGACGTGACCGGCTTGCTCGAGTTCGGCCACGTTGTCGAGCAGCGGCGACAGCGCCTCGAAGCCGCGCCCATCCTGCATCAGGCGCAGGGCGGCACTCCGCCGCCCGGCCTGCAGGCGTTCGCGTGCCTGCGCCGCGCTGACGCTGGCAAGCTGCGCGTTGCTGGCCGCACGCCGGGCATTGTCCTCGGCGCGGCGCCATTGCTGGGTGGTGGCGAGCAGGCCGGCGACCAGCGCAAGCACGGCCAGTGCGATCGATCCGGCCAGGCGCGGCTCGCGCAGCGCCCAGCGGCCGGCCCGCGCGAGTGGGCCGAGCGGGCGCGCCTGCACCGGCCGACCCTCGCCGAAGCGGGCCAGATCGTCGGCGAGCGTGCGGGCGTCCGCATAGCGCCGGGCCGGATCGCGTTCGAGGCAGCGCAGGATGATGGCTTCGAGGTCGAGCGGCAGGCGCGGGCAGCGCCCGCGCGGCCGGCGCACCTGGCCGGCGCGCAGCAGGGCCAGCGTCGACTGGGCGCTGTCGCCGCGGAACGGCGGCGTACCGGTGACCAGGTCGTAGAGGATCGCGCCCAGACCCCAGATGTCGGTGGCCGGCGTCAGCGGCGCGGCGCCGACGGCGGCCTGCTCGGGCGCCATGTAGCTCGGTGTGCCGGCGATCTCGGTCGCATCCAGTGCCCGCAGCGGGTCGAACTGCCGCGCCAGGCCGAAGTCGCTGACATGCGGCGTGCCGGCTTCATCGAGCAGGATGTTGCCGGGCTTGAGGTCCAGGTGCAGCACATTGAGGCTGTGCGCATAGGCCACCGCCTCGGCGACGATGCGCATCAAGGCGGCCGCGCGGCGCGGTGCGAAGGCCCCGTCGGTGCGCAGCGCCTCGGCCAGGCTGCGCCCGCGCACCAGGCGCATGCTGAAGTAGTGCAGGTCCTCGGCGGTACCGATCTCGTGCACGGTGACGATGTTGGGATGCTGCATGCGCGCTGCGTGGCGCGCCTCGTCCAGGAAGCGTGCGATGAATGCGCGCGAGGCCCAGGGACCGGCGGCCAGCAGCTTGATGGCCACCTCGCGCTCGAGCCCGGCCTGGCGTGCGCGGTACACCACGCCCATGCCGCCCTCGCCGATGCGCTCGAGCAGCTCGTAGCTGCCGAACTGGCGCTGCAGCGGGTCATCGAGATCGAGTTCCAGTGCATCGACCGGCAGCAGGGCGAGCGGTGCGCTGACATCCCGGCCCAGCGCGGTGCCGGACAGGCCGCCGAAGGCGAGTTCGGCCAGGGCGGCATGCGCGAGGCGGGCGTCGTGGTCGGCAGGGAAAGGCTGGCCGGGACGGGAGGTCATGTCAGCTGCGCCGCAGGAAGCCGTGCAGGGTCTTCTGCTCGTCGAACAGGTCGGCATGGCTGCCGACGGTATCGGCCAGTTCGCTCCCGGCCAGTTCGCGGAAGCGTTGCCGCAACCGCTTGAGTGCGACGATCAGGGCCAGCGGGCGCTGCCCGAGCTGCGTGGCGATGCTTGCCAGTTCGTTGCTGGAAGGCTCGCGTACCAGATGTGGCAGCAGCGCCTCGTACATGCCCAGATGGCCGCCCTGCACGGCTTCCTCGCGCAGCCTGGCCTGGGCACGCGCCATCACTTCGGCGGCGAAGCCGCGCTGGAAGGCTTCAGTTGCGGTGATATCCGGCGGATTGTCCAGCCCGTAGCGCCGCTCCAGCCCGGCCAGCTCCGGCGCAGGCCCGTCGAGCTCGGCTTCCGGCAGCCGCCGCCAGTCGGCTGCGAGAAACGCCTCCAGGCGCTGCAGCAGGAAGTCGCGGAAGCGCTTCCCGGGATAATCCACGCGTGGCGCCGCCGCGTGCTGCAGGAGATCGCCAAAGAACGCGCGGGCGATGCCCTGCGCCATGTCCGGGTCGTGGCCGCACTGGCGCAGATAGGCATAGACCGGGTACCAGTAGCGCCGGCCGAGTTCGTCGAGCGCCGCATTGCGCCCTTCCAGCGTGAGATCGGCACGCAGCACCAGGGACCAGCAGGTTTCCGGAAAGCCGGTCGGAGTGAAGGGGCCGGGAGACGGAGTCAATTGGGCAGTTCCGGTAAGGTCTGCGACGGCCGCAATGGGCGCCTCAGACGCTCTCGCCGAGCGTCGAACCGAAGGCCGCGCGCAGGCTGTGCAGTTCCTCGCGCATGTCTTCCCGATCCTGGGTGGTCTGGCTGATTTCGCTGCGCACCAGTTCACGCAGGCGATGGCGCAGCCGGTGCACGGCCACCGCCAGGGTGTTGCGGCGCAGGCCGAGCGCGCTCGCGACCCGCTCGTAGTCCGCATCCGCGGGACGCTCGGTGAGGAATTCCTGCAACTGCTCGAAGAGCGCCAGCTTGCCGGCCGCCGCGGCTTCCGCACGCAGGCGGGTCAGGGCGGCCTGCAGCGTGGCCAGCGCCCAGTCGCGTTCGAAGACCGCCTCCGGGCTGTCGTGGCCGGCAATCTCGGGGGACCGATCCGCATCGAGGGATTCGAGCATGACGGCGCCCCCGCGCTTGAGCCGGTGTTCGTGGGTGTGCTGGTCGATGAGGAAGCGCTTGACCGCCGTCAGCAGGTAGGACCGGAAACGTCCGCGGGCCGGGTCGGCGCGCGCGTGCAGGGCAACCTCGATGAACTCCAGGAAGAAGGCCTGGGTCAGGTCATCGGCCAGTTCCATGGGGTGGGCGTGACGGCGGACATAGGCCAGCACCGGCGCATGGTAGGTCCTGCACAACGTCTCCAGCGCACGGCGGGCATCCACGGAGTCGCCGGCGGCGGCCACCACGAGGCTCCAGCGTGTCGTTTCGAATCGGCTCATCAGCTGCCCCGCGGATGCTTCATGCCGGTGGCGATTATGGCGCGGATCCGGCGGCCAGGTGCATGCAGGGCTGCATGTTCCGGGCCGCCGTCCAGATGCCAGGTGGCGCCGCGTCCGCTCGCGGCTGCGTGTGCCGGCAGCGCTTGCGATCATCGTCGTTCAGCAGACGCGAAACAGGCGTTCGGCGGTGCCGACATAGTGTCCGTCGCGGCTGCGGCGCAGTTGCTGCTCCAGCTTGAGCTCATCCGCCCGCGCCTGCTCCCATTGACTGCGCTCGAGCGGCGCGCCGCCGGTGCGTGCGGCTTCCGCCTGGCGGAAGCGGCAGAACTCGGCGTACTCGTTGAGCTCCGGGCGCAGGACTTCCATGGCGATATCGACCAGCAGGGCGTCGTCGAGGAAACCGAGCACCGGGATGGCGTCGCCGAACAGGTCGTCCGGATCGTCGATGTAGTCGAGCAGGGCGGCGCCGTGCGCCGCCAGGGTGGCATCGAGCGTCCAGTGCGCATCCGCCAGCATCGCGCGCAGCTCCGCGGCGCGGCGCAGGCGCGAAGCGACGAACGGCGACTGGCCGCCGGCAGCCGCGGTGCGCAGCACGCGGCGTGCGACGCCGGCAAGCTGTTCGGCGCTCAGTGCCGGCAGGTCCGGGTCGAACAGCCGCGCGATCGCATTGAAGCGGTCGAGCTGGCCGCCGGTCAGCACGATGGTTTCGATGCCGGGCGTGAAGATGCCCGATTGGGCGGGAGAAAGGTCGAGGCCGACGACGGAACGCTCCGCCGGCGGGTTCCAGGTGGTGGGCATGACGGCGAATCCTCCGGGACGGGCCGCCTCGGCGAGGCGGCTGCATCCTTGTTCCGCGGATTCGTCGCGCGATTACCGCCCGCGCGATCCGGTCGGCATGCGTCAGCGATGCAGTTCGCCGGCCCGCTCGGGCTGGAAGGTGACCTCGACGATGCGCACGCGGGTGGTGCCGCCACCCGGGCGCGGCCATTCGATCTCATCCCCCACGGCGAGCCCGAGCAGGGCGCTGCCCACGGGTGCCAGCACCGAGATCCTGCCGGCGTCGTTGTTCGCATCCTTCGGATAGACCAGCGTGTATTCGAACTCGTGCCCAGACGAATCGGTAACGAAGCGCACCGTCGAGTTCATGGTGACGACATTGGGCGGCACCTTGTCCGGATCGACGATTTCCGCGCGCTCGAGTTCGGCGTGCAGGGCCACGGCGCCCGGCAGGGCGCGCATGGCCGGCGCTTCGAGCAGGCTCTCCAGCCGATCGAGGTCCAATGACGAGACCGTGATCCTGGGCTTCTTGTCCATGTTTGCATTCCTCAAGTTCTTTGCACGTGCGCCGCACCGGCGCAATCGGCGCAATCCAGCGCCCGCCGCCACCTGCGAGGGTGCATCTGGAGTGTATTGTCAGGAAGTTTGCGCCGCCAGCAAACAATTTGCCCGCTCCCCACTGCAGGCCTGCCCCGCGTCCGCCCCGCTCCGCTCACGCGAACCGGCACGACGCAGCGCATTTGGCGGCGCACCACGGGCATCATCACGCGCCGCGCGCGAGCGCGCAAGTCACCCCGCCGGCGGCTTGGCCGCCGATGGTTCGGCGGCGCCCCCGGCCGGAGTGCGTGCCAGCAGCCAGGCAAGCGCGGGCGGCGTGATCACCGAGGTGAGCAGCGACATCGCCACGATAACGGCATAGATCTCGTTCGTGAAGACCCCCGCGGCAAGACCGAGGCTGGCGATCACGATACCGACCTCGCCACGCGGCACCATGCCGACGCCGACGATGAGGGCCGAGCGCTGGCCCAGCGAGAGCGCGCCGAGGTAGCCGCCGATCAGCTTGGACAGGATGGCGATGACCGTCACCACCAGCAGCATGATCAGGGCATGCGAATTGGCGAACACGGCCAATTCCACCTTGGCGCCGGTGACGACGAAGAAGAACGGCGTCAGCAGCGCCAGCAGGGGCTGCATCTGGTGTTCCAGTTCGTGGCGGCGATGGGTTTCCGAGGCGATCATGCCGGCGAGGAAGGCGCCGATGATGGCGGCCAGGCCGAACTTGGTGGACAGGAAGGCCAGGCCCAGGCACAGCGCCAGCGTGATCGACAGCGGCGAGAGCGGATTGATCGGCCGGTCCAGCCAGCGCGCGCCGCGCCGCATTGCCCGCGTGCCGAACCAGCCGATGACGGCGACGAAGCCGACCGCCTGCGCCAGCACCAGGAGGATCTTGCCCAGCTGCAGCTCGCTGCCGCCCTGCAGCGCCACGACGATGCCGAGCAGCAGCATGGCGAGGATGTCGTCGATCACCGCCGCGCCGAGGATCACCCGGCTCTCGATGCGCGAGAGCACGCCCAGTTCCTGCAGCACGCGCGCGGTGATGCCGGCGGAGGTGGCGACGAAGGCGGCCGCCACGAACAGCGACCTGGCCCACTCCAGGCCTTCGCCGTGAGCCCAGAGGGTGGCTGCCGCGAACGGCACGATGACCCCGAGCACGCCGACCATGAAGGCCGCGGCGCCGACCTTCTTCATCTCGTCGAGGCGCGTTTCCAGGCCCACCGCGAACAGCAGCAGCACGACGCCGATCTCGGCCAACACGTCCAGCGGGGTGCCCGGCAGGATCTGCGCAGGATCGAGCCAGCCGAGCAGCGAGGGGCCGATGATGGCGCCCGCCGCGATCTCACCGACGACCCCCGGCAGCTTCAGCCGCTGGGCGATTTCCGCGCCCACCTGGGCGGCAAGGAATATCACGAACAGGCTGGCGAGAATGTCCGTTGCGTGTTCCATCGAGGCTGGGTCCGGGGGCGAAAAAACGGCTACGCTGACAGGTGCACGGCGCCACCGCAAGCCGAAATGGCCTGGAACCGGTCCAGATATCGCCGCTGCGCCTGCGGCAAACCTGAGAGAATCCGCGCATGACGGACGAGGCAACGGCAAGCGTCGCCGGCCCCGCAGAGGGTACACCGCGGGTGCTCGACGAAGCACTCAAGGAACGCATCCGCGAAGCCTGGCGCAACCTGCAGGCGAACCTGCCCGGGTTTGCCGTGCGCCGCGAACAGAACCGCATGGTGGCCGCCGTGTCGCGCGCGCTGGCGACCCGTGGCGGCATCGGCGTGATCGAAGCCCCAACGGGCGTGGGCAAGAGCCTTGCCTATCTGGTCGCCGGCGTACCCGCCGCGCTCGCCAGCGGCAAGGTGCTGGTCATCAGCACCGGCACCGTTGCCCTGCAGGCGCAACTGGTCGGGCGTGACATCCCGGCCTTTCTGGCCGCGACCGGCATCGAGGCGAGCGTGGCCATCGCCAAGGGGCGTACGCGCTACCTGTGTCCCCGCAACCTGGCCGAACTGGAAGGCGAGGCCGTCCAGGACAGCCTGCTGCCGGATGATGGGCTCGGCCCGCGACCGCTGCCGGCGGTCGAGCTGGAACGCGCGCGGCAGCTGGGCAAGGCGTTCGCCGAGGGTGCCTGGGCGGGCGACCTCGACAGCGCGCCGGTCCCGGTTTCGCCGACCCTGCGCGCACGCATCACCACGCCGGCGTCGGCCTGCCCGGGGCGCCAGTGCGCCTTCGCCGGGCGCTGTCCGGTGCTGGCCGCGCGCACCGAGGTGCGCGAAGCGCAGATCGTCGTCACCAACCACGCCCTCCTGCTGGCCTCGCTTGCACTGGGCGACCTGGAGGGCGGTCAACCGATCATCGCCCCGCCTGGCGACATGCTGCTGGTCGTGGACGAAGCCCACCACCTGGCCGGCGTGGCCATCGACCAGGGCGCGGCGCAGGTGGTTCTGCGCGATGCCGCCGGGCGGCTGGCGCGCAGCCAGTCCCTGGTCGGGGCGACCTATGCCGGCACCGGCAAGGAACGCATCGGCAGCCTGCTGTCGCTGGAAGTGAGCGAACTGTTCGAGCGCATCGGCAGGCAGCTGAAGGCGCTGCACACCGCCATTCGCCAGGACTGGGTGCCCGAGGCCGGCGCGCGCGACCCGGTCTGGCGCGCACCCGGCGGCCAGCTGCCGCTGGCATGGAAGGAAGCCGTCGACACCCTGGGCGAGGACACCGGCCTGCTGCTGCGCTGGCTGGCGGCGGCGCGCCTGCTGGTTGGCCGCGGCGCACAGGATGATCCGGCACGCGAGCGCCTGCAGCGCAGCCTGGGCATGGCGCATGATCTGGTCGCCGCGCAGGCGGCGCTGTGGGAGGGCTGGCGCCGCGAGGATCCGCCGGGGCGCCCGCCCATGGCCCGCTGGGTCAGCCTGCAGGACGATGGAGACTGCAGTTGCCACTGTTCGCCGGTGTCGGCCGCCGATGTGCTGCGCACGCTGCTGTGGAAGGACATCGAGGCGGTGGTGCTGACTTCGGCGACCTTGACCGGTGGCAGCGGCTTCGAGGCACTGGCGATCGCCATCGGCCTGCCCGAACACGCCGAAACGCTGGCGCTCGGGTCGCCCTTCGACCTGCCCAGTCTGGCCGAGCTCGTGGTGCCGCGCTTTCCGGCCACCCCGGACGACCGCGAAGGCCATCCGCGTGCAGTCGCCGACTGGTTGGTCCGGGAGCTGGACTGGCAGCAGGGTTCACTGGTGCTGTTCACGTCCCGCTGGAAGATGGAGGCGGTGTTCACCCTGCTGCCGCCGCGCCTGCGCGTGCGGGCGCTGGTGCAGGGTGAAGGCAACAAGGCCGAGCTGATCGCCGAGCACCTGCGCCGCATCGCCAACGGCGATGGCTCGGTGCTGTTCGGCCTCAACTCGTTCGGCGAGGGCCTGGACCTGCCCGGCGCCGCGTGCACGACGGTGGTCATCACCCAGGTGCCATTCGCCGTGCCGACCGATCCGCAGACGGCAACCCTGAGCGAGTGGATCGAAAGCCGCGGCCACAGCGCCTTCAATCTGGTCGCCATACCGCATGCGCTGCGCATGCTGACCCAGTTTGCCGGGCGCCTGGTGCGCGGGCCGCAAGACCGTGGGCGCGTGGTGATCCTCGATTCGCGCCTGCTGACGCGTCGCTACGGCCGGCGCATCCTCGAGGCCCTGCCGCCGTTTCGCCGCGTGCTTGGCTGAAGACGTCGCCCGTGTCTCCCGGCGGTGCGCGTGCGCCGCCTGCGCGCGTGCCGCCGCCGGCCTCAGGTGTCGGTTTCAGCCAGCGCCTTGAGCCGGTAAAGGGCTTCCAGCGCTTCGCGCGGGCTCAGCGCGTCCGGGTCGAGGTCGGCCAGGGCAGCAGCCACGGGCGAGGGCGCGGACGGCGCGAACAGGGCCAGCTGCGGCGAGCTGGGCTCGGCCGGGTGAAGGCCGGTGGCGGCCTTGCGCTCCAGGTTGGCGAGGGCCCGGCGCGCATCGGCGATCACCGCCCTGGGCAGGCCGGCCAGCGCCGCCACCTGCAGTCCGAAGCTGCGGTTGGCCGGGCCTTCCTTCACCGCATGCAGGAAGACGATGCGCTCGCCCTGCTTCTGGTCGTGGTATTCCACCGCGTCCAGGTGCACGTTGGCGATGCCGGCGAACTCGCCGGCCAGCTCGGTCAGTTCGAAATAGTGGGTGGCAAACAGGGTGTAGGCGCGATTGCGCGTGGCCAGGGCGACCGCGCTGGCGCGGGCCAGGGCGAGGCCGTCATAGGTGCTGGTGCCGCGACCGACCTCGTCCATCAGCACCAGGCTGCACGCCGTGGCGTTGTGCAGGATGTTGGCGGTTTCGCTCATCTCGACCATGAAGGTCGACTGTCCGCGCGCCAGGTCGTCGCCCGCGCCGATGCGGGTGAAGATGCGGTCGATCGGGCCGATGCGCGCCGCCGCCGCCGGCACGCAGCTGCCGATGTGGGCCAGCAGCACGATCAGCGCGCACTGGCGCATGTAGGTGGACTTGCCGCCCATGTTCGGGCCGGTAATGACCAGCATGCGCCGGCCCTCGTCCAGGGCGAGGTCGTTGGGCTCGAAGGGCTCCTCACGCACCTGCTCGACCACCGGGTGGCGGCCCCGTTCGATGTGGATCCCCGGCGTGTCCACCAGCTCCGGCCGGCACCAGTCCAGCGCCTCGGCGCGCTCGGCCAGGGCGGCGAGCACGTCCAGCTCGGCGATGGCCGCGGCCGCGGCCTGCAGCGGGCCAAGGCGTCCGGTGAGGAAGTCCAGCAGCGCATCGTAGAGTGCGCGTTCGCGCAGCAGGGCACGTTCGCGCGCGCCCAGGACCTTGTCCTCGAAGGCCTTGAGCTCCTCGGTGATGTAGCGCTCGGCGCTCTTGAGGGTCTGGCGCCGCGTGTAGTGCGCCGGCGCCCTGGCCGACTGCGCCTTGCTGATTTCCAGGTAGTAGCCGTGCACGCTGTTGTAGCCGACCTTGAGGGTCGGGATGCCGGTGCTCGCGCGCTCGCGTTCTTCCAGCGCGATGAGGAACTGGTCGGCGTTGGCGGCCAGCGCCCGCAGTTCGTCCAGTTCGGCATCGAAGCCGCCGCGGATGACGCCGCCATCGCGGGCCATGGCGGGTGGCTGGTCCACCACCGCCGCGACCAGCTCGCCGGCGGTGTCGGCATGGCTGCCCAGGCGCGCCAGCAGCTCGCCGAGCAGCGGGCTGGCGCTGGCAGCCACGCTTTCGGCCAGGCGCGGCGCCAGCTGCAGGCCGTCGCGCAGGGTGGAGAGGTCGCGCGGGCGTGCCGAGCGCAGCGCGACGCGGGCGAGGATGCGTTCCAGGTCGCCGATGCCGCGCAGGATCTCGCGCAGCGGTTCGTGCCCCGTCGGATCGCGCAGGCTGGCGATGGCCTGCTGCCGCAGCGCCAGGGTGGCGTGGTCGCGCAGCGGTCGGTGCAGCCAGCGGCGCAGCAGGCGCGCGCCCATCGGCGTGACGCAGTGGTCGAGCACGCCGAGCAGGGTGAAGTCGCGGTTGCCGCTGGCGTGGGTGTCCAGTTCCAGGTTGCGGCGCGTCGCGGCATCCAGGGCGACGGTCTCGGCCGGGTTCTCGCTGGCCAGGCCGGTCAGGTGCGGCAGCGCCGCCTTCTGGGTTTCCTCGACGTAGCCAAGCAGCGCACCGGCGGCGGCAACTGCCAGCGGCAGGCCCTCGACGCCGAAGCCGGACAGGTCGCGCGTGCCGAAGAAGCGCGCGAGTTCGCGCTGGGCGGTCTGGCCATCGAAATGCCAGGGCGCGCGTTTGCGCAGGCCGGGCAGGGCGCTGACGCAGGCTGGCCAGGCGACGTCCTCGCTGACCAGGGTTTCGGCCGGGGTCAGGCGGGCGAGCTCGCTGGCCAGCGCCTCGGCATCGGCGACTTCGGCCAGCAGGAAGCGCCCGCCCGCCAGATCGACCCAGGCCAGGCCATGGCCGGTCTTGCCGGCGGCGATCGCCAGCAGCAGGTTGTCGCGGCGATCCTCCAGCAGGGCCGCGTCGGTGACCGTGCCCGGCGTCACCACGCGCACCACCTTGCGCTCCACCAGGCCCTTGGACGCGGCCGGGTCGCCGATCTGCTCGCAGATCGCCACCGACTCGCCCTGCTTCACCAGCCGCGCCAGATAGCCTTCGGCGGCGTGGTAGGGCACGCCGGCCATGGGGATGGGCGCGCCGGCCGAGCTGCCGCGCTGGGTCAGGGTGATGTCGAGCAGGCGCGCCGCCTTGCGCGCATCGTCATGGAAAAGCTCGTAGAAATCGCCCATGCGGAAGAACACCAGGGTGTCCGGATAGTCCGCCTTGGCCGCGAAATACTGGCGCATCAGCGGCGTGTGCGAAGGGCTGTCGGGTTTGTCCATCAGTCGGCGGGGTGGGAAAAGGCAGGGGCGACGCAGACCCATTATCGCCCTACGCACGCGGGGTCGCCGTTCCGGCCGGCGACCCCGCGTGCGGTCAGAGGGCGTGGGCCGGCGGGGCCTTGGCGTGATTCCACAGGAAGCCGATCGCCAACGCGGCCAGGGTCGCGGCCTGCGCGCCGAGCGTCTGCAGCGTGGGGACGATGCCGAGCAGGGTCAGGCGCGGCATCCAGGCGATCGGCGTGATGCCGATCAGGCCCGCTTCCTGCAGCGCGCCCATGCCCTTGCCGGCCAGGATCACGGCCAGCACCGCCATCAGCAGGGCGCTGTAGCTGAAGAACTTGGAGAGCGGCAGGTGCCGGCTCCAGCGCAACATGGCCCAGGCGATCACCGCCAGCGCCACCACCGCGGTCGCACCACCGGCCAGCAGGGCGCCGCCATTGCCTTCCGACCACAACGCGACGAAGAACAGGATGGTTTCGAACACCTCGCGGTAGACGACGATGAAGGCCAGTGCGAGCAGCAGCCAGCCCGTCCGCCCGCCCAGGGCGTGCGACATCTTTTCGCGGATGTAGCGTTGCCACTGCTCGGCCTGGGCCTTGCCATGCATCCAGATGCCGACCGATATCAGCACCACGGCGGCCAGCACGGATCCGAAGCCTTCGGTCAGCTCGCGACTGGCGCCGCTGATCTGGATCAGCCAGGTGGCCGCAGCCCAGGTCAGGGCGCCGGCGATGAGCGCGCCGATCCAGCCGGCGTGCACGTAGCGCACCACGTCCGGGCGATCGGCCTTGCGCAGGAAGGCCAGCATGGCGACCACGATGAGCAGGGCTTCCAGGCCCTCGCGCAGCAGGATGGTGGCCGCGCCGACGAAGCTCGACAGCTTGCTGGCCGGGCCGGAGGCCAGGGTCGCGGCGGTGGCGTCGAGCAGGTCGTCGACACTGGCGACATGGTCGGCCACGGTTCCCACGTCGGCGCCGCGCTGGATGGCGCCACGCAAGGTGCCCATGGCGGTCTCGACGCGATTGAGCAACCGGGAATTGCGCGCCGCCAGCACCGGTTCGATCGGCTCGAAGCCGTCCAGGTAGGCCGACAGCGCCAGCGAGCCGGCCTTGCGCGCATCGCCGGCCCGATAGGCCGCCAGGCTTTCCGCCAGCCGGCTGCGCGCCAGCGCCAGCGAGGCCGCTGCACCCTGCGGAGCCACGGCTTGCGGGTGACGGCGCAGCCAGGCAAGCAGATCGTCGGCGGTCGTGGCGCCCAGCGCCTGCTCCAGCGCGGCCGGGGTCAGGGTGGCCAGGGCCTTGAGATCGGGCAGGTGCTGGCGCAGCGTGGCGTCCGTCTGCCACAGCCGTTCGCCCTCGGCGGCCGAGGCGGCCGGAAAGGCGAATTGGCCGACCACGAAGGCGAGCGCCCAGCGATCCTCGCTGGACAGCTGCGCGTAGGACGGCATGCCGGTGCCGTCCACGCCCTGGGTGATGGTCTGGTAGAGCGCAAACAGGCTGCGTTCGCGGGCGCGCTCGAGGTCGGTGAAGGCGATCGGCGGCACCTCCAGCGCCCCTGCGGCGGGGCCATGCCCGTCGCCCGTGGTGCCGTGGCAGCTCGCGCACTGGGCCTGGTACAGGCTGACCCCGCGCTCGAGGTCGGGCGGGTGCGCGGGCGCCACCGGCACCGGCCAGGCGGCGAGCAGCTCGGCACCCAGGCCGCGGGCCAGCCTGGCCACGGTTGCCGGATCGGCCTTCGCGTCGATGGCCGCCTGCAGTTGCCCGATGCCGGTCTGCAGCGCGGCGCGTTCGGGCTTGTCCGGCAGCTTGCCGATCAGGTCGGCGACCGTGCCGGCAAACTCCACCTGTTCATCGTATTCGGTCTCATTGGTGACCTGACCCTGCGCCACGGCGCCGGCATAGTCCACGGCGATGTAGTCGAGCAGCCGCCAGGCGGTCGCGACGTCGGCATCGGCTGCGCTGGCCGCGCGCGCGCCCAGGCCGGTGAGCAGCAGTACGGCCAGCGCGAGCGCCCAGCCGGGGCGCCGGCGCTGCAGCGGGCGTGGCTTGTCGATGCGGGTCATCGTGCCAACCCGCCGAGCGTGGCGTGGTGGCGCGCCGGTGGGGAGACATCGCGCGGATCGCGGGTTGCCGGGCAGGGACTGCACATGAACATGGGTTTGCGTCTCAGTCGCATTTGGGAGTGTGGCCCGCGAGTGTAGCGCGCGCGACCGGGGCTGGCTGCCACCATCGCGTAAGATGCGGCCACCGCAACACGCGACTGCCCACATGAAGGATCTCCTGCCCGACGCCATCCTGCGCTGGAGTGCCCCGGCCGCCACGGCGGCGCAGATCGTGCTGATCGTGCTGCTGGCGCTGCTGCTGCGCTGGCTGCTGCGCCGCGTGCTGCGCCGCGTGGGCAAGCGCAATGGCCTGCCGGCGGAGATGATGGCGGTCGCCACGCGCATCGTCGCGATCCTGATCGGCATCACCGCCGCGTTGCTGATCATGGACCGGCTGGGCGTGTCGGCATCCGTGTTGTGGACGGCCTTCACCGGCTTCGCGGCGGTCGGCGCAGTCGCCTTCTTCGCCGCCTGGAGCGTGCTCTCCAACATCTTCTGTTCGCTGCTCATCTTCACCACGCGTCCCTTCCGCCTCGCCGACGAGGTCGAACTGCTGGAAAATGGCGAGAATCCGGGCCTGCGCGGGCGCGTGGCCGACATCAACCTGATCTACACCACCTTGCGCGAGCCGGGCGGATCGGTGCTGCAGGTCCCGAACACGCTGTTCTTCCAGCGCATCACGCGCCGCTGGCGTGGGCCGGCACCGGCCGCGCTCATCCGCTCCGGTGCGCATGATGCGCGCGGTGCCGAGCAGCCGCTTTCCGGCCAGCGGGCGCCCTCCGCGGAGGGCTGACACGCACGCGCCGTTCCTTGCGCGCTGCAAGGCGCAGGGCGGGATGCGCAGAGATGTCGGGCCGGCGCCGCGCGAGCCCATCGCCCTGCGGCTGCTTCGCTTCGGGTGACGCTGCAGTGCAGCCTGCGCCGCTCAACCGTGGTCGAGCATGCTCCGCGACAACAGGCCGCGGGCGAGCATGGCGTACTGCTGGCGACGCAGCAGCAGGCGCCACTGGCTGCCGCCGACCTGATGCCAGAGCACCGCGGCGCGGATCGCGGCCAGCAGCAGGCCGCGGATGCGCTCCACCGTCTGCGCATTGCCCAGGTGCTGCGGGTTGCCGTGCACCATGATGCGCGGGCGCAGCGGTGACAGGGCCTGCACGTAGAGCTCGGCCAGTCGCGCCTGCACGGTCGCGTGGGTGACGCCGAAATGATCCACCTGGCGCTGGATGGCCTGGATGCCGCTGCGCAGCGCCGACAGCGCGTGGCGGTCGTGGCGCAGGCGCCGCTCCAGGCGCAGCACGGCAAGCACGAGCCGGGTCAGGGCCAGTTCGCGCCGTGCGTCCTCGAACTGGGACAGCAGCACTTCGAGGCCGCCGCGCACGCCAGCGAGACCACCGAACACGTCGGCGGCACTGGCCGCATCGATGCGGAACACGCTGGCCAGGCTGGCCTGGACGGCGGTCTCGTCGGCGCGCCCCTGGGTGGCCAGGTCATGCACCAGCTTGCAGGCCTGCAGCACGCCGGCCAGGGCAATGACGCGTGCTTCACGCATGCCGGGTTTCCTGTTCTTGCATTGGAGCATCATGCCAGCCGCCGAAGGGCGCGTCGCTGCGGTCGATCACGCCGCCGCCCAGGCACACCTCGCCTGCGTAGAACACCACCGATTGACCGGCGGCGATGGCGCGCTGCGGCGTGTCGAAATGCACCTCGCACTGATCGCCGTCGATCACCACGTCGCAGGGCTGGGGCGGCTGGCGATAGCGCGTGCTGGCCGTGCAGCGCAGGCTGCGCGCCGGGGCGCTGCCGTCGATCCAGCTGAGCTGGCTGGCAGCCAGGCGCCGCGCCTGCAGCCAGGGGTTGACGTTGCCCTGGGCAACCGTCAGCACGTTGCTTTCGATGTCCTTGCCGACGACGTACCAGGGGGCATCGGCAGCGCCGTGACGCCCGCCGATGCCCAACCCGCCGCGCTGGCCGAGGGTGAAGAAGAACACGCCGGGGTGCTCGCCGAGGGTCACGCCCTCGGGCGTGCGCATCGGGCCGGGCCGGGCCGGCAGATAGCGTCCCAGGAATTCGCGGAAATCGCGCTCGCCGATGAAGCAGATGCCGGTCGAGTCCTTCTTGGCATGGGTCGGCAGCCCGGCCTCGCGCGCCAGCCGGCGCACCTCGTCCTTGTGCAGGTCGCCGAGCGGGAACAGGGTGGCGGCCAGTGCCTCCTGGCCAATGGCGTACAGGAAATAGCTCTGGTCCTTGGCGGTATCGACGCCGCGCAGCAGGCGCCAGCGCCCGTCGTGCAAGGCGGCACGCGCATAGTGGCCGGTGGCGATCTTCTCCGCGCCGAGCGCGCGGGCGTGATCGAGGAAGGTCTTGAACTTGATCTCGCGATTGCACAGCACGTCGGGGTTGGGCGTGCGCCCGCGCGCATGTTCGGCAAGGAAGTGCGCAAACACCTGCTCGCGGTACTCGGCGGCGAAGTTGCGCAGGTGCAGGCGCATGCCGAGCTTCGCCGCCACGGCCACGGCATCGCGGCGGTCGGCGTCGGCGCGGCAGGGGCTGCCGTCGTCTTCCTCCCAGTTCTGCATGAACAGGCCGGCCACCCTGGCGCCCGCACGCTGCAGGAGCAGGGCGGCGACCGAGGAATCCACGCCCCCGGACAGCCCGACGATTACGTTTTCCTTC
>JACDJB010000622.1_pt1 | contig 34195 bp, 23 predicted proteins | sample 7454121 | NCBI WGS metagenome assembly JACDJB01 (sample SAMN14253290, study PRJNA609438) | sludge metagenome | isolation source: sludge after 25d culture with pyrite | collected 2018-12-20
AAGTCTGACCCTTTTTTCATAGATCGTTAGGAACTGATTTAATATAATGCCCCAGTTCCTGACGGGCATTGTCCATTTTTTGGTGGCTTCCCGTACTGCCAAATATACGGATTTCATCACGGCATCGTCCGTTGGGAAGGAAAGTTTGTTCTTGGTGTACTTTCTTATCTTCCCGTTCAGGTTCTCGATCAGGTTCGTGGTATAGATGATCTTGCGTATCTCCAGAGGGAACTCATAGAACACCGTGAGCCCTATCTCGCGTGAGGCCTGCTTGCCTGCCGGCAGGGATAGCAGTGGAAAGCCCGCAGTCCGCCGCGGCGGAGGAGGACTTGGATCCGCAGCGGCGGACCGACCTTTTGTGGCATTATAATTACAATTTAGAGCCGAAGGTTATTCCACAAAAGGGCACGCCCAAATTCACTTAATTAGAATAGGTGTTTATATAATGAAGTATGGGATGTGGGAAGAGTAATTCTAGTAAAATCTTTTGTTGATTTCCATGTTAAAAAATACTCTTATAGGTTCTCCGTCTCCTTAACCTTAAAATTCTTCAACTTAAACCGAACGATATCGCCGGGTTTCCAGGTCTGTACGGAGGTTTTTAATAGGATGCTCTGGTTTTCCAACAGGTTTCTTTCGGGTGAACCTTTTTCGCATTGGGTGCATCGGTTGCAACAGACTTTCAACTGCATATGGTCGCCAAGGTAGGTGCATTGCTCCACCATTCCGCAGAGATGCGGTTCTTCGGCATTGCAGAAATCGGTTTCCTCTGCCCTGAAAAAGAGTTTTACCTTACAGTTTTCACTGTCCGTGGCAAACGGACAATCGGGAACCTTGGAAACAAAACCGAAAGGTGTACTGAATCCTCCTTCTTCTACTATGGCTTCCAGATTATTGGATTTTCCAAAGAGCTCGGCAACGTAGGAAGAACTTGGGTCATTGTAAAGCGTGTCGGGCGTATCGATCTGAAGTAGTTTTCCGTCCAACATCACCGCAATTTTATCGGCCGTGGAAAAGGCGTCTTTCGTATCGTGGGTCACGAGAATTGCCGTGATTCCCATAGCTTTGATAATCTGCCTGACCTCCTCTCGTACCTGATCGCGCAGAATGGTATCAAGGTTGCTAAAAGGTTCATCCATCAATAGAAGCTCGGGCCGTGGTGCAAGGGCTCTGGCCAATGCCACCCTTTGTTGCTGTCCTCCCGAAAGCTGATGCGGATATTTTTTCACGTCTTCTTTTAGGCCGGTGAGTTCAATGGTTTCAAAAACCCGCTTTTCAGTTTCTTTTTTCTTAAGACCTTTCAATCCAAAAGCGACGTTTTCAAAAATGGTAAGATGGGGGAACAGGGCATAGTCCTGAAACACCATTCCCGTTTTTCGTTTATTGGTAGGCAAGGATTTTCTTCCGCTGACAATGACTTCCCCATTCAATTCTATCTCTCCTCCGTCGGGATGTTCCAAGCCAGCGATTAATCGCAACAAAGTGGTCTTCCCAGAGCCGCTTTCCCCCACAAGCGCAAGAATTTCCCCTTTCTCAAGAGAAAACGAAACCCCATCCACGGCATATTTATCCGCCGTGCGATATCTTTTGCTAATGTTGCGTAATTCTATAAGGGCCATTTTTTTCTTTAAATACCAAATACCAAATACCAAATACCAAATACCAAATTCTACTTGATTTCGAACTTTCCACTATGTTTTTGACTACTGACTACTGACCACTGACTGCCGTCCACCGACTACCGTCTACCGATCACCCTATTCAACACAATAATTGGAATCACTCCCGTAAGCACTACTACCAGCGATGCGTTGGCAGATTCGGCTATCATTTCGTTGGTTGCCATATCAAAGGCTTTTGTTGCCAAGGTGTTGAAATTGAAGGGCCTTAAAATCAATGTCAGGGGCAATTCTTTCAAAATATCCACAAAAGCCAATAAAATTGCTGCGGCAATGCTATTCCGTATCAAAGGTAAGTCTATTTTCCACAAAGTCCTTACAGGTGAAGCCCCCAAAGATCGCGCCACCTCGTTTACGGAAGCTCCCGTTTTTTGGAATCCCGCGTCAATTGCGTTATAGCCAACGGCCATAAAACGTACAATATAAGCAATTACCATAATAAACAAGGTTCCTGAAAGCACCATTCCTACCTGCTCGGAAGTGGCCCAAGAGATAAACCGGTCCAACTTCATCATCGGGATCATCACCCCCACCGCAATAACGGCCCCGGGAATGGCATATCCCATAGAGGCAGTTCGGGCAATGTGCCGCGTCCATCGCAGCGGACTCAACCGAATGGCGTACAACAGGAATATTGATAGGATTGCTATTGCCACTGCCGACCCGATCGCCAAGGAAAAACTCCGCAGAATAAGAATCCCGAATTCGGAATCCACCACTTTTCGCCAAGTGAGGGCAACCCAATAAAAAAGTTGCGACAGCGGCAAAATAAAACTGATCAACAGAACGAAAGCACAAAGTCCCGTATATAACCAACGACCGCTCCAGTGTTTTGGAACAATCCTAAGTGCAGGTCTGGAGCTTGCGCTTTGGGTGGTCCAATTGCGACTGCCACGTTGAAAGTTTTCCAACCAAATGAGCAGAAGAACGATCAAGGTTAATATGGCTGACAGGTGGATGGCGGTGTTGATATCCCCAAAGGAAAACCAAGCCCTAAAAATCCCGGAGGTAAAGGTATCGACGCCAAAATACTTTACCGTTCCATAATCGTTTAGCACTTCCATTCCTACCAAGGCGATTCCTCCGGCTACAGCAGGCCTGGCCATAGGAAGTGCGATTTTGGTAAACACACGCCATCGGTTGCTTCCCAATAAGAGCGCTGCTTCTTGAAGTTCACTGGATTGGCGCATAAATGATGCGCGACAAATTACATACACATAGGGAAAAAGACTTATGGAGAGTATGAAAATTGCCCCAGGCATGTTCATAATATCGATAATGGGTCCGGTAAAATTGATGTCAAGATTATTTCTAAAAAATGCTTGAATTGGGCCAGTGTATTCCAAGATTCCCACATAACTATATCCCATCATATACGATGGAAATGCCAGTGGTAAAATGAGCAGCCATTCAAAATAATTGCGTCCGGGAAATTCGTAAACCGAAACAAACCACGCCATGCTCACTCCGAGAATAAACGTGCCAAAGCCCACTCCGAAAAGCAATATCAGGGAATTCGAGAAATAGGAGGGGAGTAAATTGGTAACAATATGTTCCCAATGCTCTCCCGGACTGTGGAAAAGTTCGATGAGGATGGTGAAGATCGGGGTCAACACCAACAACAATATCACAATCGCCCCCGCCGTCCACTTATTCCACCAATAGGTGGTCTTTTTTGCCATTTATAATCTTTATATTTTTACACCAAGATTAATGAAGTCTTCGACTTCTCAATCCTCCTTCGGGGGACAGGCTCCTCAACGCACTTCTTCACCGCAAAGACGCAGAGATCTCAGAAAAAAATCATTAATATTTGAACACTGAACTCTCTTGTCCGCCGAAGCTTTTTCAGCGAAGGAGGAGAACACTGAACACCACTGCCAACCGCCACTGCCTGCCACTCACTACCGTCTACCAACTACCACCTATTTCCACCCAACTTCATCAAAAATCTTCACCGCCTCACTATTGTATTCTCCCAACTTGTTTAACTCGATATCATCCGCTTTAAAATCTCCCCATTCCTTTAGAATTTTTGCTTTTGAGGCATCGGGGTTGATGGGGTATTCATAGTTGAGGTTTGCCAAGGTTTGTTGCGCTTCTATGCCTGAGAGGAATTCCAGCAGTTTAATGGCATTTTCCTTATGTGGCGCATATTTGGTTACACCGGCACCGCTGATGTTAATGTGGGTACCACGGTTGTCCTGGTTTGGGAAAATGATTCCTACAGATTCTCCGGCTTTGCGCTCCTCTTCATTTTCATCGTTCAGCATCAAGCCGATGTAGTAGGTGTTTACTACCGCAATATCGCCTTCGCCTGAAGCCACCGCTTTCACTTGGTCGCGATCGCTACCTTTGGGATTGCGGGCGAAATTCGCAACTACCCCGGCGGCCCATTCCTTCGCTTTTTCCTCACCATCGGCAACAATTATAGAAGCCAACAAGGATTGGTTGTAAATATTTTCCGAAGAACGGATCACAATTTTACCTTTCCACTCCGGATTTGCAAGGTCTTCATAGTTTTTAAGGTTTTCAGGATTTACCCGATCTTTTGAATAGGCGATAATCCTTGCTCTATAAGTCAGTCCAAACCAATTGCCGTCCTTGTCGCGGAATCTCTCGGGTACGTTGGTTTCCAATGTTTTTGAAGTGATGGGTTGCAGCAAACCTTTTGATTGTGCACGGTATAAACGACCTGCATCCACGGTGATCAAAACGTCTGCCTTGGAATCTTTCCCTTCTGTTTCCAGTCGTTGGATCAATTCATCTGCACTGGCGTTTACGATGTTCACTTTGATTCCAGTTTCTTCAGTGAATTTGGCAAAAAGTTGATCATCTGCTTTATAATGACGATGGGTATATACGTTTACCACGTCTTCTTTTGACGCATTTCCACAGGAAGTGAAAATACTTATGGCAAAGATTATTAAGCCGAATTTTAAAATTTTATTCATTGTTGATTTAATTTTATAGTTTTTAGATTTTCTCGTTTCCTGTTGAACTTCCCTGATTAATATTAACCGGTTTTAATTAATTTTCATTGTTAAATTTAGTTGTCCATTTAATCACTGAACACTGAACACTACTGCCAACTGCTACTGTACACTGCCACTCCCCGTCGTTTCTTATATCTAGTTGAACTTTGTCTTATGTTTTACGTCCTATGGCTTATGTTTTATGTCCTGTTTCCTGTATCTTGTTTCTGCCGACCACCGACCCCCGCTCCCCCACCATTCCCCAGCAAAGGTATATTTTATTTAGACTCATTACAAACTACCCGCGCTTATCTTTTCTCTAAGGGCAGAGTAGATCAAATATTGGTTTTTGAAGCTATCAAAATAACTGAAGAAAGAATGTGGGAAAATTTTGCTGTTCCTGCCTTAACTGTCGGCTTGAGGAATTTCTTCCCCTTTCGCGTTCAGTTGTTTTTCCAAGAAGTATAGGCCGTTTAAAGAAGCCTCGTAATAATATTCGGCCACGCCTTCAGGGTCCTCAGCGAGATTGGCCTCTGCATCGTAAAAGGAGACCCGGATTATTTGGCCGCTGCTGTTCACCGTAAAAACATAGTCGGCAATCCCATCGCTGTCCATCAATTTTTGATCGGGGCCATAGGTTGAGGTTCGCACCACGATATCCAAATCGTTGTAGTGGTTGTGGAGGCTGTGAAATCCATCAGGCCCTAAAACCGGCTTTTGGTTTTTGTCGAAATAGGAAAGCTTCCAAAGGTATCCGGAAGGAATCAGCTCTAAGGCTATCTGTGCTATTCCTTGGTAGTTGTTTATGGCCTCCCCGTATTTGCCCTTATAACTAACGCCCGTGTACCGGTAGAATTTGTCGTAATTATAAACTGTCTTATGGATGCCCGTCCCGTCCAATGTGGGACGGTCTTTTTCATCATAATATGCTTCCGATAGCAAGATTCCGTAGTTGGAGTATCGATATTTTACAACGCCTGCATCTTTGATCAATTGGTTGTGCGTATCGTATCTTTTCACGATAGAATCCCTGCCAAACCGGTTTTCCAAATATGTGCTTCTGTGTACTCCCTCAAAAAGACTGGGTGCCACGTCTTTGGAAAAATAGACCACTTCCGATACATAGTTGTCTTCATCGTACTTAAATACACTGTAGGCAGTTCCTTGTGAGTCGTTGGCAAGCACGTCTTCCCCAGTGAAATAAGCAGTCTTTACCATGCGGTCGCTATCGTCGTATTCCCATCGGGTTATGGCGATGTCCTCTTCCCAAGCACGTGGTTTCCCTAGGGAATCATACGCGGTTCTTTCAATTTGGTTGCCGCGTTCGTCGTACTTATAAGTATAGGAAGTAACCCCGTCGATTGTTTTTGCCCAATACCCTTCCGCATTGAACAGTTCTTCATTGATAATTTCTTTTTTAGGATTGAGGAGTTGTTTGGTCATGGAAACTCCCGATTCACCGTCGGTCTCTATCCCAAACACGTCTACGTTTTTAATTTTAATTATTGAATCCCCCACATATTCATATAGCGTGGCCCCAACCTTTTCCTCACTGAACTTTAATACATAGTCGAGGTGGTATTGGGCTGCAAATTTGATCCTGCCCAAGCTGTCGTATATATTTACCGACTGATGGAAGTCATCCGCACCATTGGAGGGGAGGTCCCGTAAATTGAATTTTCGCACATCGGTTACATTGTCATAAATATCATAGGTATAGCGGTATTTATGGATTCCATTCTCATCCGTCACTTTGTTGCCCTTCTCATCAAAAGTGCTGGTGGCAGCCATATTTCCTCTATTGTCGTATTCATAAATATTGTGATATCCACCATTATAAACGGCGTATTTTCCGTCCACATCGAGTAACTTGGCACGGATTACATTGTGTTGGGCATCGATTTCGTATTCGTAGATGGAGATAAAATTATTGTCGCGCATAGGCCTTCCCTCCCTGTCAAAATAGGATATCCTGTGCGTGACCTTATTGGCGTTCATCTCCCGCAATTCGTGAAAAGCTCCCTCCTTGGTCACCGGCTTTCCGTCCTCGTCGTAATAACTGGAATAGAAACTCTTTTGCTCTGAATCCCATTTTCCCTTTTGGGTAAATACGCCATTTTTCGATACTCTATTTTGGGTGTTATCGTAATAGGTTCTTGTGAGATTGCCCGCTGAATCGCTGAGGGTTCGGGAAATTGGGACTTCGGTCTTGGATGAAAAATATTGCCCTGTTTCGTCAAAGAGGTGCTGCTCCCGCGTTTGCTCGTCCAGATAGATCATTATGCTCACGGGAGCCTCAAAATATCCCCCCGCCTCCGGCTTTCCATTCTTATAAAAACTGACAATAATACTGTCCTTTTTCCTTTCCACCTTATAAACTTCCCCATAACCGCTATTTTTTTCATTTTCAGGATAGGAGGTGAGCAGCTCGCCATCAAGGGTTACATATACCTTGCGATACCACGGTGTTTCTCCTCCGCCAAACTCCTGATATTGATAGATATCTTCCTCTGCGTACTGGGCAGTTTCCCTGAGCATACCTTCAATATACAGCTCCCAATACCGCTGTTTTGGCCATAGAGTATTGTGCTCTGATTCTCTGTCGTATAGATCTTGCATCTTGTCAATCTTCGCTAAATATTTCTTGCCCAGGCTCTGTAAATCCTCATTGGTCAGCTTTTCCTTCCCAATGGCAATCACTTCTTTTCGGAAAAGACGGGCGTGGTATTCGGTGATGTTAAAATGGTTCTGCTCATGAATCAATAATTGCTCCGTTTCCCTTTCGGCAGAAGCCACACGCCCTGAGCGGTAAGGAAGCATTCGGGCGTAAATCCGCAGGGAATGCTTCTCCCTGTCCCCTTCAAATTGTATGTCGGAATAAACCATGGCGTGATAATCCCCAGGAATGCCGCTGATAAGAGGGAAGTCATCCCATGTCAATGGCCTTTCACCCCATCGGATACTGTGGATCACTTCGCTTTTCTTGGCGTGGGCCAAACCGAGCAAACACGCCAGTGCGAGGATGGAAATGAGTATGTGGTATTTAGGCTTCAAGAGGAATAGGGCGTGGAGATTTCTTCGATTTAAAAATGAGATAAGGGATATAGGTAAGCGTAAATATGGCCAGGATATAACTGATATCTCCGCCGACAGCAGAAAAATTTAAATCGGTGATGTTGTTGCTGTAAACTTCATAACCCCAAATGCATACATAACTGACAATGCTGAATACCGCTCGATGGAGCAAAAAATAGTTGATCGACCCTGCAGCTTTTTCCGGTTTAAATCCAAAGAGAAGGACCAGGTAATACCCCGCCATAATGACAAGACATTCGATGGTATAGTAAGGCCATCCATTTTTACCGTAAAAATAGCTGATCAGTGCCACGGTCAACACGGTCAACATGATTCCGCTTAACAGTTCACTTCCCACGGATTCCAAACTTTTCCCTTCGGGGAAACTTATTCCCTTGTTCTTGCCGGAGAAGGCAGATTCCCGTTCCTGAAGTTCCACGAGTTTGGGATCTTGGCCATATTTGTTCCTGCGGTTTTCACCCTTGGAAAATACCATCGCAAATATATAAAAGGGGATAAGTTGATAAAAACCGCTATTTCCCATGTCGTGACAGCGTTTCGCACCTTGGGCGAACAAGAACCAATAGATTGCGGTCAAATGGATCAAGATGGGCAGCCCATTAATCTCCAGCCAATCCACTATAAAGACCAAGGCGTAAATGCAAATGAGGGCCAGCGCATAGCTAAGGCCAAATTCCGTCCTTCCGATCCTCCCCTGAAATGAAAAAGAATTCTTAAACATTTGTTAAAATTCGATTGGCAATATAAAACATTCTGTTAGGTTTTCAAATTAAAATCCGAAATGGTGTTTCCCAGACTGATAGGCCAAAGAGTCAAAGATCAATAGATTATTTCTCTTTATTCTGAAGTCCATATATTTTATCCCACGCTTTTCTTTTCAACGTTAAAAGCGCTTCCCTTTCTAAATTAAAGATGGACACTTCCTTTTTGCCCATTACAATATGTTGCTTCCATTCCAGATAGTCCTTGTATAACAACAGCGTACAAATATCCGTGGACGAAATATATTTTGTGATTACATGGGAATGAAAGGTCTCTGTAATGCGTTGCTCAGGATCGTCCGATCTGAAATCAAATTGCAATAGGGAGTTGTGGATTCTCTCTTTCTTGACAAATTTGTTTTTTCGGTTGTAGTGCAGCTTATAATCGTTCCCGATCAATAGGGTTTCTCCAGTTTCCGATGCGGTTAAAATAAAAACACTTTTTTTCTTGCCCTGGATCAGGGGAATGAAGTTAAAGGCGGTATTTTCATAAAACCTGAAGAATTTATCTTCATTCGCGTAAGTTCTTTTCATCGCATCTTCCCTTATCTGAATTAAACTTTTTTCCAAACTGGAAGCAGCATAATTTAGAGTGTCTATCTTTATCGGCTCGGGTTTTGGGACACTGTCAAATGTGTATCGGATTAAAACGCGGTCGGGATCAAAACGGCCGAAGAATATCGTATTAATTTTATGTTCGCTGGTTTCGTAGGACAGATATCCGCCAAGGGAATCCTTTTTGGTCGCAAAACGCGCCATCATATCATCTGTTCCGTACCAGGAGCCTTTCTCCAATCGGAACAACAATTGCCCTTCTTCCAATATGTGGTCTATTTTTCTCTCCTGGGAGAAGCCAAGTGAGGTAAAAAACAGCAGAGTGGCGAGAATTATTGTATGAATGTCCATTTTTAAGCAAGTAAAATGCAGGACGGCATTATTTATATTCTAAGGTATTCCACAGAAGATCGATAACCTTTTGGCCATCGCTTGTGGGATTGTCGTTCATTTTCATGGTGATTATCACAATGCCCTCATCCTTCTTTCCTATGGAAGCCACTTCATAGATGTTGGTCTCCCCTTTATAGGTGAGTACTGTTTTGTTTACGGTAATTTGCTGTCCCGAGAGCAGGCGTATGTCGTAATCCTGCCGCACCGATTCGTAGCCGTAGCTTATACTTTCCTTGGTGATCTCGTCCATAATGATTTCATTGAGCAGCGTAGGATTGAAATTGGTGTACTGTTGTACCGCCACCCCCGTACCATCCGCCGTCATTATCATTTGTTGGTCGATACCGTCATCGATTATCGATTTTGTAACCTTGTAGTCCTTTGAATATTTAAAGCTGAAAAGATCTCCGATATAGGTAAGTGTGTCTTTTGCCTGTACTGTAAACTTCACATCCTTGCCTCGGATGGTTACCTGGTACTCTTTATCAAGGGCAATGTCCATAGCCTTCCCATCTATAAGAATGCTAAAGTCCTCCTGCCCGAAGGAGGTGCCAAAAATCAAAAATGCCAACGGAAGGAAATAGAGTTTCATAGGTATGGGGTAAAGGTGGATATCGTATGTGCCAGCTTTCAAATATAAAAATAAAATACAGACTACTCTTTTTTTTCCCGATCACGGGAGACCAAACTCCAAATTTGTCATACTGAGCGGAGTCGAAGTGCCAAATTTGTCATACTGAGCGGAGTCGAAGTGCCAAACTTGTCACACTGAGCGGAGTCGAAGTGCCAAATTTGTCACACTGAGCGGAGTCGAAGTGCCAAATTTGTCACACTGAGCGGAGTCGAAGTGCCAAATCCCAAGTCTACCCCGCCATACTCACCACATGCGAATGGCCACCCTTCCTCTGTGCCCTCCGCGTGATGCTCTCTACTCTCACCCCTCCCCACTTTCTACAGCTAAAAAATCCCGTTAAAAAACCCTACCTTTAACAAACGCTCCAACCTTAAACCACAACAGACATGGAAGGCATAAAAACACTAAAAAGCAATTTTTCCGTCACGGAAACCGTAAACAAAATAATCCATAGGATAGAGGAAGAGGGGTGGCATCTTTTTGCCCGTATAGACCATGCCACAGAGGCTCAAAAGAAAGGGTTGCAGTTGCGGCCCACAGAAGTCATTCTCTTCGGCAATCCGAAAATAGGGACCTTATTGATGCAGACCAAGCAATCCGTAGCCATTGACCTGCCGATGAAAGTGATGGTCTGGGAAGATCAAGATGGTATGGTCACTGTGGGCTACAACACCATCGCGTGGTTAAAGCAGCGCCACGAGCTAATGGACAGCGCCACCTTGCAAACGATTGGGGAGGTGGTGGAAAGGGTGTGTGTACAAAGCTGAAAGGCCTAGTAAGTGTGATCGATTTTTGGATATAGAAATAAGCTGAGGGTGAGAGTTTCCCCATCTTCGACCAAATCCTAAACTTTATGAAGTTCTGAATTGGCGAGAGGATGGCATATACCCTAAAAGAAAAAGTCCCACCGAAGCGGGACTAAAGGTTTTTACCTACGGCATATAGCCTTATTGTGATAAGATTACAGATTAGGATAATTTTTTCACTTTCCAAAGGTAATAAATAACTTCTTTGCATGCAATGAGGAAAACCGTAAACCTCCTACTTTCTTTTTTATTAGTTTTAGGGGCATATAAAAATTTAAAGATTATGGCAAGAATATTAGGACTGGATTTGGGGACGAATTCTGTGGGGTGGGCTATTGTAGAAAAGGAAAATGGAGATTTTTCTTTAATAGATAAAGGCGTTCGGATATTCTCTGAGGGCGTAAAGTCTGAGAAGGGTATTGAAAGTTCGCGGGCTGCTGAACGAACAGGGTTCAGAAGTGCAAGAAAGTTGAAATACCGAAGAAAATTGCGAAAATATGAAACTCTGAAAGTGCTTTCAAAAACCGACATGTGTCCTTTGTCTCTAGAGGATGTGGAAGACTGGAAGAAATCAGGTTTTAAGGAATATCCTCTAAATCCTGATTTTTTAAGCTGGTTACGCACTAGTGATGATGATAAAATAAATCCATATATTTTTAGGGATAGGGCTAGTAAACAGAAAATTCCTCTCCTTGATTTGGGTCGAGCATTTTACCATATGGCTCAGCGTAGAGGGTTTTTGAGCAATCGTCTCGATCAATCGGCTGAAGGGATTTTTGAGGAGCATTGTCCTCAAATTCAAAATTTAATAGAGGATTTGAATTCCATTGAAGATATTTTATCGGAACTGAAAGACTATTTCACCAATGTTGGTATTCTGGATGAATCTGTAAAAGGTGGTTTTGCAAAAGATTTGGATGAAGGTGAAAAGAAATTAAAATCTTTGTACAATTCACTGCGGGCCATTATAAAGAAAAACGAAGAGGATATTGATAAATGTAAGGAGGAACTCATAGCTCGATTAAACAAAAAGGAAGATTTAGGGAAAGTAAAAGGCGAAATTAAGAATATTTCCCAAGCGATGGCTGAGGGTGGGTTTAAAACTCTCGGACAATATTTCTGTAGTTTGTATAACAAAGAGAGAATCCGCAATCACTACACGTCGCGAGAAGAACATTATTTGGAAGAATTCATCACAATATGTAAGGTACAGGGCATTGGGGCTATTGATGAAAATGAAAAGCTACCGGAAAAGAGATTTTCGGGATTGGCCAAAGAACTTTATAGAGCCATTTTTTTTCAGCGCCCATTAAAATCTCAAAAGGGGTTGATAGGCAAATGTTCATTTGAAAAAAATAAAGGACGTTGTTCAGTTTCTCATCCCGATTTTGAAGAATATAGAATGTGGTCGTATCTTAACAATATCAAGATAGGCAAACAATCAGAAAAAACACTGCGGTTTCTAACAGATGAGGAAAAAACACGTTTGATTCCGAAGTTTATGAGAAAAAAGGATTATTTCAACTTTGAGGATTTAGCAAAAGAACTGATTGAGAAAGGTGCTTCATTTGGATTTTATAAATCGTCTCGTCGAAATGAATTTCATTATTGGTTTAATTATAAACCAAACGATACTGTTTCTGGATGTCCGGTTTCAGCATCGCTAAAGAATACATTTGGTGAGGATTGGAAAGCGAAAACTTTCAAATATAAAACCTTAAATTCAGAAGGTGTTCAAGTCGATAGAACAGTAGATTATACGGATTTATGGCATTTGCTTTCGGTTTCAACCTCGGATGCCTATTTGTATGAATACGCCAAGGAAAAACTGGGATTGGATATTAAAGCCGCAAAAGCCTTTAGTAAGATAAAATTGAAAAAGGATTTTGCTAGCTTGAGTCTGAATGCTATAACCAAGATTTTGCCTTATTTAAAACGTGGTCTGTTGTATTCGCATGCAGTCTTTATGGCTAATATTGAGAAATTGGTGGATGAAGATATCTGGGAAAACCGAGAGGAACGGTTGAACATTCAAAATGGCATCGCCAAAATTATTGAGACCAATACAGTTGAGAATGAACTTTCCGCCATTATCAATTCTATTGTAAAAGATTGTAAACAGAGCGGCTATTTCTTTTCAGAAGAATCAAAACATTTATTCAAAAGACAACTTGATGAGAAGTTAGCGGTCTTTTATAAGAAATTTAGAATTGAGTTAGTTGAAAAACGGGAAGCAATAGCGGACGGAACTTATGCCCGTTTGATAAAGCAAATAAAGGTGTATGAATATTTAAAGATAAAACGACTGGATGAAAAAGTGGTCGCGTTTATTTTGGGGAACAACGAAGATGGAGTGGTTTATTGTTCGGATGAAAAACGGGTAAACAAGTTATATCACCCGTCGGACATAGAAGTTTTTAAAAAGAAAAAAGTCAAGGATGAAAACGGAAATGAAAAACTAGTGCTAGGGAGCCCCATAACTCCTTCTGTAAAAAACCCAATGGCGATGAGAGCGCTTCATCAATTACGCAAAGTATTGAACGTGTTGATTCTGGATGGACAAGTGGATGAGAAGACAATCATTCATATTGAAATGGCTCGGGAGTTGAACAATGCCAATAGGCGCAAGGGCATACAAGATTTTCAAAATGAAAATAAAAAGAAGCGGGAAGAGGCGGTTAAGGAAATAAAGAAACTTTATCTGGAAGAATGTCACAAAGAAGTAGAACCTACGGTGGGTGACATTTTACGCTATCAACTATGGATAGAGCAAAACAGATGTGAGATTTATGAACGTGGAAATAACATCAGTATTTGTGATATTATTGGGTCTAACCCAAAATATGATATTGAGCACACCATCCCTAGGAGTATTTCGCAAGATAATTCACTTTTGAATAAGACACTCTGCAGTCGGGAGTTCAATAGAGACATCAAGAAAACGAAAATGCCGATTGAACTTTCAAATCATCTTGAGATTTTGCCTCGGATTGCTCATTGGAAAGAGGAAGCAGAGAATTATGATAGGGAGATTGAGATTATAACTCGTTCCATAAAAACGATAGCAACAAGGGAAGCGAAGGATAAAAAGATAAGACGGAGGCATTATTTGAGCCTAAAACGTGATTATTTGCAAGGGAAGTATGACCGATTTATCTGGGAAGAACCGAAGGTAGGTTTTAAAAACAGTCAAATTCCTGATACGGGTATTATTACAAGATATGCACAGGCATATTTAAAGTCATATTTCAAAAGAGTGGAGTCCGTAAAAGGAGGAATGGTTGCCGAGTTCAGGAAACAATGGGGTATTCAGGAATCTTTTATTGATGAAAATGGACAAAAGCAGTACAAAGAGAAGGATAGAAGTAAGCATACCCACCACACCATGGACGCTATAACAATAGCTTGTATGACTAAGGATAAATATAATGTGCTGGCCCAAGCTTGGAAATTGGAGGATGAGCAAAACAAGACTAAAGCCAAGGCTATTATTGAAGCGGCTAAACCATGGAAAACCTTTAAGGAGGATATGGAAAAAATAGAAAAAGAGATTTTGGTTTCACATTACACGCCAGACAATGTAAAGAAACAGACCAAGAAGATTATGAGGGTTAGAGGAAAAAAGCAGTTTGTGGCGGAAATAGAAAGAAATGCCAATGGAAAGGCGGTTCCAAAAAAGGATAAAAATGGTAAGATAATTTACAAATCAGGCCCTGATGGAAAGAAGATACCAAGATATCAACAAGGGGATACAATCAGGGGGTCTTTACATCAGGACAGTTTATATGGAGCCATAAAGGATCCAATGAATACAGAAGAAATTCGCTATGTAATTCGCAAGGACTTGGAAAGCATCAAAGCTTCGGATGTGGACAGTATTGTAGATGAAGTAGTCAAGGAAAAAGTAAAAGAAGCCATATTGAACAAAGTATTGCTCATTTCTTCCAATCCTCAACAGAAGAATAAATTCGCCGAGAACGAAAAAGTATGGATGAACAAGGAGAAGGGGATACCAATAAACAAGGTGCGTCTTTATGCTAATTCGGTAAAGAATCCATTGGAAATAAAAGAACATGCCGAACTTTCCAAATCAAGACACGAACACAAACAAAAAGTGTATGGACAGAATGATGAGAATTTTGCTATAGCCATTTACGAAGGAATAGATAAAAAAGGCAAATTAAAAAGGGCTTACGAGTGTATAAACAATATGCAGGCTGGGGAATATTATAAATTAAGTAACGCGGAATTTCGTAAAGAATATGATATCGTAACGAATCCACACGACAAAACTAATTTGCCATTAAAGTATATACTAAAAAAAGGAATGATGGTTATTTTTTATGATAAGGACAGTTCTGAAATTAATGATATGAATGTTGGTGAACTGGGTAGAAGATTATATAAATTGTCAAAATTTGATGCGCAAGGGCGACTCACGTTTAGGCCACATTTTGAGGCCAGACAAGCCAGCGAATTGAAGGAGAAATATAGTGTAGATTTTGATTTTCCTTTTGAACAAATAAGATTGCAAGTAAGTAAACTGAATATGATGGTTGAGGGGTATGAATTCACAATGTCTCCGAAGGGAGAAATTCATTTCAAATAATTTTCGAAAGAATATTGCAAGGGATAGAGGCTTAAACGGTTGGCGAAGTAAAATAAAATTGATCTTGGTCTACTTCTTCCAATGATACTTTTGAGTTTTTAAAATATCGGTTTTGGCAATTAATTTATCATTTCGACCAGAAGGAGAAATCCCATGGGGTTGTTCTTCGAGTGTTGAATTGAGATTGGTGGGCTCAGGTGGATGAGGTTCCTCCTTCGTCGGAATGACAAAAGGGAAGTTCATTGATCTATAGTTTTTGGTGTTTAGTTTGTCATTTCGACCAGAGGGAGAAATCCCATCACAGTGGGTTTTCGGGTTTTGAATTGTGTTTGGTTGCTCAGGTGGATGAGATTCCTCCTTCGTCGGAATGACAAAAGGGAAGTTCATTGATCTATAGTTTTTGGTGTTTAGTTTGTCATTTCGACCAGAGGGAGAAATCCCATCACAGTGGGTTTTCGAGTTTTGAATTGTGTTTGGTTGCTCAGGTGGATGGGGTTCCTCCTTCGTCGGAATGACAAAAGGGAAGTTCATTGATATAAAATTTTAGTCTTAAAAGACCAAACCACAACGGAAAAGCGACCTTTCGGTTTTTGTTGCGACGGTTTTTCGTTGTGGTTTGATTAAAGATTAGGATTCACGATATTGGCGTACAAATGTTTTAAGACCATCTGCAGTTGTGGTTTGATTAAAGATTAGGATTCACGATATTATATACCGACAAGGGAAATATGTTAGAGGAGTTGTGGTTTGATTAAAGATTAGGATTCACGATATTGAAGGAATAACATTAGAATACAAGGGGCAGTTGTGGTTTGATTAAAGATTAGGATTCACGATATTGGACTATCCACAGGTTATGCAACCATAACGTTGTGGTTTGATTAAAGATTAGGATTCACGATATTAAGCTTTCAGAGGCTGGAATAGCATTGTTGTTGTGGTTTGATTAAAGATTAGGATTCACGATATTAGCCTTCAAGTGTGGCAAATCCACGAACAGTTGTGGTTTGATTAAAGATTAGGATTCACGATATTGCTGAAATATACCCAATAAGTTACATTCGAGTTGTGGTTTGATTAAAGATTAGGATTCACGATATTCGAATCCGAAAGGAACAAGCTGCAAAAGAGTTGTGGTTTGATTAAAGATTAGGATTCACGATATTAAGACTGATAAAGCCAGCAAAGGTAAGGAGTTGTGGTTTGATTAAAGATTAGGATTCACGATATTGACGATCCCGGCGTCCTCCAGCGGGGCCAGTTGTGGTTTGATTAAAGATTAGGATTCACGATATTAATATGTTTTGACCTTGGATATGTCTGTAAGTTGTGGTTTGATTAAAGATTAGGATTCACGATATTACATCTCGTCCCCTTGCTATTAGTTTCGCGGTTGTGGTTTGATTAAAGATTAGGATTCACGATATTGTCAATGGCAGAACGCAACGCCGCAGCGGAGTTGTGGTTTGATTAAAGATTAGGATTCACGATATTAACAAAGGGAATCGACAATAGCGAGTGCAAGTTGTGGTTTGATTAAAGATTAGGATTCACGATATTCCACGCAACCGTGGCCACCACGTAAACAAGTTGTGGTTTGATTAAAGATTAGGATTCACGATATTGCCAGAGAGCTAGGCTATGAAAGTGTGGAGTTGTGGTTTGATTAAAGATTAGGATTCACGATATTCGATTAGCGGGAGGCGACTATTCAAGGTTGTTGTGGTTTGATTAAAGATTAGGATTCACGATATTAATGCAGGCTCTTTGGACTTCCATAGTTAGGTTGTGGTTTGATTAAAGATTAGGATTCACGATATTGATATCTGGGGCGTAAGGCGCAATTGTTTGGTTGTGGTTTGATTAAAGATTAGGATTCACGATATTAAGAACATTTTATTATGACCGAGGATGAAAGTTGTGGTTTGATTAAAGATTAGGATTCACGATATTACTGTATTGAAACGGCTATTAAAGCCTTTTGTTGTGGTTTGATTAAAGATTAGGATTCACGATATTCTTTTTTAACTTCAACATAGTTAGGCAAGAGTTGTGGTTTGATTAAAGATTAGGATTCACGATATTTTCTTGACGCTTTGGATTCAGGAAACTATGGTTGTGGTTTGATTAAAGATTAGGATTCACGATATTAACGAGGGCACGATTGACCCAATCTATGCGGTTGTGGTTTGATTAAAGATTAGGATTCACGATATTGGGAACTATAGGTGATGAAGCTTATGTAACGTTGTGGTTTGATTAAAGATTAGGATTCACGATATTTCAATGGCAGAACGCAACGCTGCAGCGGAGTTGTGGTTTGATTAAAGATTAGGATTCACGATATTGAAAGAAAAGCGACAAGTTCGACCGTATTGTTGTGGTTTGATTAAAGATTAGGATTCACGATATTTCGGCAATACGCCACATAGCCTTTCTCGGGTTGTGGTTTGATTAAAGATTAGGATTCACGATATTCAGCCGAGGATCTCAACTGCTGCGAAGTGGTTGTGGTTTGATTAAAGATTAGGATTCACGATATTTCCTGGTATTACCTTAATCCGTTTGGTTAGTTGTGGTTTGATTAAAGATTAGGATTCACGATATTTAATAAAAACCCTATAATGAAAGTTGAAGGTTGTGGTTTGATTAAAGATTAGGATTCACGATATTAATCAGAACGCAGGAAAGTTTACATCGGTGGTTGTGGTTTGATTAAAGATTAGGATTCACGATATTCCACGGTTGCCGAGCCTAGCCGGTCGAGTGTTGTGGTTTGATTAAAGATTAGGATTCACGATATTTCAAAATATCTTACGGATTACGTGCGGTACGTTGTGGTTTGATTAAAGATTAGGATTCACGATATTGAAGGCCCAAAATGAACTATTGCAACAAGGTTGTGGTTTGATTAAAGATTAGGATTCACGATATTTCAATGGCAGAACGCAACGCCGCAGCTGATGTTGTGGTTTGATTAAAGATTAGGATTCACGATATTAGTTGCCGCGTTAGCTTCTAATTATCAAAAGAGTATCGTGCAATATCGAGAATTAAAATGCCCCTTTCTTGTTGTGATAAGGCAAGATTGGGGCATTTTTTTGTTTTAAAACAGCTCCAATTGTGCAGGGGGTGGCTCCTTGGGGACTTCCGCCTTGCCCCAAAAGTTCATGATGTTGCCAAACTGTTTATCGGTTATCCGCAGAATGCTCACTTTACCGAGTGGCGGCAATAACCGGCGAACTCTTTTTTCGTGTACGTCTGCGCTTTCACTACTGGCGCAATGCCTGATATAAACGGAATATTGCATCATGGAATATCCGTCCTTTAAAAGGTTCTTTCTGAACAAACTGGCATTGCGCCTGTCCTTTTTCGTCTCGGTGGGAAGGTCGAAAAATACAAATAACCACATAATCCTATATCCGTTTAGTTCCATAATCTGGGATAGACAATTTTCTTTGCAGTGCCACTAAAGCATTGTTGGAGCGAACTCGTGGTTTTGGTAAGGGCTACCATCAAGGGGCTTTTGGTGTTTTTAAAATAAACCGTTTCAGTAAGGACACTCAGCAATTCCATCTTGATTTCGGTGGTGAGTTCCACCTCCTCATACTTGCCGATTATCTCCAATACTTTAGCATCCACCAAGGGCCGATAAGGCTCCATAACGTCGTCTGCAAGGCAAAAGGCGTTGTATTTATTTCGGTGGTGTATGCCCAACGTGCAAAGAAGGCCACTGCTGGCCAAGGATCGGGCTACCGCCGCCCTCAGTATTATATAGCCATAATTGAGAAAGGAATTTGGATACTCCCCAAAGCGCTCCCTCCTAAAGTCGAAATCGAAAAGATGCTTCCAATAATGGGCTGCGGCTACGGCCTCACGGTTGTCGGTGTCGCCACTGAGCACCTTCGAGGCGTGAAATGCCAATACTCTATACGACTTATCCCGTTTTTCCAAATGCTGGGCCTGGTGCTTTATCTTCTTTTTGACGATTTGCTGCCACAACTGCTTTTTTAAAGGTTCGGATGCCCTGATCTGATTGCTGAACAGTTCTTGTTGGATATAGTGGCCATCGAGATTGAGCAGCATACTCGACGGCATGTGTTTTGAATCGCAGAAAATAACGGCGACGTTGTTATTGATCAGTTTGGCCAAGGTGGGAATGGAAATATAGATTTCCTGGTTCTCTATTACAATAAAGCCAATATCCTCTATGGGAATGGTTTTTTCCAAACCGTCCGTTTTTACTACCAGTTGTTCCCATTTGGTGGTAAGGGATACCTTGTTGGCGAAGAAGAGCGTTCGTTTTAACATGCCAAATATTTTTGGGTTCGGCTCTCAAAGTAGGATTTAACTCCGAGATTTAATTGAGGAAAACCGTAAAGTGGCCCAATGGCTTTTGAATTTAAAGGATATTTCCCATAATCCGCAAGACAAAATAGGAGAGAGCCGTACTAAAACATCTATCGCCAACTGAAATTGGGATTGGTAATAACCAGTCTCCTTACAATCAAAATTTAACAGTCAATTATCAAAGTGAAATTCCATTTCTCCTTACTTTTATGGGTGTCTTAATTCTTTCTCAGGGAATCTTTTAAGATCCAGGCCGTATCGATAGGCCTGAAAACACAAAATGCCCCGTGGCAATCTCCAAATCTAATGCAGCCGAATAAGTAGGGCATTCTTTCTCATTCTGGAACCAAATGATATACCGATGAAAACAATACAAGTTTACCTGCTCCTTTTGTCGATGGCCTTTTTAGGCTGTAGCAAAGATGACGACACTCCTGCCGTAAGTACATTCACCAATTTTGAAAAAGTGGGCAACGCAGATTTTTCGGTGAGGTATGAGCATACTACCACCGCTTTTGACGGAAAACTGTGGGTAATTGGGGCGCGGGTGGATGGCGGCCCCGCACTCAACGATGTGTGGTACAGCGAAGATGGAATACATTGGACCGAAGCCACCGCAAATGCTGCCTTTCCCCCAAGATATGACCACACCACAACGGTCTTCAACAACAAACTTTGGGTGATAGGGGGCACGGATGGCACTGATTTTAAAAATGATGTTTGGTACTCTTCAGATGGGGTTACTTGGACGGAAGCCACTGCCAATGCCGCATTTTCCGCACGGGAAAGGCACCGCACGCTCGTTTTTGATAATAAACTATGGGTAATTGGAGGTTACAACGGTTCTGACCTAGCCGATGTTTGGAACAGCAGTGATGGTATTTCTTGGACTAAAGTGACCGATACTGTGGCCTTTCAGGGAAGGGATTTTTTTAGCACAGCAGTATTCGACAATAAAATGTGGGTCATTGCAGGCGATAGCAGCAATGGCTTAACGAACGATGTTTGGTACAGCCCTGATGGGGCCAATTGGACACAAGCAACTGCTGATGCCGGGTTTGCGCCACGTTTTAGCCAAGCATCCGTGGTGTTCAACAACAAACTTTGGGTGTTAGCGGGAAAGGATATGGATAATCGTTACAACGATGTATGGAATAGTTCCGACGGGATCAATTGGACACAATTTCTGGAGCATGCCGCTTTTTCCGAACGCAATTATCACACCGCCACGGTATTCAAAGACAAAATATGGGTCATTGGAGGGTATGGCAATGGGCCCCTCAATGATGTCTGGGCTTCCAACAACGATTGAATTCCATAAAAAATGGGTGGAGGTTCCCTTGCCAATAAGCCTACGATAGCTTCTTAAATAACGTGGAGTGGGATACTTTTGCTGTCTTCCTGAGGAATAACAAGATTTTAAATGTTAATTTTGAGGCCTTCAAAAAAAGTAAACCCAAAACTTCCACCATGGAAAAGACATTCGACGTCCTGATAGAAATCCCCAAAGGCAGCCGCAACAAATACGAATACGATTTTGAGTTAAAGAAAATCCGTTTTGATCGCATGCTTTTCAGCAGTATGATGTATCCTGCAGATTATGGCTTTATACCCGATACCTATGCCTTGGACGGCGACCCCTTGGATGTTTTGGTCTTGGGCCACGAACCAACTTTCCCCATGTGTGTGATGGAAGTCAAAGCTATCGGCGTATTCCACATGGCGGATGAAAAAGGCCCGGACGAAAAGATTATCTGCGTCCCCATGTCCGACCCCATCTGGAACCAGTTGAATGATTTAAACGACCTAAACCCACACCTTATCAAGGAAATAGAACATTTCTTTAAAGTGTATAAAGACCTTGAAAAGAAAAAAGTGGACGTAGGGGGCTGGGGAAATGCCGAAAAAGCCCTTGAGATTTATCGACAATGTGTAAAACGATATAAAGAAACTCCTGAGGTACATGGGAGGTTTAGTATTTAAAATGGACGTAAGACTGATTTGAAGTTCGGTCTTACATCTTTTTTTATTGCTACTAAGGAGACGGGGTAATTCATAATCAGTATTGTCCGGGGAAAGAAACAAGATGCTTCGACTCTTCTACAGGCAAGCTCAGCAATCGCCGCTGGCGCTATATCCAAGAGCCAAAACCAAAAGCGTAAAACACGGAAGATCCGGCTCTTAAAATTTAAGGAAAGCGGTTGTGTAAATTAAACTCTGTCCGGCGATTTATGATATTTCGGTTTTGTTCTTAGACAAATTGAAAATGAAGGTCCTATTTAAGAACTCCCTAAAGTCTTTATTGACCCGACTTTTACCGGATCATCCAATTTTATTCGGACAACAATGATTCATAATTCTGGATTGTGACTCCTGAGCCTTAAACAAAAAGTCCTACGCCCTAAGTCTTTTGGTCCTACGTCATGAAATCCGAGGTGCATCATTTTACATATCCTCCACTTTTCAATTTCGTATCCCAACCTATTTCCTTACTTTTGCAGACGCAAATTTTGAAACATACTAAACAACTAAATATTAAATAATGGAACAGAACATTATCTTCCTTCCTATTGCACTGGCTGTGCTGGGACTTTTGTTTATGCTCGCAAAGATGAGTTGGGTAAAAAAACAACCCGCTGGCAGTGAGCGCATGCAGTCAATCTCAAAAAGTATTAAAGAAGGTGCCTTGGCCTTTTTAAGTGCAGAGTATCGCCTTTTGGTTGTCTTTGTTGTTATCGCCGCAGCGCTTCTATTTTATATTTCAACGCTGGTTGAAACCACAAGTTGGATGATTGTACCTGCCTTTGTCTTTGGTGCCATCTTCTCCGCTTTGGCGGGGAATATTGGAATGCGTATTGCTACCGATGCCAATACTCGAACTGCCGAAGCCGCAAAAACAAGCCTTCCGCAAGCCCTTAAGGTCTCCTTTGGTGGAGGTACCGTTATGGGGCTGGGTGTAGCCGGTCTTGCCGTATTGGGGCTGAGTTTGTTCCTCCTTTTCTTTGTGGGGCAATTCGTGGGCAGTGAGCCGTCCAATTTCTACTATGAAATGACAATCGTTCTCGAGGCCATTGCCGGGTTCTCTCTCGGTGCCGAAAGTATTGCGCTATTCGCCAGAGTAGGGGGTGGTATTTACACCAAGGCTGCCGACGTAGGGGCGGACCTCGTGGGGAAAGTGGAAGCCGGTATTCCGGAAGATGACCCTCGAAACCCTGCTACCATCGCCGATAATGTGGGTGATAACGTAGGGGATGTTGCTGGAATGGGTGCCGACCTCTTTGGAAGTTATGTGGCTACCGTCCTTGCCGCGATGGTGCTTGGAAATTATGTGATACGGGATATGGCACTGTTGGAACCCTTTACCGACAAATTTAACAATATGGGCCCCATTCTTTTGCCTATCGTTATCGCAGGGGTGGGGATCTTGGCATCCATCATTGGAACCTTCCTAGTAAAAATTAAAAACAATGACGCTCGTGAGCCCCAGGTGCAAAGAGCTTTGGATACGGGAAACTGGACCGCAATCATTCTTACCCTGGTGGCCAGCTACTTTTTGATAGACTGGATGCTTCCAGAGGTTATGAGAATGAAATTCTTTGGTGAATTGGTACCGAGGGACATCCCTTCCCTCAATGTTTTTTGGTCTGCTTGTATTGGTCTTGCTGTGGGAGCCTTGATTTCCTTTGTCACGGCTTACTACACCAGTTTAGGAAAAAAACCTGTGATGAACATCGTTGAGAATTCCTCTACAGGAGCTGGAACCAATATTATTGCCGGTCTTGCCGTAGGTATGAAATCTACTTTCTTTTCCGTAATTCTCTTTGCGGCTGCCATCTACGGTTCCTACGAATTTGCGGGCTTTTATGGGGTTGCCCTCGCTGCTGCCGCAATGATGTCCACTACGGGAATGCAGCTTGCCATCGATGCTTTTGGGCCCATTGCAGATAACGCAGGGGGGATTGCAGAGATGAGCGACTTGGATCCCCAGGTTCGCGAACGTACCGATATCTTGGATTCCGTTGGAAATACTACTGCCGCCGTTGGGAAAGGTTTTGCCATCGCCTCTGCCGCCTTAACGGCTTTGGCCCTTTTTGCTGCCTACGTTACCTTTACGGGTATTGATGGGATCAATATCTTCCGTGCCGATGTACTTGCCATGCTGTTTATAGGAGGAATGGTTCCTGTGGTATTCTCAGCCCTGGCAATGCAATCTGTAGGAAAAGCTGCGATGGAAATGGTGCGGGAGGTACGTCGCCAATTCCGTGAAATTCCGGGAATTATGGAAGGGACGGGTAAACCTGAGTATGCCAAATGTGTGGATATCTCCACCAAAGCAGCTTTAAGGGAAATGGTTCTTCCAGGACTCCTTACCATTATTACCCCTGTTGTTATCGGTCTTATTTTTGGTGCAGAGCCTCTTGGGGGCTATATGGCCGGAGTGTGTGTGAGCGGGGTGATGTGGGCTATTTTCCAAAACAATGCCGGTGGAGCCTGGGACAATGCCAAGAAATCATTTGAGGCCGGGGTTATGATCAATGGAGAAATGACCTATAAAGGAAGTGAAGCCCACAAAGCTGCCGTAACCGGTGATACCGTTGGAGATCCGTTTAAGGATACTTCAGGGCCATCGATGAACATCTTGATTAAACTCACCTGTTTGATCGGTTTGGTGATCGCCCCTATTCTTGGAAACACCAATGAAATGAGCCAGGTGGAACCCACTTCCGATACTACTTCCAAGGAAGTGTTTATGATCGATGCTGAGGGCAACAAGGTAATCTTGACCGACGAGCAGATCCAATTTATAGAAACAGGTAGTTCTATCACCGAAGGTGGAGACCTAAAGGACAAAACCGAAACCGTGGTGGAAATGTTGAAAAATGACAACAACGATCAAGTTACCGCTAAAGTGACTATCCGAAGGACTGTGGATGGAGTGGAAACTACCGAGACAAAAACCTTCACCGGGACCGAGGAAGAAGTCCGCAGCGAGTTGAAGGATGTGGAGGGAATGAAAATCAAAATAAAGGACAAGGAATAGGAGAGGAAAATATCAAATTCCAAATTTCAAACCTGCGAGATCTTTAAGATCTCGCAGGTTTTTTAAACGCCGGTCTCCTTATCCTTTCCGAAAGACTGTCCTCATCCACAAGGAAAAAATTTAAGGCTCCCCTCTCCGTGTTTCTTGGATGATGAGGTTAAAATTTTCCATTTAACAAACTTGCCTGTTAAGGGAAAATTTCATTTTCCTTATATTAGCATGGCTATGGACTATTCCGACCTCATCACTCTGGGAATTTCATTTGGACTGGGCCTTTTGGTGGGGCTGCAGCGGGAAAAGTCGAATCATGAAACAGCGGGCGTTCGAACATTTACCCTTATTGCCATATTGGGCACCCTGTCGGGCTTCCTCACTCGTGAATTTGACAACCCATTGATACTTCCGGTTTTTGCAATCGCGGTAACCGCCTTGATGATTACGGCTAATATGATCATTTCCCGGCGAGATGCCCAACCCACGGCTGGCCAGACTACAGAAGTTGCAGTTTTACTGATGTTCGCTATCGGTGCCTACTTGGTTTTGGGCCACCAGATTATCGCGGTGATTATCGGGGGCACCTTGGCCATTCTTCTGTATATAAAGGAAACACTCCACAATTTCATCGATAAGCTCAAAGAAAAAGATCTGGCAGCCATCATGACTTTTGTGGGAATTTCCTTGGTAATACTTCCCATCCTTCCCAACAAAACCTATGGTCCTTTAAATGTCCTAAACCCACGTGATATTTGGCTTATGGTCACCCTCATTGTCGGGATTAGCGTACTGGGGTATTTTGTTTATAAGTGGATTGGGAAACAAGCAGGAATGATTTCCAACGGAATTTTGGGCGGAATAATCAGCAGTACGGCTACCACGGTTAGCTATGCCAGAAATGCCGCGAAAAATAAAGATATCAGCAAAGTTTCTGCTTTTGTCATCATGGCCTCGGTGACCGTTTCCATTGTTCGCGTAATGATAGAAATTGGGGTTGTAGTCCCTGAAAAACTGGGGTCCTTGTTACTTCCATTTGTTGTGTTGTTTTTATTTATGTCCCTGCTAACATTAGGGTTGTTTTATACCCTGTCCAAAGACAAATCCCTGGAGCACATGCCCGAACCCAAAAACCCCGCCCAGTTTAAAAGCGCTTTTATGTTTGGAATTCTCTATGGACTTATCCTTTTGGCCGTGGCCTTTTCTGAAAAGGAATTTGGCAACCAAGGCTTATATCTTATTTCCATTATTGGAGGATTGGCCAAAAAAGATGCCATTACCTTGTCTCTTTCACAGTCCATCAGCGGTGGCTTGGCAACCGAACTGGGGTGGCGGTTGATTATGACAGGAGTGCTGGCCAATTTTGCCTTTAAAATAATCTTGGTAAGTGTTTTAGGCAATAGAAAGCTTGCAAAATGGGTAGGAGGCCCAATGGTTATTTCCATTGCCGTGGGGCTCCTGCTAATGTGGCTCTGGCCTGAAGCCTGGAGCTTTTGAAGGCGAAATAGCCCTTGCCTCCTCTTTTTGCAAGCATATCCCAGGATCCCAATTCTAACTGGCCTAATTCCAAAAGTCCCGTTTCAAAACGCACCTTTTTAATCCTCATTTTTTCACTACCTTGTTTTTATATGAGCCTGTTCAAAAAAGATCCGTATCAAATAATTCCTTTTAGAAGTTATGGCACGTCAACCCATCTATACGCCAAAGGAAGGGCTCTGGAAGACGAGAACATCGATCTGTCAAAAAAAGGGTTTTTTCCTATGCTGTGGATTGCGTATAAACGATTCAGAACGGATCTGATTAAAAATACCAACTTGCTCCTGACCCTTCCCAACGGAAAAAAGATTGAGGCCCGAACGGACGGCCAAGGATATTTCTTAGTGGATCAGACAGTGAAAAATTTAATGGCAATGGTGGATGAAAATGGGTGCCTATCCTATGAGATCTCCTTTTCCGATACATTTCACCGAAGAAGTATTCAGAGTGGGAATAGGTTTAAAGGCGAGATAATTATTCCGTCAGACACAGCGAAATTCGGGGTGATAAGTGATGTGGACGACACCATTGTTCATACGGGCCTCACCTCCCCATTTAAATGGCAAGTAGTTAAAAACACCCTTTTTAAACGGGCTGAGAAGCGTATTCCCCTGGAAGGAGCAGCACATTTTTATACAAAATTACACAATGGCAGTTCTGGAAACGATGGCAATCCCATTTTCTACGTAAGCCATGGGCCGTGGAACTTGTATAGTTATCTGGAGCTGTTTTTAAAGACCAACGATTTTCCAAAAGGTCCCATCTTGCTTCGGGATTTTGTAAATCCACTGACAAAGGGATTTAATAGGGAACTGCGCAAAAAGGAAAAACCAGAAAAGCAAAGGGAGATTTTGAACATTCTAAAAACCTATCCTAAACTGTCCTTTATTTTAATTGGCGATAGCGGAGAACACGACCCAGATATTTACATTGAAATTGCCGAAGCCCATCCCGAACGCATTCTCGCCATCTATATGAGAAGCGTAAACCACAGAAGAAAAATGATCAGGGCAAAAGGCTTGTTCAAAGATTATGAAACTGTCCCCGTTCTGATGATCGAAAAGAGTGATGAAGCCATTGAACACGCAAAACAGATGGGGTTTATTGGTTAAAGAAGAAGTTGAACCTTTCGATCTCCTGCAAGGTATTCCCGAAGGCTACCTTGTAGGTGTTTACAGCCGTGGATCTACGTGGATCTAAACCTCATTTTCAAGCATCTTTTCAAAATACTCATAAATGGCCAATTGCGATTGCACCTCCTTCTCCGAATTCCGAACGTATTCGTTTTTTTGTTCCGCGTCTATTATTCGCGCCTTGACATTATCTGCCAGTTCTATTTCCAGCACATCGCGAAGGATCTTTTTATGGTCGGGATCAAAAACAGGTACAACCACTTCAATGCGGTGGGTCAGATTTCGTGTCATCCAATCTGCGGAACCGATAAAGATTTCCGGATTGCCATTATTTCCAAATATATAAACGCGTCCGTGCTCCAGAAACCGATCGACGATGCTGGTAATATAAATATTTTCACTTTGATCCTCAATTCCTGGAACCAGAGAGCAGATTCCCCGGATCAATAACCTCACATTTACCCCAGCATTGCTCGCCTTGTAGAGTTCTTTAATCATTTCCCTATCCTCAAGGCTGTTCATTTTTAAAATGATGGAAGCTTTCTTTCCGGCATTCGCAAGCGCTATTTCTCTTTCCACCAATTGGTTAAATCTCCTGCGGGCAGAAAAGGGAGAAACGAGAAGTTCTTCGGTCTTGGGAACCATCATATTTTGTTCCAAAACCATAAAGATCTTTTTAAGGTCCTCGGTTATTTTTTTGTTTGTGGTCAACAATCCGAAGTCTGTATATAACTTGGCCGTGTCTTCGTTAAAGTTCCCGGTGCCAATGTACCCATATCGCTTAATCCTACCTTGTTGTTCCCGCTCTATATACAGTATTTTTGAGTGGACCTTGATATCGGGATAACTGTAGATTACCGTTGCTCCATTTTCACGAAAAATGTGGCCCCACTTTAAATTGTTCTGTTCGTCAAAGCGCGCCTTTACTTCGATAAAAACAGTGACCTCCTTTCCATTTTTTATCGCCTGTACAATGGCGTCGTTCAAGCGCGATTCTTTCGCAGTACGATATATGGTCAGTTTAATGCATTTTGCTCCAGGGTCAGTGGCTGCCTCCTCCATCAGCTTTATTATGGGGTCAAAACTTTGATAGGGAAAATGCAACAGTTGATCCTTTTTCTCCATTGCACCAAAGACGGATTCACAATTTGTCAACACAGGGTGAGGAAGGGGAGGCAGTTTTTTATTGGTCAATCTTTTCTTTGTAGGATTTGGAAAACCCATAAAGTCCTTGAAATTATGGTACCGCCCCCCCAATACCACGTCTATATGCGATACATCCAGGGCTTTCTTTAATATCTCCTGAAAGTTTTTCGGCATTTCTGGATCGATTAAGATACGGGTAGCCTGCCCCGAATCCCGTTTGGGGAGAGAGGCTTTGATCTTTTCCATCAAATTTCCCGAAAACTCATCCTCGATATACAACTCTGCATCACGGGAGATCTTGATGGCATGAAAATGTACCTTCTTCGTCTTTGAAAACTCCTTTTCCAAGTGGTATTTCAGAATGTCATCTATAAAGGTGATGTAAAAAGAAGTTTCGTTTTTACTGGATGGCTCTGCCGACGGGTTTGGAAAAACAAAGAACCGCGGTTCAGCTTGTGGAATTTCCACGATCGCAAATTCATCCTTTTCAATCTTGGCCGCCAAATAAAGGGTTTCGTTTTTAACAAAGACCTCCTTTACATCGGAACGGAGATATCGTCTTACTTTTGTGATGGGCTTTAAGTTCTTTTGATAATAGTTGCTGGCAATATTCATTTGTTCTTCAGAAAAATCTTCATAACCGATCAAATGTATTCCCTCGGAAGCCAATTGGGGAACGATTTCTTTATTAAAAATTGTTCCAAATTCCGTTTGTTGAACGTCAACCTGTTTCTTTATCTCCTTTAAAACCTTGTTGGGTTTGGTTATAAGTTTTTTTCGCAGTGGTTTTTTAAGATGCTTTATTTGTCTGATGTCCGACACGCGAACCCGGAAAAACTCGTCGAGATTGGAGGAAAAAATAGATAAAAACTTGATGCGCTCATAAAGCGGGTTTCGGTCATCCGCTGCCTCTTGTAAAACGCGGTGGTTGAATCGCAGCCAAGAAAGGTCGCGATGGTAAAATTTGTTGTTGTAGAGCGATGCCATATAAACTCAAGGCTGGATATTTAATAATATTGAAATGTGTTGCCATCAAATAAACCGATTTGATTTGAGATGTCCTGTTTCAGAAACGTTAAGATTTAAACATATAGGAAGGCTGCAAAGGTTTTTAAAACCTTTGGGTATAAAACTTTTTAATATGCCAGTCTACAACCTTACGACTTCCCTCTAACCCCTATACTAAAACAACCCGTGCAATTCCGCGTCAATCCTATTGATCACTTCCCCCAGATGCTCGGGATCGTCCACAAAATTGATTTCGTCCACGTCCAGGATTATCAAGTTGCCCTTATCATATCCGTGGATCCAAGCTTCATAGCGCTCATTTAATCGGCTGAGATAATCGATACTGATGGAAGTTTCGTACTCACGGCCTCTGTTGTGGATCTGTTTTACCAAGTTGGGAATGCTGCTTCTTAGGTAGATCAATAAATCGGGCCCTTCGGTCACACTTTCCATCAATTCAAACAGCGAGCGGTAGTTTTCAAAATCGCGATTCGTCATCAAGCCCATGGCGTGTAGGTTGGGCGCAAATATATAGGCATCCTCATAGATGGTCCTATCCTGGATTACATCCTTCTCTTTTTCCCGAATCTCCAAAATCTGGCGAAAACGGCTGTTCAAAAAGTAGATCTGTAGATTAAAGGACCAGCGCTCCATTTGGTTGTAAAAGTCGTCGAGATAGGGGTTGTCATCCACCTCCTCATAATGGGGTTCCCACTTGTAATGTTTGGCCAATAAACCGGTTAGCGTGGTCTTTCCAGACCCAATGTTTCCTGCAATTGCAACGTGCATGATTATTCTTTCTTAGGAAGGGTTAGTGTAAAAGTGTGCAAATTTTTGCCGTCATAAATATACAGGAAATCATTGGTAAGCTGCAAATCCTTGATCGTGATTTCAGGAAGATCGAGCGTAACGGTTTCTGCCAAAGATTCCACATCCCGTTTGGCAAAATTTGGGATATAGTACAGGGTGTTTTCCTTTAATGCGACGATATTCTCATTTTGTTGCACTATTTTTTCATAACCTTCGGCATTGGCTTCATTTAAAAAACTGCCATACACATTAAATGCCCGAAGTTTTTTTTCGGTAAGCGTAAAACAGTAATTAAAATTACTGGCCTGTGACAATAATTTCCCCGGAAAGGGTTGGGATACTACCGTCTGGAATTTTGTTTTGTAATTGTAGATCTCCAATTGTTGTGTGTCCATATTAAAGATCCAAAGGCTGTTGCTGCCTGCCGTGGTCGCCGTTCCCACGTTTAAAAACTGCGGCAGGTTATTAAAGTTGATACGTTCAATTTCGTTTAGCTTATTGTCGAGAAGCACCACCGTATTGGTGTCCTGAAAAAAGACCACCAACTTAAGGGGATTGATAATATCCACAGACGATATTTTCCCCAATTGGAGAGCGTTATATACAAAATCGCCATCTTCTCCTTGTTTATGGAGTATCCGGTCCTTAATGAAATAAGTGTTTTTGTAATTGTCCACCCCCATAAATCGGTCGGTGATCAAAGGCGTCGTACTTTTTAATGAAACCGTCTGCGCCAAGGCGGATTGGAAGGTAAGGAGGAAAAATAAGTAAAAAAGGAATTTCATATTTTAAATAATATTCGATAGGCGAAGATACTTCTAACCTATGTAAAATAGAAATAGATTTCCTTTTCAAGTACTTTTAGCAACCGTTGTAGATATATTTCGGCATCAACTACAAAAATAGTTGCGCAACTATAAAAATAGTTGTAGGTTTGTTTGTGAATTGTTTTTCTAAAGAAGTTATCATGGAAAAATTGACCAATAAGGAGGAAGAAGTGATGCAGGTGCTCTGGAAATTGGAAAAGGCTTTTGTAAAAGAAGTTGCCGCCAATCTGCCCGGAAAGGATTTGCATTACAATACCGTTTCCACTCTCGTACGAAAACTGGAAGACAAAGGCTATGTGGCCCATGAAGATTTTGGCAATACGTATCGGTATTTCCCCATAATCGCAAAGGAAGATTACAGTGCCGAATTTATGAAGGAGGCGAGTGCCAAGTTTTTTGACAATTCCTTTAAGAACATGGTTTCCTTCTTCGCCAAAAAGGAAAAGATCAGCGCAGAGGAGTTGCGGGAAATCCTGAAAATAATTGAAAACGAAGAAAAATAAGAAACTATGGAAATCCTACTGTACCTACTAAAAAGCACGGCCCTGCTCAGTTTCTTTTTTCTGATCTATGAGTTCTTGTTGAAACGCGACACGTTTTTTGCACTCAATAGACTTTTCCTTTTCTCGGGAATTCTGGCCGCTGCCTTATTGCCAATTATAACCTTTATCGAAACTATTGTTGTTGAAGAAAATATATTTCCTGTAAATACCTTGGCTGATCAATCTTTGGTCACCCATTCTTTCCCTTTTGAAGCAATGCTGGTAGAAAGCACTTCTATTTGGTCGACGATTGATTATATCCAAATCTTGGTTTATCTCTATGTAGCGGGAACAATTTTCTTCCTGATAAAACTCTCGCTCAGTTTAGTGAAATTGCGCAGTATTTTAAACCACCGCCCAACTTCATATCGAAAAGACGGCATTCGCTATATCGAAACCGACCTTAAAACAAATCCCTTTACCTTTTTTAAAACCGTGGTTTTCAATCCCGATCTTCATCGGCAAGAGGAGTTGGAAATGATCCTGCACCACGAAAGGACCCACGCCCGAAACTGGCATAGCCTGGATATTCTTTTGGGCCAACTGCTGGTTGTATTTCACTGGTTCAATCCGCTGGTCTGGCTGTACAGTGCACGCATCGATCAAAACCTGGAATTTATAGCCGATTACAAAACCACGGAAAATCAATTTCCAAAGAAATCCTATCAATTGAGTTTGTTGCGCACCGCCATGCCCGATCATTTTTCCTTGCCCGTCAACAACTTTTATTCCTTTACAAAAATCAGAATCCTTATGTTGAATAAAAACAAGTCACATTCTATTCATCGCTTAAAGGTCTTGCTTGTACTGCCGTTTCTGGTCTTTTTCCTGACGGCCTTTCAAACCGATACGGTAACGGAGTTTCAATCTGCCCATCCCACGGAGCAGGCAACCGATACACTTTCCAACGTGGATGTGGGGACCCTGAAAATAATTGTAACAAACTCTAATTGGGGTACGGACATTCTCTTTAACGGAAAAATGATGAACATCAAATCTGTGGAACCTTCGCTATACCGAGTTCACGATGTTGGTTATAAAAAGGACGGCACGCAATATATAGAGGCCGAAAAAAAAGAGGAATACCTGCCTCTTGATCCCCGCGAGGTGCCCAAAGGATTTTACCTCAATATTTCCGATACCGCATTTACGCTGTTGCTATTTCAGGGTGAAAATGAAGTAATCAGTGCCTTCCATATCAAGCGGGAAACGAATGAATCCACAAAAAAGGCGGGAAGCCTTGATCCCGATTCCCAGAATGCAGGCCCGATTGCCAAAATCAACGACGTTCCCAAAGCACCAGAAGAAACTTCTGTGCACGAGAATGTAACGGTGGAATATATGGTGCATTCCACAGGCAAGGAGCACACCATTGTCCAAAATGGAAAAGAGATTCGCCTCGATACCTTGGAAAACGGTGCCGTGGTGGAAATCAAAAATGGTAGAGCACACAGTCAAATTGTTTCTTCCGAAAAGCATAATTCTCCCAATCGCATTGTGAGTGTACAGGTGTTTAAGGAAGACGGTCCCAAGCGTGCGGTGGCAGTGGATAAAGACAACAATGTAATAGTCCTGCGTTTTGAAATAGATGAAAATACACCCGATGCCGATTTTGAGAAGGTCGAGGTACAATTTGCCCAAGCCGGAGTGGATTTTAAATATCCGGTGGTTAAGCGCAATCGGGCCGGAAAAATAACCAAGATACGGATGACCCTGAACAACCGCAAAGGCACTCAGGCTAAAGTAAGTAACCATAACGGTGGCGGCATTGGCACCTATACGCTGGGATTGAATGACAACGGAAGTATTTATATAGATTAAAACCGCAAATTATGATCAAACAACTTTGCATTTTTTCTTTGCTCTTTTGTTTTTCCCAATGTGTTATTGCCCAACAAATCAGCGGAAAAGCCTTTTATACAGCTATGGTGACGGTGGAAAAACCCAAACTTACCCCCAAGCAAATGGAGAATCCACAAATGCGGGAGCTCGCAACACAGTTGGAGAAGCCATTTACCGATGAATTTGTCCTGGAATTTACCCAAGACGAATCTGAATTTAGAAAACTGCCCAAGCTGGAAAAGCCCGACCCCAAAAAGGGAAGGATTTCCATTTCCATGTCCGTAATGGGCGATGAGGAGGTATTGTACAAAAACATTCAGGAAGATCGATATTTGAATGAAAAAGAATTGTACAACAAAAAATTTCTGATCGATGACAAACTGGAAGTCCGCAAATGGGAATTGAGCAAGGAGACCAAGAGCATTGGAGACTATGTGTGTTTTAAGGCGACTTATGTTCCG
>JACDJB010000627.1_pt1 | contig 33906 bp, 30 predicted proteins | sample 7454121 | NCBI WGS metagenome assembly JACDJB01 (sample SAMN14253290, study PRJNA609438) | sludge metagenome | isolation source: sludge after 25d culture with pyrite | collected 2018-12-20
CCTTACCACTGGGTTCCTGGAATATATCAAGATCGAAAAACGACACAGTTGAATATAAATGATCAAAAATATCACTTTGGATTTCTTCATACTCGAGCCATGCCGTCGTATTGGTAAAACAATATATTTCCATTGGAATACCCTTGCTTTCCATAGCTAACTGTCTGACCATTATAGTCATCTTCTGATTGATTCTGGGATGATTCTTAAGATAGTTTTCTATATATTTTCTAAATACACCAATATTGGTCATTCGCCTTCCATTAATCAAAACGGATGTATCCATCTGATTAGAAGAATTGTATAGCTCGATTTCCTGTTGCCTTTTTTCCACATAATTACTAATCAGAGAATACTTCTTTAATCGCTCTCTCATTTCAGGATCAACAAATTTCACGGAATGTGCATCCAAAAATACAGAACGTTTAATTCTCCTCCCTCCGCTTTGCTGCATTCCCCGCCAGTTTTTAAAGCTATCTGTTATAAAATAATAAGTCGGAATAGTTGTAATCGTTTTATCCCAGTTCTGCACTTTTACTGTATTCAGATTAATCGCTATAACATCGCCATCAGCATTGAATTTGGGCATCTCCACCCAATCACCGACATGCACCATGTCATTAGCTGATATCTGAACACTCGCCACCAATCCTAATATCGTATCCTTGAATATCAATAACAATATTGCTGATATAGCGCCAAAAGCGCTCAAAAAGTACAAAGGAGATTTTCCCAGCAAGACAGAAAGGACTAGTATTAGAGCAACAATATAAAGCAGAATCTTAATAAGCTGGAAATAGCTTGTAAGTGGTTTGTCCTTAAAAATCTCATTTTTTGACAAACTGTATTCTATCACTTTTAAAAATGCCGCCAATATTGTCATGCCTACAATAATCAGATAGGAATCTGTCAGTTTCACCACAACAGGCAACACTTTTTCAAAATTAGCAAATATAACAGGCGCCATAATCCTGACAATTACCGCCGGAATAACATGAGCAACATTATTGAACACCTTATTTTCTACCAGCAAGTCATCCCATTTGATGGAAGTTTTCTTAAATAACCTGTAAATATTACGGATGAATACTTTTTTAGTCAGCTGAAAAGCCAACCACGAAAAAAGAAATAAAATCAAGAGAAAAAGAAATAATCTCAAATAAATAGCCAGGGTATCAGGAACACCCATGTTTACCAACAATGTATCAACAAGATTTTCAAGATAACTCATTACTTTTTCAAATTATAATACAACTTCAATAAAATCTTAAAAATATTCCGTTCACATGCAAATATATACAAAAACACATTGTCGATGAAATGACATACATCAATTTTATTATAAATAATGTGAATCAGAAGTTAAGGAGCGGAACTTTTTTCATGAGATCCAGCAAGAAATGAAGCGGGGTGAAGTGAAGAACGCTTTTTTAATTATAGTCGCTTTTCAACTATTGATTCACAGAAATTACTAAATTTGCAAAAAAAAATGGCAGAAAACTTACTTGTTTCATCTTCAAGCTCAAAAACTGAAAAATACATACAACTGTTACCACAGCTTCAGGCGTTAACAGCAAACGAAGTGGATATCGTAGCTAACTTAGCCAACATCTCCGCCGCGCTGAAAGAAACCTTTAATTGGTGGTGGGTAGGTTTTTATCTTGTAAAAGGCGACGAACTGGTACTGGGCCCGTTTCAGGGACCAATAGCCTGTACCCGCATCCGGTATGGCAAAGGTGTTTGCGGCACAGCCTGGAAAGAAAAGAAGAGCATCCTGGTTCCGGATGTCAATGCATTCCCGGGACACATTGCCTGTAGTTCTGCTTCAGTTTCAGAAATTGTAACACCGATATTAAATAAATCAGGAGAAGTAGCTGGAGTTTTGGACGTTGACAGCGAACGCTATGACATACTGGACGATACCGATGTCCGCTTTCTGGAGGAAATAAGCAAAATTTGCAGCAAATTCCTGTAAATACATAAACAGTTATTGCATTAGGAAAACAGGCTCATTTTGTGATTTTTATATGCCAACCCTTTCCGCTTGCAACATTTGCTGTTTTAAGGCAAGTCCCCAGCGGTAACCACCCAAACCACCATCAGTACGAACAACCCGGTGACAAGGAATTAAATACGCGATAGGATTAGCTCCGATAGCTGTACCAACGGCTCTGACAGCTTTAGGTTTTCCAATTGCATCCGCAATCTGCGCATAAGTCCGGGTTTCTCCTTCAGGAATCTCTTGTAATGCTTTCCAGACTGATTGTTGAAAAGGCGTACCCAGCGGACAAAGCCGCACATTTTTCCGTTGCTTAAAAAGTTGATCTCCCAACAATTTAGCCTGCGCGGCATCTAAAGTAAAATCTGTTTTCGGAAACCGGTCATGCAAATCTTTAACAGCTTCTTCTTCAGTTTTTGTAAAAATAAGTCCAAATAAACTTTCTGTTGTAAAAGCTATACAACATTTCCCAAATGGTGAGGTGTAAAATCCGTAGTTCATTTAATTAGTAGTTAGTTTAAGTGTTTAAAAGTTTAATTGCTGTTCGCTATTCGCTAAAACAAAATCTTCACTTTCAGGAAGACATTTCTGCCCGGTTCCAAACGATTAATCCCCCTGAGTGATGACAGATGCTCTTCGTAAGCCAGATTCATTATATTGTGGACTCCTCCGGTAAATTGAACATTGATCATCCCTATCTTTCGGGGTGTTGTATGAAATCCGGCATTGAAAATGGCATGACGATGGGCTTCATGACTCTCTCCATGTTCTTCTTCCGACTCGAATTCCCAGTCCATTTCGGCATAGGCGCCGATTTTATCATGGAAATGATAATGCAACTTCACAATCCCATGCAACGCAGGGATAAAAGGCAAATGTTCTTTAGTCTTTGCATCAATCGCATACACATACGAAGCATGAGTCTCAAACTCAAGTGCATGCGAAATCAACCATTTTAAATCAAATTCGCCGCCCAGATACAGAGCCTGGTCGACATTGGTACTGATCCAGGCTGGTATGCCCGAATATAGTCCTTCTTTTTCTGTAATCAAATCAAAAAGATAACTGGCAAAAATATCTGTATTAAACAATAACTTCTTTCCTGTATAAGCATAACTCAGATTTGAAAACAATCCTTTTTCCGGCTTTAAATCAGGATTACCAACCAATGGCATACCCAACTGATCAATGTATTTGAATCTCTCTTCAATGGATGCCACCCGGTAAGCATTAGCGATTGACAAAATCAGTTTATGACGTTCTGCAGGCTTAAATGCAACATCAATATGCGCTGAGTAAGCCAGTTCGTTTTTAGTTCCTTCCTGAAACAACACCGTTTTGTTTGCAGGCACTTCTGTTCTGACGCCATTCACATACTTATATCTTGATATCTCTCTGAATGCTGTGTCATTGGCAGTCCTGATAAAATCAAGACGCAAACCGGTATTAATGGTCCAGTATTTCGGGTCTACGACCCATTTATGCTGGGCAAAAATACCGACATCAAACATATTTGCTCTCGGTGTAGGTTGCTCCCTGATAACAATGGTATCCGAAGCTGTTGAAATTTTCATTCTGGAAGTTTGCTGGTCGCGGTTCCACCCTTCAACTCCAACCGTCATGGTTTCATAATCATTAAAATACAAATCCGCTGTTGCTTTTAATCCGGAGGTAACATTGTAACTTCCCGGGAATACTGCTGTAGTGGAATTAGCCACATTTTCCACTTCTCTTTTGATGTTTTGAGTGTATGCTTTTATACTCAATACTTTCAGCACGTGCGACAAATCCTTGAAAACATATTCTCCATTCAGCTGATTCCTTGTAAAACCCAAATAACGAACAATAGCACCGGGAGTAAAAACACTTCCTCCGGGTAATCCGACATCCCAGGCTTCAAAATGATTATAGTTTACCTGCAACTCCTGATTATCGCCATTTCGCATACCTCCCTTCAGCCCCCACGAAGCATCATTAAACTGGCTGTTTGCCAGCTTTCCATCCGGAGTCGTAGTGTTTTGTGCCATACGGTAACTTCCGTCTAAAGTCAGATACCAGTCATGATTAGTCAGATTAACATTAAGATTATTTTCCCATAAACTATTTACAGAATGGAATCCGGTTGAAAACTGACCATTGGTTTTAAACTTCTCAGTATAACCCGGGCGTTTTGTAACAAAATTAACCACCCCTCCCATGGCTCCTGTACCGTATATAACCGAACCGGCACCTTTAATCACTTCTATTTTTTCCAGATTCCCCATATCGACAGTCGACAATACACCGGCAACATCCGATGCAGTTTGCATCCGGTCTCCATCAGCCAGAAAGAGTAATTTTGATTCCGAAAAGCCACGGATATTCACCGAAGTTGCCCATATTGCATCACGACTCAGCGCCACACCCGGCACATGATGCAAAGCATTCGCCGGTGTAATAAAACCGTGGCTAACGGCTTCCTCGCCCAGAACCATCTGATAAGGGAAGTTCAATTTATTAGCCAGAACCCCCTGCACGGTTATCTCAGATATCTGCTTATAGGTAAGTGAATCTACAGTCTCATGTCCATGACTATGAGAATGATGTTGCGAAAACGTAATAACGGGTAGCATCAAAGCCCCCACAATTGAAAATATTATTTTAAACATTCGGTCTACTTTTTGTATACTGATTTTTAAACATGCAAAAATACAAAAAAGTTGTCATAAACGGCATTTAAATCAAACTGAACAGCTTTTAAAATCGCTTGCATTCACTTATAGAACAACTGTATAAATATTGTAATAAATAAAATTATTGTATTATCTTTGTTCGCTTTTTCATGCAAAAAGACAATTCAGGATGAGATTTATTGTAACATTATTAATATTCATATTCTCTGTTTCCTTTCGTATTTTTTCCTGTACAAATTTAATTGCGGGAAAACTGGCGACGGTCGACGGATCTACAATGATTACTTATGCGGCTGATTCCTATGGGCTGTTTGGGTCATTATATCATTACCCTTCACGCACCTATCCGCCGGGGACCATGCTCGACATTTACGAATGGGACACTGGAAAATTTCTGGGGCAAATAAAACAAGTTGAAAAGACATTCGCCGTTATCGGCAACATGAATGAAAATCAGGTTTCGATCGCAGAAACAACTTTCGGAGGCAGAGAAGAATTAAGAGATACAACCGGCATACTTGATTATGGAAGCCTGATGTACATCGCGTTACAACGCTCCCGTTCAGCACGTGAGGCTATCCGAATCATGACTTCTTTAGTTGAAGAATATGGTTATTATAGTTCAGGCGAATCATTTACAATTGCCGACCCAAATGAAGTCTGGATTATGGAGATGACAGGTAAAGGCCCTAAAAACAAAGGCGCAGTCTGGGTTGCACAGCGTATTCCTGACGATTGTATTGCGGCTCATGCTAATCAGGCCCGCATTACCACTTTCCCCTTCGACGACAGGAATAACTGCCTTTATTCCGTTGATGTCATTGCTTTTGCCCGGGAACAAGGTTATTTCAAAGGAAAAAATAAAGATTTCAGTTTTTCCGATACGTATGCACCACTTGATTATGGCGCATTGAGAGCTTGCGAGGCCAGGGTGTGGAGTTTCTTCCGGCAAGTAAATCCGGATATGGAGAAATACATCACATATATTAAAGGAGAAACTGTAGATCGCATGCCGCTTTGGATTAAACCGGCAAAGAAACTAAGCGTACAGGATATGAAAAGCTTCATGCGTGACCAGTACGAAGGGACGGAACTCGACATCACAAAAGGATTTGGAGCCGGACAATACGGAAGCAAACTGCGTTTGAGCCCCCTGAGTTTCAAAGTCGACGGAGTTGAATATTATCACGAACGTCCGATTGCCACCCAACAAACCGGTTTTTCTTTTGTCGCCCAGATGCGCAACTGGCTGCCTCCATACGTGGGGGGAATCCTCTGGTTTGGAGTTGATGATGCTGCCTCATCGGTATATGTGCCCATGTATTGCGGCATCAACAGTGTACCGGAATGCTTCAGTGATCACAACGGAAGTTTGCTTGAGTACTCTCCTACCGCAGCTTTCTGGATATTCAACCAAGTATCAAATTTTGCTTATCCAAGGTATTCACTCGTGATGCCCGACATAAAAAAAGTTCAACAACACTGGGAAACAAACTTTCACACCATGATACCGAGTATCGACAAAACGGTAACCGGTCTGCCTGAGGAAAACGCCCGGGAATTTCTGACAACTTTCAGCCATACTCAGGCTACAAACGTTACTACCGCATGGAAAAAACTGGGAGAATTCCTGCTGGTTAAATACTTAGATGGTGTTATTAAAAAAGAAGAGAACGGTAAGTTCTTACAAAACGATAAAAAAATTCCAACAGAAATCATTCGTCCGGGTTATCCAGAAGAATACCTGAGACAGCTTATCAAAGAAACTCCCGGCATGAAAGCCAAAACACAAGAAGAACTGAATAACCGCAAGTCAATGGAACAATAAATATTTTTTGTACCTTTGCGGCAAATTTCAGAATTATATGCTTGAAAAAATAATCATCCTCGACTTTGGTTCACAGACCACCCAGCTTATCGGCAGAAGATTACGCGAATTAAAAGAATATTGCGAAATAGTACCTTACAATAAATTTCCTGAAAAGACCGACGACATAAGAGGAGTCATTCTCTCCGGAAGTCCGTTTTCGGTTTACGACCCGACTGCCTTTACAACAACCCTTTCCAACATCAGAGGAAAATTTCCGGTATTGGGAATTTGTTATGGAGCACAACTGATGGTGCACCAGGAAGGCGGTAAGGTAGAGGCCGCCGGTTCCCGGGAATACGGTCGTGCCAATTTGTCGTACATTGCTGACGGAGATGAACTTTTTAAAGGCATATCAGCCGGATCGCAAATCTGGATGTCGCATGGAGACAGCATCACACAACTTCCCGGGAAATTCAAAAAAGTAGCCAGCACCGAAGATGTAGAACTGGCAGCCTATAAGATAGAAGGAGAAAAAACCTGGGGCGTTCAGTTTCACCCGGAAGTATTTCATACCCTTGACGGCATGTTTCTACTGGAAAACTTCCTGAATATTTGTGCATGTAAACGTGACTGGTCACCTGCATCATTCATTGAAACAACTGTCAGCGAGTTAAAAGCTCAGCTTGGCAACGACAAGGTCGTACTTGGTCTTTCAGGAGGTGTAGATTCTTCAGTAGCAGCTGTTTTACTCAACAAAGCAATAGGCAAGAACCTCACTTGTATCTTTGTAGATCACGGATTACTCAGAAAAAATGAATTCGAAACCGTACTGAGAGACTACGAACACCTGGGATTAAATGTCATCGGGGTGAATGCACGCGATTATTTTTACAGACTCCTGAAAGATGTTACTGAACCTGAGAAAAAACGTAAAATTATCGGATCCGCCTTTATTGATGTATTCGACAAAGAAGCCCACAAAATAAAAGATGTAAAGTGGCTTGCTCAGGGAACAATTTATCCCGATATCATAGAATCACTTTCAATCACAGGCACAACCATCAAATCGCATCATAATGTGGGTGGTTTACCTGAGAAAATGAATCTCAGGCTATGCGAACCATTACGTTTATTATTTAAAGATGAAGTTAGAAAGGTAGGAACCGAACTTGGCATGATGAGCCATCTCATCAAACGTCATCCATTCCCGGGACCCGGACTTGCTGTACGTATATTAGGAGACATAACACCTGAAAAGGTAAGAATCTTACAGGATGCCGATGATATTTTCATCAACGGGCTCAGAGAATGGAACCTGTATGATAAGGTTTGGCAGGCAGGAGTAATCCTACTCCCCGTACAATCGGTAGGCGTAATGGGTGATGAAAGAACGTATGAAAATGCGGTCGCCCTGCGTGCTGTAACTTCAACCGATGCCATGACGGCCGACTGGGCGCAGTTGCCGTATGAATTTCTGGCAAAAGTTTCGAATGACATCATCAACAAAGTAAAAGGAGTAAACCGGGTGGTTTACGACATCAGTTCAAAACCACCTGCAACCATCGAATGGGAATAAATCATGATCGACACGCATGCACATTTATATGCTGAAGAATTTGATTCCGACAGAGATGCAGTAATCGAAAGAGCCAAGGCTGCCGGAGTTACGAATATTATTCTACCTAATATCGACAGCAGTTCACTGGATGCCATGCTTAAACTCGAAGAAAGTTATTCCGGGTATTGCCATGCTGCAATAGGGTTACACCCAACCAGTGTAAAAGCAGATTATCAGAGAGAATTAGATTCAGTTGAATCTGAATTAAAACGCAGGACATATATTGCTATAGGAGAAATCGGTATCGATTTATATTGGGATCAAACCTATGTAAAAGAACAAATAATGGCATTTCAGCAGCAATTAAAATGGGCACTGGAATACAATAAACCGGTTATTATCCACGTTAGAAATTCATTCAGTGAAACCATGCTCGCTATGGAACCTTTCAAAAACAGCGGTTTAAGAGGTATATTCCATAGTTTTGGAGGCACAACTGAAGAAGCAGCCAGGATAATTGAATTTGGAGGTTTTCTACTTGGAATCAACGGTATTGTTACTTTTAAGAACTCAACTCTCGGTGAGGTTATACAACAAACAGATCTGGAATATATCGTACTTGAGACAGATGCCCCTTACCTCACTCCGGTCCCTCACAGAGGCAAAAGGAATGAAAGTGCTTATATGTCATACACGGCTCGTCAGATAGCCTCATTGCAATCCACAAGCTATGAAGCTGTCGTTAAACAAACTACGAAAAACGCCTTAAACCTTTTTAATTTAGGTTCAAAGTAATCATTATCCGTTCTGTTTACTAAAAAAAACATTTTTTGACTTACAAAATAATATATTTTTATTTGTATGTCACAAATTTTTGCTAACTTGCGCCGCTAATTCGGAGAGGTGCTCGAGTGGTTGAAGAGGTACGCCTGGAAAGCGTATATACGGTGTGGAATCGTATCGAGAGTTCGAATCTCTTCCTCTCCGCAAACAGATAGAAATGAGATAAATAAACACAAAATAAAAATTCAAAAATTCAAAAAAAAAGTAAAATGAAAAAGGTATTTGCAACTTTCTCAATCGTGGCACTTTTCACTTTTGGTATTACATTAAATGTGATTGCACAGGATTCTATTCAGGCTGCAGGAGGCGACACCACTGTCAGCGAAGTAGTGGAAACAACAGCTCCGGCCGTTGTAGAAGAACAAGGAATGCATAAAGCATTGAAACAAAAATTCATCGAAGGAGATGCTATGTGGATGGCTCCGGTAGCATTCTGTTTGATTCTGGGTTTAGCTTTAAGCATCGAAAGAATTATTTATCTAAGCTTGTCTTCAACAAACACAAAAAAACTGTTGACCAGCATTGACGAAGCGTGGGAAAAAGGTGGTGTGGAAGCTGCCATGGAAGTATGCCGCGATACACGTGGCCCTGTTGCTTCTATTTTCTACCAGGGGCTTTCACGCTATGATGAAGGGGTGGAAGTTGTTGAAAAAACGGTTGCATCTTATGGAGGTGTACAGTTAGGATTACTTGAGAAAAACCTGACATGGATTTCTCTTTTTATTGCTCTTTCCCCTTCTTTAGGATTCTTGGGAACAGTAATCGGGATGATTCAGGCTTTTGACAAAATCCAACAGGTAGGTGACATTTCTGCAACTGTAGTTGCCGGTGGTATCAAGGTAGCACTTTTAACAACAGTATTCGGTTTGATCGTTGCAATGATTCTACAGGTATTCTACAACTATATTCTTACAATCATTGAAAGTCTTACCAACGACATGGAAGATTCATCAATTTCATTGTTGGATATCATTGTAAAACATTCAAAATAAGAAGAAATTATGTTTAAAGCAATCAAAATATCAGGCCTTGTACTGGTACTGATTTCTTTCCTTTTGCTTATTGCATTTTATGCAACTTTAGGACAAGGAAGCGAATCCATTGCCAGTGCTGCAGGTGAGGCCATACATGTGCCTCTGCTAACAGACACAATTATTTACTGGTTATATATTTTGTTCGGGATTGCCATCGTCGTTACTCTATCAATGGCACTTGTTCAATTCATCAAATCATTCATAAGTAATCCGGTTTCTGCATTGAAGTCATTAATTCCAATTTTGATTTTTGCAGGTGTATTCGTTGTTTCATACATACTTGGCAGTAGTGAAAAAATGAACATCATCGGTTACGAAGGGACACAAAATGAGGGAACCTGGGCACAAATAACGGATATGTTTATTTATACCATCTACACCTTATTTGTGGTTATTATCCTGACAATCTTTGGTTCCAGGATATATACCAGCTTAAAATAATTATCAAACGTATACCTAATTATTTCAAAAATAATGGCTAGAAAATTAAATGAAATCAATGCGAGCTCGATGGCAGACATCTCGTTCCTGCTTTTAATTTTCTTCCTTGTAACAACATCGATGAATGTCAGCACAGGGTTGACAAGGCGTCTTCCGCCACCGCTACCCCCTGACCAAAAACCACAGGATATTGACATCAAAAAAAGAAATATCTTCGTTGTTAAAATCAATAGCTTAAACCAGTTATTGGTACAAGGAGAGGAAATGAACATCCGGGATCTCAAAGAAAAAGCCAAGGAGTTTGTAAAAAACGAAGCAAACGATGCACATCTGCCCGAAAAATTCGCTAAAGAATTTGAAACACTTGGTGTAGTCGAATATACACGTGATCACGTTATTTCTGTACAAAATGACGTTGATACGCAATATCAGGCGTACATTGACGTGCAAAACGAACTGGTTGCTGCATATAACGAATTGCGTAATGAATTGTCGCAACTCAAATTCGGAAAGAAATTTGACGAATTGAATGAAATGCAACAAAAAGATGTTCAAACGGTTTATCCTCAGAAAATATCCGAGGCCGAACCTAAAAATTATGGAGGATCCAACTAATGGCAGTAATAAGAAAAGGAGAAAAAAGGGGCATGCCTGCACTTAGCACATCGTCTCTACCTGATATCATCTTTATGTTGTTATTCTTCTTCATGGCTGTTACAACCATGAAGGAAGTAACCTATAAAGTAAAGGTAACACCACCTTCTGCAACGGAACTTCAGAAACTTGAGAATAAATCTTTGGTGCGCTATATCTATGTAGGTGAGCCGACCAGAGAATTTAGGGAGCAGTTTGGTTCAGCTACCCGCATCCAGTTAAATGATCAGTTTGCAGATGTATCTGAGATTGAAAATTTTATTACCATGGAGCGTACTGCAATGAAAGAAGAGGATCAAAATGTCATGACCGTTTCTATCAAAGCTGACAAAGAAACAAAAATGGGTATCATAACTGATATCAAACAAGCCCTTAGGCGTGCTTACGCACTGAAGATCAACTATCAGGCGTCAACCCGTCAGTCTTTCTAAAAGCAAATACCTCTTAAATAGTAAAGAGTCACAACTGATTTACGGTTGTGACTCTTTCGTTTTTTTCAGAATCATACAAACAATATTATTAGAAATGTGTTTTAGTTGACATGAAAACAGAAATATTTGATATAAAAGGAATGAGTTGTTCGGCTTGTGTGGCTCATGTCGACAAGTCGGTGCGAAATTTGGATGGAATTATAGCCGTTCAGGTAAACTTGCTTACTAATTCGATGTCGGTGCGGTATGATGAAGCAGTAATGAGTAATACTGATATAGAATCTGCAGTTAAGAAAGCCGGATATGAAGCCAGTACGAGGGTTAAAATAGAAACGGAAGGACAAACTATTGCAAAAAAATCCGGAAACGGGAATGAGTTGAAAGTTGATAAAGAAACAATAAACATGAAAAAACGATGGCAACGTTCCTTGTTTTTTCTGATTCCCCTGCTCTATGTTTCGATGGGTGATATGTTAGCGCTACCATATCCTGCGGTTCTGAAAGGGCATGCCAACGCACTCAATTTTGCATTTATACAGTTTCTACTGGCTCTACCGATCTACCTGATTAACAGGAAGTACTTCATTACAGGTTTCAGAAGTCTGATGAGGCTTGCCCCCAACATGGATTCTCTAATTGCTATCGGCTCATCGGCAGCCATGTTTTATGGTATTTATGTCATCTTCAGAATTGGCTATGGAATGGGAAGTACTCATGATACAAACATCATGAAATTTGCTCACGATATTTATTTCGAATCGGGAGCCACTATTCTTACACTAATCACTTTAGGGAAGTATTTTGAAGCCAGATCAAAAAGCCGGACCTCAGAAGCTTTAACCAAACTAATGGATTTATCTCCTAAAACAGCTTTGGTTATACGTGATGATAAAGAAACAGAAGTTCCGGTTTGTCAGGTTGTAATAGGAGATCTCGTTATTATAAAATCCGGTCAGTCGGTTCCGGTAGATGGAGAAGTAATGGCAGGCAATGCTTCGCTGGACGAATCTGCATTGACAGGTGAAAGTATACCTGTATTCAAAAAGGAAGGTGACACCGTGATGTCGGCAACCATTTGTCAAACAGGCTATCTGACACTAAAAGCAACTAAAGTCGGTGAAGATACCACCCTGTCTCAAATTATTCGTTTGGTTGAAGAAGCATCAGCTTCTAAAGCTCCTATAGCTAAATTAGCAGATAAAATCAGTGGTTTTTTTGTGCCCGTTGTCATCGCAATTGCTCTCGTTGCATCGGCTGTATGGCTGCTCCTGGGGTACCCTGTTGATTTTGCTTTATCAATTGGTATTTCCGTGCTGGTGATTTCCTGTCCTTGTGCACTCGGACTGGCAACTCCGGTAGCTATTATGGTCGGAACAGGCAAAGCAGCCAGTCATGGTATGCTGATCAAATCGGCTGAATCACTGGAAACCGGACACAAAATTGATACAATCGTATTAGATAAAACAGGAACACTAACTGCTGGGAAACCGATGGTTACTAAAATCATTTCCAATCGTTTTCTTCCCGAAAATAAATTGCTGGAAATTGCAGCCTCACTAGAAAAACAATCTGAACACCCACTGGCAAATGCTGTACTGGACGAAGCTGAATTCAGAGGTATTCTTCCGCAACCTGTTGTTGACTTCGAAGTATTTCCCGGATTGGGAATTAAAGCTGTTATTAATGAACGGGGATATTTCGCCGGCAGCGCCAAACTCATGGAAGAAAAAAACATTGCAACAGATTCATTTTCAAACAAAACTGAGTTGCTGGTCGACGAAGGAAACACATTGCTTTATATTGCCAATTCAACAGAAGTATTGGGTATTATTGCAGTTGCTGATGTATTAAAACCACACAGTGCAGAGGCTGTTAAACATATTCAGCAAATGGGACTGGAAGTGATTATGCTGACTGGAGACCACCTCAGGGTTGCACAGCACATACAACAAAAACTCGGAATAAAACATGTAATTGCCGGTGTCCTGCCACAGGGTAAAGAAGACGAAATCCGCAAGTTACAGGCTGAAGGCAAAAAAGTAGCCATGGTTGGCGATGGAATCAACGACGCCCCCGCTCTTATGCGGGCAGATTTGGGAATTGCAATCGGAGCAGGAACCGACATAGCCATTGAATCGGCAGACGTAGTACTTATCAGCAACGATCTCTCAGGTGTTAGTTCCTATATTCAACTTAGTAAAGAAGTTATGCTGAATATCAAACAAAATCTGTTCTGGGCGTTTTTCTATAACATATTGGGAATTCCTTTGGCTGCAGGTGTTTTTTACCCGATCTGGGGATGGACATTAAGCCCCATGTTTGCTGCAGCAGCTATGAGTCTCAGTTCTGTAACCGTTGTATTAAACGCACTGAGAATCAAATCAGGAAAAAATTTCAAAAAACCAGTATAATTTCCGCTAAATAAATCGGTTATTGGCTTTCAATTAAGCAAGCAATTGATCAATTGCTTGCTTAACTTTTTCAAAATCAAATTGACTGATAATTTCGTTCTTATATAACAATATTTCATCGTTACACAGATTTCCTATACTCCCTTCATGCGTATGCCGAATGGCTTTATCCGGATTAAAACCACCAGTTTCTATATCCAAGCCAACTTGCTTATAAGCATCACGGAAAGGCACCCCACTCAGTGTAAGCTTATTGACAGTTTCAACACTAAAAATCAGGTCGTATTTTGAATCATCCAATATACGCTCGTTCACCTGAAGCCGTGACATCATAAGACTTGTCATATCCAAACAATCCTTCAACTCATCAAAAGCAGGAATAAAAACTTCTTTGATAATCTGCAAATCCCGGAAATATCCGGAAGGTAGATTATTGGTTATCAGCATGATTTGCTGAGGTAACGACTGTATCTTGTTACATTTGGCACGCGTAAGTTCAAATACATCCGGATTTTTCTTATGTGGCATGATACTCGATCCGGTAGTAAATTCATCCGGTAGTTTGATAAAACCAAAATTCTGTGAGTTGTACATACAGGCATCAAAAGCTAGCTTGGAGACAGTTGCAGCAACCGATGCCAAAGCATTAGCAACCGTTCGTTCCATTTTACCACGTCCCATCTGGGCATAAACCACATTATAATTCATGCTGTCAAAACCCAACAAATCAGTCGTCATCTGCCTGTTTAAAGGAAAAGAAGAACCATAACCGGCAGCTGAACCTAAGGGATTTCTGTTGGTTATTTTCCATGCCGATAGTAATAATTGCAGATCATCAGCCAGACTCTCAGCGTAGGCGCCAAACCACAATCCGAAGGAAGATGGCATCGCAATCTGCAGGTGGGTATATCCAGGCAGGAGCACATGCTTATAGCGGTTACTCTGTTCAATCAGGGCTTCAATCAGGTAGTTCACCTGACCGGTAATTTTCATCAATTCAGTACGCGCAAAAAGCTTGAGGTCAACCAATACCTGATCGTTACGGGAACGGCCACTGTGAATTTTCTTACCCACATCACCAAGTTTACGTGTCAGTAAAAGCTCTACCTGAGAATGAACATCTTCTACATCATCCTCTATAACAAAAATTCCCTCTTCAATCGTCTGATAAATTTCTTTCAGCACAATCAGAAGCACCTCCAGTTCGTCAGCTTGTAACAGTCCGACAGACTCAAGCATGCGAATGTGCGCCATAGAGCCAAGCACATCGTATTTAGCCAGACAAAGGTCCATTTCACGATCTCTTCCTACCGTGAACTTCTCAATCCGTTGATCTGCCTGCACATTTTTTTCCCAGATTTTTTCTGCCATAATCGTTGTATTATGTGAGCTTTTTATTGAGTAATTTCTCAAACAAATCAGCCAAGGTATTAATTCCCTGCTCGAGTTGTTTGTTTAACATCATTTTCAACACCGAGGGAAGATTGGCATGCAACAGCAACTGCATTTGCGTTTGGTTTGAGGATAATTCATCCAGTTTAATTTCGGCATTTACCTCAACCGGCAGATAAGAAGTTTCGAACCGGATAGAATTATGTGGTGTTTTTTCTGTAATTCTGAAACCCACTTTCCCAAACTGGCTCAGTTCAAGCAGACAAGAGTCGGCATCATACTCCACCACCCTGAATTTCCCCTGTAATTTATCCATATCACCAAGTTTCCCCAGATTATTGAGGTCACTCAGCATGCCAAAAACCACTTCTTCTGAAGAAGAAATGGTTTTTATATCACTTTTGTATGTTGTCATTCAATTAATAGTCTTTTCTCCATTCAGCAGGATTCATCCGCCATTCTTTGAGGGTTTCAATATCTTCTTCATTAATATAGTTGATCGAGAGCGCCTCTGCCAGCACTGCATCATAATCGCAGAGGGTAGTCAGTTTTACTCTCGCTGCCCTGAATTTCTCAGTTGCAACAGGAAAACCATAAGAAAATACAGCGACCATTCCAAGTACTTCAGAACCGTCTTTGCGGATAGCTTCCACTGCTTTAAGACTACTGCCACCAGTTGAAATCAAGTCTTCAATAACCACTACCTTTTGTTTCGGTCTCAAATCTCCTTCGATAAGATTCTCCAATCCGTGATCTTTTGGAGTCGGTCGAATGTAGATGAATGGCAAACCAAGCAAGTCGGCAACCAACGCTCCCTGTGCAATAGCACCTGTAGCCACTCCGGCAATGACCTCTGCTTCCGGATAGTTTTCCTGAATTAGCCGGGCAATCTGCAACTTGATATAAGTTCTGATTTGCGGATAAGATAATGTTTTGCGGTTATCGCAGTAAATCGGCGATTTCCATCCCGACGCCCAGGTAAAAGGATTATGCGGTTGTAACTTAACAGCTTTTATTCTTAGGAGTTTATCGGCTACTTGTTTTTCAATGAGTTTCATTTTGTCGTAAATTGTGATGGTTTGATATAAAATAAACGGGATTATAGCGTATTATTCTGTGCAAAATTAACCAAACTATTTTACACACGAAAGATAAATGTTTTTTTTATCATATTTTTTATTTTTTGCCCCTGATTCAGAAAACCGGAGGTAAAAAGGCATCTTCGATATGTTCAATTTTGAAATCATCTCCGTCAGGCATCACCGATACCACATCGAATCGTGTCTCGCCCTGCCAATTATAACGTTTGATGTAGCTCCCTGCCGCATTTACCAAATTTTTGATTTTGCGCAGATCAATGGTTTCCTCCGGAGCAAGAAACGTATCGGTAGAACGGGTTCTGACCTCTACAACCACCAACCAGCCATCTTTTTCTGCGATGATATCAATCTCTAATTTTCCAGCATGGTAATTGGTGGTACGGATTTTGTACCCTTTTGCAACCAAAAATTCCAGAGCGCGTTTTTCGCCGATTAAACCAAGTTCATTGTGTTTAGCCATAGTTAAAGTGTTTGTTGATTAAGTAATGCAAATGTAGGGAATTTCCCCGTAAATTGTAAAAGTTAAGACATTTAATATTACTTTTGTACTACTTTTTTCAACATAATGGGGAATAAAAAACAAGAATCTTCATTGAGCCGCAATAAACTGCGGAAGCACAAACATTTATTCATGCTCAATGATGCGGAAAACAAGGCGCTCAACAGGTATATCAATCAATACAATGTGTCCAATAAATCAAAATTTATACGGGAAACATTGATGCAGGCAATTCTTCGCAGATTTGAAGAAGATGCCCCGACTTTGTTTGATTAATGAAGAAAAAACAGCATTTTACTGTCAGAAGATGAAATTGAAATTTATTTTTGCTCCTTTTTTATTTATTCTGGTTCCGCTTTCAGTATTTCCTGCTACTGAGATCAATCAGGATACCATCATTGTTACTGCGATTAAACATTTAATTGAAAATTCCTTTAATGAGAAGGATTCGCTGACCATTGCTCCGGAGAATGTCACGCCTGAAATTACACTGCCTGAAACCAGACCTGATTCGTCTGTCAAAAACGGAAAAAAAACATACGTACCAATAGACATCCGGCAAATATTGTTAAATGTAGAGCAAAGTCGACCAAAAACAAAACAGGTTATCATCAATGACAGATTCTTAAAAACAAATCCTCTTTTTATCGATATATTATTTCATGGTTATTCAGCTAAGCCTGTTCATTTTGACTCATGGTCTGCAAATGACTATTTTTCAAAGTTTGCAACCTCAGGATTTAATTCACTCAACACAACAAAACTGAATAGTGCAGAAGAAATATTGCAGGAATTAAGGGAAATTACCATTCGGAAGTTTGTCACTTACAATCCGCATTTTATTGCGTACAAAATTGACAACCTGCCCGATGTGACTGATTTCATTAATTTTGAACTGAATGCAAAGCCTATAGACGAAACCGTTTTGATGAACAGGAACAGGTTAAACTATGATCACAGGAGACTAACCATTGAAAAAATTAAACGCAACCCATGGACCACAAAATCAAATGCCATGTTGCAATTTTCTCAGAATTATATTTCCAAAAACTGGTATCAGGGTGGTAGCGATAATATTTCTATTCTGGGCATCGTGAACGGAACTTTCAATTATGATGACAAAAAGAATATTCAATGGGATAATTTCGCGGAATGGCGGATGGGTTTTAACTCGGTTGAAGGAGATACATTACGGTTACTAAACACCAATGATGATATCTTAAGGGCTACCAGCAAACTGGGGGTCAAAGCGGGAGGAAACTGGTTTTACAGTGGATCGGTAGATTTCTCAACTCAGTTCTTCAATAGTTACAAAGCGATTAATTCTTCGGTTATGAAAGCTAAACTATTAACTCCGGTGAGATTTAACGTGAATGTCGGTTTAGACTACAAGTACAAAAAATTGTTTTCACTCATGTTCTCTCCTTTAAGCTATAAGTTTATCTATGCGAACGACACTTTACTTGTAGATCAAAAGTCGTTCGGTATACCCAAAGGGGAAAATATCCTGAGTCAGGTGGGTAGTTCTTTCAGGGCACAAATATCTTACAGTCCGGTGCGTGAACTGCAAATTGACTCCAAACTCTCTTTTTATACCAACTACGAAAAAATTGAAGTGGATTGGGAAATTATAGGTAACTTCAAGTTTAACAGGTTCCTTTCTACCCGTCTTTCTCTTAACCCGAGATACGACAACACCGTACTAACCGACGAAAAGGCTATGATTCAGTTTAAACAATTGCTCACTTTCGGACTATCTTACAAGCTGCTTTAGGTTTTAAGAAAACCGGATATGCCAGGTATCAAAAACGGCAATATTTTCCTGACCGTGACGACCGAGCATCTTGCTTATTTTTGCCGGATCATGCATGCTGTTTAACGCCGTTTTCGAGAAAAACTTATCAGCATAACAAATAATCTGCTCCTCGATGGTTACCGGCAACATATCCCGGTGCGGCACTGGCAAATTATGCTCCTTTATCTTTTCCAACGATATTCCGGTTCCGGTATGTCGCTCACAAACAAGAGCATGACGATCCAGCCCTTCTTTTCGCAACAGATCAGCCCCTAAGTAACCATGTTCGATATATTGATGACTGCCATGGCAAAAAATCCGGGGAGCATCACACAAAAAAATTCCGATGTCATGTAACATTGCAGCTTCAGCAATAAATTCAATATCTGCTTCTAACTCCGGATGTTTTTTTGCCACTTCAAGCGCCAAATCCCTGACTTGTTCACTGTGGGTAACCAGTACGTGATATAATTCGGTACCCGGCGTATAATATTTTTGGATAAGAGGATAGGGATTCATACTGATGATGTTTGGTGCAAAGATAGTTATTTTAGTGGTTAGTGGTAAATTGATAGTGGTTAATTATTTCCTAAAACTTACTACTGAGCATTAACCACTAACCACTAAAATAACTATCTTTGTAACTCAATTTTTCTTTCATGAAGTACGTCGATGTTGTGGTTCCATTGCCAGTTTCAGGCACTTTTACCTATGCTGTTCCCACTGAGTGGACCGACAGTATACGAATTGGCATGCGGGTCGTAGTACAGTTCGGAGCCAGGAAGTTATACACTGGCATCATTACGGTAATACACACACAGGAACCAACTTTATATAAACCCAAAGAAATTTTATGTTTGCTCGATACAGAGCCTGTAATGCGGAGACCACAATATAAATTCTGGGAATGGATCAGTGGGTATTACATGTCAACCATCGGAGAGGTCTATCAGGCAGCTGTACCTTCCGGACTAAAACTGGAAAGTGAGACAGAAGTTTGCATTAATCCCGATTTTGAGGCTGACGAAATATTATCTGTCAAGGAACAGCAGGTTCTGGATATCCTGTCAGACACCAAACCACATTCCATTGCTGAATTAAACAAATTTTGTTCTGTTACGGACATCATGCCTGTAATTAAAAAACTGTTGGACAAAGGCGCTGTGGAGGTCAATGAGTCTGTTTCTGAGAAGTTCAAAGCTAAAACAGAAGCATGTATTCGCCTTTCGACACTTTATTCAGAGGAAGATAAACTAAAAAGTCTTTTTGATAGTTTATCAAGGGCGCCCAAGCAACTGACCCTGCTGATGCGCTATATAGAACTTTCGAAATGTTTGAAAACCAAAAATACCGAGATTGTATTCAAAAAAGCACTTCTTGAAAAGACAGCAATCAGTGCAGCCGTACTCAACAACATGGTTGAAAAAGGCATTTTTGAAATTTATCAACTGGAAACAGGACGACTGGGGGTTGCTACACTTGAAACTGCACATGCCTTTCCTCTGAATGATTCTCAGCAAAAAGCCCTGTCGGACATTGAAAATCAATTCATAGATAAGCCGGTTGTATTGCTGCATGGTGTAACTTCCAGCGGAAAAACCGAAATTTACACCCACCTGATTAACAAAACGCTTGCTGAGGGTAGACAGGTACTGTATCTGGTCCCTGAAATCGCCCTGACCACTCAACTGACTTCCCGGCTAAAACGTGTATTTGGGAATAAACTGGGCATTTATCATTCTAAATTTTCTGACGCTGAACGGGTCGAAATCTGGAACAATGTATTACACAATAAATCATACGAAATTATTTTGGGGGTACGTTCGTCAATATTTTTACCATTTCGCCACCTTGGCCTGGTGATTGTGGACGAGGAACACGAACCGAGCTTCAAACAATACGACCCGGCTCCCAGGTACCATGCCCGGAATGCAGCGATTGTTCTGGCTAATATGCATGGAGCAAAAACTCTATTGGGAACAGCCACTCCATCCATCGAAAGTTATTTTAACGCCCAAACAGGCAAATATGGTTTCGTGGAACTGAAAGAACGGCACGAAGAAATGCAGTTACCCGAAATTCAGGTAGTAAACATGCAAGAAGCTTACCGAAAAAAACAATTTGACGGTCATTTCTCAGATGTGTTACTGGAAAAAATTTCATCAGCCCTAAAGAACAAAGAGCAGGTTATTCTCTTTCAGAACCGAAGGGGCTATGCGCCTTTTGTAGAATGTAAGGCCTGTGCATATATTCCGAAATGCAAAAACTGTGACGTAAGTCTCACTTTACATGCTTCGGTCAACACGCTGAACTGCCATTATTGTGGTTATACGGAAAGGCTGCCGGATATTTGTCCCGTTTGCAAAACACCAGGATTGCAAACCCGTGGTTTCGGCACGGAGAAAATAGAAGAAGAGATTAAAAAAATATTTCCCGATGCCCGTGTACAACGAATGGATTTAGACACAACCCGTTCAAAGAAAGCCTACGAGCAAATCATCACTGCTGTGGAAAATCACAAAATTGATATTTTGATTGGTACGCAAATGGTCACAAAAGGACTCGACTTTCAGAAGGTAAGTCTGGTAGGCATTCTGAACGCCGACAACCTGCTGAATTTCCCTGATTTCAGGGCACACGAAAGAGCATTTCAGCTCATGGCTCAGGTAAGTGGCAGAGCCGGAAGAAAGCATAAAAGAGGATTAGTCATTATTCAGACATCCACCCCGCAACATCCGGTTATCACACAGGTACTACATCACGACTACCAGGCCATGTACGAATTACAATCAGCCGAAAGACAGCTGTTTAAATATCCTCCTTATTACAGAATGATACAGATAACTCTGAAACACAGGGATGCCGCTGTCGTCAACCGGGTAACAAAAGAGATGGCTGTCGAAATGAAAGCTGTTTTTGGTAACAGGGTATTGGGACCCGTTATCCCTGCCATTTCCCGTATTCAAAATCTGTTTATTCGTCAGATACTTTTTAAGATTGAAACGGAAGCATCCTTACAAACGGCTAAAAATTATCTGCAGGATATCATGCAACGTATGTTATCGAAACAAGAGTTTAAAAGTGTCAGAATCAGTTTTGATGTAGATCCGAATTAAATGAACGAACTTTATCATCATATCAGCGAAACAGTATCAACCAATGTGTTGATGAAAGAAATGCTACGTAAAAGCCCTTTACCGGAAGGTTTTGTAGTTCATACTGATTTTCAGCATCAGGGCAAAGGCCAGGGAAATAACCAGTGGGAATCGGCAAAAGGTAAAAATTTACTTTTTAGCTTACTTTTACGCCCACATCATATTACCATTGAAGATCAGTTCATCATCTCGCAAATCGTATCATTAGGCATTATTGATGTATTGCGTAATTTGCATCCGGATCATGAAACTGCATTCTGCGTTAAATGGCCTAATGACCTCTATTGGAAGAACAAGAAACTGGGGGGTATACTGATAGAAAACACATTACAGGGCAGAATCATCAATGCCTCAGTAATTGGAATCGGACTGAATATCAACCAGACAACATTCACTTCTGACGCTCCTAATCCTGTTTCACTCAAACAAATCACAGGAAAAGAATACCCTATTGATTTGATACTGGAGGCCATTACCGGCAACATCCTCCATTATTACGTTGAGGTAAGTCCGGAACTGGTTCGCAAACAATATATGGAGAATTTGTACCGCAAAACAGGTTACCATTCATATCGTATCGATGAAAAATCCTTTTCTGCAAAAATCATAGACATTGAGAAAGATGGTCGATTGATGCTGGAGGATGTGAATGGTGATATGACGGGGTATTATTTTAAGGAAATTGAATTTTTACCGTAGAGACATTGCATGCAATGTCTCTACAAAGGCAAAATTTACCGCCCGATAATACCATCTGCCCATTTCCATGCTGCATCCCACATTTCCGGATAGGTATAATGTTCTATCTCTGGCACAACACACAAGGTCTTAGGCGATGTAATGACATTATAAACCGAGTAAGTCGATGTTGGTGGACAAACCATATCGTTGTAACCAAAACCAAAGAAAATCGGCGCTTTGAGGAGCCGGGCAAAATTCACAACATCGTAATAACCACTAGTTTTAACTTTCTCTGCTAAAACAGCCGGTACATCGTTATTATTTCTGAAGATGTGGGGCCATCCGCCGGCTCTGTTATGCAAATAACCAGTCATATCAGCCAATGCCGGATAAAAACAGATAGAACCTTTGATTCGTTGATCTAATGCTGCAGTAGTTACCGACAAGGCTCCACCCTGGCTACCCCCGTAAACCACAATATTCTCCCCATCAAACTCCGTCAAAGAGAAGATATAATCGACAGCACGAACGCAACCCAGATAAACACGTTTATAATACACATTATCTTTGTTATCGAAATTGCTGGTACTATACATTTGCAAGGCTCCGGCACGCAAATCGTCATAAACACCTTGTTCCATAGTCACTGGAATGCCATGTATGCCCATATCTAAAGTAATCATCCCTCTGTCAGCATTCTTAATATCGCCCGTATAAGGACGGACCCCTGCACCGGGAACCCTTAACAAAGCCGGATATTTTCCCGGAGCTTTCGGGATACACAAAATCCCGTACATACGCGAACCTGTACGAAAGTTCTGAAAATTCAGTTCATATACATTGGTTTTTTCCGTACATCTTTCAGGTAACAACCTGATTTTAGCATCCATCGGAATTTTTTTATTATCTGCTTTTGCCTTATCCCAAAATGCCTGAAAATCGGCCGGGACTTCAGCTGTAGGCTTAATAGTTTCAGGAGCAAAACCGGCGGTTCCCCGGCCTTCATATTCTTTATCATTATATTTTGCAAAAACACGGCAACGCAGGAATCCCGGTATTTTCATGCTACCTCCTTCTATCTGTGCTTTACCTTCTTTCAGGGTTATTGTGGCCGTTTTAAAGGCCGGCATCATGTCGTAAGATAACTCGTATCGAATCTCTACATCTTTTACCGGAATACCACTTTGGGTAACGCTAATATCGAACTTTGCTTTTTTATTTAATGCATAATTCCAGTCCTGACTATCAGGCACAACGGAGACTTTAACAATCTGAACCTGTGGCTGTGCAAACAACAACAGGGAGCAACACAACGCAAATGATAAAAACAACGATTTTTTCATGATATAAATAATAATTAATTCATTTCTTCATAATCCACATATTCTCCTTCGTCTTTATCAATAATCTTCTTACTTTTTTTGGTGGTCTTAAAGGGATTATACCTTTCATTGGTTTCTCCATTAAAATTACGACCATCAGGAAAAGGATCTTTTCTGCGACGAAATCCAAAAATCGAGCGTACAAATCCCAGTACGGACAGCAGTATGACTACCCCTATGATAAATACAAAGAATATAAGTGAAAAAAGAAATCCCATTTTAATACTAATAAGACGATAAGATTCTGGAATTCAATCAGATTTATATCTTCTCAATTTTTATTTTTACAATATAATCTTCAAAATCAAGTTCAACCGGCGAATCAACCACATCAACCAACTGAATTGAGGCCGCCAGCGTTTGCGAGGCAATGTACTGACCGTAAGCCTCTACAGCCATATTAATTTCTTCCAGCCGTTCTATTTCGATGTTGATTTTGTCTGTAATTTCCATTCCGGCCGATTTACGCAGGTTCTGAATGCGGTTTACCAATTCACGGGCAATACCTTCGCGTAACAAATCGTCAGTAACCGTGATATCGAGTGCAACAGTCAAACGACCTTCATTGGCCACCAACCAACCCGGCATGTCTTCAGTGATGATTTCGACATCTTCTGCCAGGATTTCAACATCTTCTGTTCCTATTTTCAGCAGGTATTTACCATTTCGCTCAATTTCGCTGATTTGTGATTTACTCAGTGAAGTCATTGCTACGGCAATATTTTTCATCAGTTTTCCGTATTTTTTACCTAGCGTTTTGAAGTTCGGCTTCACCTTTTTCACCAGGTTAACCATATCCGCATCTGCCGGTATAACTTCCAGCTCCTTGATGTTTACTTCCGCTTTAATCAATTCGGCAATGTAACGAATCTGTTCGTAGGTTTGTTCGTCCGGTGCAGGCACCACTGCTTTTGTAAGCGGCTGGCGGACTTTCTTTTCTGCTTTCCGGCGTAAAGCTAATATCATCGAAGAAATCTGCTGTGCCTGTTGCATACAGTTCTCGAGGTGTTTATCAACAGCTGCTTCGCCATATCCAGGGAACATTGCAAGGTGCACCGACTCCGACTTATCTTTACCGGTGACTTTATTCAGGTCAAGGAACAATTGATCGGCATAGAACGGAGCAATTGGCGCCATCAGTTTAGCCACGGTTTCCAGACAAGTATACAATGTCTGATAAGCCGAAAGTTTATCCTGATTGTATTCCCCTCCCCAATAACGTTTCCGGTTGAGGCGCACATACCAGTTACTCAGGTTTTCACCCACGAAATCGGAGATCGCACGGCCGGCTTTTGTAGGTTCGTAGCTTTCGTAATACTCCGTAACGTCTTTCACCAGTGTATTCAACAGAGAAATGATCCAGCGGTCAATTTCAGGACGTTGTTTCAATGGAATCTCTGCTTCAGCAAAACTGAAATTATCTACATTAGCATACAGAGCAAAAAAAGAATAAGTATTATACAAGGTGCCGAAGAATTTTCTTCTGACTTCTTCAATTCCCTCTACATCAAATTTTAAGTTATCCCAGGGAGATGCATTGGTCATCATGTACCAACGCAACGGATCGGAGCCATACTTCTCAATTGTTGTGAATGGATCAACAGCATTTCCCAGGCGTTTTGACATCTTATTCCCGTTTTTATCGAGCACCAGTCCGTTAGAGATAACACTTTTGAACGCAACCGAACCACGTACCATCGTGCTTATGGCATGTAAAGTGAAGAACCATCCACGGGTTTGGTCAACACCTTCCGAAATAAAATCAGCAGGGAAGAAAGAACCGGATTCAACCAAGTTTTTGTTTTCAAACGGATAATGCAATTGGGCATAAGGCATTGCCCCCGAGTCGAACCACACGTCAATCAGATCGAGTTCCCTCTTCATCGGTTTTCCGGAAAGAGATACCAACACGATATTATCGACAAAAGGCCTGTGTAAATCGATGTTTTCTATCGCGTAATTCTCAGCCGTATAAATTCCCGGTTTGAAGTTTTCATACGGATTTCCGGCCATGAAACCAGCTTTGATTGATTTCTCAATTTCCAGCATTAACTCTTCTGTCGAGCCAATACAAATTTCTTCTGTTCCATCTTCCGTTCTCCAAATGGGCAGGGGTGTACCCCAGTAGCGACTACGACTCAGGTTCCAGTCCTGTAGATTCTCAAGCCATTTACCAAAGCGACCCGTACCTGTCGATTGCGGTTTCCAGTTGATAGTATTATTAAGTGCGATCATCTCATCGCGACAAGCTGTTGTTTTAATAAACCAACTATCAAGTGGATAATATAGCACCGGCTTATCCGTACGCCAGCAATGCGGATAATTGTGGACATGTTTCTCTATTTTGAATGCCAGTCCCTGTTGTTTCAGCATCACGCAAAGATCGATATCCAGCGTAGTTTCACTATCCTTTAACGCCTCATCATACGCATTCTTCACAAAGCAACCGGCGAATTCCCTATAAAGCTCAACACGCACCTTCTCTGCTACAAACTGTGCATCCAAATCATCTATTCTGAAGAATTTACCTGTTCTGTCGACCATTGGTTGACGGTTTCCGTCCTTATCAATCAGTAACAAAGCGGGAACACCGTGTTGTTTTGCCACCCGGTCGTCATCGGCGCCAAAGGTCGGTGCAATGTGTACTATACCAGTGCCATCCTCCGTAGTTACAAAATCGCCGGTAATTACCCTGAACGCACCTTCTCCAGGATTCACCCAGGGAATAAGCTGTTCGTATTGAACACCCGACAAATCAGAACCTTTACATTCTCCAACAATTTCATAAGGAATATTTTTATCACCCGGCACATAATCTGCCAGTTTAAGTTCCGCATTTTTCGGATTAAAATGTGCTGCCACCAGATCTTTCGCCAAAATCAGCGAAACCGGAACATGTGTATAAGGATTAAAAGAGTTAACCAACACATAGCTGATATTCGGCCCCACGCATAAAGCAGTATTCGATGGCAAAGTCCAGGGAGTCGTTGTCCATGCCAGAAAATAACACTCATTTTCATCTGTAACACTAAAAGGTAAAGCAGCCTTATCAATCACCTTAAACTGCGCTACACAAGTTGTATCTTTAACATCCCTGTAGCATCCAGGCTGATTCAACTCGTGCGTACTCAGCCCCGTACCGGCGGCCGGCGAATAAGGCTGAATGGTGTATCCCTTGTAAAGCAATCCTTTGTTATAAAGTTGTTTCAGCAACCACCACAAAGTTTCTATATAACGGTTATCGTAAGTAATATATGGATCATCCATATCGACCCAGTAACCCATTTTCTCAGTCAGATCTTCCCATTCTCTGGTATATTTCATCACATCACGCCGGCAGGCAGCGTTGTATTCCTCCACCGTAACAGTTTTCCCGATATCTTCTTTGGTAATGCCCAACGCTTTCTCAACGCCCAGTTCAACCGGCAAGCCATGCGTATCCCAACCCGCCTTTCTTTTCACCTGAAAACCTTGCATGGTTTTATAGCGGCAGAAAATGTCTTTAATCGTACGCGCCATCACGTGGTGAATCCCCGGCATCCCGTTAGCTGAAGGCGGACCTTCATAAAACACGAACGAAGGCTTACCCTCCCGCAAGGTAACACTCTTATGAAAAACATCCTGCTCTTTCCAGAATGAAAGCATTTTTTTATTGATTTCCGATAAATTTAGCTGAGAGTATTCGTTGAATTTCATGCGATTAAATCTTATTTTTTTTATTGTCGTATGGAACTCCCGATGAAATAATTTAATCATCCACTTGGGTGGAATAAGTGATTAAATTATTTCATGTTCGTTTCATACAATTATATCATGCGAATTTTTGAAGATGCAAATTTACAAAAAATATTCAAACAAAGAGATAATAATGAGTAGCAAATATGAATAGTAAAATATAGGTAACTTCTTGTTAATTTCTTAACAATTAACTACATTTGACGATACAAACAGAATTTACTTTAATCATAAAAAAAATCAACATGAAAATTGAACACGTTGCAATATGGGTAAATGATTTAGAGAGTATGCGCAGCTTTTACCAGACCTATTTCAACATGCAATGCAGCAAAAAATATCAGAACTCCGACAAAGGATTTTCTTCTTACTTTCTCTCGTTTGATTCTGGTGCACGGCTTGAAATCATGAAAAAGGAAGACATCATCAACGAAACAAAAAACAAGGGGATAACAAACGGATTAACACATCTTGCAATATCCGTGGGTAGTAAAGAAGCTGTTGATGCTTGCACAGACTGTTTACGACGTGATGGTTTCACCATATACGGCGAACCAAGAACAACCGGCGACGGGTACTACGAAAGTGTTATTCTTGATCCTGAAGGCAATCATATTGAAATAACTGAATAAAATCAATCTGGACATGAACACCACCCAACTCCTTACAGACCCCGATCAATTACCATCCAACGAACTGTTCGAGGCAATTCTTAGCAAACAACTTTTGCAAACCTATCTGCAAATTGAGAACATCATTTCAGCATTGGGTTTGAACACGGAGTGGCGCTACTACCACGATGGGAAAGCGTGGCTATGCAAAATAACCAACAAAAAGAAAACAATAGCCTGGCTTTCTCTTTGGAGTGATTGTATCAAAACCAGTTTTTACTTTACTGAAAAAACGCGTGAAGGCGTCATGCTGCTGGATATCGGCAATGATATTAAAACTTTTTTCGCTCAGGCAAAAACAATCGGGAAGTTAACTCCGTTAATATTAATCATTAAACGACCCAATCAGGCTGATGACTTTAAGAAAATTGCAGAATACAAAATGACTTTAAAACAAACGACCTTGTGGCCGAAATAAAAACCAAACAGAACGATGCTGATGTAGCAACTTTCATCAACACCTTCGCTGACACTGAATTAAAAAAGAAGGACAGCTTTGAGTTGTTGAAACTCATGCAAAACTTAACCGGTTTTGAACCTAAGATGTGGGGTGGTACAATCATCGGATTTGGGAGTTATCATTATAAATCAGAGCGTAGCCGGCAGGAAGGCGACTGGCCCCTCATTGGTTTTTCGCCGCGGAAAGCAGCTATCTCGCTCTATGTATATTCAGGTTGCGCCGGACAGGAAGCGTTATTAAATGAACTGGGTAAATTCAAAATGGGCAAAGGTTGCATTTATGTCAAGAAATTATCTGACATCAATATTGAAATTTTAATAAAAATGATGCAACAAACCATAGAATTTCTTCAGACAAAATACAAATAGAAAATTTAAAAAGGGAGCGACATTCATACTGCCGCTCCCTTGTAACAAATAAACTCTTTAAGGCTGAAATATCATTGCTATTTCTTCTCCAATTTCCTCCTTTCAACTCCTCTCTTTGAAATGATTTTTGCTATATAAATCCCTTTAGGTAAGGATTTCACACAAATATCATCATCGCTTGATACTTCGTCTTTCGTCATTAGAATTTTACAGTGAATATTACTGATAATCAACTTAGCGGTACCAACAATACCACTTACGCGGAAGAAATCAGCCGTAGGATTCGGAAACAGACTGATTTTTGTGTTTTGAGTGGTTTGATAGTTTGAGATTTCCATATATCCAATAATATTTGATGATTTTGAATTGCCAACTTAACAAGCTGCCATTAGGCTTACAAAATTAAGATAAACATAAAAAATCATGCCTAGTACAAACCCTGATTTTATATCCGTGTAAACCCTGATTTAATACAAAAGATTTATATGGAAATCATATTATTTTTTATGGCATAAAGCACCAGATTAATGGTATTTCTGGTATTGGTCTTTTTCAGAAGCGCTGACCTGTGCGATTCAACAGTTTTGATACTTATGAATAACTTTGAAGCAATTTCACTTACCGTTAATCCTTCGCAAAAATACTGCAACACTTCTGTTTCACGTGCTGTTAATTTTTCATGCTGCCGATCCGTTGTGTTATGCACAAGTTCTCCATTATCCATATTGAGGATGATCTGACGCAACACATCATTAGAAAAATAACACTCTCCTCTGATAATTGCATTAATCGCCTTTTCAAACTCCTGTTTTCCTGCCGTTTTCAGGACAAAACCGGAGACTCCGGCATTTGTCATGTCAAAATAATTAGCCTTATCGTTCAACATAGTGAGAACTAAAACTTTGAGCTCCGGATGTATCTGCAACGCTTTGTGTGTGGCCTCCAATCCACCCATCACCGGCATTTCAATGTCCATGATAACCAAATCAGGCTGGAGTGTTTTCAGCAAATCCAGCAACATTTGTCCGTTCTCAGCTTCGGCAATAACCTTCCCTAAGCCTTCATTTTCAATCAACAGCTTTATCCCTTCCCGGAATAAAGCATGATCATCGACAACAATTATCTTATTCATCACGACTATATTTTAACATCTTCGGTTTTATTATCTACGGGGATTTGTATTAACACCTGCATTCCTTCTCCGGATCTGGCTTTTATTTTGATATCACCTTTCATAATGAGAACCCGTTGTTGAATATTCATCAGTCCAAGCCCTTTTTTTTGTTTTCTGATTTCTTCCCAGTCAAAACCGGCTCCGTCATCAATATAAGTAAACGAGATTAACTTCTTTAACTGATCATAATCAAATACAATATCAATTCTGGAAGCATTAGCATAAGTAAGGGTATTTTTAATCAGTTCAGTCGTAATCCGGTAAAGCATAAGTTCAGGAAAACTCCCAAAACGGTCATTTGAATTTGTTACAAAATTAATATCGATTTTTTTTGTCAGGTTTATTTGTTGCACAAAATCATTTAACGCACTGATATACCCAACTTCTGACAAAAATTGCGAACTTAACCCACGCGCCATTTCACGTGCTGTCTGAATCGCCATTTCAATACTATGACTACCCTTCTCCACAATTATCTTTTTCTTCTCAGGGTCTTCAGTATCAGCAAGCCACTGAAAGTACAACTTAATAGTAGAAAGCAACGGTCCCATTCCGTCGTGCAACTCAGCCGAGAACCGGTTACGTTCGCGCTCCTCCACATCAACCGTAATATTCAGCATTTGGATCGTTCTTTCCCTGATGCGCTCTTCCAACTGGTTATTCAAATCGACCAACGCCTGCTGAGCCTGTTTTTTTGCTTCTATGTCTTTTTTTAACTGCTCTTCCATTTGTTTCCGGCAGGTAATGTCAATATGAGTACCGTACATCAACAATGGCTTTCCATCAGCAGTCCACGTTTTTACTCTACCTATCTGATGAAACCAGACCCAATGACCTTTTTTATGCCGCATTCTTACCTCCACAGAATGAAAAGGCAATTCTCCTGAGAAATGTTTCTGCAACATTTCATCGGCATAAGGGATATCGTCGGGATGTGTGATAGCACGCCAGCCTTTCTTTCCAAGCAGTGCAAGACCTATTTTTATTTCTGTATTGGTATAACCCAGATTCTTGGCCCAGATACTGTTGAACTTCACCTTACCCGTTTGTACATTCCACTCCAGAGTACCGATATTTGCGCCTTCAAGTACATCTTCAAGCTGAACCTTTGTTTTACTTAGCGCTTCTTCAGCTTTTTTTCTTCCCGACCGCTCATTTTCAGCCAGTTTTACAATCTGCGCCTCTAATTTCGACTGATAATCCAATAATTCATGCAATAATTCCAATACCTCTCCATCGACAGCCTCCTGAGATTCACCCGATTCTTTGGAACGAATAAAATCTTCCGTTTTCCGACGAATATCAGAATATATATAATTGATTGCGTTTTTCATACAAACTTAATGCACTTGCAATTGTTGTGATCTTTGAAATTATTTCGGGTATTTTCAATCCGGATATGCAAAGATAATATTTTATCCCGAAAGCCATTAGAAAAGAAACACACTACTTAAAGTTGACAAAACACGCTTGTGTTTTCAGCATAAAACCCTTACTTTTGAACCTCAAAAAAGCATCTGCAACTTATTTATAACTAAAGAATAATGATAAGAATATCAGAGAATCAGTACAACGGAATCATCGTCGACCATGCAAGCCTTCCGGAAGATATAACCGAATTTAAATCAGAAATAACACAATTATTAGCATCAATAGACGACAAAAATCTGATGTGGATTAAAATTCCAATCAAAAAAGCTGCTCTTATCCCTGTACTCACTACGTATGGTTTTGAGTTTCACCATTGTGACGAGCGAAATCTTATGCTTGTCACAAAAATAAACCCCGAAGCATTTGTCCCGGCAACAAAAAACTACATCGTGGGCGTGGGTGCAATCGTATTCCACGAGCAGAAATTATTGGTTATCAAAGATCGTTTCTCAAACGGCTATAAATTACCTGGGGGACATATTGAGAAAAACGAATCAATAAAAGAAGCACTCACAAGAGAAGTGTTTGAAGAAACTGGTATTGACATTCGTTTTGAATCTATCATGAACATCGGACATTTTCACAACGGCCAGTTTGGAGAATCAAATCTCTATCTCGTGTGTACCGCACAAGCCTTATCTTACGAAATAAAAACACATGATAACTCAGAGATTCTCGACGCAAAGTGGATGAATCCAACAGAGTTTCTGCATTCAGAAGAGGTGAGTGCCTACAATAAAAGTGTTGTGGAAGCTGCAATCAACAACAAAGAATTGAAACTTACCGAGCAACAGATTAAATTGAGAGTGGCAAACGGAGAAGTATTTTTCTGATCGTTAATTTAAAAAGCCTTGAAACGAATAAAGGTACATTAATCTTTTTATAATTAACAACACCTTTCTTTCATATCCCAAGAGGACATAACACTTTGATATCCTTATCAACGTCTCAATTTTTTATTTTGGTGGATGTAACAAAATTACATCGACGATGTGCGTTTGGTGCAACGTTGATTTGTGCATCAAAATAAAAGATTTTTTGGAAAAAACAGAAGATATGTTAGTCAAAATCTACCATTGAAAAATATTAATAGGGTGGAGTTTGGGAGAAAGATCCCCGTATTTGATTAGTAGAATATGGTTGATTTTGCTTGTTTAACTTGTTCATGAGTTAAAACGAAAACAGCTAATCACTAGTTGATGATTAGCTGCGTTATTAATCTACTCTGTTGTCCCACCAGGATTCGAACCTAGACTGACTGAACCAAAATCAGGAGTGCTACCATTACACCATGGGACAAGCAATGTGCTTTTTTAAAGCGGTGCAAAGATACAACCGTTTTTCTGTTTTCGCAAGAGGAGAAGAAAAATTTCAATAAATCTTTTCAGCATTGCTTGTTATAGTCCTTTAAGCTACTGATTTAACCATACTTACAGAACACCTCGCTCAAGAATTTAAAGAAACTTGCAATTTCTAAAATATTATATTATTTTTGAACGTCTTACACATTTATTAACAATAAAACTTTTTTTTATGAAAACACTTATTTATGTATTTGTATGTATTGTGACTTCCAGTGTTCTTTTCAGCAGTTGTGAAGAAATTGAGAAAGGGCTACTGGATGACCTTGCAGAAGGCAAAATGGTAGTGGTATTCGACAATGGCGAAGAAGAATTTCTCGACTGTACTTATGGACAATATGGAGAAACAACAGAAGGTTTCAAAGGAGAAGTGTTTATCAATGGCTTTTTGCAAAATACAGCTGCCGAGAAATACCTTTCCATCATGTATGGAAGTTATTCTAATGGGACAGCTTTGTCAACAAAAGCTTATTCTACGGCTAACGAGGAAGACATGATTATGGTAAACAGTTCGTATGGACAAATAGGGGAAGATGGTGCCAGTGTTACCATCTTGTTCGTTTCTGTTCAGGAAAACGGAATTAAAGGAACATTCACTGGCAAATTAAGCACCGAAAGCGGATTGAAAAACGTAACAGGGGCATTCTGGGCTGTTAAGCAACAAGAACAAGCTCATTAAGTTATTACCTAACAAGAAACTCCCCTCTTCCGAGGGGAGTTTCTTGTTACTCTGCTATTAATAAAAAGTAGTTTTTCTTTCCTTTCTGAGCCAACATATATTTACCATTCAGTAAAACAGACTCAGTTATAAGCACATCTTGATTTTCAAGCTTTTCTTTATTCAAACTA
>JACDJB010000628.1_pt1 | contig 33887 bp, 45 predicted proteins | sample 7454121 | NCBI WGS metagenome assembly JACDJB01 (sample SAMN14253290, study PRJNA609438) | sludge metagenome | isolation source: sludge after 25d culture with pyrite | collected 2018-12-20
GCCGCAGTTCTACATCCGGACGATGGATGTGACGGGGCAGATCACCTTGCCGGAAGGGGTGGAGATGGTCATGCCGGGCGACAACGTGAACCTGAAGGTGGAGTTGATCACGCCGGTGGCGCTGGAGGAAGGCTCCCGCTTTGCCATCCGCGAGGGTGGCCTCACCGTCGGCGCCGGCGTCATTACCAAGATTTTGAAGTAAGGCCAGACTGAACGAGGCGTGATATGTCGAAACAGAGAATCCGTATCCGGTTGAAAGCGTACGATCATCGTGTTCTGGATCAGTCGGCCAAGCGCATTGTCGGCACGGCCGAGCGCACCGGCGCGCGGGTCATTGGCCCGGTGCCGTTGCCGACCCGCCTGGAGCGATTTACGGTTCGTCGCAGTCCTTTCATCGATAAGGACTCACAAGAGCATTTCGAGATCAGAACCCACAAGCGGTTGATCGACGTGATCAACCCCGACTCGAAGACGATCGATACGCTGATGCGGCTCAACCTGCCGGCCGGTGTGGACATCGAGATTTCGCTCTAGGCACGAACGGCCGTTGAGCGCCGGGAGGTTACTCGTGAAAGGTTTGATTGGAAAGAAAGTGGGGATGACGCAGATTTTTGATGAATCGGGCGTCGTGACCCCCGTGACCATTATCCAGGCTGGGCCTTGCTTTGTGACCCAGGTCAAGGATGAACAGACGGACGGCTATGGCGCCGTGCAACTGGGATACGGCGAGGTGTCGCCCAAGCGCCTGACCAAAGGGCAGCAGGGCCATCTGGGCGTCCTGAAGGGCGAGAAGAAAGGCCGTCGCAAGGGTAAGGGTATTCCCGCCGTGCGTCACCTGCGCGAGTTTCGCACCAGCAGCGCGGGCGAATACCAGGTTGGGCAACAATTGACGGTGACACAGTTCACGATTGGTGAAAAAGTGGACGTCGTCGGCAAGACGAAGGGCCGCGGTTTCACCGGTAACGTGAAACGTCATGGGTACGCCGGCGGCGTGAAAACCCACGGTCAATCCGATCGTTGGCGCGCGCCCGGCTCGATTGGTTCCGCCACGGAAATGTCGCGGGTGCCGAAGGGCAAGACAATGGCCGGGCGGATGGGCAACGAGCGACAGACGGCTCAGAACCTGGAAGTCGTCCGAATTGACGCAGAGCGCAACCTGATCGCCATCAAGGGCGCAGTTCCCGGCGCGAAGGGCGGTCTGGTCATTATCCGTAACGCGGCCAAGGGCTAAGGCAATCGGCCGCGCGGCGGAGAGCGAATTGCTTGGGAGACAGCAAGATGGAACTTCCAGTTTATAACATGGCCGGCGAACAGGTCAGTACCTTTGAACTGCCGGCATCTATTTTTGAAGCGAATATCAATCGCGACCTGATGCATCAGGCGCTTGTGCGACAACTGGCGAACGCGCGTCTTGGAACCCACAAGGCCAAGACCCGCTCCGAGGTGAATCGCACCACGGCGAAGGCCTATCGTCAGAAAGGTACCGGCCGTGCGCGCCACGGCAGTCGCAAAGCGCCGATCTTCGTGGGTGGCGGCAAGGCTCATGGCCCGCTGCCGCGCAAGTATACGAAGAACATGCCACGCAAAATGCGTCGGGCCGCGCTCTGTTCTGCTCTGTCTGTGAAGGCGGATCAGGGGGACATTGTTCTGGTCGACCAGATCACCCTGGATGCGCCGAAGACAAAGGTCATTGTTACCATGGTGAATACGCTGGCGAACGGCGAGAGTGCGCTGCTGCTGCTGGCCGAGCGGAACGAAACCGTTGAAAAGTCCGCCCGCAACCTGACGGATGTCAAGGCGCTGCGAGCCAATTATCTGAACATTCGTGATCTATTGGGCTATAGCAAGATCGTAATGCCTTTGGCGGCGCTCGATGTTGTTTCCAGCTTCCTGGAAGAGGATCTGGACGACGAGTGGGCCGACGCTGAAGATGTGGCGGTGGAGGCATAATCATGCATTGGCGCGACGTTATCCGCCGGCCGGTTGTAACTGAGAAGAGCAACTTCCTGGCCGATGTCAATAATCAATACACGTTTGTGGTTCACTCGCGTGCGAACAAGTTGCAGATCAAGCAGGCCATTGAGCTGGCTTGGCCTAATGTACGCGTCGACAAGATCCGCGTGGCCAACATGCCCGCCAAACGCGCCCGTCGCCTCCGCCGGATTACCATTCGCAAGGATGGCTGGAAGAAAGCTGTTGTGACGCTGCAACCCGGCAACCGGATCGACCTGTTTGAAGGCGTATAAGTTGGCGCCTGATTGGAGGAATCATGCCTGTAAAACTGTTTAAGCCAACTTCGCCGGGTCGCCGCGATATGAGTGGCTTTACGTTTGAAGAAATCACCCGCGCCAAGCCGGAGAAGAGTCTGGTGCGCGGTCTGCGCAAGCGCGGCGGCCGCAACGTTCGCGGCAAGATCACCGTTCGGCACCAGGGCGGCGGCCACAAGCGTCTCTACCGGGAGATCGACTTCCGGCGCGACAAGGCCAACATCCCCGGGCGCGTGGCGTCGATTGAATACGATCCGAATCGCTCGGCGCGCATTGCGCTCATTGTCTATGCCGATGGCGAGAAGCGTTACATCCTGGCTCCGTTGGGCGTCAAGGTTGGCGATCAGATCATCAGCAGCACGAAGGCGGAAATTCGTCCGGGGAACACCATGCCCCTGCGAAACATCCCCCTTGGCACGACGATTCATAACATCGAGTTATATCCGGGACGCGGCGGGCAGTTGGTGCGCTCGGCGGGTGTGTCGGCCCAGTTGATGGCCAAGGACCACCCGCAGTACGCTACAATCCGCCTGCCATCCGGCGAAGAGCGCTACGTGTCGCAGGAATGTCTGGCGACGATCGGCCAGGTCGGCAACGTGGAGCACGGCAATATTAAGTTGGGTAAGGCCGGACGGAAGCGGCACAAGGGAGTTCGCCCGTCGGTTCGCGGCTCTGTGATGAGCCCGCGCGATCATCCTCATGGTGGTGGCGAGGGTACATCCCCGATTGGTATGGCGGCGCCCAAGACGCCCTGGGGCAAGGTCGCTCTGGGCAAGCGGACGCGCAACAACAAGGCGACGGACAAATACATCTTCCGTCGTCGCGGCAAGAAGCGTCGTTAAACGGGTGCGGCATGTCGGTCGTTAAATGAGCAGACCGCCAGGCCGGAAAGTGAGGACTGAATATGTCACGTTCGTTGAAGAAAGGGCCTTTTATCGATCCGAAGCTTTTGAAGAAGGTCGAGGATCTGAATAACGCGAAGAAGCGCCAGGTGATCCGGACATGGTCGCGCGCCAGCACTATCTTTCCGCAGATGGTTGGTCACACGATAGCCGTTTACGACGGCCGTCGCCACATCCCCATCTACATCACGGAAAATATGGTGGGTCACAAGCTGGGTGAATTCGCGCCGACTCGCATGTTCCGCGGCCACGTCGCCAAATCGGAGAAGAAGGGGCGGAAGTAATCATGGCAGAGTTATTTGAAGTCAAAGCAATTGCCCGTCATATACCGATTGGGACTCAGAAGGTGCGTCTCGTCGTGAATGCGGTGCGCGGTAAGAGAGCAGGCGAGGCGCTGGACGCACTACGTTTCATGCCCCAGGGCGCGGCCGAGCCGGTGTTCAAGCTGATCGCGTCGGCCGTGGCCAATGCTGAAGAGAACTATGGGCTGGAGATCGACGAGTTGGTTGTGAGCGAAATATGGGCCGACGAAGGCCCGCGCCATCGCAAGGCGCCCCATGGCGGTCGCTTTGCCGGTCGTGGGCGGTTCCGCCCCATCGTCCGCCGCTCTTCGCACATCACGGTCGTACTGGCTGAGCGCGAGGCGGCCAACTAGGCCGGGTGGAAACTGATCCGGAATACCGGATGGAGGATTAAGTGGGACGTAAAGTACATCCAGTAGGCTTTCGTTTGAAGTCGATCCGTGATTGGAATGCCCGGTGGTATGCCGAAGGCGCCCGCTATCGCGACTTGTTGCACGAAGACATCGCGATTCGCCGCATGGTCAAGCAGGACCTGAGTGCGGCCGGCGTAGCCCATATCGAGATTGAGCGTTTCCCGAATCAGGTTCAGGTGACGATCCACACGGCCCGGCCGGGCATTGTCATCGGCCGCAAGGGTGCAGCGGTAAAGGATTTGCGCCAGAAGCTGAAAGATCTGACCGGCAAGACGGTGCGGGTCGAGGTTGAAGAGATCACCCAGCCCGACGCTAACGCACAATTGATTGCCGAGAACATCACCGGGCAGCTTGAGCGCCGTATCTCCCACAGCCGCGCCATGAAACGCGCCGTATTGCAGGCGATGCGGGCCGGCGTCAAGGGAATTCGCATCGAGGCGAGCGGCCGTCTGTCCGGTTCGGAGATGGCACGCAACGAGAAGCTATGGGAAGGGCGTGTGCCGCGCAACATGATTCGTGCCGACCTGGACTATGGTTTCTCCGAGGCGTTGACGACCTATGGCCGCATCGGCGTTAAGGTGTGGGTCTACAAGGGCGAAATTTTACCGCAGCGCGTGGAAGCGACTGACGTTTATATCAGTGAATAGTGATCGGTGGCCGGTGGCCGGTGGTTGGCGTGCTTTGTCGACCATTGATCGCTGACTACTGATAAAGCGGAGAGAGTCACATGTTAATGCCCAAACGCGTTAAGTATCGCAAGCAGTTCCGTGGCCGCATGCAGGGCATGGCCAAGGGTGGCACGACGCTGCTAAACGGCGAATACGGTTTGCAGGCGCTTGAGGCCGGTTGGATCACCAGCCGCCAGATCGAGGCGATTCGTCGTTCGATCGTTCGTCAAATGCGCCGTCGTGGCAAGTACTGGATTCGTATCTTCCCGGACAAGCCTGTCACCGCCAAACCGGCGGAGACCCGTATGGGCAAGGGCAAAGGGTCGGTCGATCACTGGGTCGCCGTTGTCAAGCCGGGCCGGGTTATATTTGAGATTGCCGGCGTGCCGGATGATATCGCGCTCGAAGCGTTGCGCTCGGCCGGCTATAAGCTGCCGATTCGCACGCAGGTTGTATCGCGCGAGGAGGCTCTGTAATGGCTAACATCGTCGAACTCAATCAGATGAGTAACGACAAGCTGGGCAAGATGCTGGAGGACGCGCGCGAAGAGATGTTCAACCTGCGCTTCCAGAAAGCCTCGGCCCGGTTGGAAAACACAGCCCGGTTGCGAAAGGTTCGTCGCGAGGTGGCTCAGCTGGAAACGGTTCTCCACCAGCGACAACTGGTGACCGAAGCGGCCGCTGCCCAGCCCGAGATCGCTTCCCGGCTGAACGGCACGGAATGGCAGGCAAATGCCCGCTACATCTATGAGGATAGCGCCTGGCAGGTCGAGTTTAACGACAAGGGCGGCAAGAAACTGGCGACGGCGTGGGTCGATCTGAACAAGTCTCGACCCCAGGGACGCACAGCCAGGCAGCCGCAACGGGTCATTCGTCACGAGTTGGCGCGATAGGAAACACGAGGTAACAAGATGAGAGAGCAGCGAAAGCAACTCGTGGGCGTTGTGACCAGCGACAAAATGGACAAGACCATCGTCGTCTCCGTGGCGACGACCAAGCGCCATCCGATCTATGGCAAGGTCGTCAGCCGCGTGAAGAAGTATAAGGCCCACGATGAGAACAATGAATCTCAGGTTGGCGATCGGGTATTGATTATTGAATCCCGTCCCTATAGCCGGGAGAAACGGTATGCGCTTGTCTCCATTCTGGAGCGAGCCGACTAATAAAGCGAGGCATCCCAATGATCCAGAAGGAAAGTCGTCTCAATGTAGCCGATAACTCGGGCGCCCGCGAACTCCTGGTCATCCAGGTGATGGGTGGCTCGCGTCGCCGATATGGGACCGTGGGTGATGTGGTGACGGCAACGGTGAAAAAGGCCACGCCCAACGCCACTGTGAAGAAGAGCGCCGTGGTGAAAGCCGTTATCGTGCGCACGACCAAGGAATATAAGCGAGAAGACGGCAGCTATATCCGCTTCGACGATAATGCGGCCGTTATTCTGGATTCCGAAGGCAAGAACCCGGTGGGCACGCGCATCTTTGGGCCGGTGGCTCGCGAGCTGCGCGACAAGGGCTTTGGACGTATTCTGTCCCTGGCGCCGGAATCCCTGTAGCCAATTCAGATACAGGGCCGAGACAAGGTAAGCCATGCGAATCAAGGTTAACGATACGGTTGAAGTGATCTCCGGTAATTTCAAGGGCGTGCGCGGCACCGTGCAGCGCGTTTACCCGAAGAAGATGATGGTTGTCATCTCCGGAGTGAATGTAATCAAGAAACATCAGAAGCCGAAACCGACCGGCGGTCGTTCGCGCGCCCAGGGCGGCATCATCGAGTTCGAGGCGCCTATCCACGTCTCGAAGGTGATGCTCGTGGAGCCGGGCAACGGCGAGAAGACCCGCGTCGGCGTACGCCGGGACAAGGACAATCACGTAGTCCGTTACTCGAAGAAGACGGGCGCGGAGTTGGAATAACGGCACACAAGATTAGTTAATAGGTGAGCCAGGCGCCCAGGCGGCCCCTGAACCGTGTCGCAATAATCGGCAGGCACAGGCAGGGGACGTGGCGGCCTGCAACTCAACCTGGAGGATAAGAATGGCAACGAAGTTTGTACCGCTGCCCGAATTGTATCGCGAAGAGGTAATTCCGGCGCTGATGAAGGAGTTTGATTACTCCAGCGTCATGCAAGTGCCCAAGATCACCAAAGTCGTGGTCAACGTCGGCTTGGGCGAAGCGCTCGATAACGCCAAAGCGATCGAGTTCGCAGTGAATGATATTACAGCCATCACCGGCCAGAAACCGGTGTTGAACAAGGCCAAGAAATCCATCGCCGGCTTCAAGCTGCGCGAAGGGCGCGTGATTGGCCTGAAGGTGACGTTGCGAGGCGAGCGGATGTGGGCGTTTTTGACCCGCCTGATCCATGTTGCCTTGCCGCGTACCCGTGACTTCCAGGGGATTTCGCCTGACTCGTTTGATGGCCGCGGCAACTATACGCTGGGCTTGCGTGAGCAGTTGATTTTCCCGGAAATCGATTACGACAAGATTGACAAGATTCGGGGCATGGAGGTGACGGTCGTCACGACAGCTCCGACTGATGATGAAGGACGACGACTGTTGGCACTAATGGGAATGCCCTTCCGGCGCGAGGTCGCTGAGGCGGCCTGAGCGCGCGGATAGCGCTCTGGAGAATACAGATGGCGAAAAAATCAATGATCGCACGAGAGACGAAGCGGAAGTATCGGGTTCGCGTCCGTAACCGCTGCCAGGTGTGCGGCCGCCCGCGGGGCTACATCCGCCGGTTCGGTCTGTGCCGCATCTGCTTCCGTGAACAGGCTCTGAAGGGCAATATCCCGGGTGTCGTTAAGTCGAGTTGGTAGTAGAGGTGCGCTATGTCTATGACTGATCCGATAGCCGACATGTTGACGCGCATGCGCAACGCCCTGGACCGGCAGCAGCCGACGGTGGCAATGCCGCATTCGAATTTGAAGGTATCGATTGCCGAGGTTCTGAAGAACGAAGGGTATATCGAGAACTATGAAATTGTGACGCGGGAAAAGTTCCCGACGCTGGTCATTCGCTTGCGCTATGTCGGTGGCCGTCGCGATCGCCGCTCGGTCATCAATGGCCTGGAGCGCGTCAGCTCGCCGGGTCGCCGCATTTACGTGGGTAAGCGAGAGATTCCCTGGGTCCTGAGCGGTCTGGGTGTTTCGATCCTGACGACCTCGCGGGGCGTCATGACCGACCAGAAAGCCCGCCAACTCGGTCTGGGTGGCGAATTGCTCTGCAAGGTCTGGTAGGGAAGAATTCGACACAAGTCGGCGGACGCAAGTCTGCCAGGGAGAATGATGGTATGTCTCGAGTTGGTAAGGCGCCAATACAGCTACCCAAGGGCGTGAGCATCGACATCGCCGGCTCGACGATCGCGGTGCGGGGGCCGAAGGGCGAGCTTTCGCGAACCCTGCACCCCGATATGGCGATCGCGCTCGACGATGACGGCGTGCTCAGTGTGACCCGGCCGTCCGATAGCCGGCAACATCGCTCGCTGCACGGACTGACGCGCGCGCTGGTGAACAATATGGTCACCGGAGTGAGCGCCGGTTACAACAAGGTGCTCTTGATCGAAGGCGTGGGATATCGCGCCGAGATGGACGGCAAGCGGCTGGTTTTGTACGTGGGTTACTCCCACCCGGTTTACTTTGAGCCGGGACAGGACATCTCATATGCCGTGGAAGAGCGCGGCCGCAAGGTGATCGTCAGCGGGATTGACAAGGAGCAGGTCGGCGAGATCGCGGCCCGTATCCGCAAGCAGCGTCCGCCCGAGCCGTATAAGGGCAAAGGCATACGCTACGAGAAGGAAATCATCCGGCGCAAGGCGGGCAAGACCGGTAAGGTCTAGGTCTGTCACGGGTAGAAGGATAAGCACATCATGGCGAAGAATATAACCGATCCGCGGAAGCGACGTCAGCGGCGCATCCGCATGAAGATCTCCGGCACACCCGAGCGCCCGCGCCTGAACGTCTTCCGCAGCCTGCACCACATCTACGCGCAGGTGATTGATGACGTCGCCGGCCGCACGCTGGTATCGGCCTCGACGGTAGACAAGGGAATTGTCGAGCAGGTGGCCGGCAAGAAGAAACAAGAACAAGCCGCGATCGTCGGCAAGATCGTCGCCCAGCGGGCACTCGACGCGGGCATCCAGGAAGTCGTCTTCGACCGCGGCGGCTATCTCTACCACGGCCGGATCAAGGCCCTGGCGGATGGCGCGCGCGAGGGCGGGCTGAAACTGTAAGGCGGGCGTACTTCCGCTTTAGGAGTCAACGATGGGTCAGAGAAGACAGCAGAGCTTTCGCGAGCAGAAAGACGAGTTCGACGAGCGCATCATCGACATTGCCCGTGTGGCCAAGGTCGTACAAGGTGGTCGCCGGTTTTCTTTCCGCGTGACGGTCGTCGTGGGCGACAATCGCGGTAAGGTGGGTGTCGGTATCGGCAAGGCGCGTACCGTGCCCGATGCGATCCGCAAGGCGCTGGAAGCCGCGCGGAAAAATATGGTGACTGTGCCGATGTACGGCACAACACTGCCGCACGAGATCGTTGGCCATCATGGGGCAGCCAAAGTGCTCCTGAAGCCGGCATCGCCCGGAACGGGCGTCATCGCCGGTGGCGGCGTGCGTGCGGTCATTGAGGCGGCCGGATATCGCGATATCCTGACCAAGTCTCTTGGCAGCTCAAACGTCCTGAACGTGATGATGGCGACAATGGACGGCCTGGAGCGGCTTATGGACATCCGCCAGGTGGCGGCCGACCGGGGCAAGGAAAAGGATCAGGTGTCGCCGTTCTGGGGGCGAAAGTAATGGCAAAGCTACGCATTACCTATAGCAAAAGCGCGATCGGCTACACCGAACGCCAGAAGGCCACTGTGAAGGCCCTCGGCTTCAAGCGGTTGTATGAGACGATTGAGCACGAAGACACACCCGTCATTCGGGGGATGATCAATAAGATCAGCCACCTTCTGACGGTTGAAGAAGTCGAGACCGAAAAGAAGCGGTCTGCGAAGAAGGTCGGGTGAGATGAAACTCAACGATTTAGGCCCCAATGAGGGCTCCAAGAAATCACGCAAGCGTGTGGGTCGCGGCATCTCCGCCGGCCAGGGCAAGACGGCCGGTCGCGGAACCAAGGGCCAGGGCGCGCGCAGCGGCGGCGGCAAGGGCGCCTATTTCGAAGGCGGCCAGCTGCCTTTGGCGCGACGTCTGCCGTTTAAGCGCGGTTTCACCAATATTCGCCGGGTCGAGTATCAGGAAGTCAATCTGGAACGATTGGCCGAGTTTGATTTCGGCGGTGAAACGGTGACACCCGAGCTGATGGCGGCCATCGGGCTGATCAAGAAGACCTCGGAGCGTGTTGTCGTCCTGGGCAGCGGCGAGTTGTCGGGAGCAATCAACGTTCAGGCGCATCGCTTTTCGGCCGCGGCCAGGGAGAAGATCGAGGCCGCCGGCGGCAAGGCAGAGGTTATTCCGTTCAGTGCCTGATCGCCCGGTTCATGGACCGAGCGTTGAAACGGCATTCGAGCGTGCGGGAGAAACGTAATGATAGAATCAGTGCGCGCAGCCTTTACCTTGCCCGACCTGAGGCGACGCATCCTTTATACCATTGGGATGCTCATCATCTACAGGTTGTTGGCTAACATCCCGGTGCCCGGGGTCGACTTGCAGGCGTGGCTACTCTTCACGTCGCAACGGACCGGCAACTCGGTTGTCGACTTCCTGGACTTGCTGTCGGGCGGCGCGGTCAGTAATTTCTCGGTGATGGCGATGGGCGTCTACCCATACATCACGGCGTCGATTATCATCCAGTTACTCACGCCCATCATCCCCCAGCTTGAGGAATTACAATCTGAGGGCGAGTCGGGGCGGAATAAACTGAACCGGTATACTTATTATCTGACCGTCCCTCTGGCGTTCTTGCAGGCCATCGGTCAGATTCGCCTGGTCGGCATTAGCCTGGCGGGCGGCGTCGAATCAATCATGCCGAACTTCGGGTTCGGCGCGTCGGAGTTGCTGCCGACTTTGACCACGTTGGTGGCGATGGTCGGCGGTACGATGTTTGCCATTTGGATCGGCGAGCGCATCACAGAGGAAGGTGTTGGCCAGGGTATCTCGCTCATCATTTTCGGCGGCATCGTCGCCGGGATGATCCCGAGCCTGGGTCAATTGCTGTCACTGGAAAGCACGTCTGCGCGCGTCTTCTCGATTGTCACATTCCTGCTCTATCTTGTTCTGACGGTTCTGGTAATCGTCATTGTCCAGGAAGGACAGAGACGCATCGCCGTGCAATATGGGCGACGCGTGAGAGGACGTAAGATTTATCAGGGTCAGAGCACCTATATACCGCTGAAGGTCAACACCGCGGGCATGATCCCGATTATCTTTGCCCAGTCGATTTTGACTTTCTTCCCCCTGATTGCCGGCTTGTTTATGACCGGCAGCGGTGGGTTTGTCGACCGCGTGGCCTCAGCCGTCAGCCAGTTCGGTACGCAACAGGACCCGACCGTCGCGCCGTTTGCCTTTGGCGCCTACTGGATTCTGTACTTCCTGCTGGTGGTCGCCTTCACGTTCTTTTACACCGATGTCATGATCCGCCAGCAAAATCTGCCGGAGACGCTACAGCGCCAGGGTGGGTTCATTCCCGGCATTCGGCCCGGCAAACGGACGGAGAACTACATCATGTCGGTGGTGCGGCGCATCACCCTGGTGGGTGCGCTGTTCCTGGGCCTGATTGCAGTATTGCCCGGCATCATGGCCGTGATTGCCAATATCCTGCGCATCCCGGGCCTGGAGCAGAGCGTTCTTGTCATCAGCGGCTCCGGCCTGATCATCGTCGTGGGTGTCGTTATCGATACGATGCGCCAGTTGGAAGCGCAATTACTCATGCGCCACTACGAAGGGTTTATCAAGTCATGAGGTTTATCATCTTGATCGGCCCGCCGGGCGCCGGTAAGGGTACCCAGGCAAAGTTGCTGGAGCAGGCGTTCGGCCTGCCCCAGGTTTCGACGGGCGATTTGTTTCGTTACAATCTGAAGAACGAGACGGAATTGGGCAAGCTCGCTCGCACCTACATGGACAAGGGCGAGCTTGTGCCCGACGAAGTGACGATCGCAATGGTGAGAGATCGGCTGGGTCGGCCTGATGCTGCCAAGGGAGCCATCCTCGATGGCTTTCCGCGCACACAGGCCCAGGCCGACGCGCTCGACAAGCTGCTTCACCAGTTAGGCGGTCGCATCACTGTGGTGCCCAATATCGTGGTCGATCGCGAAGAACTCGTCCGGCGGCTCACTCAGCGAGCGCAGATCGAAGGACGCGCCGACGACACGGAAGAGACAGTCCGCAACCGGATGCGGGTCTATGAGGAGCAGACGAAGCCCGTTCTGGATTACTATGAAGAGCGCGGGCTGGTGGTGAATGTTGACGGCCAACAGAGCATTGAGGCTGTTCAGCAGGCCTTGCGACAGGTGATCGAGCAGGCTTGCTAATGGTGTCCCGCCCCATGGGGTTGGGAATTGGAGAAGTTGAATCATGAAAGTAACATCATCTGTCAAGCGGCGTTGTCCGAAGTGCAAGATCATCAAGCGAAACGGCCTGGTGCGGGTTATCTGCACGGATCCGAATCACAAGCAGCGTCAGGGCTAAATAGGGAGAGACGGCATGGCTCGTATTGCAGGCGTGGACATCCCACGCAACAAGCGCGTTGAAGTCAGTCTGACATATATCTACGGGATTGGTCGGACATCCAGCCACGAGATTCTCGAGCGGGCTGAAGTGAACCCCGACACGCGGGTTCGAGACCTGTCGGAGGCGGAAGTAACGCGCCTGCGCCAGCTGGTCGAGAAAGAATACACCGTTGAAGGTGATCTGCGCCGCGAGGTAGCGATGAATATCAAGCGCCTCGGCGAGATCGGCAGCTATCGCGGCCTGCGCCACCGTCGGCATTTGCCCGCGCGTGGCCAGCGCACCCGCACCAATTCGCGGACGCGCAAGGGGCCGAAGAAGACGGTTGCCGGGCGCGGCCGTCGCAAGGGTGGCAAGTAATTCGGCGAGTGACGAAAAACCGACGACGAGCGTGAGGCTAAGCATACCGGGCCGTTTGCTCGTCGTCGGATTTCACTGATAATTCAGAGGAAAGATGGGACGCAGAAGACAAGCACAAACAACGCGCAGAAAGATCAAAAAGATGGTGCCAAAGGGGCAGGCCCACATCTATGCCGCCTTCAATAACACCATCGTTACGATAACGGATACCAAAGGGAACACGGTTTCCTGGTCCAGCTCCGGCGCGGCCGGGTTCAAAGGCTCGCGCAAGAGCACTCCGTATGCCGCTCGATTGGCCGGGCAAAATGCCGCCCGGATCGCCGTGGAAAACGGCGTGCAGGAAGTGGACGTGATCGTGAAAGGACCTGGGCCCGGCCGCGAAGCCGCCATCCGCTCGATTCAGGCAAGTGGCATTCGTGTGACGTCGATTCAGGACATCACGCCCGTGCCCCACAACGGCTGCCGGCCGCCGAAGAAGCGCCGCATCTAATCAATCGAGTTGTTGAGAGGGAAGAAGGGTGGCCAAGCCTGTAAACCTCTCCCAACCCTGATCGTGGAGTGACTATACCGACTCCGCGTTCGGTACTCAATAGGAGGTACCTAAATTGGCACGATATAGTGGACCTGTATGCCGGTTGTGCCGGCGTGAGGGTGAAAAGCTCTTTTTGAAGGGGTCGCGTTGCTTGACCCCCAAATGCTCGGTCGAGCGCCGTGGCTATCCGCCGGGGCAGCATGGGCGGGAGAACCAGTTCCGCCGCGGCCGTGCTTCGGACTATCTATTGCAGTTGCGCGAAAAGCAGAAGGCTCGCCGCATCTACGGCGTGATGGAGCGCCAATTTAATCGCTATTTCGAGCGCGCGTCGCGTCAGAAGGGTCTTACAGGCTACAACTTGCTGGCGATCCTGGAGCGACGGCTGGATAACGTCGTCTACCGATTGGGCCTGGCCGATTCGCGGCCGCAAGCGCGCCAGTTGGTCCAGCACGGCCACATCCTGCTGAACAATCGCAAGACAAACATCCCGTCGGCCCTGGTGTCGCCGGATGACGTCGTGTCGGTGCGGCCGGAAAGCACACGCCGGACCTATTTCAAGGACCTGCGCCAGAATCTGGATGATCGTCGCGTTCCGCGCTGGCTGGTGGTTGACGCCGCCGGCTTGTCGGGGCGCGTGCTGCATGCGCCTGCCCGCGAAGATATCGACATCTCGCTCAACGAGCAGTTGATTGTCGAGTACTACTCCCGTTAATGGCGGTTGCTCATCTTGAAACAAACCGGTTTATGGGAGTGTCGAATGTGGCAGAAACAAACCAGACCAAGGGTTTTTTCGCCGGCGCGTTCCCAAAAGGGAGGTAATTGCCTTGGCTATCAATAATCTTGTCATGCCGAAGATTGAAAGCACGGCCATGTCGGCTGAATATGGCCGTTTTGTGATCGGTCCGCTGGAGCGCGGCTATGGGACAACGCTGGGCAACGCCCTGCGGCGCGTCTTGCTGGCGTCGTTGCCCGGCGCGGCCGTCACGTCTATTCGCGTCACGGATGTGCCCCATGAGTTTTCGGCCATCCCGGGTGTACGCGAAGATATGATGCAGTTTATCCTGCATATCAAGCAGTTGCGCCTGCAGTTGGTCAATACCGATGTCGCCCGGATGCGACTGGAAGTGCAGGGCGCCGGTCCGATCACGGCGGCCGATATCCAGGTCCCACCCGAAGTGGAGATCATCAACCCCGACCTTTATCTGTTCACAGTCGACTCGGACGACACCTATCTGGAAGTCGAGATGATGGCTGAGACGGGGCGCGGGTATTCGCCCGCCGAAGATCGTGGCCGGTTGCCCATTGGTGAATTGCCGGTCGACGCCATCTTCAGCCCAATCCGTCGCGTGTCCTATGAGGTCGAGAAAACCCGCGTGGGCCAGGTTGCGGACTATGACCGCACTGTGATGGAGATTTGGACCGACGGGACGATCAAGCCCGAAGAAGCGCTGGCGCAGGCATCCCAGATCCTGATCCAGCATCTGCGGCCTATCGCCGGGGTCAGCGAGGAAACCTTCGCCGCCATTGAGGAGGAGAAGGAAGAAGAGTCGATCCCCAACGAGATTTACGACACGCCGATCGAGCAACTCGATCTCAGCGTTCGCGTGTTCAACTCTCTGAAGCGTACCGGCATTACCAAGGTCGGTGAGATGCTGGAGATGCTGGACCGCGGCGAAGAGACGATGCTGGCGATTCGGAACTTTGGCGATAAGTCGCTCGATGAGTTGAAACAACAGCTTCGCCTGAAGGGCTTCTTGCCGGAAGAGGACGAGGTCAAGCGGTCGGCCTGAGAGTCCGCCGTTAGAGGAGTTTACGATGCGTCATAAAGTACATGGCCGCCGGTTGAATCGTGACACCGGCCATCGCAACGCACTGCGGCGAAACTTGATCGCCGATTTGCTGATTTTTGAACAGATCACCACGACCGAGGCCAAGGCCCGTACCATTCGCCCTGCGGCCGAGAAGATGATCACGCTGGCGAAGCGTGGTCTGGCCCAAACGGACGAGCAGCCAGGCTCCGCCCTTCATGCTCGCCGTATTGCGGCGTCGCGTCTGCCCGGCACCCGCACGAAGGAAGCCGACGATGGCACCTTTGAAGAGGTCGACGTGGTGCGCAAGCTCTTTGAAGAGATTGCGCCGCGCTACGCCACTCGGCCGGGTGGCTACACACGTATGGTGAAGCTCGGCCGGCGGCCCGGTGACAACGCCGATATGGCTGTGCTGATGCTGGTGGAAGATTAATCAAGGCACGTGAGGCCGGGATCGAAGACGAGCGCCGTCATTGCCCGAACATTTCGGGCGACCGTTGAGTATGATGGGACCGATTATTTCGGCTTCCAGCGCCAGCGGACAGGTGTTCCTTCGGTTCAGGCCGAACTTGAGAAAGCCCTGGCCCAAATAGTGGGTCATCCGGTCCGGGTGACCGGGGCGGGTCGGACGGACACCGGCGTTCATGCGCTGGGACAGGTAATAAGCTTTACAATTGAATGGCCCGACAGGCATGGCCCGGCAGCGCTGCAACGAGCGATCAATACGAATTTATCGCCCGATGTCGCCGTCAATGACCTGATGGAAACGTCTCCCGGGTTTCACCCGCGGTTCGATGCCCGTCGTCGCACTTACGAATACCATATCCTGAACGTCCCGGTTCGCCGGCCCCTCCGGCGGCGGCATGCCTGGCACGTGACACAGGTGTTGGAAACGGCGCGGATGAACGAGGCTTCGGCTTTGTTGGTCGGCGTCCATGATTTCGCCACATTCGGTCGAGCGCCGGTGGGCGAAAACACGGTGCGCGAGGTCTATGTGGCCGAATGGCAACGAGCCGATGATCTGGTGATCTTCCGGATTTGCGCCAATGCGTTTTTGTATCGCATGGTGCGCAGCCTGGTTGGGTCACTCAAAGAGGTCGGAAGCGGCAAATGGAGCGTTGATGCCTTTGCCGCCGCGCTCGCGGCGCGGGAACGAAAAGAATCGGCGACCGCGGCTCCGGCCCATGGCTTATACCTGGTAGCTGTTGAATATGATGATTGAGAGAGAACTGACGATCCGGCCGCCCGCCGGTGGAGGAAAGTGATGAAGACTTACGTAACCAAACCTGCAGACATTGAGCGTGCTTGGTACGTTGTGGACGCAGAGGGCCAGACGCTGGGTCGTCTGGCTTCGAGCGTGGCGTCGATATTGCGCGGCAAGCACAAGCCGATCTACAATCCATCGGTCGATTGTGGCGACTTTGTGATCGTCCTGAACGCCGACAAGGTCGCCGTGACCGGGCGTCGGCTCGAGCAGAAGAAATACTATCGGCATTCCTTGTACATCGGTGGCCTGACCGAGATCAGTCTGCGCGACCAGCTGCAGCAGCATCCCGAGCGTGTGATCGAGTCGGCCGTTCGCGGCATGTTGCCGAAGAATGCCCTGGGTCGCAAGATGTTCAAGAAGCTGAAGGTGTACGCCGGGAGCGATCATCCGCACGCGGCGCAGCAACCGCAGCCGCTGGAGCTGTAGGAACCGGCTTTCGTTGACCGGGTAAGAGGTACTAATTATGAGCGAGTATTTTGAGGGAATCGGTCGTCGCAAAGAGGCGTCGGCCCGCGTGCGCATCTACTTTCGCGAGGCTGATCAGGCTGAAGGCCCGTCTTTCGTCGTCAACGACAAGCCGGTGGAAGAGTTCTTCCCGCGCTATGGCGACTATCAGACCCTCATTGGGCCGCTGGAAGACAGTGGTCTGATGGGCAAGGTTGACGTCACGGTGTTGGTGCAGGGTGGCGGCATCACCGGCCAGACGAGCGCCGTTCGTCTGGGGTTGGCGCGCGCGCTGGTCAAGTATGACGAAAACCTGCGCACGCCTCTGCGCGCCGGAGATCACCTGACGCGCGATGCGCGCGTGAAGGAGCGCAAAAAGCCCGGCCTCAAGCGCGCCCGCAAGGCTCCGACCTATACCAAACGTTAATTCGCTCCGTCTTTTCCGGACGGTGGTGTGAAACACGGACAGGACACGGATTCACCGGATATGACGGATCTCAAACGTCACTATCCATGATCCGTGTCGCTCCGTGTTTCTTCGCTTTGCATACCTTGATCCATGATCACGATTATCGGCCTTGGACCCGGAGATGCCAACCTGATCACACGTCAGGCCTGGCGTATCCTATCCGGGGCCGATGTTGTTTATCTCCGCACCGGTCGTCATCCGGCCGTGACGGAACTCCCCGACTCTCTGGCCCGCCATACCTTCGACGACATCTATCAAACTGCTGAGCGCTTTGATGAAGTTTACAGCCGTATCGCTGCGGAGTTGATCGATCTGGCTGTGGACGACGATATTATCTACGCGGTTCCCGGCAACCCTTTTGTCGGGGAAACCACCGTGATGGCCGTTCTGCGCGCGGCGGCCGAAGCCAATATCCCCGTCCGTATCATTACGGGCCTGAGCTTTGTAGAACCCACGCTGGCGACCGTCGGCATTGATGCCCTCGACGGCCTTCAACTGTTTGATGCAATCGAGTTGGCGGCGCTACCCTACCCCCCGCTTAATCCTGATGTACCGCTACTCCTGGGTCAGGTGTACAGCCGCCTGCTGGCAAGCGACCTGAAGCAAGTGCTCATGACTGTTTACCCGGCCGAGCATCGCGTGGCGCTGGTTCATTCGGCAGGGCTGGCAGATCAACTCGTTGAATGGTCGGCGCTGTATGAGATCGACCGCAGCGATCACATTGACCATCTGACAAGTCTCTTTGTGCCCGCGCGACCGCTGCGTGGCAGTTTGCCGGCGCTGGCCGAGACTGTGGCGGTGCTGCGAGGCCCTGGCGGGTGTCCGTGGGATCAGGAGCAGACTCCGCAGAGCATGCGCAGCGGTTTCCTGGAAGAAGCTTACGAGGTGTTGAGCGCGCTGGATGCCGATGATCCGGTGAACCTGCGCGAAGAGCTGGGTGATCTGCTCTATCACATTGTCATGCAAACCCAGATGGCGGCCGAAGCGGGTGACTTTACCCTGACCGATGTCATCACCGACATCGATGCCAAGCTGCGACGCCGCCATCCTCACGTATGGGGCGATTGGCAGGTGAGCAGTTCGGCCGATGTGTTGCGTAATTGGGAGATTCTCAAGCGCCGGGAAAAAAGGGAGCGCGCCGAGGATTCATTCAAGTCCCGGCTTGTTGGTATCCCCGAAGCGTTGCCCGCGCTGGCGCGTGCCCAGAAGATCCAGTTGAAAGCATCGGAATTGGGCTTCGACTGGCCCGATATCTCCGGTGTCTATGACAAACTCGACGAGGAGATCGGCGAACTGCGCGAGGCAGACGGGCCGGACGAATTGCGGCTGGAACTGGGAGACGTTCTCTTCGTTATCGTCAACCTTGCCCAATGGCTTGGCGTGGAAGCGGAGAGCGCCTTGCGCGAGGCGAACGCTCGCTTCACAGCCCGCTTCCAGCTGGTTGAGCGCGCAGTCGCCACCCGGGGAATGGATTGGGCCACCCTGTCCTTCGCCGAGATGGACGCTTTATGGGAGGAGGCTAAGGCTTCCCTTGCGCAATCGGATGTAACTGATAAAGTTGACGATGAATCAGCCGACTCCTGATTCCGCAATACGATTGTGATAGCAGTACTAAACGTCGTGCTTTTGTTGTTGGCGGGGGTGTCGATTCTGGCGGCCGTCTACTTCGTTATGAAGGCCTTGGGCGCCAAATCAAGCATCAGTCGTCAAGCCTATAGTGTCGGCCAGGTGGAAGCCAAGCGTGTGAGTCAGATCCACTGGGTTCGCGCGGCCTTTTTGCTTCTGATCGGCCTGATATTCCTGGGAATCTTCACCATTCGCCCGCTCTTTTCCAGGAGCGGCACAACCACAGCTCCCACACCTACTATCCCTGCCGTCGATCCGGCGCCGACGGAAACGCTCGCTGAACCCACGCAGGCGACCACCCCCGCAGTTGAAGCCAGTCCTACCGCCGCACCTGCCTCGCCATCGCCCGAGGCGACGGCCGAACCGACTGTCACCGTGGCGCCCCAGACGGCGACCGTTAGTAGCGGCGTTGGGGTGTGGCTGCGTGGCGCACCCAGTACCGGCGGCGAACAGCTTGAGTGGCTTCTGGACGGCACTGTTGTGGTCCTGCTCGCCGGTCAGGAAACGGCCGACGACTTGCTCTGGCAGCAGGTGCGTACCGAGAGCGGTGTTGAGGGATGGGTCGCGCGTGACTTTTTGGCCGTCGCCGAATCGACGCCCTAACCTCTTTCAGTCTATACCGTACGAGTAATCCTGCATATTAACTTGAGCCTGACAGAGCGCGAGACGACGTTCCTTGTTCAGCGCGCCATGACGGTGTATGAATAGCTTGTGGTGACTGGTGGCGGAAGTACGTGTCGTAGAGTTCGGCGTAATGCCCGCCGCTGCGTGTCAACGCCTGGTGGCTTCCCTCTTCGATGATGCGCCCCTTTTGAAGGACGATGATTCGGTCGGCCGAACGAACTGTCGACAGGCGATGGGCGATGATGATGGCTGTGCTATTGGCCATGATCAGATCGAGCGCTTGCTGAATCTGCGACTCGGTGAACGGATCCACGCTGGCCGTCGCCTCGTCCAGAATGAAAATGCTCGGTGCCTGCACAAGTACGCGCGTCAGGGCGACGAGTTGCCGCTGCCCCATCGATAAGCGGCTGCCACGCTCGCCCACTTCGCTATTGATGCCGTCCGGCAATGTCTCCAGCCATTCGCCGTGTCCGATGCGTCGGGCCATGGACTCGATTTGCTCGTCGGTTGCCTCGGGACAGGCATAGCGAATGTTATCGGCCACCGTTCCCGCGAAAAGAAACGGCACTTGGGAAACAATACCCAGTCGGCGGCGATAGCTAATCAGGTCCATCTCACGAATGTCGTGATCGTCGACGAAAATCCGGCCCTCCTGATACTCGTAGAACCGGGCGATGAGCTTGATGATACTCGACTTGCCTGCTCCGGTGTGTCCGACAAACGCGACACTCTCTCCGGGGTGAATGTGCAGGCTGAAGTCGTTAAGCACTTGTTCTTGCGAGGAGTAGCGGAAGAACACGTGCTCGAAGCGAATGTCACCTTCCAGGTGACTCACGACGTTCGCTCCTGTTTGATTGACGCTGGACTCAACGTCGATAAGCCCAAACACTCTTTCGGTGGCGGCTAATCCCGCCTGGAACTGACTCCAGAACGCGGAGAGGTTGGTCACGGGAAACCAGAACCGTTCCACTGTGACAACGAAAAGATACCAGGCGGCGATTGAGATCGTGCCTGCTATGGCGCTTCGGCCGCCGAAGTAGACCAGTAAGGCAGTGCCCAACCCGGCCAGAGCATTGAGTGTGGGGAAGATATTGGCCAACACAAACGCCCGCCGCACATTGATATGATAGGATTGGTCATTGACGACCATAAACTCGCCGTAGATCGCCGCCTCCTGCCGATAATTCTTGGCCACGCGGATGCCGCTGACGGCTTCCTGGATAGCCTTGTTGACCTCAGCCAGGGCGCGTGAGCTTTGCCGGGTGACGTCGCGCGCCATACGCCGGAACGCCAGAGCGACCAGGGCGACAATCGGCGTCATGGACAGGACAGCCAGCGTCAGACGCCAATCGATGCCGATGAGTATGAAGATCAGAATGAAGGCTGTTGCCAGCTGGTTGATGACGTCGGTCGCAATTGTCACCACTTCGCCGAATTCCTGCGTGTCGCTGGTGATGCGGCTTACGATGCGGCCCGTGCTGTATTCGTCGAAGAATGACAGGTCCTGGCGCATGGCAGCGCTGAACGCGTCGTCGCGCATTGCCGTCACCACATCGGCGATGACCTGCGCTGTCAGATAGCGGCGAATGCCGGCCAATGCCCAGGTGGCAATGCCGGCCATAAAGACGAGGATAACCAGCAACATGGGGAAAGCGGTATCTCCGCTCCCGGCGTTCAGGCTGCCGGCGATCACAATTGGTAGCAGCGCGCCAAGTCCGGCCATCAGAAAGATGGCGATTGTGACGATAATCACCTTCAGCTTGTGGGGCCGGAAGTAGCTCAGAATCCGCGCCACCAATGCCCGATCGTCATAAGCGCGGTCAAATTTCTCCGCTTCAAGCCCGCGCGTGAGAGCTGCCATAGATAGCTATCCTTGTTTACAAAATATGCTGACCCCGAGGCGAGGTTGCCGGCCCGACGGCTGGTTCGGCCGTTTTGTTCATCTCGTCAAGTATGGGGTTGATCTCCACGATGTCGAGCGATTCGACACACCCGTTGTCATCAAGGGTCTTCACGAACAGGTGGTTCTTGGGATAGGTATCCCCTGACTACATAGCTTCCGCTGCGTGGTCATTGCCTCTATAAATACTCAGACGAGCGTATTGTGGCCCATGTCCCGCATCAACGCAACCCGGCTGCATTGGCCCCTGGCCCGATGAAGCATATAATCCGGGGCGATGTCCCCGATGGATTGGTATAAAGTCGAGCAACTTCACTGGCCTGCGGACTGGTCAGACTTATTTGGTCGGGTTGCACCGCTGGTGATGGAGATTGGCTTCGGCAGCGGGCTTTTTCTGGCGAACATGGCTCGCCAGTCTCCGGCCGACAACTTTGTAGGCGTGGAAATATCGGTTCCATCGCTGAAAAATGCAACTCGCAAGATTCGACGCGCCGGGCTGGACAACGTCATCCTGATACAGGCAGGCGCGGCGGCGGTGCTACAGGCTCTTTGCGAGCCGGAGAGCGTGGCGTGTGTTGTCATTAACTTTCCCGATCCCTGGCCGAAGAAGGATCAGCTCGATCGTCGCCTGATCGGCGATGATTTTCTTGATCTGTTGGCGACGCGGATGAAGCCAGGCGCAAGTCTGGATGCGGCCACCGACCATGACGACTATGCCGCGCATATCACCGCCTGCCTTATGAGATCGCCCTATTTTGAAAGCCGTTTACCCACACCGTTTGTTTTTGAGGACGAAGGGCGTGTGGAGACGAAGTACGAGCAACTTGCCCGCCGGGATGGGCGCGCGCCACGTTATTTCAAGTGGCGGCGGAACGGGAGACCAACCCAACGGCGCTTTCCCGTTCCCAAGGAGTTGACCATGCCCCACGTTGTTCTGCGTTTGCCGGGCGATCTGGCTGAGATTGGCCGCCGTTTTCAACCCCATGTTGCTGAGGCAGGCACGACGCATATCCGATTTGTGGAAGCCTTTAGCTCATTGCGCGACGGCAAGCTGTTGATCGACTGCTATATCAATGAGGGGGTGATCGCGCAGCGCCTCGGGATCGAGTTGCGTACCCGTGAACCGGGCGAGATCGTTGTCTCGCTGGCCGAAATCGGCTTTCCACGGCCGACACGAGGTGTTCACCACGCCATTGCGGCGCTGGTTGATCAATTGAGAAGGGAGTTTCCTTCGCTGGTTGTTGTCCAGACTAATTTGAAGGGTGATCATGCCGACATTCCACAGTAACGGGATCGAGCTGGCCTACGAGATGACGGGGCAGGGAGAGCCGCTGCTCTTTCTGCATGGTCTCGGTTCGCGAGGAGAGGACTGGGCCATGCAGGTACCCTACTTCGCTGCGTGCTATCAGGTTATCACTGCCGACATGCGCGGTCATGGCGCGTCGGAGAAACCTCCCGGCCCCTATAGCGTGCCGATGATGTCCGACGACGTTGTCGGACTGCTGGATGGGCTGGGCGTCGAATCAGCCCACATTGTCGGCTTGTCGATGGGTGGCATGATCGCTTTTCAACTGGCGGTGGATCGGCCGGAGCGTGTGCGAAGCCTGGTTATCGTCAACAGCGGACCGGCATTGGTGCCGCGGACGGCCGGTGAATGGTTGCGCGTTCAGCAGCGACTGCTACTCGCGCGGTTGTTCGGCCCGGCACGCACCGGCCGATTCCTGAGCGAACGCCTCTTCCCCAAGCCGGACCAGGAGGCGTTGAGAGCGCAGTTTATCGAGCAGTGGGCGTTGAACGATCGCGCCGCGTACCTGGCGGCTTTGCGCGCTCTGGTTGGCTGGAGCGTGCTGGACCAGATCGGCGACATCCGCTGTCCGGTGCTGGTTATCTCCGGCGACCGCGACTACACGCCCATCGACGTCAAGCGAGCATATACGGCCATGATTCCAGGGGCGCAATTCGCGGTGATCGAGGATTCGGGCCACGCCACACCGATCGATCAGGCCGACGTATTTAACCGGTGTGTGCTCGATTTTCTCACACAAGTTAACGGCAGCTAAGGGCAACGGAGGAGATACATGAAAGTAGTCATCGCCGGGGAGATTCCGTTCATCGATGAGGCGGAGCGACTTTGCCGCCGCGCGGCTCATGAGGTCGAGGTGTTTCTGGTTGAAGATTTCCTCGGCGCGATGGAAGCGGACTTTGCCGCGAGACGACTGGCGGACGTCGAAATCGCCATTGAGTTGCACAACGAATCGGCCGCCGCCAAGCAAGAGTTGTTGCTCGCGCTGAGCGCTGCTTTGCCCCGCGATACTTTGATTATGACTTCCTGCCTGGCCACCAGCGCTACCCTGGCTGCGTCATGGGTTAACGCGCCGGAGCGCGTGGTTGGTTTCTCGCTGCTGCCGCCCGCGCCGGATGAAGGAATTATTGAGCTGGCTGGTGCGCTGCAGACGGATGAATCGTTTCTGGCTCAGGCGGAATTGTTCTGGCGAGGGCTGGGTCAGGAGACGGTTGTGGTCGGCGATGGGCCGGGACTGGTGCGGGCGCGGACGGTCTGCTGCCTGATCAACGAGGCTATCGGCCTGGTCGCGGAGGGTGTGGCAACGGCCGACGATATCGACAAGGCGATGCGCCTGGGTATGAACTATCCCATTGGCCCATTAGCCTGGGCCGACCTCATCGGCCTCGATGCTGTGCTGGGCGTGATGACCGGCCTCTTCGAAGAGTGGGGCGATGATCGCTACCGACCGTCACCCCTGTTGCGACGCATGGTTGCCGCCGGGCTGCTCGGGCGCAAGACCGATCGCGGCTTCTTCCGCTATGAAGCAGAGTGAGCCGGCGACGCTATAGCTCTTCGGGATAAGGCTCGATATCCGGGCCGATGTGCTCTTGGAAAAGTTTGATTATTTCGCCAGGCTCCGCGTGACGGCCAATATCCTTCTTCGAAAAGAGAACTTTCTCGTTTACGATGAAAGTGAATACGCCTTTGCTACCGGTAATGAACGTGAAACTGTCGATCACGTGGTGATACCGACCCATGATGTCGTCCGCCACCCGGGCGGCGCGAGGCCAGTAGTTTCAGGGAACGCAGTATTCAAGTGTTATGACAAATCGATTGGTCAAGCTACCTCCCGATTGGTGAAATGAGATTAGAGCATGAATCATAGAGATGAATCACCCGCCGGTCAACTGACAACCGTCGTGATTGCTTGACAACAGGAGCGTGCTGGGCTAGAATTCATGCTTGCTGTTGGGCCTGTAGCTCAGCTGGGAGAGCGCTACAATCGCACTGTAGAGGCCAAGGGTTCGAATCCCTTCAGGTCCACTGGACGGCCGAGCTTCCCGGCTCCGACGGCCAACGACAAATGAAGATACAAAGACTGCGATCGGGAGCAGTAGGCGTAGCAACACAGAGAGCCGCCCCTGGCTGAGAAGGCGGCGCCAAACGCCGAACTCGCCCGGGAGTCGCTCCGGTAAGTCAATAGCCGGGCCGGTTAGCACCCGTTACGTGTTTAAGTGGATGGTATGGGCCTGTAGCTCAATTGGGAGAGCGCCACAATGGCATTGTGGAGGTCAAGGGTTCGAACCCCTTCAGGTCCACCTTAGTACCGTCAATCAGAGTGGTACCGCGGAACCCCTTTCGTCTCTGAGCGAAAGGGGTTCTTTTGTTTTGGTTTCATGGAACCGTGTGAATGCGGAGTCAAGTTGATGAGCGATAGTTACGATCCGGCGATAATTGAATCGAAATGGCAGGAAAAATGGGAGACCGGCGGGTTATACCGCTCGACAGTAGACTGGTCACGGCCGAAGCATTACGCCTTGACGATGCTGCCCTATCCCAGCGGCGATCTCCACATTGGGCACTGGTTTGCCATGACCCCCTCCGATGCGCGCGCGCGTTTCATGCGCATGCGTGGTTACAATGTATTGTTCCCGATGGGGTTTGACGCCTTCGGCCTTCCCGCCGAGAATGCGGCTATCCAGCGTAATATCCATCCCAAGACATGGACCCACGCCAATATCGAGCGGATGCGCAAGCAATTGCGGAGCATGGGCGCCATGTTCGACTGGGAGCGTGAAGCTGTTAGTTGCGACCCGGCCTATTATCATTGGACCGAATGGTTCTTCTCGCACTTTTTCAGTCAGGGATTGGCCTATCGCGGAGAAGGATTGGTCAACTGGTCGGAGACGCTGCAAACCGTGCTGGCGAACGAGCAGGTGATCGACGGCAAGGATGAGCGCACCGGTCAGCCGGTTATCCAGAAGATGATGGAGCAGTGGTTCTTTGCCATCACTCGCTATTGCGAGGAACTGCTTAATTTTGAAGGCATGGATTGGCCGGAGCCGGTCAAACTCATGCAGACCAACTGGATCGGCCGGAGCGAAGGCGCGCGGGTAACATTTATCAGCGAGCAGGGCGATCCCATTGAGGTGTTCACCACTCGGCCGGATACGCTCTGGGGAGCGACGTTCATGGTGTTGGCCCCCGAGCACGACCTGGTCGATAAGCTGACTGCCGACGCGCAGCGAGCGGTCGTCGTAGCCTATCGCGAGCAGGCCGCGCGCGCCACCGAGATCGAGCGCCTGTCGGAGACGCGCGAGAAGACCGGCGTCTTCACCGGCGGCTATGCAGTTAATCCGGTCAACGGCCGGCAAATTCCCATCTGGATTGCCGATTACGTGCTCAGTTCTTACGGCACCGGGGCGATTATGGCTGTCCCGGCCCATGATCAGCGCGACTTCGATTTTGCGCGCAGGTATGGCCTGGTGATTGTGCCGGTGATCCGGCCCGAAGGCGAAGATCTGGATGGCGAGACGATGGAAGCGGCTTACGTCGGTCCCGGCGTCATGGTCAATAGTGGCCGGTTCGATGGGACAGCCGTAACGACCGCAAAGGGCTGGGCCAACCCGTCCGTCGGAGCGGTGGCCGGCTGGTTGGCCGAGGCGGGTATCGGCGAGAAGGCGGTCAATTACCGTATGCGCGACTGGCTCATCAGCCGGCAGCGCTATTGGGGCGCGCCGATTCCGGCCGTTTATTCGGCCGCGGGATCGATTGAGATGATCCCCGACGACGAACTGCCGGTGTTGCTGCCCGACGACGTCCAGTTTATGCCGACGGGACAAAGCCCGTTGCGGCATCACGAAGAGTTCCTGCACACGACGGATTCCCAGGGTCTTCCCGCTCGCCGTGAAACGGACACCATGGATACGTTCATGTGTTCCTCGTGGTATCAATATCGTTATCTCAGCCCGCGGTACGATCGCGCCCCATTTGACCCGGCAGAGGCGGCCTATTGGCTCCCCGTGGATGTCTATACGGGCGGAGCGGAACACGCAACGATGCATTTGCTCTATACACGGTTCTTCACCAAGGCCATGCGCGATCTGGGCATGTTTGCGGAGGCGGAGGCGGAGATGCGCGCCAACGGCCGCGACCCCGGCGGGATGTTCGACGAGCCGATGCTGATGCTGCGCAACCAGGGGCAAATCCTCGGCGCAGAACGGATGGGAGATACCATTTGCGCGCGCGGCCGACGTGAAGGCAAGGTGCTGCTGGCCGAGCGAGTCGACGTGATAGAGGCAGAGGCGGCGTCGCCCGGCGTCACCGGGGATACCGTCGTTGGCGAGATCGTCAAGCGCACCGAGAACATCCTGCAGGTAGATGCGGGTCTCGAAAACCCGGTTACCGTTGAGGTGCTGCATGGCGCAGTTGTGAACATTCCGGCGATAGCGGGTGAGAACAACGTCAACCAGTTGCGTCATCATCTGGATATCCAGCGCATGTCCAAGAGCAAGGGTAACGTAATCAACCCGGACGAACTGGTTGCACAGTTCGGCGCGGACACTGTGCGCGCGTACCTGATGTTCTTCGCAAAATGGGATCTGGGCGGTCCGTGGAATTACGGTGGCATCAAAGGGCCGCAGCGATTGCTGCAGGATGTCTGGGAGGTTGGCAGCGTCGATTACAGCCCGCAATCGGTGGATGAATCGGCCTCCCGCGCTTTGCGCCGAAAAACTCACCAGACCATCCGCAAAGTGACGCAGGATATGGAGGATTTTTCTTTCAACACGGCCGTGGCTGCCATCATGGAACTGCGGAATGCCATTCTGACCGCGAAGCGCGAGACCGACGTCAGCCGGGAAGCGTGGGACGAGGCAGTGGATGCGATGCTGCTGTTGCTGGCGCCTGTGTCACCCCATATTACCGAGGAACTGTGGTCACGACGCGGCCGGCCCTATAGCATTCATCAGCAGGAATGGCCACGCTGGGACGAGGACATCGCCCGGGAAGAGGTGATCGACCTGATCATCCAGATCAACGGCAAGACGCGCGACAAGATCGAGGTGCCGTCAGGGCTGAGCGACGATGAATTGCGGCGCGTTGCCCTGACATCGGAGAAAGTCCGGCGCCAGCTGGATGGCGCAAATCCGAGGAAGGTTATCGTTGCCCGCGGGTCGCTGGTAAATATCGTTATCTAGTTGCGTCGACGCAATGGCTTAAGAGAGCATTGCGTCGATGCTCTTGATACCTACGACTAACTGATACATCCCAAAGACCAGCAACCCCATTACAGAGATCACCCCCAGTGCGACGTTGACCCGCGGTTCAATCTTTCCCGCTCCGGCGAAGATGAGGATGAATAGTGTTAGCCCGCCGATGAGAGCAAGATAGAAAGCCAGCAGGAACGACAGGCCATATAGCGGTGAGAGTCGCCATGCCTCGATCAGGATTGGCCCGGCAACAGTGGCCCAGAAGATGTAGGGGGAAGGGCTGAGCAGGTTCATCACGACCGCTTTGGCGACATTGGCTGTAAGCGGCCCTTCGGTAGTAGACTCGCCGAGAGTATTGCTGCGATGGGTCGTTTGCCGGAGTGATTGCCAGGCGTTCCAGGCTAGATAGAGGAGAAACAGGCCGCCCGCAGCCTGTAGGCCGGCCAGAACTTCTGCCGGCAATCGTGTCAGAACCAGCAGGACGACGAGCAGAATCGGACCGTCACTGATGAGTGGTGCGAGAGAGGCAGGCAGCGCGCGTCGCCAACCTTCGCGCGCGATGAGCGACAGAAGAAATGCCTGGAAAGGCCCCGGCTGCGCAGCGGCAGTTGCCCCCAGAACAAAACCTTGAAGCAGATAAGCCAACACCGAGTGCCTCAGCCCGAGTCGTGCCTGTTATAATCGGGTGAGGATATCCGGCCCGTTGCGGGTGATGACGATGGTATGCTCGAACTGAACCGACAGCTTGCCGTCGGCAGTGATCACTGTCCAGCCGTCAGGCAACAAAATCCACTCGTGGGTGCCTTCATTGATCATTGGTTCGATGGTGAAGATCATACCCGGCACGAGGCGCGGGCCTGGCTCCGGCTGGCGGATATGAGACACCGACAGATCTCCGTGTAATGTGCGGCCGATGCCGTGGCCGCCCCACTCGTGAACCACGCTGACGCCTTGCGTGTCGGCGTAATCTTCGATAGCGCGGCCGATGTCGTTGAGGTGGTTGTTGTATTGAGCGGCATCGATTCCGCGTCGGAGCGCCTCGCGGCCGATGGCCAGCAGACGTTCGACGTGGGGTGTAACGACACCCACCGGATAGGTTACACACGCATCGCCGCAAAATCCCTTGAGACGAAGGCCAATGTCGATGCCGATGACATCCCCTTCTTCAAGCACTCGCCCGTCCGGCAGGCCGTGACAGATCTCGTGATTGATCGAGGCACAGATCACGCCGGGGAAGGGGGGGTGCTCGCGGCCGCGGCCGCGATAACCTTTGTAAAGCGTCTCCGCGCCTTGTTTGTAGATGTGATTCTCTATCAGGAGATCAAGGGATTTGAGCGTAACGCCGGGTTTGATATTTTCTTCCAGGATAGCAAAGCATTCGGCGACCAGCCGGCCGGCCGCACGCATGCGGGCAATTTCTTTTGGGTTCATCAGTCTCATAGTCGAGGATTGAGTATAGCACAAAAACAGCCTGCTGCCCGAACGACAGGCCGCCTTGTAGTCCAACGCGGAGCGGCCGGTTACGAGATTGACTTGATATGGGTACTTTAGAAAATATTCCAATCAATTAAATATATCAATCATTATATCAATAATATTGACATTGATATTGAAATATTGTATCCTGCGTCTTGTCTGGAATTGGATAATGTAAATTACTTTCGGAGGCATCGATGGATCCCACCGCGACGTCAGACAAGACCTCTTTGCGCCCGTTCTTTACCCTGTGGGCCGGGCAAGCTGTTTCCTTATTAGGAAGTCAACTTGTCCAGTTCGCGCTCATCTGGTGGCTCACCCAGGAGACGGGATCGGCCACCGTGCTGGCCGGTGCTTCAATTGTCGGCCTGCTGCCGAATGTCGTGCTCGGACCGTTTGTTGGGGTGTTCGTCGATCGCTGGAACCGACGCCGTGTCATGTTGGGGGCGGATCTGGTTGTAGCGATGACGACCCTCCTGTTGGCTTATTTGTTCTGGATCGGCGCGGTGGAGATCTGGTACGTTTATCTGGCGCTCTTTGTACGTGCTCTCGGCGGGGCGTTCCATTGGCCGGCGATGACCGCGTCGACGTCGCTAATGGTCCCTCAGGACCAATTGACGCGCATTCAGGGGCTGAACCAGATACTCAACGGTGGCCTGAGTATCGCCTCCGCGCCGTTGGGAGCGCTCTTGGTGACTTTGTTTTCGATCCAGCAAGTGCTTATGGTCGATCTGGTGACGGCCGCCATCGCCGTTGTCGCCACTTTGATTGTCCACATTCCTCAGCCTGAATCGGAAGCCGGGCAGACAGCCGATGCGAAGTCGAGTTTCTCTTCTTACTGGAACGATTTGCGCGAGGGATTGCGTTACGTAATGAATTGGCGCGGGTTGATGCTTCTAGGTCTGGTGGCGATGTTGATCAATTTGGTTCTCAGCCCCACGACCAGCTTCATGCCGCTCTTGGTGACGGAGTATTTTAAGGGCACCGCCTGGCATCTCGGGGCGCTGGAGGCGGGATTCGGGATCGGCGTCCTGTTGGGCGGTATCCTGCTTGGCGTGTGGGGTGGGTTCAGGCGTCGAATCATGACGTCTCTGGTTGGCGTCATTGGGATAGGTTTCGGCATCCTTCTGGTGGGGTTGACGCCTGCCGGCATGTTCCCCATCGCTGTGCTGGGTATGCTGCTGGGCGGCGTTACGAGTTCGCTCGCCAACGGCCCGATTATGGCGATTTTTCAAGCCAATGTTGCTCCCGGCATGCAAGGGCGAGTGTTCACGCTCATGGGGAGCGCATCGGCAGCCATGATGCCCCTCGGGCTGGCGCTTGCCGGGCCATTGGCGGAAAGCATCGGCGTGCGCGCCTGGTTTGTTATCGGCGGAATAGTGACGTTGTTATTGGCGGTATCCTGCCTCTTTATGCCATCGCTCATGAACATCGAGCAGGCGCGTGACGATCACCCCGAAGAATCGGGTGCTGTGCCCGTTGCGTCGGCCAAACCCACGCTGGAACCGGTTGAGAGCGCTTGACGGATGGTTTGTTTATATAGCGGTGGAGATGGAACGCAGGGCAATGCCGAAAAGAAAAAGCGTTGTAAAAGCGAGCACCCATTGTGCCCGATTGGTGTCATCTCCACGTAACACGGACAGGTAGATAAAGGGGAGAAAGACAAGGGCGAACACGCCGTAGAGCAAGTGGATGCCTGACCGCTGCATCGAGACGCTGCCCCCGCCGATCCAGAGGATTACGCCCAACACGGCTTGTGCCACAAAGATGAGCTGCCCGATGAAAGCCGCGCCCAGGTAACTGCCGTCGACCGACCGGCCGCGAATCGCGCGGAACAAGCCCCACAAACCGAGCGCCAAAAAGAAAATCCAGGCCGTATTTGATAGCGCGCCGTGAATTGTCGCAAGAGTAGTCATGGATAGCTCCTTGATTCGAGCGAGTGTAGCCGTCCAAAAGGGGCTTGTCAAAGCGCTGATCGCTGTTTCCATGGGATGGATAGGCTACAATTTGGTTCATGGATTCCTATCAGCAGGCCCTTGATTTTCTCTATAGTTTCATCAACTTTGAACATAAAGTACTGGACCGATACCAGGCTAGCAAGATCGACGCCGATCGGCCGCGTCATCTCCTCGCGCTCCTGGGCGCGCCACAGGATCGCTACCCATCTATCCACATCGCCGGCACCAAGGGCAAGGGGTCTGTTGCTGCCATGTGCGCCGCTTGCCTGCGCGCCGCGGGCCTGCGCGTTGGGCTGTACACCTCTCCTCATCTCCGCGAATTCCGTGAGCGCATTCGAGTGCTCACGCCGCAGGACCCCGACGGCCGCATCCCCGAGGCGGATTTTGTCGCCCACATGGCGCGCGTGCGCGGTGTGCTCGACCAGACTCCAGGCATCACCTGGTTTGAGATCGTCACCGCGCTCGGTTTTTTGCATTTCGCCCAGGCAGGTGTCGAGATCGCTGTCGTCGAGGTGGGGCTGGGAGGGCGCCTCGATGCCACGAACGTCCTTACACCCGAGGTGTCGGTTATCACGACGCTCAGCCTCGATCACACCCAATTACTGGGCGACACGCTGGCGCAGATTGCCTTTGAGAAGGGTGGGATCATTAAACCGGGCATCCCCGTTGTCACGGCTATTCAGCAGCCCGAAGCGCTGGGAACGATCGAGCGTATCGCCGCCGAGCGCTCCGCGCCTCTGACTGTGATGGGGCGCGACTGGATTTATGAGGGCGTTCGCGGGGTGGACAACTCCCACGTGGCCCGGCGGCTAAAGGTGATGGCCGGTCCCGATCCGGAGTTCATCCCCCCGGCCACGGAGTTTCCGCTTGTCCTGTCGGGCGAACATCAATTGGGCAACGCCGCCGTCGCCCTGGCTGCGCTGGATCGTGTGCGCGGGCGTTTTCCCGCGCTAAACCTGGCGGCGCTGATCGCCGGCCTGGCGACCGTGCAGTGGGATGGCCGGCTGCAACTGCTACGAGAGGGCAACGGCCGGCCGGCCGTTCTGGTCGATTGCGCTCATAATGATGATTCGGCCGCTCAACTGGTGCGGGCGCTTTCCGACGACTATCATTATCGACGCCTCATTCTGGTCTTTGGCGCGCCGGAAGACAAGAACGTGGCCGGGATGATGGATCGGTTGCTGCCTTTAGCGGACGAAGTGGTTGTCACAACGTCCAATCATCCCCGATCGGCCACGCCGGAGCGGCTAGCGGAGATGGCTCTGGAGCGGGGACGGTCGGCGCGTGTCACCCACTCCGTCTCCGAGGCGATGACGACTGCACTCGTGCTGGCCGAGCCGGGGGACATGGTTGTCGCTACCGGCTCCATTGTCGTCATTGGCGATTTGCTAAATCATTGGGACACTCTACAATCCGCCGGATAAGTTATGGATGACTTCGACTTCAACCAATTTCCCGATTTTCCCGAGCTTTTTCCCGAACTCGGCGATGATCTGTTTGATCAACCCATTACACAGGATCGGAACGGGATCATTGAGTGCCCGTTTCTTGCCCTGCGAGATGTGGTTCTCTTTCCGCAGATGGTCATGCCGCTGTTCATTGGCCGCGAACGGTCTCTGGCTGCGATCAATGCCGCCAATACCAACCGCGAGAATTTGATAGTCGCCGCCCAGCGGGATAATAACGCGCTTGATCCGGAAGCGGAGGAATTGTTCGCGATCGGCACGGAGGCCAGCATCGGCCGGGTGTTGCGCATGCCCGATGAGACGACGAGCGTTCTGGCTCAGGGCCGGCGGCGGGTCGAGATCCTCCAGTTCACGCAGTGGGTACCTTACATCAGAGTGCGGGCGCGGCTGATAGAGGAAGTAGAGGATTGGCGGCCAAATACCGAGGCACTGATGCGCGCGGTGTTGGCGTTGTTCGAGAAGGTCGTCGGCCTCAATCACAACCTGCCCGAAGAGGCTTACACTTACGCCCTTAACCTGAATGAGCCGGGTTGGCTGGCCGACTTTATTGCCTCGACCTTGCCGGTGCCGGTCGCCACACGGCAGGAGATTCTGGAAATCCTCAACCCGCACGAGCGACTTCAGACGATTAGCGTCTTGCTGGCGAAGGAACTCGACGTGCTGGAACTGGAAGATGAAATCCAGAGTCAGGTACAGCAGGAAGTCGATCGCTCCCATCGGGAACATTTCCTGCGCGAACAGATGCGGATCATCCAGGGCGAATTGGGCGAGATCGACGTTTTCGGCCAGGAACTCAGCGAGTTGCGCGAGGCCGTGGAAAAGAAAAACCTGCCGGAAGGTGTGCGAGCCAAGACGGAGAAAGAGCTGTCCCGGCTGAATGCCATGCCGCCTATGTCGCCGGAAATTGGCATCATCCGCACGTACATTGACTGGATACTGGATTTGCCCTGGGTGGAAGAGTCGGCCGATAACCTGGATGTGCGCAACGCGGCCGCGGTTCTCGACGCCGATCATTATGGTCTGGAACGGGTCAAGGACCGCATCCTAGAGTACATTGCCGTACGCCGTATCGCTCCGGACAACATGCGCAGCCCCATCCTGTGCTTTGTCGGCCCGCCGGGCACGGGCAAGACGTCGCTGGGACGATCGATTGCCGGCGCGCTCGGCCGCGAGTTTGTTCGCATCAGTCTCGGCGGCGTACGCGATGAGGCAGAAATACGCGGCCACCGCCGAACCTACATCGGCGCGATGCC